>SMFH01000011.1_pt1 | contig 25441 bp, 19 predicted proteins | sample 2456121 | NCBI WGS metagenome assembly SMFH01 (sample SAMN10132613, study PRJNA489261) | soil metagenome | isolation source: day120 antibiotic-silty clay loam soil | place: USA
CGAAGATAGTTTCGCGGATGCGGGAATGGCCGAATGCGCCGATCACCAACAAATCGGCATTATGGTCCAAAGCGAGATTTGATAGCGTGTTGTGCGGTACGGCGTCCCACATCCCTTGATGTATTTCCGACGCCGACACGCCTTGCGCCTTTAGATAAGAAAGAACGCGATCGGTATCGCAACTCGGCCCGGCGGCTTCCTCGATGCAGATCAGCTCGACAATGTCCGCCTTCTCGAGAAGGGGCATGGCTGCGGAGACGGCATGCGCCGCGGCCCTGCCGTTATTCCAACCAATCACCACTTTGCGAAAGGCCGGCGGCGGACAGCTTGCCAGCAAAATCGGCCTGTGATGCGTGAGAACCAGATCTATCGCCGTTTCAAGCGCTTGAGGCGATTCTTTTGTCGGACCACAAACCGTCAAGTCCGCCAGCATCGCCGCCTCGCCAATGACCTCCGGGGGATATCCGATTGCTTCGCGGAATGAGATGGTGACGGTCTCGTCACGGCGGGGTGCTGCGGTTGGATGGGCCCCTTCGGTGACGACGACCCGCGCGATCGTGTCGTGAATGCGTTTTGCCTTGTCGCGGAATACCCGTGTGTTGCCATCGATCACGGCGCCCATGGCTTCAGCGGTCAACGGCACACCGATGATTGGCAATGCCTCGGCGGGATCGGGATGGGCGAAAAGCGCCACCACATGCGCGTTGAACGGTTTGGCGGCGCGGACCGCCGTGGTCAGCCTGCAGGCGTCTCGATCGGAACCGTCCACCGGAACAAGGATTTTTGCGAAAGACATGACGGTCAGTCTTCGCTGTCTTCACCGCTCGCCAGTTCTTCGAGCATGTTCATGTTGAGTATCACAACGCGGTGGCGATCCGGAATTCCGATGACATGCGCGACCTTGAGATCGGTAAGTGTACGGCAGACGGTTTCGATGGTGAGGCCGAGATAGTCGGCGATATCCTGCCGGCCCATTGGCAAATTCAGCGATTGGCCGCTCTTGAGGCCACGATGCGTCGAAAGCGTGATCAGGAATGCCGCCACGCGTTCCTTGGCGGTCTGCCGGCCGAGCATTACCAAATGCGCTTGTGCGGAGGTCCATCCGTGGCGCAGATGTGCCATCAACTCTTGGCGGATGTCGGAAAACTCATCGCCCAGCCGTTCGATATGCGTGCGGTGATAGCGGATGACGGTGACCGGCGTGACGGCCTCTGCGGTCAGCGCGTAAGTATCGCCATATTCGAAACCGAACATATCGCCGGGCAGCGCAAATTCGGCGATCTGCCGACGGCCATCCAGCATCATCTTGGACAAGCGCGCCGCGCCCTCGATCACCTTGTAAGAATATTCGCTGACGTCGCCGTCACTAAAGATCGTCTTGCCACGGCCGAAATTGATGACCGCGCCGATTTTGCGCTGCGCCGCGATATCGTTGATGCAAGCTTTTGGCTTGTGCGATGAGGACAGAGCCTTCGTTCCATGACCGGGGGCATATCCCGAAGATTGTGCTAGGTTTGACTGGAACATCTCGATCTCCTGTTCGCTTCATCCGCTGGGTGAGAGTTGACGGTTTCGGCAAATGGAGAAAGTTCGCGTCAGCGCGTACGTGGGATCACGGATGGCTTGGCGCCGTCGCGGTCATGGACGCGATCTGTTGCAGAAGATCATGCGATCCCGCCGGCTTGTTCAGCCGCTTGCAACGGTCCACGGCGGAAATGCGCTGCGAAAGACTGGGCTCGGCGATATCGGTCAACAGGATGACGGGGGTTTTAATATTGCTGCTGCGCAGAAGCTCGATCAAATCCATGCCGTTCAAATCCGCCATGGAAAGATCGACCAGAAGCAGGCTATCCGCCCCTGGATGGCTCAGATAATCCGTGGCGGACCCATATTCCGATACCTGATAACCGCGCGCTTCCAACAAGGTACGAATGGAATCGCGCACGGCCGGATCGTCGTCGATGATGCCAATGCGATGACCGCTGTCCAAAGAATCTGCTCCAGATGAGAGCAGAGAATGACGTGGATTGCCGATCCTGGAAATTCGTCCAACTGCGTACGTAGAAACGCTTACGGGCGGAAGGGCGGCAGTTGCGCCATAACCAAACGGACCAGCTCTGCTACGTTTTTCGCCTGCATCTTGGCCAGGACGCGCGTGCGATGAACCTCGACGGTCCGGAAGGAAATATCCAGTTGTTGCGCGATCACCTTGTTGGAATGCCCAAGCACCATCAGGTCCATCACGTCGCGCTCGCGCGCGGTGAGGTCTGTCATGTGCTCCGCCACCGCCGGGTCGACCGCTGCGGCCTTTCCCGGCAATGCCTCTAGAGCCCGCTTGACCGACGCCAGCAATGACTCGTGGTGGAAGGGCTTTTCGATAAAATCGGCGGCCCCAGCCCGCATCGCGCGCACGGCCAGCGGCACGTCGCCATGCCCCGTGATGATGATCATGGGAAAGCGGCAGCCGCGGTGGATGAGTTCTTCCTGGAGGGCGAGGCCGTCCATCTCCGGCATGCGGATATCGGTGATCAGACAGGCACAACGGGCCTGCATGTCGCTGGAAAGAAAAGCTGGCGCAGAATCGAACGTTTCGACGCTGTAACCGGCAGCATCCAGCAACTCGGCCAGTGACTCGCGAACGCTTTCGTCATCATCGACGATGCAGACCAGCTTTCCAGGCATCACGCATCCACCGGAAGTTGGATCTTGAAGATAGTGCCTCCAACCGGATTTGGCACCATCCAGATTCGTCCGCCATGGGCCTCGACAATGGTCCGGCAAATGGAAAGCCCCACGCCCATGCCTTTTTCCTTGGTGGTTACGAAGGGTTCGAAAAGCTGTTGCGCAACGGTGTCCGGTATGCCGGGGCCTGTATCGGCCACCGCGATCTCCACGATCCTGGGGCCGGTCCGATAGCTGGAAATAGCCAATTCGCGCCGGTCGGATTCCTTCATCGCGTCGGTCGCATTACGCAGGAGATTCACGATGACCTGCTCGATCTGCACCTTGTCGACGCGGACAGCCGGCAGGTCGGGCGCAAGATCGAGGACGAGAGTCACGCCGTCATTGGATGAGCCGACGAAACCCAGGGCGATGGCCTCCTGCAAGGTCGCGTTCAGGTCTTCTTCGACGCGATGCGGTTCGCGTTTCTCGAGGAACGATCGCAACCGCTGGATGATTGCGCCCGCCCTTTCAGCCTGTGCAATGGCCCTGTCGAGGAGTGAGGAAGCCTTATCGCTTTCGTCGCCACCCGCCTGGGACCAGCGCAACTTGGCCGCGCTCACGTAATTCATGATCGCCGTCAGCGGCTGATTGAGCTCGTGTGCGAGCGCGGATGAGAGCTGGCTGACGGCGTTTATGCGCGCCACATGCGCCAGCTCCGCCTGCAGTTTGCTGGTGCGCTGCTCCATGCGGCGCTGTTCGGTGACGTCGCGCGCGATCTTGGAAGCGCCGATGACTGTTCCGGCGCTGTCGCGGATCGGCGCGACGGAAAGCGACACCGTGATCTCCCGGCCATCCTTGCACAGGCGCGTCGTTTCATAATGATGGATGGACTCGCCAGCGCTGACCTTTTGCAGAAACTCCGCCTCTTCCGCGTGCCGGTCGGGCGGAATGATCCTCCAGATCGGATGCCCCACCATTTCCGCAGCGGCGTAGCCGAAAATCCTTTCGGCCGCCGGATTCCAGGTTCTAACGGTACCGTCCAGCGATTTGCTGAGGATGATGTCGTCCGAAGATTCCACGATCTGCGCCAGATGACGGTCGGCCTGTGCGCGGCGTTCTTCCTCCGCGCGAATATCGGTCAGGTCGTGGACGATCCCGACAAAGACGCGTTCCTCCCCGATCACGCCTTCGCCGACGGAGAGATACATCGGAAAAACCGTGCCATCTTTACGCCGCCCCTTCACCTCGCGTCCGATCCCGATGATGCGCGCGTCGCCCGTCTTGCGGTAACGGTCGATGTAGCTGTCGTGCTCGCTCCGGTATGGCTAGGGCATCAGCATGTTCACATTGTGTGAAAGGATTTCCTGGGGAGCGTACTGAAACAGCTTGCGGCATGCTTCGTTGTAGAAGAGAACTTTGGCCTTCTTGTCGATGACGATAATGCCGTCCGCCGCCATCGATGCCAGAACATCGAAAAGCGTGCCACGGTCGGCCAGTACGAAAAGGTCTTGGGTGTTGCCGGTCATTGTCGTCCCGCCAGAGCGTATCATCCTCGGTCCGCGAGAACCACGCCGGCCCTCAGGCGAGGGCAAGGGTTGCGTGCATGGTGCCGTGGGCGGCAGGCTCGATTCGGAATCCGAATTCGCGGCAGATCCTCAGCATTGTGCTGTTTTCGAGCAGCACGTCGCCCCAGATTTCCACGATGCCGCGCTGACGGGCATAGACGATCAGCCTTTGCAACAGGTCGGAGCCGATGCCCCGTCCTTTCAGGTCGGTGCGAACCAGCAGCGCGAATTCGGCGCGCAGGCCATCGGGCTCGGCGGCAAGCCGTCCCACCGCTGCAACAGTTTGGGCGGCATCGAACAGCACTAGCGCCATTTCGCGGTCGTAATCGATCTGTGTCAGGCGCGCGAGGAGAGTTGGCGGCACGGCGCGGAAGGGTGAAAAGAAGCGCATCCGCATGTCCGCTTCGTTCACGCGCGCGGCGAATTGGGTAAACGCCGCCGCATCTTCGGGTCGAACGGGGCGGATATGGAAGCGTCCGGCGCCGGCAATATCGATGTCGGCCTCCAGCTCGGCGGGGTAGGGGCGGATCGCGAGCCGGTCACGCGGCCGATCCGTCGCCGCGGCGACGCGAACGCGCGCGTCGAGTGCGATAACACCCCGCTCGTCGGCCAGCAGAGGATTGATGTCGAGTTCGGTTATCTCGTCGAGATCGCTGATAAGTTGGGAAAGCTTGACGAGCGTGAGTGCGATCTCATCCATCGCTGCCGGCGGCCGGTCGCGATAGCCTTTCAGTTGCCGGAAAACACGCGTCCTCGCCATCATCTGATTGGCGAGCTTGATATTGAGGGGCGCCAGCGCCAGCGCCTTGTCATTGATGACTTCGACGGCCGTTCCGCCCTGGCCGAAAAGAAGGAAAGGTCCGAACGTCTTGTCCAACGCCATGCCGAGAATAAGTTCGTAGGCGTTCGGCCTGCGGATCATCTCCTGCACGATGAAGCCTTCGATATGCGCAGACGGCGCAGCTTTCGCGATCCGGCCAAGCATTGCTTCCGCCGCGGTTTTGACGGCTTGGGCATCCGCGAGATCCAGCGTCACACCGCCGACGTCGGATTTGTGCGTGATCTCGCGCGAAAGGATTTTCAAGGCCACCGGGCCGCCAATCGCGGCGGCGGTGTTTGCAGCCTCCTGTGGAGTCGCGGCGATATTCGTGCGGACAGAAGGGATGCCATAACAGGCGAACAGTGCGCTCACCTCCTGAGGGTCGAGCCACGCGGGGCCGCGAGCCAGTGCCTTGGTCACGATTTCCTGCGCCGTCCTGGTATCGGCTGCGAATACGGATGGTGCCGACGGCGGCACTTCCTGCAACGTCTGCTGCACGCGATGATAACGAACCATGTGCATGAAGCCGCGCACGGCCTTTTCGGGCGTGTCATAGGCGGGAACGCCCGCTCTGTCGAAAACATCGTGTGTCTCGGCGGCGGATTGCGAACCGAGCCAGTTCGCGAGAACCGGAATTTTGGTTTTCGCGCCGGCGACAGCGCGCGCGGCGTCGAGACTGGACGCCACGGCAACCGGGCAATTCAGCACCAGCAGCGCATCGGCTTCTTTCGTATCGGAAAGCGCGGATAACGCCGCACCGTAGCGGGTGGCGTCCGCGTCGCCGATGATGTCGATCGGATTGCCGTGCGACCAGGTGGGTGGAAGAACCGCATTCAGCTTGGCCCGCATCCCGGCGGACAGCGTGGCGAGTTCGCCGCCTTGCGCGATCAGCGCATCCGTCGCCAGAACCCCGATGCCGCCGCCATTGGTCAAGATTGCGAGCCGGTCGCCCTCGATGCGGGGCTTGTGCGCCAGCGTTTCGACGGCGTCGAATATCTCGTCGAGATCATAGGCGCGCAGGATGCCCGCGCGATCGAACGCGGCATCGTAAACCGCATCGATTCCCGCGAGCGCGCCGGTGTGGGATGCTGCGGCGCGCGCGGCGGCGGCCTGCCGTCCCGCCTTGATCGCGATGACAGGCTTCACCCGCGAGGCGGCGCGCGCCGCGGACATGAATTTGCGCGCGGCGGTGACCGCCTCGACATAGAGAAGGATTGCGGTGGTATCCTGATCGTTCGCGAGAAAATCGAGCATGTCGCCGAAATCGACATCGCTCATGTCTCCGAGTGAAACGAGATGGGAAAAGCCGATGCCACGGCCCGTGGCCCAGTCGAGCACCGTCGTCACCATCGCGCCGGACTGCGCCACGAAGGCCACCCCGCCTTTTTGCGGCGTGCTGGGGGCAAACGATGCGTTCATTTGAATCGGCGTGGAGATGACGCCAAGGCAGTTCGGGCCGACCACGCGCAGCAAATGCGGACGTGCCGCCTCGAGCATCGCGTTTTGCAACGCAATTCCCGCGGCGTTGCCGCCTTCGCGGAAACCGGCGGTGACGACGATGGCCGCTTTTGTACCGCGTGCGCCCAGCTCCGCAATGAGGGGCGGCACGGTTTGTGGCGGCGTGCAGATGACGGCCAGATCGGGCGTGAGCGGCAGAGACTTCACGTCGGGATAGCAAAGTATCCCGGCGACCGCGTTGTGCTTCGGATTGACCGGAAGGATCGGCCCCTCGAAACCGCCTTCCCGCAGATTTTCGGCAATCACGGCGCCTATCGAATGCGGCCGGTTGCTTGCGCCGATGAGCGCAATGCTGTTGGGACGGAAAAGAGCGTCGAGGTTGCGGGTGGTCATCGGGCTCTCATGGCTGTGTGGGCCGCGGAAATCGGGCTCGAATATCGGACTATGGCCTTGAGGCGTCCACCCTTTGCGCTAGATCAAAGCCCCTGTGCCGCAGGCGGGCGATGATTGATTGTATATTAATTGCGGAGTGAAGGATGCAACCTAGCGATCAGGCGGTCACGATTTTTATGGCCGCCGTTTTCGTTATTTTTTCCCTCGGCCTGGCTTATGCAACGTGGTTGGGCGGCACCGAAAAGAAGAACGACGGCAAGAAGCAATAGCGAATGGGCGTCGTCGCACCTTTTCAGAGCGACGACGCTTTTTCCTGCACCGTGGCGGCGCATTTCTCAATAAAATCGGCCCGTATGCCGGGCACCACGCCGCCGAAATGAATGTGATCAGCGACATCCATTCCGCAGACCGCGGCGAAATGCGAATCGAATAATGTGCGCATCGCCTGCCATGCGCCGGTCTTGACGACCCAGTCCATCGGTGCGCCCGACGAAGATACGGTGAACAGCCGTTTGCCCGTGAGCAGGGGCTCATTTCCGCCGCGCCCGCGCCTATACGCGAAGTCCATGCCGAACACCCGCTCCATATAGCCCTTCAGGATCGCCGGGGGAGAATTGAACCATAAGGGATAGAACAGCGCGAATATGTCCGCGCCGGTCAGCAGCGAATGTTCGTCGAGAACGTCCTGCGGCGCCTTGAAATCGGCGGCCCAGGGAATTTCACACTCTTTAAGGCAGGGATCGAATTTCATGCGGTAGAGATCCCGCACAATGACCGTGTGGCCTTTCGCGCGGACAGCCGTTTCGTAAGCTTGCGCCATGGTGACGGTGAAGCTGGCTCCGCCCGGATGCGCCAAGATGATCGCGTGTTTCATTTCACACCTTTATTCGCTTTTCCGGTGGCCGGATTTGCGATGAATCAAACAGCCTGCCGGTTCAATGCAGCATCATTCGCGGGGCGATTTCTTTGGGAGACGTCATGCAGGCGAACGAGCTGGCGCGGAAACATTTCGATGCCGCCATGCGGGAGGCGAAAGTCCTGGGTCTCGATCCCGACGCCGTCGCGCGCGCGCTGCTGGGGCTTGTGGTGACCCAATATCTGCAAACGCGCAGTGTGCGGGATGTACGGTCGGAACTGCAATTCGTCGCCGAGAACTGCGATCCTGATATCGACTATATTTTCATGCGGCCCTGAGCGTGGCCGGCAATATCGCCTAGTGCACAAGCATCAGCGGAATGGCGCTCTCGGCCAGCGCGCGGCGTGTGAACCCTCCGAACACGAATTCCCGCAGGCGGCTACGACCGTATGCGCCCATCACGATCAGATCCGCACCGACACCCGCCGCCTCCGCGAAGACCAGCGACTTGGCGTCTTCCTCATCGGATTCCATGCAACGGATTTCCGAATCCAGACCATGCGCGCGAAGGAATGCGGCGCAGGCGCGGGCGCTTCTTTCGGCACTTTCCAGCTTATTGGCTTCAGACGCCGAAAATATGAACACATGTCGTGCCTGTTGCAGAACGGGCAGCGCCAAACTGACGGCGCGTGCCGCTTCCGGAGTGTCCTTCCACGCCACTGCGGCGCATCGGACGGGGCGAGGCTGCCAATGTTTCGGGAACAGAAGAACAGCGCGCCCCGCGCCTATCGCAATACCTCCAACGCTTGCGAGGGACGGATCGGTGAATTCGGGTCCCCGCTTCAGTACCACCGCATCGTTGTAACGTGCGGCCCGCGATATGCTTTCAACCATATCGCCGCTGATTTCGTGCCATGATGCCGAAAGCGCAACGCCAGGCGACGCACGGTCATTGAGCCCGTGAGTCTCGCAGAAGTGGTCGAACGTACGTCTCGCCTTTGCTTTTTGTGCGCGGGCATCCTCATTCAGCATATCGATCAACTGCGGCGTAACGACGGGCGCACCCATAGCGTCGGCTTGCACGAAACTGGTGATGGCCGCCGCATCGTCATGCACATACAGGCAATTCAGATGTCCTCCCTCGTCGAGCAACAGTTCATCTGCCGCCTCGAGCGCTTCCTTGTCGCCATCTTGTCCGAACAGCGGAACCAGCAGGATCTTGAACATTTGGTGGCCTTTTTTTGGGACCACGAAACGATAAAGGTGAGGTTCTACCCGGCATTGCGATAGGTCAATCGGGGTTTGCGAGCGCGTACCGAGAATTGATTCAAGACCATGGGTCAAAATGTCGTCATGTTGAAATTGGGGGGCGCCGCCTTGGCTTTGCCGCCCGGCCCGCGCGATCCAGTCCACGTCTCGCCAATATTTTCATGTGCCGCCGGATACGTGGTTTCCCTTACGCGCGAGCGCGAATATCGGCGCATCGAACGCACTGATAGGCGTCTCCTGGAAGCGTCCTCCACGATGGAGATGTAGGGAAATGAATCTCATGAACGACGTCGCAACCGGCCTTTCAAACCATCACGCACCGCGTGGGCTTTCGGATCGATTCGCCATCGGCTTCACCAAGATGTTGCGCTGGTGTGCGGATACGTTCTTCGCCAAGCGCTATGGTCATCGAGCCGTCGTCTTGGAAACCGTTGCAGCAGTGCCCGGCATGGTCGGCGCCACGATCAACCATCTGAGTTGCCTGCGGCGGATGTGTGACGATCGCGGCTGGATAAAGACGCTCATGGACGAGGCCGAGAACGAACGCATGCATTTGATGACCTTCGTTGAAATCGCCAAGCCGACCTTGTTCGAACGTCTGGTCATCATCGGTGCCCAATGGGTGTTTTATCTGTTCTTCTTCGGCCTTTATCTGGTCTCCTCGAAAACGGCCCATCGTCTCGTGGGCTATTTCGAAGAGGAAGCTGTCATCAGCTACACCTACTATCTTGCCGAAATCGATGAAGGCCGTTCGCCCAATGTTCCCGCGCCCGCCATCGCAAAAAAATACTGGAACCTTCCCGCGGATGCCACTTTGCGGGACGTGGTATTGGTGGTGCGCGCCGATGAAGCGCATCATCGCGACGTGAACCACGGCTACGCCAACGAACTTGGCGGATTGCCGGCGCGCGCGCCCACCGCTTGCCCGCCGCACATCGCGCTGGAACCGGATTGGAGAGAGTCGGCCTGAAAGAGCGGCCAAACGCGAACCCAGCAGTTCAGGTTTGTGGGCGGGATTTTCCGGGCCGCCGTTCGCCGCTTACAAACCGGCGACGAGGGCCTTCGCGCTCTGCTGAAGCTTCGCGAGATGATCTTCATCCACGAAGCTTTCCGCATAGATTTTGTAGATGTCTTCCGTGCCGGAAGGGCGAACTGCAATCCAGCCCTTGTCCGTCGTCAGCTTGATGCCGCCGATCTTTGCGCCATTGCCGCTCGCATTGGTTTCCTTGCGCGTGATGGGGCTTCCGGCCAGTGAGTCTTGCTTGATGCTGTCCGTGGTGATCGCCGCAATCTTGTCGCGGAGCGGCTTGTTCGCCGGGTTGTCGATGCGCGCATAAAAGGTTCGACCGGCTGTCTTTGTGAGATCGGCAAACTGCTGGCTCGGCGGCTTTCCCTCGCGCGCGGTCATTTCCGCCGCGAGCAGGCCGGCGATGATACCATCCTTATCGGTCGTCCACACCTTGCCGTTGCGCCGCAGATAGGAGCTGCCGGCGCTCTCCTCGCCGCAGAAGAATATCTCTCCGTGGGTCAGGCCATCGACAAACCATTTGAAGCCGACCGGCACTTCCACGATGCTGGTTCCCAGCCCGGCGGCAACACGGTCGATGATCGATGAGCTGACGATGGTCTTGCCGATTTTTCGGGTGGCGAACCCGTCGCGGTGCGTACCCAGATAGCGCGCGCTCATCGCCAGATAGGAATTGGGTTCCATCAAGCCATTGACATCGACAATGCTGTGCCGGTCGGCGTCGGTGTCATTTGCGAAGGCGATGTCGAAACGATCCTTGATCGCTAGGAGCCGCTGCATCGGATATTTCGACGAGCAGTCCATGCGGATCTTGCCGTCCCAATCGCGCGGAATGGTGCGGAAGGTCGGGTCGACCGTGTTGTCCGTAACGGTGAGGTTGAGTTTGAAGCGGTCCGCGATCGGACCCCAATAATGCACAGCTGCGCCGCCCAGCGGATCGACGCCGATGCGCAGCCCTGCCGCCTGGACGATCTGCAGATCGATGATGTCGTCCAGCTGCTCGATGTATTTGTTGAGGAAGTCGTAGCGCGCGATGCCGGTCGCCGATTGCGCCTGTGACTGTCGGCGTACATCCTTCAAGCCTTCCTGCAAAAGCTTGTTGGCAAAACCCTCGATCCATGAGGTGATTTCCGTCTCCGCGGGACCGCCATGCGGGGGATTGTACTTTATGCCGCCATCTTCCGGAGGATTGTGGGACGGCGTGATGATGATCCCGTCGGCAAGCCCTTCGGTGCGGCCTATGTTGTGATCGATGATGGCACGCGACACCACCGGCGTGGGCGTAACGCCGTTCTTGTCGTCGATCATCGTGGACACGCCGTTCGCGGCAAGAACCTCTAGCGTCACCTGGAATGCCGGTTCGGAAACCGCATGGGTGTCACGCCCGACGAAGAGGGGGCCGTCGATGCCATGCGCCTTCCTGCACGCGCACACGGCCTGCACGATCGCCAGGATGTGATTTTCATTGAAGGTCGTATCGAAGGCGCATCCGCGGTGTCCCGATGTGCCGAAGGACACCCGCTGCGCAGCCACCGAAACATCGGGCTTCCTGCTGAAGAAAGCTTCCTTGAGCTTGCCGACGTCCAAAACGTTCGAAGGCTCGACAAGCGTGCCCGCGCGAGGATCAATGGACATTCTCAGTGCTTTCCTTCGCCGGTTCGCCCATCACGATCTCAATATGATGCGTCTTTCCATCGTCCACCAGCGCAATGCCTTCCACAGGCGAAACAGCCGCACCGTCCGCCGTGACTCTCGAGATGTCGCGGCTTTTCTGGGCGCTGTTGTCCACCTTGATTTCGTAGCGCGCGGATCCATGCCGGATCGTGACCTCGAATTTCGGCCAGCGCCGGGGAATGACGGGAGCGATGAAGATCCTGTCCCCGGCGAAGCGGATACCCAGAATATATTCGACCGCCGTGCGGTACATCCACGCTGCCGAGCCGGAATACCACGTCCATCCGCCGCGGCCGGCATTGGGTTGCATGGAATAGACATCGCCGCACGCGACGTAAGGCTCGACGCGGTAACGTTCGGCTTCCGCGCGCGTGCGCGCATGGTTGACGGGATTGAGCATCGCGAACAATTCGCCCGCGCGATCGCCATTGCCCATCATGGCGAAGGCGATGATGCTCCACAGAACGCCGTGCGTATATTGTCCGCCATTCTCGCGGATGCCTGCGGGATAGCCCTTGATATAACCGGGATCGTGCTGGCTGGCGACAAAAGGCGGCGCGAACAATGCCAGCAGCCGGGCTTCCGGCCGCACAAGATATTTATCGACGGCTTCCATCGCGCGCGCGGCACGATCCGGCGCGGCGGCTTTGGAAATGACGCTCCAGGCCTGCGCGATGGAGTCGATGCGGCACTCCCTGTTGGCGGCGGAACCGAGCGCAAAGCCGTCGTCGAAGAAGGCGCGGCGATACCAGGCGCCATCCCAGCCGTCGCGTTCCAACGCTTCGCGCAACACATCCATATGGACGAGCCAGCGCGCGATGCGCGGCGCGTCCTTGCGGGCTTCGGCCAAGGGCATGAAGCGCGCGAGCGATTCATGCAGGAACCAGCCCAGCCACACGCTCTCGCCTTTGCCCTTTTCGCCGACGCGGTTCATGCCGTCGTTCCAATCGCCCGTGCCCATCAGGGGCAGGCCGTGCTGTCCGACAGCGAGGGAGGCGTCCAGCGCGCGTGCGCAATGCTCGTAGAGAGGGGCCCGTTCGGAAGACGTTTCCGGCTGATAGAAAGAATCGTGTTCGCCTTCCTGCAGCGGCGGCCCTTTGATGAAGGAAAGCTCTTCGTCCAGCACGGATACATCGCCGGTGGTATCGACATATTGCGCTGTGACATAGGCCAGCCAGGATTTGTCGTCGGATATTCTGCTACGGATGCCTTTGCCGTTTTCGGGCAGCCACCAATGCTGCACATCGCCTTCGGGAAATTGCCGGCTCGCGGCGCGCAGAAGATGCTCGCGCACGATGGCGGGGCGCGCATGGGTGAGAGCCATGCCGTCCTGAAGCTGGTCGCGGAAACCGTAAGCGCCCGACGCCTGGTAGAATCCCGCGCGGCCCCAGATGCGGCATGACAGCGTTTGATAGAGAAGCCAGCGATTGACCAGCACGTCCATTTCCGGATCGGGCGTTTTGATCTGAAGCGCACCGAGGGTCTCGTCCCAATACTTGTTCACCTCCGCGAAGGCGGCATCGAGGTCGGCGTCGCGATATTTTTTCAGAAGTGCGCGGGCATCGTCTCTGCTGGCGCCCCAGCCGAGCAGGAGAACGATCTCCTTTTCTTCGCCAGGCGCCAGAGCGATCTCTGTTTGCTGCACGCCGCACGGATCGAAGCCCGCGCCAGTACGCCCCGATAGCGGCTCTTCGGACAGCAACGCCGCCGGCGCGTGCTTTGCGAAATTTCGTCCCAGGAATTCCCGGCGATCGCCTGTCCAGCTTTGCTGCAACCCTTTCATGTCGAGAAACACGACCTGGTTGCGGACGTCCGAATTCACCGGATTGCAGGCGTAAAAGCCGTGCGTGTCGGGATCGACATCGGTGATGACATAGGGCGCGGCGCTGGTGCGAAACTGGCCGAGCGACCAATCCGCGAAATGGGTGAGCGATAGCCTGCGTGCCTGCTTGCCCGTGTTGGCGATGCGCAGCCGCGATATCTTGATCGCGTCGTTCAGCGGGACGAATTCGACCAGCTTGATCGCGACACCGTGGCCGTTGGTTTCGAAGCGCGAGTAACCCGCGCCGTGCCTTGCCACGTAGCTGAGCGCCGGATCGGCAATCGGGGACGCCGTCGCCGACCACAGGTCGTTGTTGGCGAGATCGCGAATATAGATGGCGCTTCCGGATTCGTTGGAGACCGGATCGTTCGACCACGGCGTGATCTTGTTCTGCTGGCTGTTCAGCGCCCAGGAAAAGCCCGCGCCTTCCGCCGATGTCTGAAATCCGAATTTCGCGTTGGCGATGACGTTGATCCACGGCGCGGGGGTCGGCTGACCGGGGCGCACCACCACGACATATTCGCTGCCGTCGGACGAGAAGCCGCCATACCCGTTGTAGTGATTGAGCGACAGGGCGGGAAGGCTGGGTGGCGGTTCCGGGGAGCGGTTGGGCGCGCGCGGGGTGGTCACAGCCTTCTTGGCGTTGTCATCCGTCGCCATGAGGGCAGCCAATTGATCGGCGAGATTTCCGCGCCTGCAACTGAGATCGACTCTTGCGGCGGCGCGCAGGGATCTGACCGCCTCGGCGCCCATCACATCGGATCGCACGAGGTAGATACGGCCCAACTGTCCGCCTTGCTCCGGTCCGCGATCGAAGGTGTGGACGATCTTGTCCAGTGCCTTCTGCAGATCCTGCGCGTAGGAGGAGGCCCGCTCGTTCAGCACCACGAGATCGACGGCCAGGCGCCGCATGCGCCAATAATCGTGCGCGCGGATCATCTGCCGCACGAAGGTCAGATGCTCTTCCTCGCTGATGCGCACCACGACAATCGGCAGATCGCCGGATATGCCCTGCGGCCAAAGCGCGATGGGCGCCGGGACAACGGCCGTCAGCATTTCGCGCGGTGCGCGCAACGCGGCGTCCGCGTAGATCACATGGTTGGCGAGAAACTGGAATAGATGGGCTTCGTCGCCCACCAGACCCAGATATTGCAGCTGCGATTGCGCATGGGTCGCGGCGAGAGTCGCCGCGCGATTGAAGGCCGTTGTTTCCTGGTGGCGATCGATGAGGTTGATGATCTCTTCGCGGGTTTCCGCCGCCAACGTCCAGAAGGAGATCGTGACCGTGCGGCCGCGCGGAATTTGAACGCGCCGGCGCAGGGAGAATACGGGGTCCAGTACGGCGCCGGCGCTGTTCGAGAGCGGCCAGCCGCTGAAGACAGCGGCGGGTGCGCGTGCGGTCCGGTTGCGCGAAAGAAATTTTCCGCGATCGGTTTCATATTGGACATCGCCCACCGAATCGCCGTCGACGATGCTCAGATGCGCGGCCCAGATGGTCTGGTCGGAAGGACTGCGCGGCCGCCGGGTTGCCAGCAACGCGCCGTTCTCCCGCAGATATTCCGTCTCGACGAAAAGTTTGGAGAAGGCCGGGTGCGCGTCGTCATCGGCCGGGCGGGCGAGCGCCAACTCCATATACGATGTGACCTCCAACTCGCGCGACCGCGTGCCACGGTTGGTAATCGATAATTTGCGGACCTCGGCGTTGTCCTCCGGCGAAACAAGGACTTCGAGCGACGTCGTCAGCGCGCCATCGGTGCGCGTGATCGTGGCGCGGTCTTCGGAGAATAGCGCTTCATAGCTGTCGGCTTCCTCGCCGATGGGCTGATGGCCCGCGGACCAGATCTTTCCGCTCGCAAGGTCGCGCAGATAGATGAAGGAACCCCAGTTATCGCGCGTCGTATCTTCCTGCCAGCGCGTGATGGCCATGTCGCGCCAGCGGCTGTAGCCCGATCCGGCGACGGTGAGCATCACGCTGTAATCGTCATTGGAAAGAAGATGCGTGCGCGGGGTGGCCGTGTGGGGCGAGGTGAATTTGCGCGGCGCGCGGGGAGCGCTGTCATAGATCGTTACCGCGCCGGTGTTCATTTCCGGCGGCAGGCGGGCGACGGACACATCGCGCGGCATGCGCTCCTGCAGCAGCAATTCGGTGGCTTTCACCATCGGCTCGGTATGGAAGCGCTCCCGCATCGCGCCGTCATGGATCACATCCGCGATCCCGAGGATCATCATGCCCTGGTGATGAGACATGTAGGCCTGGATCACGACATCGGTTTTGTTTTCGGGCAGGCGCGCGCGCGTGTAGTCTATGGCTTCGTACCAGCCATACACGCCACGCGCGCCAATGCGTGCGAGGCGATCCAAATTCTTGCGCGCGGCTATCGGGTCCACCATGGCGGCGAGGCCGGACGCATAGGGCGCGATCACTGTATTCTCGCCAAGGCCGCGCTTTATGCCGAGATCGGGAACGCCGAAGCCGGAATATTGATAATTCTGGTCGCGATCCCGCGCGTTGTATTGCGACTCCGAAATGCCCCAGGGAAGGCCAAGGTCGGAGGCATAGTCGATCTGGCGGCGCACGGCGGAGCGATTGGAAAGCGCCAGCAGGCTGCCGGCCGGCTCGCGCATGATAAGCGTCGGCATCAAATATTCGAACATCGATCCCGACCAGGATTGCAGCGCGGAGGACCGCCCCAGGGGCGTCAAGGTACGGCCTAGCCGGAACCAGTGCCGCGTCGGCACGTCGCCCTTTGCGATGGCGAAGAAGCTGGCGAGGCGGGCCTCCGATGCGAGAAGGTCATAAACGTTGGCATCGAGCTGTTGATCGTCGACGCGATAACCGATGCTGAGAAGCTGCCGTTCCTTGTCGTAGAGGAACGCGAAGTCCATCTCCTCGGTGAGCTGACGGCAGATATCACGGATGCGCGCGAGGCGCCGCGGAAGATCGTCCGATATTTGTCCCGGATTGGCGTAGATCTCCTGATCCTTGCGATGGCTTTGGGCCCAGTTTGTGATCGCCTCCACGGCTTCGCGCAGAAACGGCTTCTCGCTGCTCAGTTGCGAAAGTTCGATCGCAAGCACGCGCGCGCGATTCTCGAGTTCCTGAAGATGGTCCCAAATCACCGCGGCGCCGTGGCGCGAGGCGGCAATCTCATCCAGCCGCTCGAGCATGTCGTGCATCTCATGGCGCATCGGCTCCGCAATCCCTTGCGGAATAGCGACGGCTTCGCGCAGCAGGTTGATCGCGTCGCACAGTCCATCGAAGCGATGCTCGACGGCGGGTGTGGCGGCGATTTCGTCGCAGCTGTTCTTCACGACGAGAAGGTTTCCCGCCAGATTTCCGCTATCGACAGTGGAGATGTAGCGCGGGTTTAAGGTGTCCAGAAAAGCGGTTTCATACCAGTTGAAGAAGTGGCCGCGATAACGCGACAGCTTTTGCAACGTGGTGAGCGTGGCTTCCAGCCGTTCGATGGTTTCGACCGTGCCGATCCACCCGAAATCGCGCGCGGCGAGAACGCAACAGAGATAAAGGCCGATATTGGTCGGCGAAGTGCGGCGGGCGGTGAAGGGTTTGGGGATTTCCTGGAAATTGTCAGGCGGAAGCCAATTCTCCTCCGCGGTGACGAAGCGCTCGAAAAACAGCCAGGTGCGCCGGGCGGCCAAACGGAGCGCGCTGTTGTCGGATTGCGAGATCTCCAGATGCAACTCGGTTTTCGGCGATTGGCTCGCCCAGCGCGCGATGATCGGGGACAGTGCCCACAGCACCAGAAATGGCGCGCCGGTTGAGACGTTATGGGGCGCCCACAAAAGAATGGCGGCCGTGGCGGTTCCGGCGAATGCAAAGCTCCCCAGAAGCTGGAAGGCGAGGGCGACATAGCTGCCGCCGCGTTTTGTGTATTTGCTTTGCGCGAAGGTGACCCATTCGAGCATATGCCGTCCGCTGCAGAACACGCGAAACAGGGTTCGCGTGATGGCATCGAGGGAAAGATAGGCCACGCGCGCGAGGAAGGAGATTGTGAACAGCAGTTGCGTGAACGCCAGCAGCGCGTCACGCGCCACGTTGCGCAGGTGCGACCGGCGGGAAAATCCCCGGCGTGTCGGCAACATCCCGGTGACGATCGGCAGGAGCGGAGGAATCGCGATGACCGCGAACAGAAACAATGTCCAACGCATCGCGGCCGCCGGCGGCAATAGCCAGCCGCAAAGAAGCGCAAGCAGCAGTGCGGGAGCGGACAGCGAGCGCCGCAAATTGTCGATCATCTTCCAGCGGCCGAGCGCCGGAAGATGCGGCTTCTTTATTGTCGTCGTCTTTCGCGCGCTTCCAAAGCCCAGAATCCATGGCAACAATTGCCAGTCGCCCCGCACCCAGCGGTGCTGGCGGGACAACTCCACGTCATAGCGCGACGGAAATTCCTCGACGACCTCTATATCAGAAGCGAGCGCTGCCCGGGCGAATGTGCCTTCGAGAAGATCGTGGCTGAGAATGCTGTTTTCGGGGATGCGATGGTCGAGCGAACACTCGAAGGCGTCGATATCGTAGATACCCTTGCCGACGAAGGAGCCTTCATCGAAAAGATCCTGATAAACGTCGGACACGGCGAATGTGTAAGGGTCCAAACCATTGGGGCCGGAAAACGCCCACTGGAACAGAGAGCTTTGCGATCCGATCGGCAGGCTTGGCGTTACGCGCGGTTGCAGAACGCCATGCCCGGTCACAACGCAACCCGTCAGCGGGTCCAGCTCCGGCGTATTCAGCGGGTGTGCCATTTTCCCGACGAGCCGCAACGCAGCACCGCGCGGCAGGCGCGTATCGGCATCGAGCGTGATGACATAGCGCACGGTCTTGGCCAGCGCATCGAACGCGCCGTCGATATCGAGAAAGCTGCCGCTGCGGTTGCCGCGCAGAAGCAGATTCAATTCGTGAAGCTTGCCCCGCTTCCGCTCCCATCCCATCCACCTATTGTGGGCCGGGTTCCATAAGCGTTTGCGATGCAGCAGGATGAAAATCGGTTTGCCCGCCACTGCGTGATTTGCGTTCAGCGCTGCGATCTCGGCGCGCGCAACGTCGAGAAGCGCGTCGTCGTCGGGGGCCTGCTCGGTCTCGCTGTCGGTCCAATCCGACAAGAGAATGAATTGAAGTCCCGCATCGGCGTTCGACAGGTAGTGGACTTCAAGACGCTTGACCTGTTCGCGAATGTCTTCCGCGCGCGTCAGCAAGACGGGGACGACGAGAACCGTGCGTTGCGCATCCGATGCGCCGTTTTTCAGCGCCATGCCCGGCAAGGGCTCCGGGCCCTTGCGTCGCGTCGCAAAGCGGTTGACGAGCGAAAGCGCGAGATCGGAAGCGGGAACCAGTACCAGCACGGCGAGATAGATCAGAATTCCGGGCGGCGTGCCCGAATGCGCTTCAAGAAACAGAATGAACTCGACCAACGCGATCGTTACGGCCGCGATGGCGAACAGGTAGCCGGCGAGGCCCGTCGCCGCCACGGTGCGGGCGATACGCTGGCGAAGAGAGGGCGTAAAGCCGATGCGCTTCTCGAAACCTTTTTTGCCGCTGCCGATCAGATAATAGCCGGCGTCCCTTTCACGCGGTGACTTTCCCAGGCGTTCGGCCGCGCGGGCCTCGCGCACGGCGCGCCGCGCGATTTCGATTTCTCCCAGGCGTGCCCGGCGCGCGAAATTCTCGATCGCGCGGCGATAGCGGTCGCGTGTGGGAAAATCCATCAGGTCATAGTTCGGCGTGGTGGACAATGTTTTGTCCACGAGGCTGACGCTTTCGAAGAAGTCCGACCAATCGATGTTCGAGATCAGGCGCATCGACGTGATGATGTTCCGCACGCTGATGTCGTCTGCGGACTGCGCCTGATATTCCGCCTGGATCACCGCATTGGCGGATGTGCTGTGGAGTTCGAGCTGGCGCTCGATCTCGCGCAGGACGGAGTCGGTCGAAGCGCCCTGGTCGCGCAGGCGTTGCTCGAAGCGGGCGAGATAGGCCGGCGTTATCGTCTCGTTTTTCAAATGGGCAAGAACGCTGTCGTCCGGCTCTTCGCGCAGAAGCGCGGTCGTGATCTCGTTGGAGACGGCTTCCGCGCGATCGCCATCCGCCACGCGCGCGACGACGTTGTGGGTGAGCCGCGCGAGATTTTCGACCAGTACAAGGCGCAAAGTGATCGCGATGGCCCAGAGTTCGCCGATCATGAGCGGCGCAACGCTTTGATAGGCGTCGAGGAAGCGCTTGAGCCGGTCAACATCGAGCGCGCTGTCGCTGTGCGCGACGATAGCCCAGGCGATCCCGTAAACCCGGGGATAGCCGGCGAGGGGGCCATCCAGCAGTTTCGGCAGTTCGCGATAATAGCTTGGCGGCAGATCCTTCACGACCTCGCGCGCCTGTTCTTCAACAATGTAAAAATTATCGAGAAACCATTCGCCAGCCGAGGTTATTGGCTTGGCGGCGTTGGCAGTCTTCGCGAGTGCGCGATAGTTCTCAACGAGCTGACGGGCGTTCCCCTTGAGCTTTCTGGGCAGGGAAACGATCCGGAACGGCGCCGGGCCAATGCGTTGCGCCTCAGCGAGGCTTTTGGCGTGCTGCTCCAGGCGCTCCGTGCTGAAAAGCTCGGACCGAATAGGCAAGGCTGGCACATGGGTATGCAGTTCGATTTTCAAAAAAAGGTCCGAGCGTGAAACTCGCCGCCGCAAGCCTTCACTGGAACGGTTTTGGCGCGAGAAAGTTCCACTCTTGCGCCATTAATCCGAGCCCCGAAAGTGCCTCCACCGGGGCGCCGATCCGCCGGTGTGTGTTCATTACACCCGTGACAGCATCCCGCGCCGCGAAGCTCGCCGCCGCCGTTCTTGATAGATTCGATCTTTGTCCCTAAATTCTCCAGTAAATCGATTGGGTTTGTATGCTCTCGCAAAAAGGGCGCTACGCGCTGCATGCGCTCATCGTTCTCGCCGATCATGATGGCGAGGAGCCGATGATGATCGCCGATATCGCGGAAGAGGCCGGCGTGCCGCGCAAATTCCTCGAACAAATCCTGCTGGAACTGCGCAAGCGCGGAATCCTGCGCAGCCAGCGTGGCCGCAGCGGCGGCTACCAGCTCGCGAAACCTCCCGCCGATATCAGCTTTGCCGACATCATCCGCGTGACCGACGGTCCGCTCGCGCTTGCACCTTGCGTCAGCGTCACCGCCTATCACCGCTGCGAGGATTGCGAAGACGAAAAGACATGTGCCATCCGCCGGGTTCTGCTCGCCGCGCGCGACGCGACTGCAGATGTTCTGGAATCGCAAACCCTCGCCGGTGCCATGACCCGGCGCTCCCGCCTTTCCCGAAAGCGTTGAATCGAGACCGAAAAACAGTCGATTCCAAGAATCTTCTAAATCTCTATTGACTAGATAGAGATTATAGAAAAATCTGACGGCTGCAATTGAGCAGGGGCCGTCATGTCTGTTTTCCGGTTTGGAACAGTTTTGCTCGCGGGCGCCGCCACGCTGGCATTTTCCTCCACCGCGCACGCGGCGGGAGCATCGCGGCAAGAGAAGATCGACGCGCTGCAGCAGCAGATAAACGACCTCAACGCTGAAGTTGCGGATCTGAAGCGAAGCACGTCGGACCAGTATACGGACGTGGTGCAAAAGCAGGGCGACAAGCCTGACGTGGCCGTGTCGCTCAAGAACGGCCGGCCGGCGTTCAAGAGCGCGGACGGCGATTTCAGCCTTGAAATCCGCTCATTGGTGCAGTTCGACGCCGCGTATTACGGGCAGGGCAAATCGCCTGCGGGCGTGGATTTTTCCAGCGGCGCCAATTTCCGACGCGCACGGCTGGGCGTGGACGGCACCTTGTTCAAGGACTGGTCCTACGAGTGCGCAACCGGCCGATCTGGCGCGCGGCATTGCGGGCGCGGATGGCCGCGACGCGACGACGATCTTCGCCTATGACGACAATTATTTCGCCGCGCTCTCCTACACCGGAGATTCCGTGCAGGATTCTGCGGTGTTCGATGAGCAGCAGGCGTTGGTCGGCCGCTTTGCATATCGGTTGCTTCAGGGCGACGATTCCAATCTCGCAATCGGCGTGGATTCGTCCTACGTCTTCAAAATCGCCGACACGGCCGCAGGAGCCGGCTCTCCGCGCGCGCTGCGTCTGCGGGAACGTCCCGAACTCAATGTCGATGACAACAACATCCGTTTGATCGACACCGGCACAATCAACGCGGGCAAAGTTTGGGAATGGGGCCTGGAAGCCGCAGGCAACTGGCACAACCTCTATGCCCAGGGCGGGTATTTCGGGTTTGATGTCGAGCGCCGCGGCAGCACGCTGCCCGATCCATCCTTCGACGGCTGGTATGTGCAGGCGAGCTGGGTTCTCACCGGCGAATCCAAAAAATATCGGGCGGATAAAGGCGCTTATGGCCTGCCGACGCCGAAAAGCGCGTTTTCTTTCGACCGTCCCGGCATCGGCGCCTGGGAACTGGCGGCCCGCTACAGCGTCCTTGATCTGAACGACAACGCAGGTGTCGCGGGCGCGGCCACCCCTTTGGGTGGCGTGCGCGGCGGCGAACAGAAGATCTGGACCGCTGGCGTGAACTGGTATCCGAACAATGCCATCCGCTTCGTGCTGGACTACCAGCACACCGACGTCGCGCGCCTGAACGCGGCAGGCGGCGTCATCGGCGCGAAACTCGATGCGGTTTCGCTGCGTGCCCAATTTTCTCTCTGATCCGAAAATCTACGAAGGAGATTTCCGATGAAGATTATCCCTGCGCTCTTCGCCGTCGCGATATTGGTCGCGACCGGCAGCGCGCACGCCGCGGATGCTCGTTTGCTGAATGTGAGCTACGATCCCACGCGCGAGCTTTATAAAGCGATCAATCCGCTTTTCGTTGCGGATTGGAAGGCGAAGACGGGCCAGGGCATCAATATCGACCAGAGCCATGGCGGCTCCGGCGGACAGTCGCGCGCCGTCATCGACGGATTGGACGCGGATGTGGTGACACTCGCGCTCGCCTATGACATCGATGCCATCGCGCAGAAGGCCAAGCTCATCGCGCCGGACTGGCAGAAGCGTCTGGCGGACAACAGCGCGCCTTACACCTCCACGATCGTATTCCTGGTGCGCAAGGGCAATCCCTGGAAGATCAAGGATTGGTCCGACCTGGTGAAGCCGGGTATTCACGTCATCACACCGAACCCCAAAACCTCCGGCGGTGCGCGTTGGGCCTATCTGGCGGCCTGGGCTTATGCCGAGCATGCGCCCGGCGGCAATGCCGACAAGGCGAAGGCCTTTGTCGCCGATCTCTACCGCCATGTGCCGGTTCTGGATTCCGGTGCACGCGGGTCGACAATCACTTTCACCAAGCGCGGCATCGGTGACGTGCTGCTGTCGTGGGAGAACGAGGCGCATCTTGTGCTGAAGGAAGCGGGCGGCGATCAGTATCAGATCGTCTATCCGCAGGTTTCCATTCTCGCCGAACCGCCGGTCGCCGTCGTGGATTCAAACGTCAAGCGCCACGGCACGCAGAAGATCGCCGAGGCGTATCTGAAATTCCTCTACACGCCGAAAGCGCAGGAGGTGGAAGCGGACAATTTCTATCGCCCGCGCGATGAGAAGATACTTGCCGCGCACGCCGCGCTGTTTCCGAAGATCAGGCTCTACACCATCGATGCGGATTTCGGCGGCTGGACGAAGGCGCAAGCCACGCATTTTGCCGAGGGCGGCGTGTTCGACCAGATCTACAAGCCAGGAAAGTGATGCATGAATAGCGTCGCGATCCCCTCCCGCTTCGCACGCTGGCGGAATCCGAGCGCGCTGCCCGGCTTCGGGCTGACGCTCGGATTCACGCTGTTCTATCTCTCCGCCATCGTTCTTATTCCGCTGGCGGCGCTGCTGCTGCGGCCCTGGACGCTGGGATGGGATGGATTCTGGAGCGTCATCGCGCAGCCGCGCACCCTTGCGGCGCTGAAGCTTTCCTTCGGCGCGGCGGCCATAGCCGCGGCGATCAACGCAGTGCTGGGGCTGATCGTGGCCTGGGTGCTGACGCGCTATCGCATTCCGGGCGGTCGCTTGATCGACGCGCTGGTCGATTTGCCCTTCGCATTGCCCACGGCGGTGGCCGGCATCGCGCTGTCGTCGCTTTACGCGAGCAACGGATGGCTGGGCGCGATCGCCGCGCAATTCGGCCTGAAGATCGCCTACACGCCCATCGGCGTGGTGATCGCACTTATATTCATCGGCCTGCCTTTCGTCGTCCGCACCTTGCAGCCGGTCCTGGCGGATATGAGCCTGGAATCGGAGGAAGCCGCCGCCACGCTGGGCGCGTCGCGCGCGCAGACATTCTTTCGCGTGATCCTGCCGGCGCTGGCGCCTTCGCTCATCACCGGAACCGCGATGGCCTTCGCGCGCGCCGTCGGCGAGTACGGCTCGGTCATTTTTATCGCCGGCAATCTGCCGATGGTGTCCGAGATTGCGCCGCTTCTCATCGTCATCAAATTGCAGGAGTACGACTACGCCGCCGCCGCTGCCATCGGCGTCGTCATGCTGACGATTTCGTTCGTGATGCTGCTTGCGCTCAATGCGCTGCAGAGCTGGGCCGCGGCGCGCCAATGAGACAGGCTTTTCGAAACCCGACCCAGGACCATCCGGCGATTCGCATCGCGCTGTCGGCGGTCGCGATCACGTTCATTGTCCTGTTCCTGCTGATGCCGCTGGCCGTCGTGTTCTCCGAGGCTTTGAGCAACGGGCTGTCAGCGGCGCGCGATGCCATCGTCGATCCCGACGCGTTGTCCGCCATCCGCCTGACTCTGATCACGGCCGCCATTGCGGTGCCGCTTAATCTGGTGTTCGGGCTCTCGGCCGCTTGGGCCATCGCGAAATTCGACTTCCGCGGCAAAAGCATTCTCACCACACTGATCGATCTGCCGTTCTCGGTATCACCGGTCGTTTCCGGCCTCATCTATGTGCTGGTGTTCGGCCTGCAGGGTTGGCTGGGGCCGACGCTGCGCGATCACGACATCAAGATCATCTTCGCGCTGCCCGGCATCGTGCTGGCCACAATCTTCGTGACCTTTCCGTTTGTCGCGCGCGAACTCATTCCGCTGATGAGCGACCAGGGTCGCGACGAGGAAGAGGCCGCCGTCTCGCTCGGTGCATCGGGCCTTTCCACCTTCCTGCGCGTGACGTTACCCAACATCAAATGGGGCCTGCTCTACGGCGTGCTTCTGTGCAATGCGCGCGCGATGGGCGAGTTCGGCGCGGTGTCGGTGGTGAGCGGCCATATCCGCGGACAGACCGACACCATGCCGCTGCATGTCGAAGTTCTCTACAACGATTATCAGTATGTCGGCGCCTTCGCGGTGGCCTCCCTTCTGGCGCTGCTGGCGCTGGTGACTCTCGCGATCAAATCCCTTCTGGAATGGCGTTACGCGGACGAGATCGCCGCGGTCCATCGCCACTGATCCTTGGAAACGGACGAACCTGCCATGTCTCTCATCGTCGACTCCATCGCCAAACGCTTCGGTAATTATGAAGCGCTGAAGGGCGTGAGCTTCACCGCGCCGCAGGGCGCGTTCATCACGCTGCTGGGGCCTTCCGGCTCCGGCAAGACGACGTTGCTGCGGATTCTGGGCGGTCTCGAATTTCCGGATAGCGGCGATGTGCGGTTTGCCGATCTGAATTGGCTGGGCGTGCCGGCGCGTCAGCGCCGCGCGGGATTTGTGTTCCAGCACTACGCATTGTTCCGCCACATGACGGTGGCGAAGAACATCGCCTTTGGGCTCACCGTGCGCCCGCGCCGCGAACGCCCGTCGCGTGCCGAGATCAAGACGCGCGTGGAGGAGCTGCTGTCCCTGGTCCAGCTCGAGGGATTGGGGGATCGCTATCCCAGTCAGCTTTCGGG
>SMFH01000048.1_pt1 | contig 25328 bp, 26 predicted proteins | sample 2456121 | NCBI WGS metagenome assembly SMFH01 (sample SAMN10132613, study PRJNA489261) | soil metagenome | isolation source: day120 antibiotic-silty clay loam soil | place: USA
GGCAAGCCTGCGAGTTCGACTACTCCGGCGCGCAGGCGTGCAAGGCGCTCCGGGCCGAGGGCTACCGCGTGGTGCTGGTGAACTCCAATCCCGCCACCATCATGACCGACCCGGACATGGCGGACGCGACCTATATCGAACCCATCCCCCCGGAATTCGTCGAGAAGGTGATCGCGCGCGAGAAGCCGAATGTCCCGGCGGGCATGAAATTCGTGCTGCTGCCCACGATGGGCGGGCAGACCGCGCTCAACACGGCGCTATCGCTGCGCAAGCGCGGCGTGCTGGAGAAATACGATGTCGAGCTGATCGGCGCCTCCGCCGACGCCATCGACAAGGCCGAAGACCGCGAGCTTTTCCGCCAGGCGATGATGAAGATCGGCCTGGACGTTCCCATCGGCGTCACGCTCAAGGGCTATCTGCGCCACAAGAAGGATGACGCCGGCAACTTCCTCTATGACGGGCAGAACAATCCGATCATGGAGCTTTCGCCGGAAGCCTTCGCCCACGCGCTGCAGGCGCTGGATGAAGTCGGCCTGCCCGCCGTCATCCGCCCCAGCTTCACGCTCGGCGGCACCGGCGGCGGCATTGCCTATAACCGCGAAGAATATTTCGAGATCGTGGAAGCGGGCCTCGACGCCTCGCCCACCAACGAGGTGTTGATAGAGCAGAGCGTTCTGGGCTGGAAGGAATTCGAGATGGAAGTGGTCCGCGACAAAGCGGACAACGCCATCATTATCTGCTCCATCGAGAATGTGGACCCGATGGGCGTTCACACCGGCGACTCCATCACCGTCGCGCCTGCCCTCACGCTGACCGACAAGGAGTATCAGCGCATGCGTTCCGCCAGCATCGCGGTGCTGCGCGAGATCGGCGTGGAGACCGGCGGATCGAACGTGCAATTCGCGGTGAACCCGGCGGACGGGCGCATGGTCGTCATCGAGATGAACCCGCGCGTGTCGCGCTCCTCCGCGCTGGCGTCGAAGGCCACGGGCTTTCCCATCGCCAAGGTCGCGGCCAAGCTTGCCGTCGGCTACACGCTGGACGAATTGCAGAACGACATCACCAAGGTCACGCCCGCGTCGTTCGAACCCGCCATCGACTATGTGGTGACGAAGATCCCGCGCTTCGCCTTCGAGAAATTCCCGGGCGCCGAACCGAACCTCACCACCTCGATGAAATCCGTCGGCGAGGCCATGGCCCTCTGCCGCACCTTCGCGGAATCGCTGCAGAAGGCGCTGCGCTCGATGGAAACCGGCCTCACGGGCCTCGATGAAATCGAGCTCACCGACACCAAGGATGCGATGCGCGCCGCGCTTGCCCGCGCCACGCCGGATCGCCTGCGCATCGCCGCGCAGGCAATGCGCAATGGCATGACCGTCGAGGAAGTGGCGGAGATCGCGAAGTACGATCCCTGGTTCCTGCGCGAGATCGAACAGATCCTCTTCGTCGAAAAGCACGTCGCCGCCTATGGCATTCCGAAGGATGCGGAAGGCCTGCGCCGCTTAAAGACCATGGGCTTCTCCGATGCGCGCCTCGCCAAGTTGACGGGCGCGACGGAAAAAGACGTGCGTGCCGCGCGCCGCAAGCTGAACATCCATCCGGCGTTCAAGCGCATCGATAGCTGCGCCGCCGAATTCGCCGCGATCACGCCTTACATGTATTCGACCTATGAGACCGCAGTTAACGGCGTGGTCGAATGCGAGGCCAAGCCGACGGACAAGAAGAAAATCATCATCCTCGGCGGCGGCCCCAACCGCATCGGTCAGGGCATCGAGTTCGACTATTGCTGCTGCCACGCCGCGTTCTCGCTGTCGGCGCAGGGTTTCGAGACCATCATGGTCAACTGCAACCCGGAAACCGTCTCCACCGATTACGACACCTCCGACCGTCTCTATTTCGAACCGCTGACGGCCGAAGACGTGCTGGAGATCGTGCGAGTCGAGCAGTCCAAGGGCACGTTGATGGGCGTGATCGTGCAGTTCGGCGGCCAGACACCGCTAAAGCTGGCGAACATGCTCACAGAAGAAGGCGTGCCTATCCTCGGCACCTCCGCCGACGCCATCGACCTTGCGGAAGACCGCAAGCGGTTTCAGGTTCTGCTCAACGACCTCAAACTGAAGCAGCCGAAGAACGCCACCGCCATGACGGCGGACGAAACGATGGCCGCGGCGAAGGAAATCGGCTTCCCCGTCATCCTGCGCCCGTCTTACGTTCTGGGCGGACGCGGCATGGTCGTCGTGCCGGATGAAGCCGCGCTGAAGGTCGCCGTGCAATCGGGAGACGTGTTCAAGATTTCGGGCGACAATCCGGTGTTGATCGACGGCTTCCTGCATCACGCCATCGAAGTGGATGTGGACGCCATCGGCGATGCCGACGGCGACGTGTTCATCGCCGGCATCATGGAGCATATCGAGGAAGCCGGCGTGCATTCGGGCGACAGCGCTTGCGCGATCCCGCCCCACTCGTTGTCCAAAGACATCATCGCCGAGATCGAGCGCCAGACCGTCGCCATGGCGAAGGCGCTGAAGGTGCGCGGGTTGATGAACGTGCAATATGCCGTGCAGGACGGCGAGATCTATGTGCTGGAAGTGAACCCGCGCGCCAGCCGCACGGTGCCCTTCGTCGCCAAGGCCATCGGCCTGCCCGTCGCTTCCATTGCGGCGCGGGTCATGGCGGGCGAGAAACTGGCGTCCCTCAAACTCAAGAAACCCAATCCGGATCACATCGCGGTCAAGGAAGCCGTGATGCCGTTCAACCGCTTCCCCGGCGTGGACGTGGTGCTGGGCCCGGAAATGAAATCCACCGGCGAAGTCATGGGCCTCGACACCAATTTCGGCCGCGCCTTCGCCAAGAGCCAGGTCGGCGCGGGCCACAAGCTGCCGCATTCGGGCACGGTGTTCATTTCGGTGAAGGATTCGGACAAGGACTACACCCTGACCCCGGCACGCGATCTCATCGCGATGGGTTTCGAGATCATCGCCACGCGCGGCACCGCGCAATTCCTGCGCGACAACGGCCTCGAAGTTAAAAATGTAAATAAGGTTCTGGAAGGCCGCCCGCACATCGTGGACGCGATCAAGAACGGCGAAGTGCAGCTTGTCTTCAACACCACAGAAGGCGCGCAGGCGCTGGCGGATTCCTTCTCCATTCGCCGCACCACGCTGCACCAGAAGGTTCCCTACTACACGACCATTGCCGGGGCGGCGGCGGCCACCCAGGCCATCCGGGCGCTCAGGGAAGGCTCTCTTGAAGTGGCCCCCCTCCAGTCTTACACTTCCTGATGTGATCGCTGATTGGGCAATAGAGAAAGTCCAGGCGTAACAAGTACTTAACCGAATTCAGAGCGTCCGTTTCCGGTCCTTCCCGGCCGGAAGGGGCGCTTTTGACACTTAGGACGTTATAGGTGCCATGGAACGCATTCCGATGACCGCCGCGGGGCTCAAGAGCCTGGAAGACGAGCTGAACCAGCTCAAGAACGTGGACCGCCACGAGATCATCAAGCATATCGCCGAAGCGCGCGCGCATGGCGATCTGTCCGAGAACGCGGAATATCACGCCGCGAAGGAAAAGCAGTCCTTCATCGAAGGCCGCGTGATCGAGCTTGAAGATTTGATCGGCCGCGCCGACGTGATCGACGTGTCGAAGATGTCCGGCACCACCGTCAAATTCGGCGCCACCGTCACGCTCGCGGACGAAGACACCGACGAGAAGAAGAAATACCAGATCGTCGGCGACCACGAGGCCGACATCAAAAAGGGCCGCATCTCCATCTCCTCGCCCATCGCCCGCGCCCTGATCGGCAAGAGCAAGGGTGACAGCGTCGAAGTCGCCGCCCCCGGCGGCGCGCGCTCGTATGAGATTCTGAAGGTGGAGTTCGTCTGAGATTTTCCTCCCCCCGTTTACGGGGGAGGTGGATGCCGAATGCGAAGCATGAGACAGACGAAGGGGGCGTTCCGGTCACTTACCCCTTCCACCTCGCTACGCTCGGCACCTCCCCCGTAAACGGGGGAGGAAATAAGCGCGCTTCGCTCCCGGATCGAACATGTTTGGCTTTGCGCTTGGGGTCTTTATATTAGCCGCGGAGCGACCGGATGGGAATCAATGGCAATCATTGCGCTGGTGGATGACGACAAGAATATCCTGACCTCCGTCAGCATGCTGCTGGAGCAGGAAGGCTATACCGTAAAGACCTTTTCGGACGGCGCGGCCGCTCTGACGGGGCTTTCCGCCACGCCGCCCGATCTCGCCATCCTCGACATCAAGATGCCGCGCATGGATGGGCTGGAACTGCTCCGCCGCCTGCGCCAGGCGGGCGACCTGCCCGTCATCTTCCTCACCTCCAAGGACGAGGAGATCGACGAGTTGATGGGCCTGAATGCGGGCGCCGACGATTACATCCGCAAGCCCTTCTCCCAGCGCCTGCTGCTGGAGCGGGTGAAAGCCGTGCTCCGCCGCAACGAAGGCAACAAGCAGGTCGCCGGCACGACCGGCCCCGTGGAGCCGAAGAAGGAAGCGTTCTCACCGTCACCGAGTTTCTTATTCTCCAGTGCCTCGCTCAGCGTCCCGGTTTCGTGAAGAGCCGCGACAACCTCATGGACGCCGCCTATGACGATCAGGTCTATGTGGATGACCGCACCATCGACAGCCACATCAAGCGCCTACGCAAGAAATTCAAGGCGATCGACGACGATTTCGACGCCATCGAAACGCTGTACGGCGTCGGCTATCGCTACAAGGAATAGTGACGAAGCGTGGCGCTTGAGAACGACGGCCACTTCACGCATTTCTCCGCCCTCACGCGGCGCATCATCTTCTTCAACGCGGTGGCGCTGATCATCCTGATCGGCGGTGTGCTGATCGTGCAGACGAGCGGGCGCAGCCTGATCGACGAACGCGTCAGTGGCATACGCCAGCAGGCGCTGATCGTGGCTGGAACGTTGGCCGAATACACGACCAACGAAGAGACCCACAAGCTGAAGCAGGAGGAAGCGGAATCGCTTCTGCGCCAGCTCATCGCCCCAACCAAGCTGCGCGCGCGGCTCTACGGCACCGACGGCCAACTGGAAACCGACACACGCGAATTGCTGCCGCGCAATGTGGTGCAGATTTCCAACCTTCCCCCGCTGGATTTCTGGAGCCGCGTGGATGAGGAGTGGAAACGCATCTTCGACGGCGTGATGGGCATCCGCCCGTTCGCGCGTCTGCAGCCCTATTTCGAGGCGGGCAACGATGGCCGCGTCTATGCCGAAGTGAACAGCGCGCTCAGCGGCGAAACCGCTACGGCAGAACGTGTCGATGAACGCAACCGCATGGTGCTCTCCGTCGCGGCTCCGATCCAGCGCTTCAAGGCCATCTATGGCGTGCTGATGGTGTCCACGGAAGGCGGCGACATCGACGATATCATCCGCGAAGAGCGCGTCACATTGATCGAAGTGTTCGCAGTGGCTTTGATCGTGATGCTGCTCTCGTCGCTCTATCTCGCCGGTTTCATCGCAGAGCCGATCCGCCGTCTCGCCGCGGCCGCCGACACCGTGCGCAGCGGACGCGCCGGCCGCGACACCCTCCCTCTCTTCCGCGAGCGTCATGACGAGATCGGCGACCTGGCGGAAAGCCTCTCGGCGATGACGCGCGCGCTCTACGACCGGATCGACGCCATCGAGAGCTTCGCCGCCGACGTGGCGCACGAACTGAAAAACCCGCTCACATCGCTCAAAAGCGCCATTGAGATGTTCAATCGCGCGAAGGACGATGCCTCGCGGGAAAAGCTGATGGAGGTCGTGCGCAACGACGTGCGCCGCATCGACCGGCTGATCAGCGATATTTCGGACGCCTCCCGTCTCGATGCCGAACTCAGCCGTGAGGCGCATAACCCCGTCGATCTCAATCACCTGCTGGAGACCATCGTCGAGGTCTACAAATTCATGGAGATTCCGCGTGGCGTGACGATCTCACTGACATCCGAGTTGCCGCCCGGAACAACGGTCCTCGGCCTCGATGAACGGCTCGGCCAGATATTCCGCAATCTCATCGACAATGCGGTTTCCTTCAGCCCCGACAACACCATCATCTCGATCGTGGCGCGCGTGGAAGGTGGCCGTGCGCTGGTGAGCGTGGCCGATGAAGGCCCCGGTATTCCCCCGGACAATCTGGAATCCGTCTTCAGCCGCTTCTACACGGAACGCCCGGCGGAACACGGCTTCGGCAAGAATTCCGGTCTCGGGCTTTCCATCGCGCGCCAGATCGCCGAAGGCGCGAATGGGCGTATCTGGGCGGAAAATCGTGAGCCGAACGGCGCCCGCTTCGTGGTTGAATTGCCGCTCGCAAGGGCCACATAAGTGGGTATGGCGAACATCCATGCGTCCTGCGTGTTGCTCGGCGAAGCCGGCAAGCCCTTTGGCGCGTCTGGCGATGCCGGAATCCTGTTGCTCGGCGAAAGCGGCAAGGGCAAATCCGATCTTGCCTTGCGCCTGATCGAACGCGGCGCGAAACTGGTCAGTGACGATCGCGCGGAACTCTTCGTGCGCGACAGCGCTCTTTATGCACGCGCGCCTCGATCCCTCGCCGGACTGATAGAAGTTCGCGGCGCCGGCATCATCGCCCTGCCCCATGCCGCCGAAGCGCGCATCGTACTCGCCGTCGAGATGATGGAAGAAGGCTACGTGCCGCGCATGCCGCAGCCGGAGAAATATCTGCCGCCGCCGGAACTGGCGCTGCGCGAAGATGAACGGCCGCCGCTGATCTGGCTGGCGCCGCTGGAAGCCTCCGCGCCCGCGAAAGTGGCGATTGCCGCGGCGGCGTTTTCCAAGGCACTTTTCCGTGAGCATCGCAACCCCGAATGAGGTCTTTCATCGCCACGTCTAATTGGTATCGTTCGCCGCGAATTGGGGTTTGGTTCGTCACATGATTGGAATAGTTCTCGTTACACATGGCCGTCTCGCACAGGAAATCATTTCCGCGATGGAACATATGGTCGGTCCGCAGACGCATCTGCGCGCTGTTTGCATCGGTCCTGAAGACGATATCGAGCGCCGCCAGCGCGAAATCGCAGCGGCGGCGAAAGCGGTCGATATGGGCAGCGGCGTCGTAATCGCGACGGATATGTATGGCGGCACGCCCTGTAATCTCGCGCTCACCCTTCTGGAGCGCGGCAAGATCGAAGTGCTCGCGGGCGCGAATCTTCCCAGCCTCATCAAGCTGGTCGATATCCGGGGACGCGTTCCGCTCGAACAGGCGGTGAAGGAAGCGATCGAAGCAGGACGCAAATACATGCGCGCCGGCTCCGCCGACCTGGCAGGGCACGGATGAGCGAGCCTACGCGACGTCGCGCCGTCGCTATGATCGTCAACAAGAAAGGCCTGCATGCCCGCGCCTCCGCGAAACTGGTGGAAGCTTCGGCGCGCTTTCAATCCCGCATCACGGTGACCAAGGACGGACAATCCGTCGATGGACGCTCGATCATGGGATTGATGATGCTGGGGGCGCCGCTGGGGACACAGATCGAAATCACAGCTGAAGGCCCGGACGCCGCCGAAGCGATGACCGCGATCCTCGCGCTCGTCGAAGCCAAATTTGGCGAGGATTGAATGTTGAAGCGATGGTTACGGACTTTGTTCGCCGCCCTGATGGCGACATTCGCATTTGTGACGCCGCACGCTTTCGCCGCGGCTCCGGCACAACCTGTCCTCGCCAAAATTCACGCGACGCCGGCGCTGTGGACCGTGCGCGGGCCGAAAGGCACGGCTTATCTTTTCGGGTCCATCCATATCCTGCCGCCGAACATGGAATGGCATACGCCGAAGATCGCGGCGGCGCTGAAGGCCTCCGACACCTTTGTCTTTGAAATCCCGATGGACGATTCCACCAAGACACGCATCGCCGATTTCGTGCGTGACAATGCCTTCCTGCCGAAGGACCAGTCCCTTCCATCCCTTTTGAACGACGAAACGCGCAAGGATTATCGCAACGCGCTGACGCTCACCCATGTCTCGCCGGATCAACTCGTCGACAAGCGGCCATGGTTCGCGGCGCTGGTGCTGGATGTGAGCTATATGGGCCAGCGCCATCTCTCGCCGGATGCGGGCGTGGACCGCCAAGTTTACGATGAAGCGCTCGCTGTGGGCGGCAAAAGCTTTCGCGCCCTTGAGACGCCGGAGGAACAATTCCGCCTGCTGATGCCGGATGACCGCGCGCTGGAAGTGAAAGAGTTCGACGCCAGCCTGAAGGAAATCCTCAAGGACAAGGGCGTCGTCGGCGACATGATCGATGCATGGGCAAGTGGCGATATGAAAACGCTCGGTCATGTCATGAATGACGATCTGAAATCCGATCCGAAGATGGAGAAGGCGCTGTTCGCGGACCGCAACGCCAAATGGGTGAACAAGATCGCTGCGATGCTGAACGAGAACCACACCTATTTCATCACTGTGGGCGCCGGTCACCTCGCCGGACCGAAAGGCGTGCCGGCGATGCTGCGTGCGCGCGGTTTTCAGGTGGATGAAGTCTTAAACCTGCGATAGCGGCGGCGCGACGTTCTCCAGCGACTGCCGCTCGGCATTCACGCCGATCCACATCTCCACCACGCCGGCAATCACCATCAGCACGCCCCCGATCACGTAGCCGAGGAACATATCGGTGCGCGCGCCGCGTTCGATTAAGGCGCCGAAGATAAGCGGTCCGGTGATGCCGCCCAGCGCGGTGCCGAACGCATAGAAAATTCCGATGGCTCGCGCCCGCACTTCCAGCGGGAAGCTCTCGCCCACGGTGAGATAGGCCGCGCTTGCGCCACAGGAGGCGAAGAAGAAGTTGACCGTCCACAGCGCCGTCTGCACGCCGGCGCCCACAATGCCTTGCGCGAACAGCCAGCCGGTCACCAGCATGATGACGCCGGAGAGCGTGTAGGTCAGCGCGATCATCGTCTTGCGCCCGACAGTGTCGAACAAATGGCCCAGCAGCAGCGGCCCCAACACATTGCCCAGCGCGAACGGCAGCAGATACAGCCCCACCGATTGCGGCGCGATGCCGTAGAACTTCGTCAGGATCAATGCGTAGGTAAAGAAGATGGCGTTGTAGCAGAACGCTTGCGTCGTCATCAGCGTAATACCCAGAACAGTGCGTTTCGGGTAGAACGCGAACAGCGAGCGCACAATTTCACCGAAGCTGCGCCGCGTGGCGGACAGCTCTATTGTCTGCGCGAGCATCGCTTCATGCGCACGGCCTTCAATACGGCGCTCGATATCGGCAACGGTGCGCTCCGCCGCAGCAATATCGCCATGGATCATCAGCCAGCGCGGACTTTCCGGCACGAAACGGCGCAGGAACACGACGACGATGGCCAGCACGCCGCCAATGACAAAGGCCAGTCGCCAGCCCAGCCATTCCGGCACCAGCGCGGTATCCAGCACCACCAGCGAACCCAGCGCCCCAATCGCCGCGCCGATCCAGAAGCTGCCATTGATTGCCAAATCCACGCGGCCGCGAAACCGCGCAGGCGTGAACTCCTGTATCGCGGAATTGATCGCAGAATATTCGCCGCCAATGCCTGCGCCCGTGAGCACGCGAAAGAATGCGAAGCTGGCGAAATTCCACGAAAAGCCTGTCGCGATGGTTGCCAGCAGATAAAGCCCCACCGTCACTGTGAAGAGCTTCTTGCGTCCAAAGCGGTCGGCAAGATCGCCGAATACCAACGCGCCTATCACCGCGCCCGCCACATAAAGGCTTCCCGTCAGCCCGATCTCGCTCGGCGACAGTGCCAGCGTGGATTTTTCCGACAACACGCCGGAGAGCGAACCCACAAGCGTCACTTCCAGACCGTCGAGTATCCAGGTGATCCCCAGCGCCATCACGATCAGGGTGTGAAAGCGGCTCCAAGGAAGGCGATCGAGCCGCGCGGGAATATCGGTGCGAAATGAAGCGCTTGCTTGATTTTCCATGGTTCCCCCCTTGCCAATCCAACGCCTTCGGGGCAAGCCCGATCCCATGAAATAAGGATATGCAGATTTCTTTATATGTTCCTTGCCCCTCTCCAAATCGGCTGATATACCGCGCACGCTAACCCCGAAGGATTCTACCCGTGGCAAACGACTACGTTGTTGCAGACATCAAGCTCGCCGATTTCGGCCGCAAGGAAATCTCCATCGCAGAAACCGAAATGCCCGGCCTGATGGCCACGCGCGAAGAATTCGGCAAGTCCAAGCCGCTGAAAGGCGCGCGCATCGCCGGCTCGCTGCACATGACGATCCAGACCGCGGTGCTGATCGAGACGCTGAAAGAACTCGGCGCCGATGTGCGCTGGGTGTCGTGCAACATCTACTCCACGCAGGACCACGCCGCTGCTGCGATTGCCGCCACCGGCACGCCGGTCTTCGCTGTGAAGGGCGAAACACTGAAAGACTACTGGGATTACACCGCGCGCCTGTTCGATTGGCATGGCGGCGGCTTCCCGAACATGATCCTCGACGACGGCGGCGATGCCACTATGCTCGTTCATCATGGCCTGCGCGCCGAGAAAGGCGACACCGCGTTCCTCGACAAGCCGGGCAATGAGGAAGAGGAAGTCTTCTTCGCGCTGATCAAGCGTCTTCTGAAGGAAAAGCCGAAGGGCCCGGCGTGCATCGCCTCTATCTGATGGAGAAGGACGGTAAGCTGCTCTTCCCCGCCATCAATGTTAACGACAGTGTCACCAAGTCGAAGTTCGACAATCTCTATGGCTGCCGCGAGTCATTGGTGGACGGCATCCGCCGCGGCACGGACGTGATGATGGCCGGCAAGGTTGCCATGGTCGCGGGCTTCGGCGATGTGGGCAAAGGCTCCGCCGCTTCGCTGCGCCAGGCCGGCTGCCGCGTGCTCGTTTCCGAAATCGATCCGATCTGCGCGCTGCAGGCGGCGATGGAAGGCTATGAAGTCGTGACGATGGACGATGCCGCGCCGCGCGCCGACATCTTCGTCACCGCCACGGGCAATGTGGACGTCATCACCATCGACCACATGCGCAAGATGAAAGACCGCGCCATCGTCTGCAACATCGGTCACTTCGACAGCGAGATTCAGGTCGCGGCGCTGAAGAACCTGAAATGGGACAATATCAAGCCGCAGGTCGATGAGATCACCTTCCCCGACAACCACCGCATCATCCTTCTGTCGGAAGGCCGTCTCGTTAACCTCGGCAATGCGATGGGCCACCCGTCCTTCGTGATGTCGGCGTCGTTCACCAACCAGACGCTTGCGCAGATGGAGCTGTTCAACGCGAACGGCAAGTACCAGAAGAAGGTCTACACGCTGCCCAAGCACCTCGATGAGAAGGTCGCGCGCTTGCACCTCGCCAAGGTCGGCGCGAAGCTGACCGAACTCAGCAAGGCGCAGTCCGACTACATCAGCGTGCCGCAGGCAGGCCCGTACAAGCCGGATCACTATCGCTACTGATATGGGTCCGGTCTTTCACCCGAAAGACGCCTTCCACACGTCGAAGAACGGCGTCGATATGTGGATCTATAATGGCAAAGCCGAATGTTCAGAGGCGGCGGTGGTCTATCAGGAGACCGCCGCCGGCCACGCCGAAGAATTCCGCCATGCCAAAAGCGCCTTTATTTTCTTCATCATCGAAGGCAGCGGCGAATGGATCATCGAGGATGAAATCTTCCCTGTGGAAGCGCAGGATGTGGTGATCGTGCCCAAGGGCAAGAAGTTCTATTATCGCGGCAATCTCAAGCAGGTCTGCGTCACCGCGCCCGCCTGGGAAGCGGAATACGAAGAGCACATCCGCGACGTTGTGCTCTGACCGGATTGGAGAAATCCTTGGCGAGGCGACATCACGAGCGGCACAATATCGGCAACACCGGCTGGTTGCGCGCGGCTGTTCTCGGCGCCAATGACGGCGTGCTTTCCACCGCCAGCCTGATCCTCGGCGTCGCCACCGCCACCCATTCGCATGGCAGCATCCTCATCGCGGGCGTGTCGGGCCTTGTCGCCGGCGCGCTGTCGATGGCGGCCGGCGAATATGTCTCCGTCAGCTCGCAGGCCGATGTGGAGAAGGCCGATCTGGCGCGCGAGCGGCGGGAGCTCGCCACCGACAAGGACGCGGAGCTCAAGGAGCTCACCGGGATTTATGTGCAGCGCGGCCTTGCGCGCGATCTGGCCGCGCAGGTCGCGCAGCAATTGACGGCGAAAGACGCCCTCGCCGCCCATGCACGCGACGAGCTTGGCATCACCGAGGAATCCACCGCGCGCCCGCTGCAGGCGGCTTTGGCCTCCGCGGCATCGTTCTCCGTCGGCGCGGCCGTTCCCATTCTGGCGTCGATGATCGCGCCGATAAACATCGTGGTTGCGTCGGTCTATATATCCTCGCTGCTCGTCCTCGCCGGATTGGGTGCGCTTGGCGCGCGGGCGGGCGGCGCGCCGCTGTTGCCCGCGACGTTGCGCGTCACCTTCTGGGGCATCGTTGCCATGGCTGTTTCGGCGGGCATCGGCATGCTGTTTCACGTGCAGGTATGAGTATGGCGAATGGATCATCGAGGATGAGACCTTCCCCGTCACAGCGCTGGACGTGGTGATCGTGCCCAAGGGCAAGCGCTTCTACTATCGCGGCAACTTCAAGCAGGTCTGCGTCACCGCGCCTGCCTGGGAAGCGGAATACGAAGAGCAAATCCGCGACGTCGAACTCTGATCGGCAGCAGCCCCGATATGCGCGCGCGACGATACCCGATGCGCACCTGGCTCCATATCATCGTGCCATGCCTGAATCCCCTCCCGCATTCGCCATCCGCTCGGCCGCGCCGCAAGATATGACACTGGCGGCAGCCCTGTTCCGCGAATATGCGGGCGGCATCGGCATCGACCTTTCCTATCAAGGCTTTGAAGCGGAATTGGCCTCCTTGCCCGGCGCCTATGCACCGCCGCGCGGCGTCATCCTGCTGGCGGAGCGCAATGGCGACGCCATCGGATGCGTGGCCGTGCGGTCTTTCGGCGATGGCGGCATCTGCGAAATGAAGCGCCTGCATATGCGTAACACGGCGCGCGGAAGCGGGCTTGGCCGCGCGCTGGCGCAGGCGGCCATCGCCGCCGCGCAAAAGATGGGATACGCCACGATGCGGCTCGACACGCTGCCCAGCATGACGGCCGCACAGTCGCTTTACCGCGCGCTCGGCTTCCGCGAGATCGCGGCCTACTATCCCACGCCCGTCGCCGGCACGGTGTTCATGGAGAAGAAGCTCGACTGAGCTATTTCTTTTTCTTCTTCTTGCCACCCTTGCGCTTTTTGCTCTTGGCCTTCTTCGGAACCTTCTTGCCCTTCGCGCGCGCTTCGGACAGGCCGATGGCGATGGCCTGCTTGCGGTTCTTCACCTTGCCGCCCTTCCCGCCAGGGCCGCTGCGCAACGTGCCTTTGTTTTTCTTCTTCACTGCGCGCTCGACATCTTTGCTCGCGCTCTTGGAATAACGACGCGCCATTCTTTCCTCCTGGCTGGCACCCATTCACCAATTCAACCGGCGACAGCAGGAAGCGGTTCCGGCCATCGCCGGTTGGAGACACCTGCGACCGCCAGGGGCGCGGCCTTGAGGCCCACTCCCTCCGTACCCGGACGACGTAATTCCCTGAATTGACTCGCAAAATAGGAATTCCACCCGAAATCTTGGGCAGCTAGGCATATTTTGGTTTTTACACTTTCTTAACCACATTCCCTAGTCAGACTCGGACCTCGCGCGTATCTTCTTGATTCCAATGGTGATTCGCCGCCAGACCGGGCGAAATTGGGGGAATGGTGTTGATGCGTCCCAGTTGGGGGCCACAAGGAAGCCGAACGGCTGGCAGGAGAAGGGTGCTCGCAGGCGCGGCTGCGCTCGCCGCCCTCACGCCCATGCCTGCCCTGGCCGCCACCACAGCCCTCGACGAGACCACCATGGTCGCGGTGGCCGTGGGCACGGGCGCCGTTGCGCTGGCCATCGCGGCCGGTCTGTGGGCGCTCGCCGAACAGCACATCTCCGCGCGGCTGCGCGCGGCATTGCGCGGCGCCAACGCACGCATGCGCGCTTCGGCCAGTGCGCGCGATGCCCTCATCTCCGCAAGCCGGGAGTCCCTGATCGTTTGGGGCCGCGACGGGTCGGCAGCGCATTCCTATGGCGGCGCAGAAGCGCTCATGGATTCCTGTCTTGCCGGCGCGAATGCCACGGAAGTCTCACAGGCCATCGACGCGCTTAGCGACCGCGGCGCGGCCTTTCATCTCATCGCGCATGACCGCGATGACAAGCCGGTAAAGCTGCGCGGCCGTGCCGTCGGCAGCATGGCCGCGGTGTGGCTCGAACCTGAAGACACCACCGCGAAAGAAGCCGCACCGGATTTTCGCGCCGTGCTGGATGTGTTGCCCATCCCCGTGTGGCTGCGCGACAAGACGCTTTCGTTGATCTGGGGCAATCGCGCTTTCGCCGCCGCGGCGGGATCGGCGGATGCCGAATTCGCGGCCGGATTGCAGACCGCGCTGGACCGCAGCGAACGCGATCTTGCCGCCACCGCGCGCGCCGAAGGCCGCACGACCGAAGCCAAGCGCTTCGCCATTATGGGCGGGCAGCGCCGCGCCCTCGCCTTCACCCACACGCCGATCGAAGACGGCCGGATCGTCGGCAGCGCCATCGACGTCACCGATGTGTCAAACGCCGAAGCAAAACTGCAGCAGCATGTCGATGCCAATGCCGATACGCTGGACAAGCTGGCAACGGCGGTGGCGATTTTCGGGCGCGACCATAAGCTGAACTTCTACAACCGCGCGTTCCTCCGTCTGTGGAATCTGCAGGACAGTTGGCTGGATGCCCATCCTACCGCCGGTGAAATCCTGGATCGCCTGCGTGAAGCGCGCCGGTTGCCGGAGCAGCGCGACTACCAGGCGTGGAAGCGCCACTGGCTTTCGATGTTCGACGCGCCCAGCGAACAGCATCCCGAGGATCTGTGGCATCTGCCGGACGGCAAGACGCTGCGCATCGTTCCGCAACCCCATCCTTTCGGCGGCCTTACGTTCGTTTTCGAGGACGTGACCGAGAAGCTTTCGCTGGAAAGCTCCTATAACCAGCTCATCAAGGTGCAGTCCGCAACGCTCGACACATTGCAGGAAGCCGTGGCGGTGTTCGGCCCCGATGGCCGCATGAAGCTGCATAACGCCGCGTTCCAGCGCGTCTGGGATGTGGAGCCCGCCGAGCTTTCCGGCGAGCCGCATGTCAGCCGCATCGCGCAGGACTGCGTCCGCCGCTTCGGGGACGAAGGCGAATGGCAGAAGCTTGTTGCCGCCATCTCTTCCGGTTCGGCACGCCAGCGCGACTGGGGCGAGATCGAGCGCAACGATGACAGCATTCTTTCGGTCTCGCTCGCGCCGCTGCCCGATGGTGCAACCCTCGTCACCTTTGCCGATGTCACCGACCGTTTCCGCATTGAAAGCGCGCTGCGCGACCGCAACGAGGCGCTGGAGGCGGCGGACCAGCTCAAATCCGATTTCGTGCATCACGCTTCATTCCTGTTCCGCGACCCACTGAATGCCGTCCGCGGTTTCGCCGACATGCTGGCCACCGGCGTCGCGGGCGAGCTGTCGCCAAAGCAGGGCGAATATGTGCGCGACATTCTTTCGGCGGCGGAGAAACTTTCCGAAGTCACCAGCGACATCCTCGATCTGGCGATGATTGACAGCGGCACGATGCGGCTGGAGCTGGCGCGGGTGGATCTCTACGAGCTTCTGCAGCGCGTCTCCGAACCCCTGCGCGCGCATAGCGAAAGCCTCGACATCGCGTTCACGCTGGATGTGCGTCCCGATATCGGCCAGGTCGTCGTCGATCCGCGCCGCGTCAGCCAGATCGTGTTCAATCTCCTCTCCAACGCCTTCCGCTTCACGCCGCGCGAGGGCCGCATCACGCTCGGTGCGGAGATCGTCGGCGACGATGTGCAGATTTATGTGCAGGATTCCGGCCCCGGCATCGCCGAAGACATGAAGGCGCAGGTCTTCGAGCGCTTCAGCGCCAAGAGCCGCGAAGGCAAGCGCGCGGGCGCGGGCCTTGGCCTCGCTCTCGTCAACCGCTTCGTCGAACTGCATGACGGCTGGGTGGAAATCGAAAGCGGCCCAGGCACGGGAACCCTCGTTCGCGCCCATCTGCCGCGCCGCCTGCCCGAAGGCGCGCCGCCCACCGACCAGCGCAACGTCGCCTGAGCCTTTAAGCGAAGCGCGCCTGGCGCTATATAGGCGCCATGACGATCCTGAACACCGATGCGATCCGCCGTGCCGATGTGCGCCACGATCCTTACGACTTTTTCATGGGCACCGGCGCGCTCAACACTGCCGCGCTCCCCGCGCTCAAGCGCGACTTCCCGAACATCAACAAGACCGGCTTCCATCCGCTTGAACAGATGAACGTACATGGCGCGTTCAAGGATCTGATCGCGGAGATCGATGCCCCGGAATTCACCGCTGCGGTGTCGGACACGCTCGGCGTGGATTTGCGTCCCTATCCCAAGCTCATCACTATCCGCAAAATCTCCGCCGCGCATGAAGGCCGCATCCACTGCGACAGCGAAAGCAAAATCGCGACGGCGCTGATCTACATGAACGACGCCTGGGAGTCGCCGGAAGGCCGCTTCCGCGTTCTGAAGAACGATCACGACTTCAGCGACTATGTCGCGGAAGCGTCACCGGAAACCGGCGCCATCGTCGCCTTCAAGCGCGCCGATCATTCATGGCATGGCCATACGCCCTTCGTCGGCGAACGCCGCGTGGTGCAGATCGCCTGGGTGCGTTCCCAGGCCGACATCGACCGCAAGAAAAAGCGTCACGGACTGTCGAGCTTCTTCAAGCACCTTTTCGGCCGGGAAAAGACTGACGCGATGTAGCGCTATTCCGCCACGCCGAGCTTGCGCGCCACCCACGGCGTGAACGGCGGCGAAAGCAGAAGCGTCAGCAAGATCACCCACATGCCGATTTCGACAAGGCCGTTGGCCGGGGTCGTCATGCGCGCCACCGCCGTCACCAGCAGCACGGCTGGTATCGCGCCGGTCTCGCGCACGAAAGAAATAAACAGCAATTCCTTCACGCTCAGACGGCGTTGGGCGTCCCGCAGCATCGTGAAAGGCCCCAGCATCAGGAAAACCATCGCTGGGCGCAGGACGAACATGAAGATCAGCGCTACGGCGATGCCTTCCAGCGCATAGGCTGCGAGTGCGTTCAGATCCACCAGCGCGCCCAACAAAAGAAAGATCACGGGCTTCGCCACGCCGTCGATGACGTGGAAAAAGAAATGCTCGATGCGTTGCATGTGCTCTTCGGCGTGGAAGAGAAGACCGGCGACGAAAGCAGCAAGGTATCCGCTGCCGCCGAAAATTGAAGCACCGAGAAACACAATGATCGGCGTGACGATGAAGAACACCTGATCTGCGCCGTGGGTGGCTTGATGTCCGCGCTTCATGCGGCTGAGTGTCCGCAACAAAAGATAGCCGCCAAAGCCGAACAGCAATCCGAACCCGGCCTGCACGCCGAGAAAATGCGCCGTCTCCTGCGAGATGAGGCTTTGATATGCCGCCACCAAGGTGACAGCCGCCAACGGCAGCTTGAGAAATGCGGAGGTGAGTAACGTTCCCACCACGTCGTTGAGTGCGCTTTCCGCGATCACGATATTTTTCGCGGCCCGGCGCTTGAACCTCAGGTTTTCCAGCAGGGGAATGATCGCCGCCGGATCGGTGGACGCGAGGATCGCGCCCAGCAGGATCACCACCGCGCCCGGCACGACGAAGCCCAGCGCCGGCGCGGTCGCGCCAATCGTCCACGACAAAGCGAAGCCCGTGACGAGCACGCCGGGCACGGCAAGCAACAAGATCTTTACAAGAATTCGCATGAATTCCCGCAGCGGCATTTCGAGACCGCCACCGAACAAGATCACCGCGGCACTCATTGTCACCAATGCGGCCAGCATCTCGCGGTTGGCCACGATCGGCGCGAACAGATTGTGACCTGCCATGCCAAGCGCAATCGCAACCAGGAACGAGGGCAGCGGTGTGCGCCATGTGGCGTAAAAGCTGGCGAAGCTGCACAGTCCGAACAGCACAAGCGATGCCAGAACCGGCGCGGTGGGCGCATCCTCGATCTCGCCTAGGCGACGCAAAATCTCGCTTCCGAAATTCGTGGAGATCGCCGCTAGCAGGCCTACCGACGCGATGAGCCACAGATAGGCCACGCGGCGGTGCGGTGTGTGCACGCGCGGTGGATGATTGGCGGCCATTTCATCTGACATGATTGCCCCTGCCGTGATGAGCCGTTTTGGCAAAGCAAAACGAGCAAGGTCAATCTTGACAAACAGGATTGGCGGCGGCGCGCAAGCGCCCCGCCGCCTCTCCGTTCAGCTTTGCAGCCACGCCAGAAGATCGGCGTTGATCACCTCATGGTGTGTGGTCGGCATGCCGTGCGGATAGTTCTCATAGGTCTTCAGCGTGCCGTTCTTCAGCAGCGCCGCGGACTTCGGACCGGAGTCGGCATAGGGGACGACCTGATCGTCCTTGCTGTGCATCACCAGCACCGGCACCGTGATCTTCTTCAGGTCTTCGGTGAAATCGGTTTCCGAGAATGCCTTCACACAATCGGTTTGCGCCTTGACGCCACCCATCATGCCCTGGCGCCACCAGTTCTGGACGAGCCCCGGAATGGTTTTCACGCCGGGACGGTTGAAACCGTAGAACGGTCCCGACGGCACATCGAGATAGAATTGCGCGCGGTTGAATGCCGTCTGCTGGCGATAAGGCTCGAAATCCGCCAGCGGCGTTCCTTCGGGATTGCTGTCTTTCTTCACCATCACCGGCGGCACCGCGCTGATGATCGCGGCCTTCGCCACACGCTCCTGATAACGCGCAACATAATGCACCACTTCCCCGCCGCCGGTGGAATGGCCGACATGGATGGCGTTTGTCAGACCCAAATGCCCCGTCAACGCCGCGAGATCGGCGGCGTAATGGTCCATGTCGTTGCCGGTATCGGTCTGTGTCGAACGTCCATGCCCGCGCCGGTCATGCGCGATTACGCGGTAACCGTGCTGCCCGAAGAACATCATCTGGGCATCCCAGTCATCTGCCGAGAGCGGCCAGCCGTGGCTGAACACGATGGGCTGACCCGAACCCCAATCCTTGTAGTAAATCTTTACGCCGTCCGTCGTGGTGACATAGCCATCCTCCATGCGCGTGGGCATAGCCATCGGTGCGGCAGTCTTCTTCTTTGGCGCGGCTTCCGCGGCGCCCAGCGCTGCTGCGGCAGCAGCGATGCCGACACTGCCCGCAAGCAGGGCGCGGCGGGAGGCGGCAGTCACATCGTCTTTGGCCATATTTCTCTCCATTGGTTTTGAGAAGATACGCGACGCTACTTCGACAAATAATCGACGATCAGTTTGGTGGTCGCTTCGGGTTGCTCTTCCATGATCCAGTGACCAGAATCCGGGACGACGCCGCCTTTCACATTCACGGCAACCTGATCCAAATCTTCTTTCATCTTGAGGCCGTAAGATTTCTCCGCGCCCAGCGCATAGACCGGCATGGTCAGTTTGCCGCCGGCCTTCAGCATGGCGCGATTGTCCACACCGTCCTGCGGGAACGCCTTGAACTGCTCGAACGCGTCATGCATCGCATGCGGCCTGGCATAAAGCGCGGCATAATGGGCGCGCGTCGCTTCATCGATCTTCTCTGGATGCGCGGAGAGTTCGTTGTAGAAGCGATCCAGAAAAATGCGCTCGCGCCCGGCTACCAGGCGCTCTTCATCCGGTCCGTAGAAATTGAAGTGCCAGGTTTTCGGGTTGACGAGCTGGTCCTTCCAGATTTGCCCGATACCCGGCAGCGGCGCGTCGATCACGACCCATTTGATGATGCGCCTGGGATATTGCGCGGCCAGCGCATAGCCCACCATGTTGCCGATATCGTGCGTGACGAGATCGGCTTTCCGAATCTTGAGCGCGTCCATCACGCCCGCGATATCCACCGCCTCGTTTTTCTTGGTGTAACCGGTGTCCGGATGCGCCGAGAGGCCCATGCCGCGCAGATCGGGCACCACAACTGTATGATTCTTTACAAGCTCCGCCGCGACCGGCGCCCACATATCGCCCGTGTCGCCGAAGCCGTGCAGCAAAACCACCGCCGATCCGGCGCCGCCGACGCGCACATGCAGCGTCGTGCCGTTGGTTTTGATCTCTTGCGTTTTAAAATTCGCCGGAAACGGCGTGACGGCAAGGGCGGGCGAAGCAAAAAGAAAAACGCCAAAAGCGAGTGTGGAAATGCGCATGAAATATCCCCGATCAATATCCGGGGATGCTCGCGCAGCTCGATTTCTGCGTCCAGTGATTTATCTTCCCGAATTGAAACAACGCGCTAGCGCGTGATCCAGCCGAGCGACGGCGCAAACAACATCAGGAATGCTGCCACGACGATAATCGCGATCACCGCATAGATCAGGTGATGGCGTTGCCAGATCACCTAGTGCTGGCTCTTGGGCATCTTTACGACAAGCCCGTCCAGCTCCGGCGAGACCTTGATCTGGCAGGACAGGCGCGAGGTCGGCTGAAGCTCCTGTGCGAAGTCGAGCATGGTCTCTTCCATGTCGGACTTCTCGCCCACCTTGTCGGCCCAGGCCGGATCGACATAGACGTGGCAGGTCGCGCAGGCGCAGGCGCCGCCGCAATCCGCATCAATGCCGGGGATCAGGTTCTTCACCGCCCCTTCCATCACCGACCAGCCATTCGGCACCTCGGCCTCGTGCTCTTTGCCGTTGTCCTCGATGTATTTGATCTTGGGCATAGTCGTTTCCTGGAATGGTGACGCTGGCGTCAGCTTATTGGGTTATGTTTTTCATAGGTACGGTCAGGTCCGCAAGTCTTTCCGGCGCGACATGCGCGCCTTCGGCAATAAGCTTGCGCCCGACAATATATTCCGGGGCGGCGTTCACCGCCTCGACCGCCGCTACAGCCCCATTTCTCAGGTGAAACACGGCGAATTTTCGTGACGCCGGGTCACCGCGGACGACCAGGCTGTCCGTCGGCCAGGCCAGCCCGGCGATCTGCAGCTTCAGGTCATACTGGTCGGACCAGAACCACGGCACCTCTTTATAAGGCGCCGGCTTGCCCATCATCGCCAGCGCCGCGAATTTCGCCTGGTCGATGGCGTTCTGCACGCATTCGAGGCGGATGTGATTGCCGTCCCGCCCATGATGCCGCGTGCAATCGCCCGCCGCCCAGATGCTCGGATCGGATGTCTGGCAATGCGGATCGACATGGATCCCGTCGCCCACCGTCAGCCCCGCCTCCTTTGCCAGCGTGTCGTTCGGCAGGATGCCGATGCCGACCACGGCGATGTCGGTGGGATAGGATTTGCCGCCCGCGCGGATCGCTTCCAGCTTGCCGCTACCCTCGAACGCTTCGACACCGGTGTTGAGGAAGATGTTCACGCCCGCATCGCGATGCGTCTTGTCGTAGAAATCGGAGATCGGCTTGGAGACGGCGCGCTGCATCACGCGCTCCATCGCCTCGAACACGGAGACGTTGAGATTGTATTTGCGCGCCACCATCCGCGATGCTGCGCAGATAGAACACGCCGGGCAGATCCGCGCCGGGGCATTTGATTTCGCGCACGCGCGAGCCGGTCGCGATCAGCAGCTTGTCATAAGGAACGGTGATGCCGTCCGACAGCGTGACGACCTTCTTCGCGCGGTCGATGGCGGAGGCCGTCGCGTTTAGTAGCAATTCGCATTTGGCTTCGGCGTAGAACGCATCCGGCTTCAGGAACAGCCGCTCACGATCCAGCGTGCCCATGAGATAGGTCTTGGACAGCGGCGGGCGCTGATAGGGCGCGTAAGGCTCATCGCCGATCATCACCAGGTCGCCGGTGAACCCGTCGGCCCGAAGGCTGGCCACGGCCTGCGCCCCCGCCTGCCCGGCCCCGATGATGACGATGCGTTCGCTCAAGTCCGAGCCCCAAAATCCCAATGAAGACCGGGGTTAGCATGGCAGTGCGCGCCCCCGCAATTGACGCTTTGAGCGTGACGCGGCGGCGGGCTACAAACCGGCAATGGCAAGGCAAAACAAGGGATTCGCGGGCGATTTTCCGCTGACCGGGCTGGCGGCGACGCAAGCTCTTGGGGCGCGCATTGCCGGCGGCTTGCAGGCCGGTGACGCGGTGGCGCTGGAAGGCGATCTCGGCGCGGGCAAGACCACGCTGGCGCGCGCCATTCTCGAAGGCCTCGGCGTGACCGAAGACGTGCCCTCGCCCACCTTCACGCTGGTCCAGCAATATGAGACGCCGAAGCTGGCCGTGCGCCATTACGATTTCTACCGCATCGAAGAACCGTCCGAAGTGAACGAGCTTGGCTTGGACGAAGCGCTCGACGAAGGCGCCGTGCTGATCGAATGGCCGGAGCGCGCGCCGAACCGCATTCCTGCCGATGCCTTGCATATTTATCTGTCCATCGCGGGGGCCGGACGCATGGCGCATGTCGAAGGCCCGTCGCGCTGGAACGACATCCTGAAAGAAGTTCATGTCTGACCGCAGCGAAGAGATGCACGCCTTTCTGAAAAGCGCGGAATGGGGCGATGCCGCCGTCACGCCGCTGCCGGGCGATGCGTCCACACGCCGTTACTTCCGCGTGGCAATGGGCGGCCGCAAAGCGATGCTGATGGATCAGCCGCAACATGCCGAACAGCCCACCGCACCCGCCAACGCCACGCCCGACGAACGCCGCGCGCTCGGTTACAACGCCGTCGCACGTCTGGCCGGCGCCGATGTTGGACGCTTCGTCGCCGCGTCGAACTTTCTGCGCGCGCAAGGTCTGACCGCACCGGAAATCTACGCCGCCGATACGAAACAGGGTTTCGCGCTGATCGAAGATTTGGGCCACGCGCTTTACGCCGATGTGTTGTCGGATGGCGGCGACTCCAACCTGCTCTATGGCGCAGCTATCGACGCGCTGGCGAAACTGCACGCGCATGCCGCGCCTGCCGCGCTCTCGGACAAGCCGCTTCATCGCTATGACGAGACGGCGCTGATCGCGGAAACCGATCTGCTGCCGGAATGGTTCTTCCCGGTCGCGCTCGGCCGCGCCGCCACCGCCGACGAAATCGCCGAACATCGCGCGCTGTGGAAGAAAACGCTGGCGCCGGTGCTGGATCATCCGCCCGTCTTCGTGCATCGCGACTACCACGCGCAGAACCTTCTCTGGCTGCCGGAGCGCAGCGGCCATGCCCGCGTCGGCATCATCGATTTCCAGGACGCCGTCGCCGGCACCACGAGCTACGACCTGATCTCGCTGGTGGAAGATGCGCGCCGCGACGTCGACCCCGTTCTCGCGGAAGCCATGACCGGCCGCTATCTCGCCGCCATGAAGGCACAAGGTACGCCGCTGGACGAAGACGAATTCCGCGCCCAGGCCGCCACTATCGCCACGCAGCGCAACGCCAAGATCGCCGGCATCTTCGCGCGGCTTTACAAAAGGGATAACAAGCCGCGCTATCTGGATTACCTGCCGCGCGTTTGGGGCTATCTGAACAAGGACCTCGAGCACCCGACGATGCGCGAATTGAAAGCGTGGTACGACAAACGCATTCCCCTGTCCGCCCGCGGCACGCCGCAAGGAGTTCCGGTTTGAGTAACATCACCCGCGCGATGATCATGGCCGCCGGTTTCGGCACCCGCATGCGCCCGCTCACCAACACGATTCCGAAGCCGCTGGTGAAGGTTCAGGGCCGCGCGTTGATCGATCACGTGATGGACCGCCTTGTCGCGGCAGGCGTGAAGACCATCGTCGTCAATATCCATTACATGGGCGACCAGATCAAAGCGCATGTCGAGAAGCGCAAGGATGTGGAGATCATCATCTCCGACGAAACCGACTCCATCCTCGATTCCGGCGGCGGCATCTTCAAGGCATTGCCGCATTTCAAGGGCGAGCCGTTCTTCCACGCCAACGCCGACACCGTCTGGGTGGAAGGCGCAAGCCATGCGCTCGACCGCCTGAAAGCTGCGTGGAATACTGACGAGATGGACGCGCTGATGCTGCTCGCCTCCACCGTCACCACCGTCTGTTATGACGGCCGCGGCGATTTCATGATGGATGCCGACGGCCGTCTCAGCCGCGTTCCTGAAGGCCGCATCTCGCCTTTCGTGTGGATGAGCATGGAGATCCTGCACCCACGCCTGTTCGACGGCATGCAGCCCGGCAAGTTCTCGATCAATCCCTTGTGGGACAAAGCCATCGCAAAAGGCCGCCTCTACGGCCAACGGCTCGACGGCGTCTGGATGCATATCGACAGGCCGGAAGCGGTGAAACAGTCGGAAGAATATCTGGCGTATGCGTAGTCCCACCCTCCCCTTGAGGGAGGGTCGATAAAATTCGCAGCGTAGCGAAGAATTTTTCGGAACGTCTTCACGATTCCTTCCAGCGCACCCTTCGCCCAGACATTGGCGAAAGGTCTGATCGCGCAGGTCGATCTGGAGAAGGACAAGCTCGCCCTCTCGAAGACCACCATATATCTGCCAACGCGCCGCGCGGTGCGCGATTTTCCGGAAGTCTTTGCGCGCGAACTGGGCGGCGCGGCGCTGTTGCCGGAGATGCGCCCGCTCGGCGATGTCGATGAAGACGAGTTTCTGTTCGATGCATCGTCCGAAGACCTCGCGCTGCCGCCCGCGATCTCGCCCATCCGCCGCCGCCTGTTGCTGGCGCAGTTGGTGCGCCGCTTCCGCCATGACACGGCGCCGCTCACCTTCGCGCAGGCGGCGTCGCTCGCGGGCGGCCTCGCAAAATTCTTCGACGACGCGGAGACCGAAGGCGTCGATCTGTCCAAACTGGACAAACTCGTGCCCGATCACTTTGCCGATCATTGGCGCAAGGTTTGGGAATTCCTCGACATCGTGCGCCAGAACTGGCCCGCGATCCTTGAAGCCGAAGGCGCGATGGACCCCAGCACGCGGCGCAACGCCATGCTGGCCGCGCTCGCCGCGCGTCTCGAGAAGCATCCGCCGCAAGGCCCGGTGATCGCGGCAGGCTCCACCGGCTCCATTCCCGCCACCGCCAATCTTCTGCGCGTGATCGCGAACCTGCCCAACGGATCGGTGATCCTGCCCGGCCTCGACCGCGACCTTGATGAAGACAGCTGGAACGAACTCGAACCCGGCCATCCGCAATACGGTCTGAAGAAACTGCTCGGCAGCATCGGCGTCACGCGCAAGGATGTGCGCGATTGGCAACCACTCGACGGCCCGGCGCCGGGCTCGAACATCTGGCGCGTGGATCATACGGCGAAGGGTTGGACCAAGCCGGTTTGGATCGGCCCTGTCATCAACAGCGATGTGTTCATCG
>SMFH01000033.1_pt1 | contig 25302 bp, 25 predicted proteins | sample 2456121 | NCBI WGS metagenome assembly SMFH01 (sample SAMN10132613, study PRJNA489261) | soil metagenome | isolation source: day120 antibiotic-silty clay loam soil | place: USA
GCTGCCGCCGGTGTCGGGCGCGGTATCGACGGAAGGTCCGTCCGGCGCGGCGAAGATGCGCACGCCGCCTTTCTTGCGTTCGGCGACATGGGCCGCGAAGGCTTCGGCGACATCGGGTGAGACTTCGAAGCGCGTTTCACGCTCATAAACGCGGATCGCGCCGATATCCTTCTTGGTGATATCGCCCTGGCGGCAGATTTCCGGCAGCAGCCATTTGGGATCGGCGTTGCGCTCGCGCCCAACAGTGATCTTGAACCACACACCGTTTTCCATGTCGCCGGGCCGGCGAGGCATATCGGCGCGTTCGGCTTGTGGGCGCTTTTCCGGCGTGAATTTCTGCTCACGCCGCTCGGCGCGATTGCGCGGTTCGCGCGAGCCTTGCGCTTCGCTTCTGCCGCGCTGTTCGCCACGCGGCTCAAAGACTTCCCCGATTTCTTCCGGCGCGGGCAGTGTCGCGCGATACATCTTCACGAACGCCGCGGCGATGTTCTGCGGATTGTGCGCGGCAAGAAGGCTGTTCGCCATCGACAGTTCTTCGTCGCTGCTGGGTTCGGTGAGGATCGGGTTCTGCAGAAGCCGGTCCTGATCCAGCTTGCGGATGTCGTCGGCGGAGGGCGGTTCGGTCCAGGTGAATTGCACCCGCGCACGCGACAGCATTTCTTCGGCGCGGCGGCGGCGCGAATTGCCAAATTCGGAAGATCGAGGCCGCGCGCCGCAACGTCGGTCGCCACGCAAACGCGCGCGCGCCCATCGCGCAACGCCTGCAGCGCATGATTGCGCTCGCTCTGGCTGAGTTCGCCCGATAGCGCCACCGCCGCGAAACCGCGCTCCAGCAGGATCGCTTCCAGATGGCGCACCGCGTTTCGCGTGGCGCAGAACACCAGCGCATTGGGCGGATCCATGAAGCGCAGCAGATTGACGATCGCGCTTTCCGCTTTGTTGTGCGCCACGCGGATGGCGCGATATTCGATATCGGCATGGCCTTCGCTCGCGCCCACTGCTTTGATGCGCAACGCGTCGCGCTGATAGTGCTGCGCCAGATTGACGATGGTCTTGGGCAAGGTCGCCGAGAACAGCAGGGTGCGGCGTTCCGGCGGCGTCGTTTCCAGAATGAATTGGAGATCTTCCCGGAAGCCCATGTCGAGCATCTCGTCCGCTTCATCCAGCACGACGACTTTCAGCGCCGAAACCTTCAGCGCGCGCCGCTCCAAATGGTCACGCAAGCGCCCCGGTGTGCCGACCACGATATGCACGCCATCCTGAAGTTGGCGGCGTTCGCGGCCCGGGTCCATGCCGCCCACGCAGGCCACCACGCGCGCGCCCGCATATTGATAAAGCCAGTTCAATTCGCGCTGCACCTGCAACGCCAGCTCGCGCGTCGGCGCGATGATGAGCGCCAACGGCTCGCGCGCCGCGATGCCATAGGCCACGGTCTTGCCGGAGCCGGTCTGCGCGGAAACCAGAAGATCGCGCTCTTCCGCATCGGCCTCCATCACGGCGGCCTGCACCGGCGTGGCTTCTTTATAATCGCGCTCTGCGAGGGCGCGGGCGATGGCGGCAGGTGTCTTGCGGAAAGCCAAAATGGAACCTTTGGGAAGAGGCGCCTCATGGCGCGCCTCTCTTTATCCCGATTGAACGGAAAAGACAGCAAAAGGGTGAAGGCCCCCCGGCGAAGGGTCAGACTTTCAAATACCGGTCGATCAACGCATCTGCCGCTTCGATGACGACGCGCGCGGGGCCGTCCACGCCGAAAAGCTGGCCCGACGCATAGACGCCTTCGAGCAGCAGCATCAGCGCGTCGCCGAGCTTGTCCGGTTCGCGCGCGCCCATCGCCGCCGCGGCGTCGCGCAGCTTCGCGCGGAACCGGGTCTTGATGTTGGCTGACACCTTGCGCGCCGGATGCTTGCGGTCGGGATATTCCACCGCCGCGTTGGTGGTGCCGCAGCCGCGATAGTCCGGCTTGTTCGCCTTCTCCAGAAGATCGGCCAGCCAGTTCTGGAAACAACCGCGCGGATCGGCGGGATCGGCGGCCATTGTCGCGTCGAAACGCGCCAACCCTTCTTCGCCCATCAGGCGCAGATAGTCCGCGGCCAGTTCGTTCTTGGACGGAAAGCTGCGGTAGAGGCTGGGTTTGGTCACGCCCGCATGCGTCACAATCTCGTCAACGCCGACGGCGCGGATGCCCTGGCGGTAGAAGAGATCGCGGGCGCTTTCGCGGATGCGTTCGGCTGCGCGTTTGGGAACGCATATCTTTCGGGCGTTCGCGGCACGCAGGGGAGCTTTGCTTTTTGTCACGCTTCTGCGCCTTGACGCTGTTACCGAGCGGTACCTATAAGGCAACCGCAAGCGTACCGGTCAGTAACATAGCGTTCGGGATGTGTCACGCGACATGCGTGATGGGTGCGGGCAGATGAAACGGTTCGGCGCCGCGAACCGCACAGGCGAAACTTCTTCGGACATTTGCGCCGAAGTTTGCTGGCGAAATGCGAGCGTTGAGAGCTGTTGTTGAATGACCTGGATCGTCCGCGTCGCGCTTGAGCGGCCCCTTACTTTTATCGTCATGGCGATCCTGATTGTCATCGCCGGCCCGCTGGCCGCGATGAACATGCCCACCGACATCTTTCCGGACATTAAAATCCCCGTCATCGGCGTGGCGTTCCAATACACCGATCTTTCGCCGGACGAGATGGCGGGCCGCGTGATCTCGCAATTCGAGCGCGGCCTCACCACCACCGTCAACGATATCGAGCATATCGAAAGCACCTCGCTGCCCGGCATGGGCATCGAGAAGATCTATTTCCAGCCCGGCGTCGATATCGCCGTCGCGAACGCGCAGGTCACCGCGATCTCGCAGACCACGATCAAATCCATGCCGCAGGGCATGAACCCGCCGCTGATCCTGAACTACAATGCCTCCACCGTGCCGATCCTGCAGCTCGCTTTCTCCGGCGATCACATGTCGGAGGCGCAGATTCTCGACCTGGCGCAGAACTTCGTGCGCCCGGTGCTGACCACCATTCCCGGCGCCGCCATTCCTTATTCCTATGGCGGCAAGCTGCGCCAGTTGCAGATCGACCTGGATAGCCAGGCGCTGCAGGCGCGCGGACTTTCGGCGCAGGACGTCGGCAACGCCATCGCCGCGCAGAACCAGATCATCCCGGTGGGCGATGTGAAGCTCGGCGCCAGGCAATACACGGTGAAGCTCAACGACGCGGCGGAGACGATCGAGGATCTCAACAACATCCCGATCAAGACCGTGAACGGCGCCACCGTCTATATCCGCGACGTCGGCCATGTGCGCGACGGCAGCCCGCCCCAGCGCAGCATGGTGCATGTGGATGGCGTGCGTGCGGTGCTGACCACCATCCTCAAAAACGGCTCCGCCTCCACGCTCGACATCGTGCAGGGCGTGAAGGACGCGCTGCCCAAGCTGCAGGCCACGCTGCCCGACAATTTCAAGATCCACCTGCTGAACGACCAGTCCATCTTCGTGAAGGCGGCGGTGTCCGGCGTCATGCGCGAAGGCATCATCGCCGCCGCGCTCACCAGCCTGATGATCTTGATATTTCTTGGAAGCTGGCGTTCCACCGTCATCATCGCCATCTCGATCCCGCTCGCCGTCTTCGCCGCCATCGCGGCGCTGTGGCTGAACGGGGAGACATTGAACCTGATGACCTTGGGCGGCCTCGCACTTGCCGTCGGCATCCTCGTGGACGACGCCACCGTCACCATCGAGAACATCAACTGGCATCTGGAGCACGGCAAGGATGTGCGCACCGCCATCCTCGACGGCGCGCAGCAGATCGTTCAGCCCGCCTTCGTCTCTCTTCTTTGCATCTGCATCGTGTTCGTGCCGATGTTCGCGCTGAAGGGCGTGGCCGGGTTCTTGTTCGTGCCGATGGCCAAGGCGGTGGTCTTCGCGATGATCGCCTCCTTCATCCTCTCGCGCACCCTGGTGCCGACCATGGCGATGTATCTGCTGAAGCCGCATGCCGTCACGGGTGAACCGGTGGAAGACGCCGATCACGATCTGCACGGCGCGCGGGGCAACAACGTTTTTGCCCGCTTCCAGCGCAACTTCGAGGAACGGTTCGAGAATTTCCGCGAAGGCTATCGCAACATCCTCGCGCTGGCGCTGGCGCACCGGAAGATGTTTGTCATCAGCTTCCTCGGCTTCGTCGTGGTGTCGTTCGTGCTGTTCCCCTTCCTGGGATCGAACTTCTTCCCGTCGGTCGATGCGGGCCAGATCACCATCCACGCCCGCCCGCCGGTCGGTACGCGCATCGAGACGGCAGCGGCGATGTTCGGTGATTTCGAGCGCGAGATCCGCAAGACGATCCCGCCGCGCGAAATCGCCTCCATCGTGGACAATATCGGATTGCCCACCAGCTCCATCAACACCGTCTATAACAACTCGGGCGTCATCGGATATCAGGACGGCGACATCTACATCACGCTGACCGAAGATCACGGCCCCACGGCGGATTTCGTGCGCAAGCTGCGCGAGCGTTTGCCGCGCGCTTTCCCCGGCACGACATTCTCTTTCCTGCCGTCGGACATCATCAGCCAGATCCTGAACTTCGGCTCGCCCGCGCCGGTCGATGTGCAGGTCTCCGGCCCCAAGCTCGACAAGGATCGCGCCTATGCCGCCGTGCTGTTGCGCGGCATGCAGAAGATTCCGGGCCTCGCCGATGCGCGCATCCAGCAGGCATTCAACAATCCGCAGCTTAAGATCGACGTGGACCGCTCGCGCATGGCGCAGCTGGGCCTCACCGAGCGCGATGTCACCAACAGCGTCGTGGCGTCGCTCGCAGGCACCTCGCAGATCGCGCCGACCTTCTGGCTCAATCCGAAAACCGGCGTCAATTATCCCATCGTGGCGCAAATGCCGGAATATCGGGTGGATACGCTGGACCGGCTGGAAAACATCCCGATCACCGGCGCGAACGCCAGCAGCATGCAGATCCTGGGCGGCCTCGGCACCATCAGCCGCGAGGATTCCAGCGCCGTCGTCTCGCATTATAATGTGATGCCCGTGATCGACCTTTACGGCACGCCGCAGGACCGCGATCTGGGCGCCATCTCCAGCGATATCGACGATCTCATCGCCGCGACGGCAAAGGATCTTCCGCGCGGCGTCACGGTCACGGTGCGCGGGCAGGTGGTCACCATGAACACGGCGTTCATCGGGTTGGGCGAAGGCCTCGTCGCCGCGATCGTCCTGATCTACATGCTGATCGTCGTGAACTTCCAATCCTGGCTCGATCCCTTCGTCATCATCACCGCATTGCCTGCCGCGCTCGCCGGTATCGTGTGGATTCTGTTCGCCACCGGCACCACGCTGTCGGTGCCCGCGCTCACCGGCGCCATCATGTGCATGGGCGTCGCCACCGCGAATTCCATTCTTGTCGTCAGCTTCGCGCGCGAGCGCCTCGCCGAACATGCCGACGCGGCGCTCGCCGCCGTGGAAGCCGGCTTCACGCGTTTCCGCCCGGTGCTCATGACCGCGCTCGCCATGATCATCGGCATGGCGCCGATGGCATTGGGCCTGGGCGAGGGCGGTGAACAGAACGCGCCGCTCGGCCGCGCCGTGATCGGCGGCCTCGTCTTCGCAACTGCCGCCACGCTTCTGTTCGTTCCGGTGGTGTTCAGCATCGTTCACGGCCGCGCCGCGCGAAAAGCGCAAGGCGCAACGCCCACGCCGAAATCCGGAGAAGCCTATGCCTGAGAACATGTTGCGCCACACGCCGCCGCCGCGGCTGAAGCTGATTGGTATCGTCACGGCCGCCGTGCTGGTGGCGATCGTCGTGGTCGGCCTCATCACGCGCGTGGTTGCCAGCCGCTCGGTCAGCAATTGGACGGATGCGAACGCGATCCAGTCGGTGAGCGTCATCGATCTGGAAACCAGCAAGGATGCCGGCAGCCTCGTGCTTCCGGGCAATGTGCAGGCGATCAACGCCGCGCCGATCTATGCGCGCGTCAGCGGTTACCTGAAGAAATGGTATGTCGATATTGGAACGCCGGTGAAAGCAGGCCAGCTACTCGCCGAGATCGACGTGCCCGATCAGGACCAGCAGCTCGCGCAGGCCAAAGCCGATTACAACACCGCGCTCGCCAACCAGCGCCTCTCCGCGCAAACGGCGAAGCGTTACAACATGCTCGGCAAGGCCAACGCCATCGCGCCGCAACTCGTCGATGAAGCGAACGGCGATCTTGCCGCCAAGAGCGCTGCCACCGCCTCCGCGAAAGCGAATATGGATCGGTTGAGCGATCTGACAAACTTCAAGCGCATCACCGCGCCCTTCGACGGCATCGTGACCAGCCGCGGCACCGATGTCGGCCAGCTTGTGAATGTCGGCACTGCGGGCGCGACGCCGCTCTTCACCGTGGCGGACGACCGCAAGGTGCGCATCTATGTGAATGTGCCGCAGAATTATTCCGCGCAGATTCATCCCGGCATGACCGCGAAATTCACCGTGCCCGATTATCCGGGGCAGAGCTTCACCGCCACGCTGATGGCGAACGCCCAATCGGTGAACATGCAATCGGGCACCGTGCTGATGCAGCTTCAGGCCGACAACCCGGATCACAAGCTGAAGGCCGGCGCCTATGCGCAGGTGAGCTTCGATCTGCCCGCCAGCACCAACACCATCCAGATTCCGGCGAGCGCGCTCATCTTCAACGAGAACGGCACCTCGGTCGCCACCGTCGGCCCGAACAACCGCGTCGTGGTGAAACCCATCACCATCACCCGCGACATGGGAACCTCGGTGGAGATCGCCGCCGGCCTCAGCCACCACGACAAGGTGATCGACAACCCGCCGGATTCGCTGCGTGCGGGGGACGAGGTGCGTGTCGGCAAAGCGGCAGCGTCTTAGTTCGATAGATTTCTCTTTATCCAACATCGTCATGGCCGCCCTTGGTCCGTAGCGACAGCGTGCGGACGCCATCCATTTTCCAGAAGCCCATGGCCTGCGTTAATGGATGGCCGGGACAGGCCCGGCCATGACGGTTTATTTTGGAATTGAACGATCGCGGAGCGGCGGAACACTCGGCCCGCCGTTCCGTTTTTCCCGCATGGCCGCGAAGAAGAAAAAGACGCGCAAAACAAAGAAGTGGTCCGGCCGCGTCACGCGTGAAAGCGATGCGCTGGACCTGAAGAAAGGCGTCTTCACGCTCAACGATCCGAAGAAGATCGCCGCCTCGCTGAAGCGCTCCGCCGAGCGCAGCCATCGCCGCAAGGCCGATCCCTATCGCTCGGCGCTCTCCATGCTCACCTTCTCCATCAACCGCGCGGGCAAGAACCTGCCGGCCTCGCGCAAGAAGACGAAGTAACCGGAACATATCGTAATACGATACATTTATCTCCCGAACGCCACGAGAACCTGGCGAATTTTTGGGGGTGCGCTTGTCAAACTCCATCGCAATTCCGGATCGGCCATCGCTTAACGGCGCCCGCCTGATCGCCATCGCCGCAAGGCCGATCCCTATCGCTCGGCGCTCTCCATGCTCACCTTCTCCATCAACCGCGCGGGCAAGAACCTGCCGGCCTCGCGCAAGAAGAGCGGTCTGTGCCTACTTTCTCGAATCCACCACTTTGCTTGTCTGCATGGTTGTCGCGCTCATCGGCTGGATCTGGCATCTGGCAGGCGGCGCCCCGCGCATTTCCGCAAGCTGAAGGAGATGCACATGCTGAAAACCGCTTCTATTGCTCTTGCCGCCGCGATGGCGCTCGGCGCCGCCAGCGCATCTGCGCAGAGCCAGAATTGGGGCACCTACAACGGCGACCTGATGGCGCAGAAATATTCCACCGCCGCCCAGATCACGCCGCAGAATGTGAAGAACCTGAAGATCGCCTGGCAGATCCACACCGGCGATCATTCCAACAAGGCATTTGGCGTGCCGGCCGAAACCTATTCCGAAGCCACGCCGATCTTCGTCAACAATACCGTTTATATCGGTACGCCCTTCTACCGCATCTTCGCGCTCCAGCCCGACAGCGGAAAGGTCAAGTGGATTTTCGATCCGCATGAACCGCGCAAGGCGCTGACCCAGCCCGGCATGAAATCGCGCGGCGTCGCCTATTGGCAGTCGGCGAATCCGCAAGCCGGGCAGCCATGCCAGAAGATCGTCTATATCGGCTCGATGACGGCCAAGCTCTATGCGGTCGATGCCGACAGCGGAAAGCTATGCACCGGCTTCGCGCAGAACGGCGTTCTGAACATCGATCAATGGAACACGGCCAAGGGCACATGGCCGATGTCCATCCTGCAGCCGCCGACGGTATTCAAGAACATGCTCATCATCGGCTGGGCCGGAAAAGACTGGGCCATCGGCAGTCACGCGCCCGCGGGCAATGTCTTCGGCGTCGATGCCGCGACGGGCAAGCTGAAATGGACCTTCAACGTGCTGCCGCCCGAAGCGGTGAAGACGTCCGGCACCGCGAATGTGTGGGCCAGCATGTCGGTCGATCCGAAGACGGGCATCGTCTATCTGCCCGTGAGTTCGCCCAGCCCGAACTATTGGGGCGGCAACCGCAAGGAGAAGCTGCCTTACGCGACTTCGATCACGGCGCTCGATTCACAAACCGGCAAAGTCGTGTGGAGCCGCCAGCTCGTGCATCACGATATCTGGGATTACGACACCAACTCCGCGCCGGTCCTGATGGACATCAAGAAGGATGGGCAGACGATTCCGGCGCTGGTGCAATCGACCAAACAGGGCTTCCTCTTCGTGCTCAATCGCGCGACCGGCGAACCGATCTATCCGATCACCGAGAAGCCCGTTCCGCGCTCCGACATTCCGGGCGAAGCGGACTCGCCGACGCAGCCTTACGTCTCCATCCCGCAGCCCGTCGTGCCGGACAAATGGAATGGCATCTCACGGATTTCCGATATCGCGAGCGGCGGCCAATGCACGCGCATATTCAAGAAGCTGCGCTATGACGGCCGTTTCACGCCGCCCAGCCTGCAAGGCAGTCTCGAATATCCGCCCACCGTCGGCGGCGTGGAATGGGGCGGCGGCGCGGCCGATCCTGTGCATGGCATCTATGTCGTGAACAACTCCTACACCGCGCAGATTTATCAGCTGCTGAGCCGCAAGGACTACGACGCCAAGACCAAGGGCATGACGCAAGAAGAAGCGGCGGATTATTACCCGCAATCCGGCACACCCTATGGAGTCTACGTCCACAATTTCTTCAACTGGCTCGGCATGCCGTGCTGGGCGCCGCCTTACGGTTCGCTCTCGGCCTATGACATGACGACGGGCAAGCTGTTGTGGAAGAAGCCGTTCGGTGAAGTGCAATGGTGGGGCTTCTACATGCCCAAGTCCTGGGGCTCGGTGACGATTGGCGCGCCGATCATTACCAAGACCGGATTGATCTTCATCGGCGCCTCGATGGACTCGCGCGTGCGCGCCGTCGATCTGAAGACGGGCAAGGTTTTGTGGAAAGCCGATGTCGATGCGCCGTCCGTCGCGATCCCCGCCACCTACATCTACAAGGGCAAGCAATATGTCGTGTTCAGCGCGGGCGGCAATCCGCTGCTGACGCCGAAGATCAGCGACCAGGTCGTCGCCTTCGCGTTGCCGTCATGACCGGCTTGCGTGGACTTCTTCTGGGATGCGTGGCGGGGTTTCTGGCGAGCAGCGCGGCGCTCGCCAACGATACGGATTTCCAGCCGGGACTGACTGGCGACTGGAACGGCGCGCGCACCGATCTGAAGAACGAAGGCTGGCAATTCCAGGTCAAAGGCGTTTTCGAAGGCGCGTGGAATCCGTCCGGCGGCGATCACCAATCGGCGACGGGCGCGAACGAGCTGGATTTTGAGGCGCTGGCCGATCTGGGCAAGCTCATCGGCGACGACGGCGGCTCCATCGAAGCCAACATCACCAAGCGCTTCGGCGCGAACATCGCCAATACGGCGGACCTCCGCACGCTGATGCAGCCGCAGGAGATCTGGGGCCGCGGCAATCTCTGGCGGTTGACACAACTGTCCTTCGAACAACACCTTTTCAACAAAGCGATCGACGTCGAATTCGGGCGAATGAATCCCGGCGCGGATTTCGACGTCATCCCCTGCAATTTCCAGAATCTCGGCTTCTGCGGTTCGACGCCGGGCAATGTGGATGGCGATTACTGGTTCAACTCACCCGTGAGCCAATGGGGCGCGCGCCTCAAGGCCAATGTCAGCGACACGGTGGACGTGGGAGTCGGCATCTACCAGATCAATCCTAAGAATCTGAAGCACGGCTTCTCGTTCGATTTCTCCGGCGGCAATGGCGAATTGATCCCGTTTGAGCTGGAATGGAAGCCCTCCGTCGCCGGCCTTCCCGGCGATTATCAGATCGGCGGCTGGCACAGCAGCAGCGAAGCGCCCGATGTGTTCTATGACGTGAACAACGATCCGCTTTCGGTGACGGGCTTGCCGTCGCTGATGGATCACGGCCGCGACGGCTTCTTTCTGGATGCGCGGCAGCAGATTACGGGCGAAGCGCCGCCCAAGGATGCGCCGGGCGGCAGTTACGGCAAGGGCCTCACGCTCTTCGCCAAATACATGCAATCGGACCGCCGCACGTCATTGAACGACAAGCAGTTCGCGGTGGGGGCCACCTATAAAGGCGCGCTTGTCTCCCGGCCCAACGATGAGATCGCGCTCGCTTTCGGTGCAACACATGTCAACGGCCGTGCCGCCGAGGGCGAACAGCTGCACAATGCCGCCGGGCTTCTACCGCCGGATTTTGTGCAGCATACAGAATACGCGGCCGAACTGGACTATCGCGCGATTGTGGCGAAAGGCGCGGAGCTTTCGCCCAATTTGCAATACATCGTCGATCCCGGCGGCGTTTCCGCGCGCAAGGATATCGTCGTGCTCGGTCTGAAAGCGACGCTGACGCTCTGACTACGCTTCCAGCCAGTGCATGCTGAACAGCCGGGCCGGATCGGTCCAGATTTCGCGGGGTGTGAAGCCGGCTTCGATGGCCAGTTCGCGGAAGCCTTCCACCGTATATTTGTGCGAGTTCTCGGTGTGGATCGTCTCGCCTTCGCGGAATGCCACCGTCTCGCCCGCGACCTGCACGCGCTGATCTTCCATGCTCATCAGATGCATTTCGATGCGCTGGTGCGCCGGGTTGTAGAAGGCGTAATGCGCGAAGGCGTCCAGATCGAAATTGGCGTCCAGTTCCTTGTTGGCGCGCGCCAGGATGTTCTTGTTGAACGCCTCGGTCACGCCCGCTGCGTCGTTGTAGGCCGCATGCAGGATTGCCGGATCCTTCACCAGGTCCACGCCGATCAGAAGCCCGCCGCCCTTCAGCAACGCCGCCGCGCGGCGCAGGAAGGCCAGCGCTTCGGCGCGGGTGAAATTGCCGATGGTCGAGCCGGGGAAAAAGCCCACGCGGCGCGCGCCTGTCGAAACCAGCTTCAGGGGCTTGGTGAAATCGGCCACCACCGGATAGACCGGCACATGCGGGAAGGCGCGTTCCAGCTTCTTCGCCATGCCGTGCAGATAGTCGCCGGAGATGTCGATCGGCACATAGGCGCGCGGATTTTTCAGCGCGCCGAGAACGATGCCCGCTTTGGCCAGCGATCCGGCGCCGAATTCGATCAGCTCCGCGTTCTCGCCGATGGCGCCCGCTATGGCGTCCGCCTTCTCGCGCAGCAGCTTGGTCTCCGTGCGCGTCGGGTAATATTCCGGCAGCGCGCAGATGAGATCGAACAGCCGCGAACCTTCCTCGTCATAGAAGAATTTGCACGGCAATTCTTTCTGATGATGACGCAGGCCCGTCAGCACCGCGGCGGCGAATTCGTTTTCGATGCGCCGGCCGCGTTCGACCGGTGAGCGGAAGAGAATTCCTGCACTGCTCATAAAATATCCTCCGCCAGCCGGATTCCGCTGAACTGCCATCGCGCGGACGGCGGGAAAAAGTTTCGATAGGTGGTTCGAATGTGATCGGCCGGCGTCACGCAGGAGCCGCCGCGCAACACAAGCTGGCTCACCATGAACTTGCCGTTGTATTCGGCGAGCTTTCCGTCGAACGGCTGAAAGCCCGGATAAGGATCGTAGGACGAGCGCGTCCATGCCCAGGCATCGCCCAGCATGCGCGTTTCGCCATTCGCGGCGCGCGGGTGCAAATGATCCAGATCGAGGAATTGCCCGGCGGTGGGATGCGCTTCGGCGATGACTTCCCATTCGAACTCGGTCGGCAGGCGCTTGCCCGCCCACGCCGCATACGCTGCGGCTTCAAAGAAGCTCACATGCGCGACGGGCTCGCCCGCATTGATCGGCCGCACGCCGTTCAGGGTGAAATGCTGACCGTCTTTCAGCCAGTAGAGCGGCGCCTTCCAGCCTTCGCGTTGCGCCAGCGCCCATCCGTCGGAGAGCCACAGATCGGAGCGCGCGTAACCGCCGTCTTCGATGAAGGCCGAATATTCGCCATTGGTGATGAGCCGTGCCGCCAGCTTGAACGGCCGCAGCAAAACGTCATGGCGCGGGCTTTCATTGTCGAACGCGAAATCCTTGCCGTCATAACCGGTCTTCGCCAAACCGCCCTTGTGTTCGATCCAGTCCAGCGCGGGCGTTGCATCCACCGCTTCGGGGGACGCGGGGCGATAGGCCGGCAGCAGCGGATTGTGGAAGAAGGCGTGCTTGATGTCGGTCAGCATCAGCTCCTGATGCTGCTGCTCGTGATGCAGGCCCAGCGTGGTGAGCGTGCGCCGCTCAGGCCCCGCATGCGGCAGCATCTTTTCCATCGCCGCATCCACATGCGCGCGATAGGCCTTCACTTCGGCGGCGGATGGCCGCGTCAGCAATCCGCGATTGGCGCGTGTGAATGGCGTACCCAGACCCAGATAATAGGAATTGAAGATCGCATCGAAGCGCGCATCGAACGGCTCGTAGCCAGGCTCGCGCGACAGGATCATCGTCTCGAAGAACCAGGTGGTGTGCGCCAGGTGCCATTTGATCGGGCTGGCGTCGGGCATGGATTGCACATTCTGGTCTTCCGCCGACAAGGGCGCGGCAATGGCCATGCTCAACGCGCGGACATCGCGATAACGCTGGGTCAAGGAAGGCGCGGGCGTGGATGTGGTTTGCAGAGACATAGGGTCCTTACATAGGCACGCCGAACAAAAAGGCACGCGACGCGCGAACCCTGGAGGAATAATGGCCGGATACCACGCCGGTTCCAACCTGTACGGGATTTGTCACCGATTAGAATGACTTACGGCGAAGCGCGCGCACTGCTTGCGCTTTTCACAATACCCTCATGCAAGTGCGGAAAAAGGGAACGCCACTTACGGGTCGGCGGTTTTTGCTGAAACGCCGGAGAGCACCGCTCAGCCGCGTCCACAAATTCATCAGCGGCTAATCTCGACGATCACCGCGGGCGGGCGCGCTTCTGGTGTTCCAGCTTCGCAACCGTCGTTTCATCGTCCTGACCGTTAAAAAATCGGTCAAGCGCGCCGCGGAACGCGGTCTCGGTGTCTTCCGGCGCGGCGTGGGCGAACAACGTCATGCAGGAACGGAACTTCAGCGTGTCCGGATGGCCGAAGATATCGTCGGCGCTTTTGTCCTTCACTTCGAGAACCAGAGCCGTGCATTCGCGCAAATGCTGACCGAGCACGGTATGGGCCAGATAGGCGCGCGCTTCCTCCAGCGAGGCGATCGCATAGCGCTTGGCCATCTCGCTGTTGCCCAATCCCGCGATCTGGGGAAACACGAACCACATCCAGTGCGATTGCTTGCGTCCGGCTCGCAGTTCGGCCGTCACCGTGGGGTAAATCGGCTGCTGCGCTGCGACAAACCGTTCCAGATCGAATTGAGCCATGCCACGCCTCCACGCAGATCAACGTGCAAAATGCTTAACGGCACCGCGTTTCTTACAAAATTTTACGGTCTCATTGGCGAGAATTATTGCGTCTTTTGCCCCTCTGGGGGCTAGGGTGATCTCCCGTTTGGGCTGGCGCCGTCGAAGGTCCTGCTCTCTCGATACAATTAGACGTGGAAGGCTGGTCCATGAGTCTGGAGAATGCCGCGCGCTTTGCGCTCGGCCATGCGAGTACCGTTCAGTGCGTTCTGTTCGTCACGATTTTCTTCGCGGGCTGGATCACGGAAAAAGTCTTCTTTGCGCAGTCGGCGACCGACAAGTTGCGCCATAGCGCGTTCAATGTCGCCTTCCTCGCCGTGGTCACGCCGGTCCAGCTTTGCACCATCGCGGTGTGCGTCGCGGTGGCGCAATGGAATACGGCGCATCACTGGGGCCTGGTCTATCTTCTGCCGTACGCCGATAGCCCCTGGATCCAGTTGGGCGTGATGTTCCTCGCGCTGGATCTTCTCGATTACGTCTATCACCGCACGGCGCATCGCGTGGCGTTCCTATGGCGCCTGCATCTGGTGCATCACAGCGACCAGGCCGTCGATGTCTCGACGACGTTTCGCGAGCATCCGCTGGAAACGCTGATCCGCGTGAGCTTCCTCACGCTTTCCGTTTTCATCTGCGGCGCATCGCTGCCCGTGCTGATCCTGCGGCAGACGGCGGAGAGCGTCGCCAACATCTCCCAGCACATCTCGTTCCGCCTGCCGCCGCGCGCGGCGCGCAGGCTGGGATGGCTGTTCGTGACGCCCAATCTGCATCACGCCCATCATCATTTCCGCGCCCCCGGCACCGATTGCAATTACGGCGATGTGTTCAGCATCTGGGACCGGCTGTTTGGCACCTTCGCGCCCATGCCCTCCGAAGCGATCGTGTTCGGCGTCGATACGCATATGGGCGCGGCGAGCCGATCGTTCCCCGGCCTGCTGGGCCTGACGCAGATCGCACGCGCGCTGCGCCGTGACGATCGCGCATCGTTCCCCGATACGGTGCCGTCCGAGGGGATCTGATCCCGGCGAACAAGCATGTCGCAGGCCCAGGGCGTTTCCGGCGTTGAAGGCGCCGGGCCTGTCGCTGTAGATACGGGGGCATTCACCTATTCGCGCATAGCGCGGGGAGCGAGCCCTTGTTAAGCGGCCCCATGCAGCAACTCATCGAAGGCTACCGTGCATTCCGGCAAGAACGCTGGCCGGCGGAGCGGCAGCGTTATCTCGATCTGGCGACCAACGGCCAGAAACCGCAAACGCTGGTGATCACCTGCAGCGACTCGCGCTCGGATCCGGCCACGATCTTCAATGCCAGCCCCGGCAGCATGTTCGTCATCCGCAACGTCGCGGCCATCGTCCCGCCTTATGAGACCGATGAGACCCATCATGGCACCAGCGCCGCCATCGCGTTCGCGGTGCTGAGCCTCGAAGTGCGCAACATCCTCGTCATGGGGCACGCGCAATGCGGCGGCGTGTCGGCGGCGCTCGACAATTCCATCGCCGACGGCGTGCCCTTCCTGCGCGCCTGGGTCGATCTTCTCGATCCCGCCGTGCAAAAGCTGCCGCATGGCACGCATGACCGGCACACGCTGCTGGAACAGGAAGCCGTGCGCCTGTCGCTGGCGCAGCTGATGACGTTTCCCTTCGTCGCCGAGCGGGTGAACGCGGGACGGCTTGAACTCAACGGCGCGCGCTTCGGCATCGCCGACGGAAAGCTGGAGCTGCTGAACCGCGCAAGCGGAGAATTCGCCGTACTCTGATTCGCGCCTATTTCCATTTTTCGCCCATCGACCCGCGCGGTTGAAGGGTTTTGCGCGCTACCGCAGAGGTGGCATTCGCAGCAATTGCGGGCCTCTTCGATGAACGCCCGATGAACGCGCATGACAGCGTCTGTTCGGCTGCGCCGAATATTATTGAACCAACAAAACAAGACGCGCGTTTCCCATGGGAACGGGTGGCGCATCAAAGGAGATGGCTGATGAAGACGATAACGAAACTTGCTGTTGGCGTTGCGCTGGCTACGGGCGCGGCGCTCGCGACGGCTCCCGCAGAGGCCGCACATGTGTCCGTTGGCATTGGCGTCGGCGCGCCGGGATATTACGGCTACTATGCCCCGCGTCCCTATCCGGTCTATGCCGGCTGTGACCCGTATTACTACGATTGCGATTATTACGGCCCGGCCTATTCCCCCGGTTATGTCAGCTTCTACGCGGGGCCCCGTTACCATCACGGTTGGTACGGTCATCGCGGTTGGCATGGCGGCTGGCACCATCGCCGCTAGACTTGGCGGTTCAGAAAATAGAAGCGCGGTTGCTCCGGCAGCCGCGCTTTTGTTTTGTGCGAGGCCCAACGCGGCGAAGCTGCTAGGATCGCGCATCACCGGATGAAGGGGATCGCATCGTGAAAATCGGCATGGAGATTGTTGCCGCGCTTGTCGTGGCCGGCATTCTTTTCATCGTCTTCAAGCTTATCGGCATGGCGATTCAGATCGCGGCCATCGCCGCGCTGATCGGTCTGGTTGCCGGCTTCGTCGCCGCGCGCATGTTCCGGCGCGCATAGCGGCGCCCGGCTCAGCGCAGCGAAACCAGCCGGTGATCGATCGCACCGCCGGTGCCTTGCGAGATTGTCTTGATCCGCTGCAGTTGGTCCTGCCGCCAATTCACCCGTCCGAGCACGGGATGGACGCCGTTCGGTTGCGGCGCAAAAGGAAGAAGGATTTCTTCCGTCATGATGTCGTCGCCGCTCAATACGGCGAGGCTGCGATACGCGACTCTGACGGCGCCGCGGGCAATCGTGGAGAATGTCTGCAGCCGTGTTGCGCGGTAGTCTTCCGGCGTAAGCGCGATCCAGTCCTTGCCGGCCAGTGAAGGACCCAGGATCAGATCATAGCCGGTCCCGGCAAGACGGATAATGACGCTCTGCTCCGGTATCACGTCATACATCAGCAGGCTGGGCAGGAATGCCTTCAGCCGCGCCGGGCTGAAGCTGGCGCGCGCGGGCAAGTCATCGTCTTGCCAAAGCGAAAGCCAATAGTCCGCGAATTGCTGATTGGAAGCTTCGAGATGCAGCGATCGGATCGCTTTCTCGGCGACCTCTTTCTTGAACGCACCCATGATGCGCCTCCGCTGCTTTGAACGAACCGAAGAGAGAACGACGGCTCGCTTTCCAGGAATCGCGCCAATTTTTGCGCGCTTTATCTGCGCGCAAAAGCCCCGTGCGCGCTATTGAAACGCATTTTCGGGTTTTCCGACACTAATATGCGCGGGCAGCGATATTCGAAATGTGTTGCGGCTGCCCTGTGAATGCGCGCTTCGGTTCACTTCTTCTTTTTCTTCGCGGGCCGCTTGGCGGCTTTCGCGGCGGCTTCGGCCGCCTTGGCCTGGGCGGCGCTGTTCTTTTCGGCGCGCGCGGCAAGGGCTTTCACATTGGGCTTTCCGTCGGGGACTCTCGGCATCGGCATTCCTTTTATGAACTGGACTGGCAGGGCGCGACCGCGAACGGGCGTCCGCGCAGGTGTCGAATCGGTGGGGCAGGGCCCCGATCGCATCTTAGCGCAATCCGCCCGCCAAAGCGCCCGTCGCGGAAACCCGGATTTTGCAGGGTTTGGCCGTGCTTGCCTATGATCGGGCAACCGACAGGAGAGCCGCCATGGACTATCAGCACCTCATCATCCGCGAAGAAGGGCCCGCGCTTTGGGTGACGATGAACCGGCCCGAGCGCCTGAATGCGCTGAACCGGCAGATGGTGGAGGAACTGCGCGATTTCTTCGTGGGCCTCTATTGGCGCCAGGACGTGCGCGTGGTGGTGCTGGGCGGCGCGGGGCGGGGCTTCTGCGCCGGCCTTGACCTCAAGGAGCGCGACGACAGCAATGCCACCCGCTCGGTAAGCGGCGGGCTCGTCAGCCAGCGCAAGATCAGCGAGATCGTGATGGCGATGCGCCGTTGTCCGCAACCGATCATCGCCACGGTGAACGGTCCGGCGAGCGGTGGCGGTTTCGCGCTGGCGCTGGCGTCCGATGTGCGCGTTGCCACGCCCACCGTGCGCATGAATGCAGCCTTTATCCGCATCGGCTTGTCGGCCTGCGATATCGGCGTCTCCTATTTCCTGCCGCGCATGATCGGCGCCGGCGCCGCCAGCGAGTTCATGCTGACCGGCCGCTTCATCGATGCGGAGCGCGGACAGCAGCTTGGCCTTCTTTCCAAATTGGTGAGCGAGGACAGGCTGGAAGACGAAGCGCGCGGCTTCGTGAAGGACATGCTGCACGCCACGCCGCTGGGACTGCGTCTCACCAAGGAGGCGTTGAACCATGCCATCGATGCCGGATCGCTCGAAGCCGCCATCGCGATGGAAGACCGCAACCAGATCCTCTGCGCGCAAGGCGAGGATTTCCGCGAAGGCATCGCCGCATTCCTGGAAAAGCGCGAGCCGCATTACGGCTGACGCCGAACTTTGCAACCGCGCGCGGCGTTTTCTTGAAGCCAAGCAAGATCAGCGCGGCAAACTGCGCGACAGGGTCACGCGATGATGTCGATCAGCGATTTGTAGGCGCGCCCCGCCGCCGAAAACACGGCCATGTTCGCGCGCGCCGCGGTCGAGGCTTCCATCTGGCTGACCATCTGCGTTTCCAGATCGGTGCGCGGCGACGGCACGAGTTGCGCCGACACGCCACCATCCGCCTTGGTGTGAAAGGCCACCGCGGTCGGCCGGTAATTCTTCGTGTTGCTGTTGGCGACGTTCGACGCCGTGGATTGCATCCACAGCGAAGCGGCCTGAAGGCCCGAGGCGGCCTTTGTCATGGCATCCAGCATGACGGGATTAAACCCGGGCCACGTTCCGCCAGGCTGAAGAAAATCAGCGGACTTTGATTCAAATGCATCCGGCCCGCACCGGGGTTCGGTTTTTGAGGGAACTTTTCCGCGCTCCACCACCACCGCATTTGCCACTGGGAGTGATCCCGGCGGCTTGCCGCAACGAAGGCCGGACCGTCCGGTCCGGCCCTTTTTGTTGCGGCGATGGGCGCTCATTACTTTTCAATCCGGGGCAATTATCGTCCTAATTGGGGACAAAGGGGGAAAGCCGCATGGCGGAAGACAAGCTTCCGGGCGTCATGGATTTGACGCCGTTCAATCCCGTCTTCAACGACGACCCCCATGTGTTGCTCGACAAGCTGCGCAGCGCCTGTCCCGTCTATCGCGATACCGCGGCGGGAAGTTTCGTGCTGACCAGCTATGAAGATGTGCGCGCGGTGCTGTCGGACACCACGATGTGGCGCCATCCCGAACGCACGGAGCAAGCCGCCGTGCTCAGCCGCGCGGGGCTGCAGCCCGCGCCGCCCGGCCTGACCATTCCCGAAGCGGAACGCGGCGCCGGCATTCTCTTCATGGACGAGCCGGACCACATGCGCGTGCGCGCGCCGCTGGCCAAGGCGCTTTACAAGCGCGTCGCCAAATCGCGGCCACTGGTGCAGCAGGTGGTGGACGAATGGCTCGACCGCGTGGCGGACAAGGGCAGCCTCGACGTGATGGGCGATTTCGCGACGCGCGTTCCGGTGGACGTGATCGCGCGTACGTTGGGCGTGGACCCGGCGCGGCTCGCCGAATTCCGCGAATGGAGCGAAGGCGCGATTTTGGGCCTCTATCCCTTTCGCTCCGAAGCGGAGACGCAAGGCTATGTGCACGCGCGCAACTGCCTTTCGGAATATACGCGCGAGTTGATGGCGGCACGGCGCGGAAAGCCCGAGGACGACCTGACGTCCGACATGGTCGCGCTACAGGCCGAAGGCGCGGAGCTTTCGGACAGCGAGCTTTCCACCAACCTGCAAGGCCTTCTGATCGCCGGCAGCCTCACCACCACCGATCTCATCGGCAATGCGATCTGGCTGTTTCTCACCCACCCGCAAGAACTGGCGAAGCTGAAGGCCGATCCGTCGCTGATCGGCGGCGCGGTGGAAGAAGCGTTGCGCATCGAATGCCCGGTGGACCTGACCAGCCGCATCGCACCGCGCGAAATGGAGGTGGGCGGTTGTCCGGTGCATCCCACGCAATCCATGTTGCTGCATCTGCGCGCGGCCAATCACGATCCGAAAGTCTTCCCCGATCCGCGCCGCTTCGACATTGCGCGCAAGGATGCGCCGCATGTCGCATTCGGCGGCGGATCGCATCTGTGCGTCGGCGCGCCGCTGGGCCGCCTGATGGGACAGGTCGCCATTCTCACCTTCTTCGAACGCTTCCCCGACGCGCGTCTCGCCCATCCCGATGAGAAGCCGCAATGGGCGACGCTGCCCCTGTTCCGCGGGTTCAAGACATTGCGCGTGGCGATTTGACGGCACTGTGCAGGATTCAGGAGATCGTGCGTTTTTGGGCTGGCAGCGGCAGCCCTTTGCGCTATGGTTCCCCCTGACAAATTGTCAGGAGATGACGATGAGCGATCTTCCCGGCGTCCTTCAGCTCACCCCGATGAATCCGGAATTCAACAAGGATCCGCATGCGCTGCTGGACCGGCTGCGCGGCGAATGTCCCGTGCGCCGCGATGACATGGCGGGCCTCTTCCTGCTGACGCGCCATGGCGATGTGCGCGGCGTGCTCTCGGATACCTCGATGTGGCGCAGCCCCGAACGCGCGGAAGAAGCCGCCGTGGTGACACGCGCGATTCTGGGATCGCGGCCGGAGGGTTTGAAAGTCGATGAGGAGGAAGAGCGCTCCGGACAAATTCGCGCTGCGCGTGCCGGTGGACGTGATCGCGCGTCTTCTGGGCGTCGATAATGCGCGGCTGGTGGAATTCCGCGAATGGAGCGAAGGCTCGATCCTGGGCCTGAATCCGTTCCGCACACCGGAACAGACGGAATTCTATGTGAAGTCGCGCAATGCGCTGTCCGCTTACATGCGCGAGTTGATGAACGCGCGGCGGAAGGAGCCACAGGACGATCTCACCTCCGACATGGTGATGCTGCAGAAGGAGGGGGCGCCGCTGAACGACGGCGAGATTTCGACCAATCTTCAGGGCCTTCTCATCGGCGGCAATCTCACCACCACCGATCTCATCGGCAACGCGGTGTGGCTGTTCCTCACCCATCCTGAACAGCTCGCGAAGCTGAAAGCGCAGCCGTCGCTCATCAACACCGCGGTGGAGGAAGTGCTGCGCTATGAATCCCCGGTGGACATCACCGGCCGCATCGCGCCGCGCGAGATGGAAGTGGGCGGCTGCCCGATCCATACGTCGCAATCGATGTTCCTGAGCCTGCGCGGCGCCAACCGCGATCCCGAAGCCTTCCCCGATCCGCACAAATTCGACATCGCGCGCAAGGATGCGCCGCATGTCGCGTTCGGCGGCGGCTTGCATCTGTGCATCGGCGCGCCCCTGGCGCGGCTGGAGGCGCAGGTCGCACTGCTCTCCTTCTTCGAGCGCTTCCCCAATCTGCGCCTCGCCGATCCCGGCATGAAGCCGCAATGGCGCGATCTGCCGTTCTTCCGGGGGTTGAAGGATTTGATCGTGGCGGTCTAGCCCACGGGCGACTTTCCCACCGCTAGTTTGATCCCATGCGCGCGATATCATGTGGAATTGCGCATGGCGCGTTGGCAAGCGCGGGGCGGGATATCTAAATTCCCCCGGACTATCCTGGGGAATATCCATGCACCGTCCGCTGCTCGCCTGTCTTGCCGCCTGCTTTTTGCCGCTTGCCGCCCATGCTGCCGGCACGACCGGCCGCATCGTGCTGCCCACGGATGTACAGCCGGTGCGCTACGATCTGTCGATCGCCACCGACGCCGCGCACATGACGTTCACGGGGACGGTGAAGATCGCGCTGGATGTGAAGAGCGCGACGAAGACGATTGAACTCAACGCCGCGGACCTTGCATTCAAGACGGTAACGCTGGATGGCAAGCCCGCGCCCAAGCCCGTGTTCGACGGCACCGAAGGCACCGCGACCTTCACTTTCCCCGCCGCCGTGAAGGCCGGCAAGCACATGCTTGCCATTGCCTACACCGGCAAGATCAACCCGCATCCGGCGGGCCTGTTCGCGCTCGACTACACCGACAAGACCGGGGCCAAGAAGCGCGCGCTGTTCACCCAGTTCGAGAATTCCGACGCGCGGCGGTTCGTGCCCTCGTGGGACGCACCCAATCGCAAGGCGGTGTTCGCGCTGACCGCCACGGTGCCCGCCGGCGACTTCCCGGTCTCCAACATGCCCATCGCATCGACCCAAACGCTGAAAGGCGGATTGAAGCGCGTGCATTTCATGCCCTCGCCGAAGATGTCGTCCTATCTGCTCTTCTTCGGCACCGGCGACTTCGAGCGCGTGTCGCGCAAGGTGGACGGTGTGGACATTGGTGTCGTGTTCAAGCGCGGCGACGGCAACAAGGCGCAATATGCGCTGGATGAGGCGGCGAAATTCCTGCCCTATTACGAAGACTATTTCGGCGTGAAGTACCCGCTGCCCAAGCTCGACATGATTGCCGGTCCCGGCACCAGCCAGACGTTCGGCGCGATGGAGAATTGGGGCGCGATCTTCTATTTCGAACGCGCGCTGATGATGGACCCCAAGACCGGCAGCGAAGCGGACCGCCGCAACATCTCCGTCGATGTGGCGCATGAGATGGCGCATCAATGGTTCGGCGACCTCGTCACCATGGACTGGTGGGAAGACCTGTGGCTGAACGAGGGCTTCGCCTCGTGGATGGAGAACAAGGCCAACGATCATTTCCATCCGGAATGGCACATGTGGATGGCCTCCATCGACAATCGCGAGAACGCGATGCGCGAGGATGCGCGCACCGGCACGCACCCCATCATCACCCCGATCAAGGACGTGCTGATGGCCGATCAGGCGTTCGACAACATCACCTACCAGAAGGGCCAGGCGGTTATCCGCATGCTGGAAAGCTATGTCGGCGAGGACGCGTTCCGCGCCGGCATCCGCGCCTATATGAAGGATCACGCCTACGGCAACACGGTGACGGACGATCTGTGGCGGGAGTTGGACAAGACCTCGCCGACGCCGATCACCCGGATCGCGCACGATTTCACGCTTCAGGCGGGCGTGCCGCTCATCCGCGTGACCAAAACGAAGACGGGCCTGCGCCTGACGCAGGATCGCGTGGTGGATGACGGCAGCGAGAACCCGCCGACGAGCTGGCACGTGCCGGTGGTGGTGAGGAGCCTTGGCGGTTCGGAACTGTGGCACGGCATCGTCAGCCGTGATGCGCCGGCCGATGTGCCGCTGCCCTCGGGCAAAGGCGGCCTCGTGAATGCGGGGCAGACGGCATATTTCCGCACCGCCTATGACGACGCCTCGTTCAAGGATGTGGCAGCGGCGTTCTCCGCGCTGGCGCCGGAAGACCAGCTCGGTCTCATCAACGATGCGCGTGACGACGGCTATGTGAATGTCGTGCCGTTCGGCCAGTTCCTAACCCTGGCATCGCAGGTGACGCCGGCCACGAATCCGGTCGTGCTCGACACGCTGTCCGGGCGCATGGAGGGCATCGACACGTGGTCTCGCGCAATGCCGATGCCGCACGCTGGGAGCAGATCCGCGAACTGGCGCAGAAGACCAACGACAGCGCGCTGAAAGAAGAGTTCTACACCTATCTGGGCGCGGCCGATGACAAGACCATCGCGCAGAAGGCACTGGATCTTTCTCTCACCGATGAAGTGCCGGTGACCGTGCGTTTGCGGATCGTGGGCGTGGTGTCGGGACAGCATCCGGAGATGGCGTTCGACTTCTTCGTGGCCCACCGCGACGCGTTCAACAAAATCCTGGAGCCGGATGCGCGCGACCGCTTCCCGATGCAGCTCGCCGGCAGTTCCTTCGATCCGGCGATGATCCCGAAGATCAAAGCCTATGCGGAGAAAAACATCGCGCCGACCGCGCGCGGCGACTCCGTGAAGGCGACTGGCGCGATCACCTATTATTCGAGAATCCGGGAGACCTCGCTGCCGGTGATCGACAAGTGGCTTGCGGCAAAGGGCAAATGAGGCTTCTGCCAGGTGTTTGAAGCGCCCCGTGCCGACGCGCCCTTGCCGACGCGGCCTTGCTGAAGGCGCGGAAGGATGCGGCTTGGTTGTCAACGGAACAGGCAACCGGCAAACTCCCCGCCGCCACCATCAAGGCCACATCATCAAGGAAGGAAGCGCATGTTTTCGCATATTTTCGTGGGATCGAACGACATCGAACGGTCCAAGAAATTCTATGACGCCACGCTCGGCGCGCTGGGCGTTCCGCCCGGCGTGGTCGATCCGAAAGGGCGTCTTTTCTATATGACGCCGGCGGGCATTTTCGGCGTGTCCAAGCCCATCGACGGCAAGGGCGCGACGCATGCCAATGGCGGCACCATCGGCTTTGCGTGCAAGGATCCGGCGCAGGCCGATGCCTGGCACAAGGCGGGCGTCGCGGCCGGCGGCACGGCGATCGAAGATCCGCCGGGCGTGCGCGAAGGCGGCGGCCCGAAGCTCTATCTCGCCTATCTGCGCGACCCGGACGGCAACAAGCTCTGCGCGTTGCACCGCATGTGATCGGCATCGGATCGCAGCGCGAACAGCGCTGCGATCCGAAGTTGCGGCGGGTAGCTTCAAGGTATCATGTCGCCGCATTTTCCGGTTCGCAGTTTCATCCTGCCCGGTGCGCATTTCCAAAGAGGATTGTCACCAGGACTGCGGCGGGAGGCGCGCTCGCGGCAGCGGCCAATTCCAGCCATGGCGACGTCAGGTGAAAATGGGAGGCCACGGCGAGGGCGAGGTACGCCGGTGCGCCAACCCAGCAGATCGTGTATGGGCCGCCGAAGCGGCCGAGACGCAATAGATGCCGCAGGGATGGCTCTCTCATCGCCTGCCGAACATTGATCTTTACGGCCACGATGCCGAGGAACAAATAAGCGGCTGACCAGAAGAACCAATCACAAGTACGGCATCGACCGTATCCCAGATGGTCGGTAGCCGACTTTTCAGGAGCCCCAAATGCGAATAGGTCACCCACGCAGAAAGTACGGAGATAATGTTCCCGAATATCTGGCACCAGGTGCGTGCCGTCTCGAGCGTGAGAGGAAAGAGCACCACGCGTGCGTGGATTGTCGAAAAAAGATCTGAGAGAACTAGGCCGACCAGGACGCTAACCAGCGTCAGGTAGAGTGTGGAAAACTGCCGCGCGACGCGCGTTTCAAGATCCTCGATCATCTAGCCCTCCCACAATTGAATCTCAGAATGCCAGAGGGGGTGCCGAATGATTAGTACCCAATGCCGAAAACGTTGGGGAATATGTATCCTGTTGCCGTATTTCCTATTTGCGCTCGAATAGTATTCGCGGTTCCGAATACTGTTGGCGCTCCTGTTCTATTCCCGCTAGACAGGAAAGGAAGGGCCGGCGTCCTGTCGGGCCGAGGGGGAAATCTGAAAATGAAATTATCAGCCATCGCGGCAATCGCCGCGTTGGGCGTGGCTTTGTCTGGCTGCGCCT
>SMFH01000141.1_pt1 | contig 24592 bp, 22 predicted proteins | sample 2456121 | NCBI WGS metagenome assembly SMFH01 (sample SAMN10132613, study PRJNA489261) | soil metagenome | isolation source: day120 antibiotic-silty clay loam soil | place: USA
CGCTGTCTTCCTGTTTGTGACGGGAACGCGGCTTGTGCGCCGGCTATTGCGCGAACCCGGCGAGCCCGCCTGGGCGGCCTTCACCATCTTTCTATTCGTATTCATCCTGAACAACGCATCGGTCACGGTCGCGTTCAAGCACACCGACATCGCCTGGATATTCGCGGTGCTCGGCTGCCTCTACGCACGAAGTGCGCTCAGCGCGCGCGTGCCGGCCACCGTTCATCCAAAGCCACGTCCGCGCCGCGCCTGGTCCAACGCCGCTTACGCACCATCAACCCGGTCTTCATAAGGATTTTGTTCCCGCATGCATGCTCGCACCTATCAGACGCTTTCTTACAAACTCGCCGCGGCGGCCTCGCATATCGGCAATCCGAGCGCGTGGTTCTACTATGCCGACAGATTGAGCCGCCGCATGACGCGCCGGAAAATCCGCTTCTTCTCGCGCAACGAAGCAGATGCAATCTATGGGGCGCATGCGCGCGATCTGGATGCGGCGCTGCAAGCCGTCGGTTTGCCGGGAGATATCCATGATCCGCGCGCTCTTCATGCGGCGCAGTTCGAGCGCGGCAAGCGCCAAATCGAGCAGTTGGATATCCCGTTCGGCGAGATGGGGCTGGCGGGCTCTTCCGATCTGCGGCTCGTTTATTCCGCGGCGATCGCAACCGGCGCCCGCGATATTCTCGAAACCGGCGTGGCGCTGGGATGGTCGTCGCTCGCATTCCTCAACGCGGTGGAGCACACGCGCGGAAGGCTCATCAGCGTCGATCTTCCTTATCCGTTCCTGATCGGTCGCTCATGGGTCGGCGCGGCGGTGCCCGAAGATCTGCATCGCCGCTGGACTCTTCTGCGGCATGCCGATCGCATCGGCATTCCAAAGGCGCTGCGCCTGTCGGACGGCTTCGACCTGATCCACTACGATTCCGACAAAAGCCCGGAAGGCAGGTTGTGGGCCTATCCACGGCTGTGGCGCGCGCTGCGCCCCGGCGGGCTGCTGTTGTCGGACGATGTTGGCGACAACGGAATATGGGCGGATTTCTGCAAGCGCATTGACGAGCCTTTGATCGTCGTGCGGCGTCAGCGCGCCTATGCGGGAATTGTGCGCAAGCCACTGGACGCCGCGCTAACGCGGATATCGGCATAGGAGCGCAAATGGAGCGCACGCTCACCATAGGTTTTCCTTACGTCGCAGACCGGTTCGGCGGCAGCACGGCATCTTCGCTGGTGCTTGCCGGAGCCCTGCGGGATGCTGGTCATCGGATACATATCCTCACCCATGGCCAATTCGGGCGCGTTGCAGACGAAGCCTGTGCGATGGGGCTGTCCGTCACGCGTCTGCCCCCACTCGCCGATGTTCCGGGCTATTCGCGGCCGGACAGGTTCCGTCTCGAACAATTGTTGGCGTTTCGCACAAGTCGCGCCGCGATCCGCATGCTCCACCTCGACATCGTGCACACCAACGACATCACCACGTTGCGCAGCTGGATGGCGCCATCGCTGGCGACATCAACGGCGCTGGTCGCGCATTGGCGCTCGAATTTCCAGGAAAGCTGGTCGGTGCGCACGGCGCTGCATATCGCGCGAGCGGTGATCGCGGTCTCGCAATACAGCTTCGCGAAATTGCCGGCCTGGGTGCGCGAAAAAACGACGGTCGAATACAACTCGTTCGACCTGGAATATTCGCCGGCATTGAAACAGGCCGCGCGGCAGGAAATTCGCGCACAATTCGGTCTGCCACCAGATACTGTACTCATCGGCGTGTTTGCGAACCATCTTCAACGCAAACGAACGCACGTTCTTGCCGATCTTCTGTCCCGGATCGGCCATACCGCGAACGGACGCCCGGTGTTCGGCCTCGCATGCGGCGGACGCGCGGAGCCTTATGACGATCTGCTCGACAAGAAGATCACCGAGTTCGGACTTGAGCAGCGGCTTATCCGTCCCGGCTTCGTACGCCCGGTGGAGCGCTGGATGGGCGCCTGCGACGCGGTGCTCGCCCCGGCCATAAACGAGCCGCTCGCGCGCAATGTGCTGGAGGCGCAGGCGTTGGGCGTTCCGGTCGTCGCATCGACGGATGGCGGTCTCAAGGAACTGATCCGGCATGGCGAGAATGGATTGCTTTGCGATCCCTACGATCTCGCAGCGTGGGAAATTGCGACCCGGCGTTTGCTGGATGAAGGGCCTTTCGCGCAAGCGTTGGCAGAACAGGGGCGGCAGGACGTCGTCGCCTTGTCCCCCGCGCGCCACGCCGAGCGCGTTGCCGCCATCTATCGCGGTCTTTTCGACCATGCGCCACGGCACCGGACGGAGGCTGCATGAGTTCGCTTCAGCATAGCGTGAACACCTATCTGGCGGAGCACGCGCCACACGCGCTGGCATTCTGGACGGAGGAAGGAAGTGGCGGGGATGCCGGCATCGATGTGCTTTCCGCCTGCGATGCGCTCTACACATTGAAGCTCATCGGCTGCATGGATCTGGTCTCGCCAGGCGCGCATGGCCGCTTTGCGGATCTGCTGTCGCGAACGACGCTGGCGGGCAACCTTGGCAACGGGCAGGGCCCCGAGATCGGCGTGCACCAGACCGCCTATGCCCTCGGCGTTCTGAATTTGCTCAAGGCCCATGGAATTTCCTCGCACCGTGAGATTTTGCGGAAAAGCGGTTGGCGCGTTCAGGATCTGGTGGACCGAAAAACAGGCCGTCCTCGCTGGCCATGGTATTTCGCCCATCACAGTTGGCGCGTCGGCCACTGGATCGGAGGAATTCCTTCGATCGTTCTGTCGCTTTGGCGATTGTCTCCCGACCTCGCGCAGAAAAATCGCTTGCCGCGGCCGCGCGCGCTGTTGGCGCTCAGCGATGCATTGATCGACAACGAGACCGGCTTGCTGCGCGTTTATCGCGCGCCCGCTCTGCAGCAGATATTCCGGCTGCTCTATAAATTGCGGCACGATCCCGATGCGGGCGCCATCGGCGGCGTCGCGCATTTGCATTGGGGCAATTACGCGGCGGGCCGTCTGCCCTACAAGGCGGCGCATGCGCTCTTCGAACGGGCATGGCGGCTGCTGCAGCGGCGGCCCTTCATGGAAGCGCAGCCTTATTGTCTCGATTTCGACATCGTGCAGATCGCAAGAACCGCGATGCCCGAGGGCGATACCCGGCGCGCCGAGTTGCGCTCGCGCGCGACGGCTTACACCACGGATCTGGCCGAATTCTACGGCAACGGGCTGGGCGGATCCTACAGCTTGCACAAATTACCAGGCGGATTGGCAGCGCTGCATGAAAGCGCGATGGCCGCGAATTTCTCGCATGTGCCGGGGCTCTCGATCGTGCCTGTCGATGTGGCGCGGGAGGCGCATTGGATATGAACAATCTTTCCCCCATTCAGCCCGGCGTGCGCAAGATCGTCGGCATCATCTCGTTCATGAATTCGGCGGGCGCGCAGGAAGCGATGCTGCGCCTCATGCGCCAGCTGCGCCTGCGTGGTTACGACACCGAAGTCTGGTTTCTCTATGAAAAGTCGCCGTGTTACCGGGGCGAGCCGGGTGTGCGCGTCGTGCTGGGCAAGGCCGGGCTGAGTGCATCCGACATCCCGCGCCTGTTCGCGCGGCTCGTTCGCATGCTGCGCCAGTCTCGTCCCGACGTGGTAGTAGGCTTCCTGCCGCTGGGAAATATCATGGGGCTTCTCGCGGCGGCGGCGGCGGGCATTCCACTGCGCATCGCCTCGCAACGCTCGCCGGGCCCCACATTCAGCCGGATCATGCGTCTGCTCGACCGGCAGCTCGGTGTGCGCGGCGTTTACAACCGCGTCGTCTGCGTTTCACAGGCGGTGATGCAATCGTTCGAAGATTATCCGCCGGCATATCGAAACCGGCTATGTGTTGTGAACAACGGCATCGAGTGGTCGCCTTCCACGCTCGAGAAAGCCATGGCGTTGGCGAGCGACCTCAATGCGCAGGATCGCATCCACTTTCTCGGCAGCATCTCCCATAGCCGGGTGATGGATCTGCTGCGCGCCGCGGACGGCTTCATTCAGACCTCCCTGTTCGAGGGGCAAAGCAACTCCATCCTCGAAGCCATGCACGAAGGTTTGCCCATCGTGTGCAGCGACATTCCCATGCAACGCGAAACGCTCTGCGAGGCGGACGGCGAAGATGCCGGCCTGTTGGTGCCGCTGGAAGAATTCGATGCGTGGCGCGAAGCGCTTATCCGCGTTCGGGACGATGGCGCGTTGGCAGCCGGACTGGGCGCGCGCGCCCGCGCGCTCGTGAAACGGCGCTTCACACTCGACCGCATGATCGATGGATTTGAAACGGCAATTCTGGATGGTGAGGTAGCACAGTGCATTCCAGTTGGCGGATCCTGCGCAATAGAGGGCGCAGAGCTTACACATTAGCCTACGCGGCGCTGAACGGCGTCCGCACGGGACCGCGCGCTATCATCATGCGGGGAGCGGTGGCCAGCCGCGAGCTTGGCGGTTCGATCGAAATCGGCGAACGCTCGACGATTCACCGCGGCGCGATGTTGCTGAGTTATGGCGGATTCATCCGCATCGGCGCCCGTTGCAGCATCAATCCCTACAGCGTGCTCTACGGCCATGGCGGGCTGTATCTGGGCGACAATGTCCGCATCGCGGCGCATTGCGTGATTGTTCCCGCCAATCACGGCTTTGCGCTTGGTGAAGGCCTTATTGCGGATCAACCGCTCAGCAAAAGCGGCATTCGCATCGGCGACGACGTGTGGCTCGGCGCCGGTGTGCGCGTGCTGGACGGCGCCATCATCGACGATGGTTGCGTGGTCGCGGCGGGCGCGGTGGTGCGCGGCCATCTCGAATCCAACGGTATCTATGGCGGTGTTCCCGCGAAATTGCTGGGGAGGCGGGCGTTCCGCACTGTTCATCCGAAGGGCGTTACGCATGGCGTGGATTACACAAAGAATCCTGAAGCTGTCGCGGCGTCCTGAGGCGCGGCACGTCGGCATTCTTACTTTTGGCAGCATGGCGGCGCAGCTTGCTCTGATCGCAACCTCGCCGCTGCTCTCGCGCCTGTTCTCGCCGGCGGCCTTCGGCGTGTTCTCCCTGATGCTGACGATCAGCACGGTGGGCGGCGCCGTGGGTGGGCTTTGCTACGAAGTCGCCGTCATCCTGCCGCGCAGCCGGCGCATGGCGCGCGCGCTCTATTCCCTGGCGTTCTGGCTGAGCTTTGTCACGCCACTCGCCACCATCGGCATCGTGGTGCTGGTGCAGTACATCTTCCCGCACGTTCTGGGGCGGCCTTTGCCCGCGGATTTCTATTACTATTGCCTCGCAGGAACGGCGCTGACCACGCAGGTCAACATCCTCTCCTATGCGCATTCCCGCGCGGCACAATATACGGCCGTTTCGGTCTCGAAATTCACGCAGACCATCTTGCCCGCGATAGCGCAGATTGCACTCGCCTTCATGGGCATGGGTGGGGAGGGGCTGCTGCTTGGCCGCGTGCTTGGCCTCATGGGAAGCACGGCGTGGCTCACCCGGAAACTGCCGGAGGGATTCCGCCTTTACGACGCAGTGAGAGTCCCTGCCTCGTCGCTGTTGGTTGCCGGCCGGACCTATCGTGATTTTCTTCTCCAGGTACCGCGGCAGCTGCTTGTGCGCAGCGCGACCATGCTTCCCGCGGCGCTGCTGCTGGGATCGTATGGCCCGACGATTGCCGGTCTCTATTTCTTTGCGGCGCGCCTGATCGAGCGGCCTGGCATGCTGCTGGGCGACTCCCTGACGCGCGTGCCGATGCGCCAGTTCGCCTATCGCGTTCAGCAAAGAAAGCCTTTGCTGCGAGCATCGCTGCTTTATTCGGCGGCTGTCGGCACGCCGGTCATTCTGGGCGTGATCCTGCTGGCGCTGGCGGCGCATCCGCTATTCCGCATCATATTCGGGCATCGCTGGGAACCGGCGGCGGATTACTCGGTCGTCCTCGCATGGTGGGCGGCCACGCGCCTTGCATCGCTGCCGATGGCGACGCTGACCACGGTCCTGCGCTTTCAGAAGATGAGCTTCTATATCGATGCGTTGTTCTTCGGCCGCGTGATCGTGATACCGGTCCTCGCGGCGCATCACGCCAGCGCGCTTACGGCCGTGTCGGCGTTTTGCGGGCTGAGCATCATCTACCACCTGACAATCGTAGCGATCGGTTTCTGGGCCGCCTTGCGATACGACCGCGGCCTCGCATCGCCGAGTCCCGTCAAGGAACCTTTCAACATCGCACCCACGGGAGAGACTTATGGCTGAAACGGCGGTTTACGATGCGGCGGCTTATCTGGACCGCACTTTCGAGGCCAAGGGCATCGGCGGATGGCGCAAGCTTTATCTGGCATTCATCGAGGAGTTGGCGCCGCGCACGGTCATCGAGCTTGGCGCCGGATCGCCGGACTTTCTGGACGGCATCGATGCTGAGCGCCGCGTCGCCGTCGATATCGGCCAGCGCTATGCGGATGCGTTCCGCGCGCATGGCATCGAATTCGCGCGCCGCGATCTGGAAAGCGAGCGCCTCGACGATCTGGGACCAGTCGACGTCGCGATATGCTCGGATGTCTTCGAGCATCTCATCAATCCGGCGCTGGCGCTGAAAAACATAGCCGGCGTGTTGCACGACGACGGCGTTCTATTCAGCCACGTGCCGAACGAATACCGGCTGCGGCACCTGACGCGCGTCATGCTGGGCAAGGGCCACACCGTGCAATTCCACAACGGCGCGCCGGAGTGGGAAGACCCGCATTTTCGCCGCTTCAGCGATATCGGCTATCGCCGTTTCCTGGAGTCGCATTTCGCCTTCAATCTGAAGCTCTCCGATCTTCGCTATGCATGGCCGGCGCGTTTGATAAAGCATCTTGGCGTGGCCGTGCCCTATTGCCTGCAAGGTGGCCCGACCTATGCCAGCACGAACAACCCCGCGATTTTCGCGCGCCTTGCCGATTACAAAAAGGAGAAGGCCCGTGGTGCAGCCTAGGACATGGTGCGGACTGTTCGCGCTCATTCTCTGCGTGCCGGCGCAAGCGGCGGATCCGCCCGTCAAAGCGGGCGCCATCACGCATGGCGGCGCGGTTGCTGGCGCAAGCGTCGTTCATGTCACGAGTCTTGACGATTCCGGTCCCGGCACATTGCGCGAAGCGATCGCCGCGCCGGGCGCGAAAGTGATCGTGTTCGATGTCGGCGGCATCATCCATATGGCGTCAGATCTGAAAATATCGCGGCCAAACATCACGATCGCAGGACAAACCGCGCCCATGCCTGGCATCACGCTGGCAGACGGCACGCTTCTGCTGCGTGGCAACGATCTGATCGTGCAGCATATCGCGGTACGCCCCGGCCCCGGCCCGACGGCGAAGATAAACGGCAATCGCGATTCCATCACCATTGGCGGCGGCACGCATCTGCTGCACGATATCCGCGTCGAAAATGTGAGCGTGAGCTGGTCGGTGGATGAGAACATCGATGTCGGCGGCGGCGCCAGCCAGGTGACGATCCGGAACTCGCTCATCGCGGAGGCACTGAGCCATGCCGGCCACCCCAAGGGCCGTCACTCCATGGGGCTTCTCATCAACAAGGACAATCAGGGCGTCGCCATCACCGGCAACCTGTTCATCAGCGACATGTATCGCAACCCTGTCATCGCGCGCGGCGCTTCGGCGATTGTGGCCTATAATGACATCGTCAATCCGGGTGAGAACGCCACCCATTTCTATGCCGTCGAAGCGCCGATGCCGTTGAAGGCCAGCGTGATCGGCAACATCGTGGAAAACGGATCGGACACGGCCTCCAACGTGACAGCCGTGCAGATTCCCGACGACATGGCCCAGGCCGTGCCCGATGCGCAAATCTATCTGAAAGACAATCGCGCACCCGCCGGACCGATCACAAATCGCGGCGACTTCAAGCTTGCGAGCAGCCCGCCCGTGATACTGGCGGAACCGATAACGCCGCCTTCGGACGTTCACGCCTGGGCGTTCCGCTACGCGGGTGCCCATCCCGCGTCGCGCGATGCGGTGGACACGCGGATTCTGTCGCGCGCAATCAACGGCACAAGCCGGATCATCAATGATCCTTCCACCATCGCCGGGATGCTGCGCATTGAGGCGTGGCTCTGCGAGCGGCATCTGGAAGTGGGCGGGCCTCCGACGCCGGAATGCGCGCATCCGCTGGACGCCTACAGATCCGCGCTTCGCTCTCAAGTTTCGCAAAGGAGATAGAGATGGCTTTTCTCGACAATTGCGTCTGGATTGCCGGCGCCCCGGTGGCGCGCCTGACGGCGAACCAATGGTGCAAGCTCATGCTTGCCGATTGGCGGCGCAAGAAAGATGTGGGCGCGGAACCCAAAGTGGTCACCGCCGTGAACGGACAGGCCATCTCACTGTTCACGCAGGATGTGGCGTATCACAACGCGCTGCTGGCAACCGATTATATCGCCGCCGACGGGATGTCGGTCGTATTCGCATCGCGCCTTGCGACGGATGCGCCGCTGCCCGAACGCGTGGCGACAACCGATTGGTTCCATGCCGCGGCGAGAACGGCATCGCGCCATGGCATGCGCTTTTATTTCCTGGGCGCCACGGAGGAAATGAACCAGCGCGCCATCGCACGGGTTCATGCGCGTTATCCCTATCTTCAGATCGCAGGATCACGCGACGGCTATTTCGACCGCGCCCGGATCCGGGATGTCGCGGCGCAGATCGCGGCGACGAAGCCAGATGTGCTCTGGATCGGCGTGGGAAATCCGGAGCAGCTTTTGCTGGCGCACAGTTTCAAGCAGCTCATTCCGGGCCTGACCTGGATTCGGACATGTGGCGGCTTATTCGATTTCCTTTCCGGTATGCGCTCGCGCGCACCCAAGGCGCTGCAAGCGGTGGGAATGGAGTGGGCGTATCGGATGGCGCTCGAACCGCAGCGCCTCGGTTGGCGCTACGCCACCACCAACGTCACCGCCATGATGGCAATGGCGCGCGACTCGCACGGCAAGGGCGGCGTTCTGCACTGATTGCTAATATTCGCCGCGCAGGCCGATCATGAAGATGTTGTCTTTGTAATCGCGGCCGGTGGCGTTCGTCGCGCGCCGCTGGAATTCGTAGCTGGCATAGGCGCTGAGATGGCGGTTCATCAGGTAGCGGCCCTCGAGCCCCGCGGAGGTGACCTTGTCGTCGCGCGCTATGCCGTCGAATTTGTTGTCGGCATAGCCGAACTGGCCTTGAAGAATGAGGTTGCGAAGCAATTCGTAATCGGCGGAGACGCCGACCTGCCGCACATCCATGCTCGATGCGCCCGAGATCGTCGTGTCCTCGATGGTGCGCGAGGCGGTCAGGTGCGCGGTGAGTAGCTCCGTTGCGAACCAGTCGATCTGCGCATTGAAATCCAGCCCGCTGGCGTCGTGCAGCGGCGCGGCATAGTTCTGCTTCAGGTAGCCGGCATAGGCGCTGGCCTGGATAAGCGGCGTCAGCATCATCGCCGTGCCGACATCCAGCCGGTAACCGTCGGAATCGCGGTCGAAGCCGTCGCGATCCAGCAGCCTGTCGAAATCGCGTTTGTCGTAAGTGAATTGCGCGAATATCGCGTGATTGGGGGAAAGCTCGTAAGCAGCCTTGCCCGTCACTTCGTAGACATTCCGGTCGCGGTCGCCATTGTCGATGAAACCGCCGCCGATCAGCCGGGTCGGATCGAAATCGAAGCGATCGTAGTTCGCCGTCGCGGACAGGGTGAAGCGGTTGATCGTATCGGATGCGGTGAGGTCGCCATGCGCGCGGCGGTAACGCGTGGGGCTGCGCGCCAGATCGGAGAGATCGGGCGATGTCCGGGATTCATGCGTATCGAAATAATAGGCGTCGGCGCCGGCGAAGCTTCCCGTCGCGATGTCGAGCCGGCCCGCGCCGCCTATGATCCAGTTGGTTCGCGTCTCGCTGCCATGGCTGTCATAGGCGTAGTGGTCCAGCTGCGTATAAAGCTGCAGCGCGTTGCGCGACCAGTTCGAGCGCAAATCCAGCCGCGGCGAGAGCGTCCAGAACGTATCGCTGACCCCATCGGGACCGCGGAAGATGTTGTCATCGGCGGAGAAGGAGGCGCCAAAAGTGGGGTAGAGCGTGAAACCGCCGACGGGCAGGCCGATCGCATCATATTCCGGGCGCGTTCGGTCCATCACGCCCTGGCCCTCCAGCAGCGCGCCGCTTTCCTGCTGCGCCGTGAGAGGATTTGCGGCGGGCACCTGCGCCATCGCCTCCGGATTGGGCTTGGTTTGCGCCTGTGCGGGCGCGGCCCATATGAGCAGAAGGACGCCCGCGCCGAAGCGCAGGGCATGTCCTGTCGCGGCGTTCAACCCGTTCAATGGACGAATCCCCTCATGCCGGAACGCGGATGATCGCGCGGCTACGCATCAATACCAATGAAAACATCATGTCTGGCGGCAGGTTCCATGACGGCCTCGTCATTTTTTGTGCCCCCGGAACCGGTCGCCGCCGGGTTGCGCAGCCGCGCGCTCCAGAAATAGCGCTTGAGCCCCATGATCGGCTTTTCGAAGAAGTGCCAAGAGAAGATACAGACCGCGAAGGTGAGGATCAGCACGATCGGCCCTTCTTCGTATTTCGGCATGACGCCGAAATATTTTTCAAAGATGTCCGGCATCCAGTTGTGAACCAGATAGAGGCCGTAACTTATGCCGCCGACATATTGCAGCGCCGGATTGTCGAACACCGCGCGTAGCGGCCCCCGGATGCCCAACGCCGCCTGCAGCACCAGCCACATGTAGAAGGTTCCGCAAAGGAGGTCGTTGGTGTAGTAGCGCACCATGCCGCCTTCTTTCGGAAATGACATCCAAAGCACAACGGCGGCCGCGAGACACACCCAACTGATGATGTCGAACCAGCGGGCGACATCGCCCTTGTACCAGTCGAAACAGGCGGCGCGGCCGTTGCGATAGCTCACGACGGCCAGCAGGCAGCCGGCGCTCAGCAATACGAGATTTCCAAACAGCAGCCGATTGACCGCGCGCGTATCGTAACCCCCGAGCGACACGCCAAGCTTGAACAGCAGCGAAAATCCGATCATCGCCACGATGATCGGCACGAGCCATCGCCGTGGCGCCAGCGCGATCACGAATGGCCAGAACAGATAGAATTGTTCCTCGACGGACAAGCTCCAGAAAACATTGTCCGGATGGCCGAGCGCGATCCACAAATTGGTGAGATAAGCCGCGTGCCACGGCCAGGAATGCGCGATCGGTTCGATACCCATGACGACAAGGGCGAGGATCACGGCATAATAAGCGGGCATCAGGCGCAGCAGGCGCCGGGCGTAGAAATCCAGCCATGCGGCCCGCTTGGTTTTGACGCCGGAATCGAAACTCTGCAGGAGAATGCCGGTAATCAGGAACCCGCTGAGCGTGAAAAAACATCCGACGCCCATGGAACCGGCGCCTATCGGAAAATACGCGTTGAGTGTCTGTCCACCGTAATGTTGCACCATAACCAGCATCAGCGCGAATGCGCGAAGCGTATCCAGATGTTTCATTCGCATTCGAAAAATTCCAAAAGATCTCACTCGCTCCTGGAATTATCTCTAGCATCGGAAGATCGACATGCCAGATCGCTGCCGTTGCAGCGCAACATATGTCACGCCTTTATCACAACATCCGGTGCTGAACGCTTTTAGATTCCATCGAGATTTTTTAAGGGAATTGGCGAATGCGCATTGTCATGGTCGGTGCAGGATATGTCGGACTTGTTTCCGGCGCCTGTCTTTCACAATTTGGCCACGAAGTGATTTGCGTCGATAGCGATCCGGCGCGGTTGCGCGCACTGGAAGCGGGCATCATTCCGATCTACGAGCCGGGACTCGACGAAGTCGTCGCCATGAATGTGCGCGCCCAGAGATTGTCCTTCACGGGCGATCTTGGCGGCGCCGTCAGAAGCGCCAACGCGGTATTCATCGCGGTTGGAACGCCGAGCCGCGAAGAAGACGGTGAGGCCGATCTTAGCCACGTATTTTCCGCGGCGCGCGAAATCGCCGCGAACCTCAACGGCTACACGGTGGTCGTCAACAAATCGACCGTACCGGTGGGCACGGGCGCGCGGGTTTACGATCTCATTCGCGCGGCCCGGCCGGACGCCGATTTCGACGTGGCGTCCAATCCTGAATTCCTGCGCGAAGGTTCGGCCATCGAGGATTTCCGCCATCCGGACCGCATCGTCGTGGGCTGTGAGAGCGAGCGTGCGCGCGACGTGATGCGGGAAATCTACCGGCCGCTCTATATCAACGAAACGCCGATCCTCTTCACCGGCCGGGAAAGCGCGGAATTGATCAAATATGCGTCCAATGCCTTTCTTGCCACGAAGATCACCTTCATCAACGAGATGGCCGATCTGTGCGAGCGTGTGGGCGCGGACGTCAAGGACGTGGCGCGCGGTGTTGGGCTGGACAAGCGCATCGGTTCGAAATTCCTGCATGCCGGCCCGGGCTTCGGCGGCTCCTGCTTCCCGAAGGATACGCTCGCGCTTCTGAAGACCTCGCAAGCGCACGGCGCGACGACGCGGATCGTCGAAGCGGTGGTCTCGGTGAACGACCGGCGCAAGCAAGCGATGGTGGAGAAGATCGAGTCCGCGTTCGGTGGCTTGCGCGGCAAAACGGTGGCGCTGCTGGGCCTGACGTTCAAGCCCAACACCGACGATATGCGCGATGCGCCGAGCCTTGCCATCGTTCCGGCGCTGATCGCGAGGGGCGCAAGGGTGCGTGCCTACGACCCGGAGGGCATGGAACAGGCTCGCAAGATGATGGCTGTGGAAACCTGCAGCGACGCCTATGAACCCATGAAGGGCGCGGACGGTCTTGTGCTCCTGACGGAATGGAACGAGTTCCGCGCGCTCAATCTGGTTCGCGTTCGCGAGCTGCTGAACAGAAATCTGATCGTGGATCTGCGCAACATCTACAATCCCGCGCAGATGGCATTCTATGGATTCAACTATGTCAGCATCGGGCGGATGGCGGTGCGCGTGCAAACGCAAGCCGAGGCGGTTGCCGCCGAATGATTCTCGTCACCGGCGCCGCCGGATTCATCGGCTATCATGTGAGCAAGGAACTGCTGTCGCAGGGTGAGACGGTTGTCGGGATCGACAACGTCAACGGCTATTATGATCGCGGTCTCAAGCAAGCGCGGATCGAGCGTTTGATCGGACATGAGCGCTTCACCTTCCAGAAGATGGACATAGCCCATCCGGAAACCGTTCTTCCGTTGGCTACGAAATGGCCGGAGGTCACCGGGATCGTGCATCTGGCGGCACAGGCGGGCGTGCGCTATTCGATCGAAAACCCGTTCGCCTATGTCGAATCCAACGTGATGGGCCAGGTTACGATGCTGGAGCTGGCGCGCCGGTTCGAGCGCCTCGCTCATTTCGTGTATGCGAGTTCGTCGTCGGTTTATGGCGCAAACAGCAAGGTGCCGTTCGGCATCGCGGACGAAGTGACCGCGCCGCAATCGCTGTATGCCGCCACCAAGCGCGCTGACGAACTCATCGCCAGCACCTACGCTCATCTTTATGGCTTGCCCTGTACCGGCTTGCGGTTTTTCACGGTCTACGGTCCCTGGGGCCGCCCCGACATGGCCTACTATTCCTTCACCCGCGCGATCACGAACGGAACGCCCATCCGCATTTTCAACCACGGCGAGATGTGGCGCGACTTCACCTATATCGACGACATCGTGCAGGGCACCATTCGCGCGCTGCGTCGGCCGGCGAAAGGCGATCCACCGCATGCGCTATACAATCTGGGCAATTGCAAACCGCAGAAGCTGACCGATTTCGTTGCGGTGCTGGAACAAAGCATCGGGCGCAAAGCGGAGCTGATCTTCGAGCCCATGCAGCCGGGCGACGTGCCCACGACATTCGCCGATATCGAAGCCAGCCGGCGCGATCTGGGATTTGAGCCGTTAACACCGATTGAGGCTGGTCTTCCGAATTTTGTGAATTGGTATCGCGACTATCACGCCGCAGCCTAGTGCCTGGACTCCGCGGCGAGGGCGGCAGCATCGATTTGCGGATCGTCGGGTGCCTCGGCGGCGCGCCTTTCGATGCCCCGCGCCCATGTGCTGAGCGCCGTGAACAATCCGCCCGATACGATCGCCGCGCCGCCCGCAATGACGAAAAAGACGGGTACGGACACAACCGATGGCGGTCGCTGCGAATTCCAGCGGCGCGAGCTTTCCGAACAACCCCAACCCCACCGGCAGGATGAAAAGCTCGCCCACGGTGTAGATGAAGAAAAAGAGGACGAGCCACAGCCAGCTCGCGCGCGCATCGCCCGAGAAATATGCGACCGCCGCCAGAAGAAGATAGGACGCCCCGACGATGAAGCCGCCCGTGGCCATTTTGCTGATGCTGGCGGGCTCCCGGCCGCTTTGGGCCCTGCGTGTCCAGTAGATGACGATGACCGGCGTGAAGAGAAAAATGAAGAGCGGGTTCAACGACTGGAACCACGTCATCGGAATCGAAAAAGCGTGTGCGATCTGGCGATCGACGCCGCTATCCGCCCACAACGCAACGGTGTTGCCCGATTGCTCGTAAGACGCGCGGAAGATCACCACGATAGCGATAACGGCGAGCAGCAGCAGATAGATCTCGAACTTCGCCTGAGGTCGCTGTGGCGCGGGCGTCAGCCGGCGTTCTTCCGAACCGTTGTTCTTCGGCAGATAGCGCGATCCGCCGAGATAGGTGCAAAGCCCGATCACCATGCCGACGCCGGCCAGCGTGAAGCCCCAATGCCAGCCATAGATTTCGCCCACCGTGCCGCAGACGAAGGGCGCGAGAAACGCACCCAGATTGATGCCCACATAGTAGATGTTGTAGGCGGTCGCGCGGCGCGGATCGTCCGGTGCGTAGAGCTGGTTGATCTGGCTGGCCAGGCTCGGCAGAAAAAGACCGTTGCCGATGGCGATGGTGGCCAGCGCGAAATAGAAGAGACTCTCAAACGCCATCAGGAAATGGCCCAGCGCCATGATGGAGCTGCCGATGATCACCGCGCGCCGCCGTCCCAGCCAGCGGTCGGAGATGACACCGCCGATCAGCGGCGTAAAATAGACGAAAGAAGAGTACAGGCCATAGATATAGGACGAATGCGTCTGCGAGATCATCAGCTGTTTGGTCATGTAATAGACCAGCAGCGCGCGCATGCCGAAGAAGGAGAACTGGTCCCACATCTCCGTGAGAAAGAGGATCGTCAGCCCGCGCGGATGCCCGAACCAGTTCTTCGCGTGAAGCCTTGCCAGTTCTGCATCTTGCGAATTCTCGGTCACGCATTGCTCCGCGCGGCGCGGGCGAAACGTGCCGGAGAGAGATTCGCGATGGAGACGTCGCCGAATTCGGAAAGATCGCCTTTGCGCAGCAAAGCGGCGGCCAAACGCGCGGCGGCGGGCGCGGTCTGGATGCCGTAACCGCCTTGTCCCGCAAGCCAGAAGAATCCGGGCTGGGCGGAATCGAAGCCGATGACGGGCGAACGATCCGGCGCGAAGGAGCGAAGCCCCGCCCAGCGTTTGCGGATGCGCGGGAAGGTCAGCGTAGTCGCTTTTTCCACGCGGTCGATGGCGACGGCGATGTCGTATTCCTCGGGCTGCACATCGCAGGCCGCGACGGGCGTTTCATCCGCCGGCGAGATCAGCAAAAGCCCGGCATCCGGCTTCAGATAAAAGGTCTCGTCGATATCGATCACCATGGGCCACGCATCCGCCGAAAGAGTCGCGGGCAATTCGGCGAGGAGCGCTGTGCGGCGGCAGGGTCGAATGTTCAACGGCGCAACGCCTGCCTTGGCTGCTATCGCATCGGCCCAGGCGCCCGCTGCGTTCACGATGACGGGCGCTGTAAAGTTGCCGGCGCTTGTTTGCACGGTCCACTGTCCCACGCGGTGCGAGAACGTCTTCACATCGGCATTCACGATGAGCTTGCCACCCGCATTGCGGAACCGGCGCAGATATCCTTGATGCAGCTCGTTGACGTCCACATCGGCGGCGTCGTCTTCAAACAGTGCGGCGCTTACATAATCCGGACGCAGGATCGGGCAGGCTTGCAGCGCCTCGGCGTGGCTCAAGCGACGGATGGAGTCGGCAAGATCGCTGTTCTGCGCGAACGCCTCCAGATGCGGCAGTTGCTCTTCGCGCGCGATGTAGAGCGAGCCGCGCGGCTTGACCAGCGGATGCGCGGTGAAATCCGGTGGTGGTGCATAAAAGAAGTCGCGGCTCGCGCGCGAAAGCGCCCGCACGACGCTGTTGCCATAGATTTCCGAAAACAACGCGGCAGAGCGCCCGGTCGAGTGATAGCCCGCGAATTCCTCGCGCTCGAGGATCGCCACGCGATGCGTGCGCGCCAGTTCTGCCGCCGCCGAAGCACCGGCGATGCCGGCCCCAATGATAAGGATGTCGAATGTCTCGTCTGTCATGCTGGGTCAGGCTATCGCGATCTGATTTCGGCGCAGGGCGCGTACGGCGATATAGAACAGAAGACAGCAAACCGCGATAGCAGGTGCGACCACGGTGCTCAGGGCAAGACCCACGGAAGAAGGCGCACCGTAAACGCGGTCTTTCGTCACGGCCACCAAGGTCGGTCCCAGTCCGAGGCCGACGATCATGTTGCAGAATGCGATGGTCGCGGGCCTATGTGAAGTTCGGTGTCGCGGGCGGAAAAATCTCGAAGATCGACATGAAGCCGGCGTCGCTGCTCGCCGATTTCAGCTTCGACTATCAGGATTTGCACTTTACGCCTGCCGCCGTAGCGCCCTGAGCCGTCGCGCCGGGACGTCCGGCTCCGCGTGGGCAAGCGCCGCGTTTCAGGTTACTCTGGGTCCTTCTGGCTCGGAGACGAAGTGTGCCTGACAGCAAGCCGTCGGTATTGGACACCCGCCGGGATCAGATGTTTCCCGTGCTCGCCGCCGCAGAGATCGACCGGCTGCGCCGTTTCGGCGAGCCGCGCACCTACAAGAAGGGCGAATTTCTCAGCCGCACGGGCGAGGTGACATCCGGGCTGATGATCTTTCTGGCAGGCACCGCGCGCGTGACGCCGCATGACAAGCCCGACGAGCCCATCGTGATCTACCAGCCGGGACATTTTCTCGGCGAACTGGTGCAGCTTTCGGGGCGGCCATCGCTGACCGACGCCGTGGCGCAATCGGATGTCGAGGTGCTGGTAATCTCACCGCCCCATCTGCGCGAACTGATCGTCGCGGAAGCGGAGATTGGCGAGAAGATCATGCGTGCGCTGATCCTGCGCCGCGTGGGATTGCTGGAGCGAAACGTGGGCGGTCCGGTTATCATCGGCCGCGCGGACAATCGCGATGTACTGCGGCTGGAGAATTTTCTCGCCCGCAACGGCCATCCACACCAGCGCCTCGACCCGGACACGGATGAGTGCGCGAAAACATGGATCGACCGCTTCCATATAAAGCCGGGCGAATTGCCCATCGTCATCTGTCCGGATGGCAACATGCTGCGCAATCCCGGCGAGAACCAGCTCGCGCGCTGCATCGGGCTCACCCACGCGATCGATACGAACAAGCTCTATGACGTGGCCATCGTCGGTTCGGGGCCCGCGGGACTTGCCGCGGCGGTGTATGCGACATCCGAAGGGCTTTCGGTGATCGTGCTCGATTGCCGCGCCTTTGGCGGGCAGGCGGGGGCTTCGGCGCGGATCGAGAACTATCTCGGATTTCCCACCGGCATTTCCGGCATCGCGCTGATGGCGCGCGCCTATAACCAGGCGCAAAAATTCGGTGCGGAAATGGCGATCCCCGAGGAAGTCGATTGCATGCGCGAAGACCTGTCGTCCGGCGCGCGGCGTTATGTGCTGAACCTGAAGGGCGGACAATCGGTGAAGGCGCGCGCCGTCGTGGTCGCGAGCGGCGCGGAGTATCGCCGGCTGGATGTTTCCAATCTGTCAGAGTTCGAAGGCGCGCACGTGCATTATTGGGCTTCGCCCATCGAGGCGCAGTTGTGCGCGGGGCAGGAAGTGGCGTTGGTCGGTGCCGGAAATTCTGCGGGGCAGGCGGCAGTCTATCTTGCGTCCCATGCCGCGAAGGTCTGGATGATCGTGCGCGGCAAAAGCCTGGACGCGACGATGTCGCGCTATCTGTGCGACCGCATCGCCGCGCAGCCGAACATCGAAGTCCTGACGGAAACCGAAGTCGTGGCGCTCACCGGGCAGGACGGAATGCTGGAGAAAGTCTCCTGGCGCGGCCGCAGAACCGGCGCGCAAACGACGCGCAACATTCGCCATCTCTTCCTTCTGATCGGTGCGGAACCCAACACCAACTGGCTGGGGCTTTCCGACATAGAGCGCGACGCCAAGGGCTTTGTCTGCGCCGATGCCTTTCAGGACAAGGGCAAATTTCCGCTGCAAACCAATCGGCCGGGCATTTTCGCCATCGGCGATGTGCGTTCCGGTTCGGTGAAGCGCGTGGCGGCATCGGTTGGCGAGGGCGCGCAGGTCGTCGCTGCCATCCACGCCTATCTCGCTGCAAACGGAATCCCGGAAGAGATCGTCAACCCGGCAGGAGGTTCTGTCCGTGACTGAGACTTGCAGCCATCTGGATACCATCCGCACGGTCACGCCCAGCGCGCTGGGTTGCGAGGAGTGTTTGAAGATCGGTTCGAAATGGGTGCATCTTCGCCTCTGCCGAACCTGTGGCCATGTCGGCTGTTGCGATGACTCCCCGCACAGGCACGCCACCAAGCATTTCCACAAGACCAGGCACCCCATCATCGAAGGCTATGATCCGCCAGAAGGTTGGGGCTGGTGCTACATCGACGAAGTGATGTTCGATCTGCGGGACCGCATGACACCGCATAACGGGCCGATTCCGCGTTACGTCTAGGAGATCGCCGCTTGGCCTCGATCGGATCGGATCGCTGCAGCGCGGAATCTGCGGCTTTCAGGCAAGCCTCCGATCATCCGAGCCTGGTGCTGGTGACCTGCATCCTCGCCTCCAGCCTCGCATTCATTGACGGCTCGGTGGTTAATGTCGGTCTTCCCGCAATCAGCGAAAGCCTGCACGGCGACGCGGCGCAGCTGCAATGGATCGTCAACGCCTATCTTCTGCCGTTGAGTGCATTGCTGCTGCTGGGCGGTGCGTTGGGTGATCGTTTTGGCCGTCGGAAAATTTTGATCGCGGGCATCGCCTTGTTCGCCATTGGCTCCGCGCTGTGCGGGTTGGCAGATTCGTTGAACCTGTTGCTGGCGGCGCGCGGGTTGCAGGGCATAGGCGCGGCGCTGTTGCTGCCGAACAGCCTGGCCATTCTGGGCAGCACATTTTCCGGCGAAGGGCGCGGGCGCGCCATTGGCACATGGTCCGCCGTCAGCGCCATCGCCGCCGCAATCGGCCCCGTGCTCGGCGGTTGGCTGATTGACACCATTGGCTGGCGCTTCATTTTTTTCATCAATCTTCCGGTCGCACTGGCCGGCATTGCGATGGCGCTGGTATATGTCCGCGATCCGGTGCGTGGCGCGGACGGCATGCCGCTCGACTTTCTCGGTGCCGCCTTCGCGACGATTGCCCTCTCGGCCCTGACCTGGGGCCTGACCATCGGTTCCGGGCATTCCGGCTGGACGATGATGGCGATGTCGGCCGTCGCAATTGGCGCCGTTCTCTCCGCGGCCTTCCTCTGGATAGAGCGGCGGCGAGGTGACGAGGCGATGACGCCGCTTTCCGTATTCGGTTCGCAAAGCTTTGTCGGTCTTACGCTGCTCACTCTTCTTCTCTATGGCGCGCTCGGTGGTCTGCTGGTGCTGGTCCCGTACATTCTCATTCAAGGCGCGCATTATACGGCGACCGGGGCGGGCGCGGCGCTGCTTCCTTTCCCGATCGTTCTGGCGGTGGCGTCACCGATCATGGGCAGCATTGCCGGGCGCAGCGGGCCGCGCTTGCCGCTGACCATCGGCCCCATGATCGTCGCAGCGGGATTTCTGCTTCTTCTGCTGCTCACGCCCGGCAGTTCCTATTGGACGGGCGTGCTTCCTGCGATCCTTGTCATCTCGTTAGGCATGGCCGGCGCCGTCGCGCCATTGACCACAGCCGTCCTGACATCGGTGGATGCGTCATGTCGCCGCATTGTTCGGCGCAGGCGTGTCCGTTCTCGCCGGCGCGTCCGCTTTCCTGTTTGTCGGCGAGAGGGCGAACCCCTCAGCCTGATGCGCTTTGCCGGGCGTTGCCTTCCCAGGCGTTGACCACCACGCAAGCGACGGCGTTGCCGACGATGTTCGTCGCACTGCGGCCCATGTCGAGAATGTGATCGACGGCCAGCACCAGAAGCAATCCGGCTTCCGGCAGATGGAAATAGGGCAGCGCTGCCGCGATGACGACCAGCGAAGCGCGCGGCACGCCCGCCATGCCTTTACTCGTCACCATCAGCAGAATCAGTAGCGTCACTTGCTGCTCCAGGGACAAATCGATCCCATAGGCCTGCGCGATGAAAAGCACCGCGAAGGTGCAATACATCATCGAACCGTCGAGATTGATAGGCGACGGCCAGCATCAGCAGCCACAACAGGATCAGCGCGCCATAGAAGCCGAGGACGAATTTCGCGTAGATGGCGAGAATCCCCGCGCCCTGCGTCGCCACCGTCGAGGCGAGCGCGGCGAAGACGGCGAACGGCGCCGTCAGCATTACATAACCGGTCACGCGCAGCATGATCGACGCGATCTGCTCGACGAGTGTCAGCACCACGGCCGCGCGCTCCTTCGCGGCGGCGATGGCTGTGCCCACGAAACAGGAAAACACGACGATCTGAAGGATCTCGTTGTTCGCCATCGCCTCAATGGCGGAGCGGGGCACCAGATGGGTGACAAAATCGGAGAGTGAGAAGGTCGCCGCGATCTCCGCCTTGCCGTTGGTCGGCAGCGCCAGCCCCACGCCGGGCTGCAGCAGGTGCACCATCGCAAGGCCCAGCGACAGCGAAACGAGCGAAGCGAACACGAACCACAAGATCGACTTGCCGCCGACGCGCCCGATGGCGGCAGCGCCTTCCATATGTGCGATGCCCGCGACGAGCGTGGAGAACACCAGCGGTGCGATGATCATCTTGATCAGGCGCAGAAAAACATTGGTGACGATGCCGAGATTTTCGGTGGTTGATTTAATCTGCGCCGCGTTCAGCCATTCATGGCTTGCAAGGCCGAAAACAATGCCGCCGATCATGGCGGCGACCAGCCAGAAGGCGAATTTCCGGTTCATCGCTCTGTCCCCTTGGCGTCCACGACGGTTGCGCAGACGAGTGCATCCAGCGCGTCTATGCTGGGCAGGCGCGAATTCGGCGCCCCAATTACGGAAAGCTCTGTGCAGGCGATCAAAAATGTGTCGGCGCCGGCGCGCTCCAGCGCGGCCGAAACGTCGGCGTAATCGCGCTTATGCTGGTCGGTCAGCTTTGCGGCTTTCACCGCGCGGATGACGGCCAGAATTCGCGCTTCATCGTCGGCGCCCGGAAACAGCGCCGTGAAGCCGGCCTCTTTCAGCCGTGATTCATAAAGACCGATTTTCCGCACGGCAGGGGAGGCGAGCATGCCGATCTTGCACGGCCTCGGCGATCGGGCTGCCAACCGCGCGATCGAAAGCGCTACCATGTCCAATATGGGTATCGAAACTGCCTTCGCGATGGCGGGCAGATAATAATGCGCCGTGTTGCAGGGGATGGTGAGGAAATCGGCGCCCTGTTTTTCCAATCCGCGCGCCATCGCGATCAGCACCGGTAGTGGATCTTCGCCGCTGCCTTCAAACAATGCGGCGAGGCGCGAGGGTATCTTCGGATTGTTGTCCACCAGGACGTGAATGTGATCTTCATCGTCGCGCGCGGGCGTCGCGGAGATGATGCGACGCAGGAAATCGGCCGTCGCTTCCGGCCCCATGCCGCCGATTACGCCAACGGTTTTCTCGCGTGCGTTCACGAATAGGTCGGAAGATCGAACGCGTCCGGATAGGCGAAAAGCCCCGCCGATCCGCCGGTGTGCAGGAACACGACATCGCTGTCCTTCGGGAAAAAGCCCTTGCGCACCAGGTCGATCAATCCGGCCATGCCTTTGCCGGTGTAAACGGGATCGAGCAGGATGCCCTCGAATCTCGCCAGCAGCTTCACCGCTTCCGCCATTCCTTCCGTCGGTAGGCCGTAGCCCAGCCCGACATAATCGGTGTTCGCGACGATATGTTCGCGTTTCACGATTCCCGGCGCGCCCATAAATTCTGCGGTGCGCACGGCCAGATCGAATACAGCCTGCTCCTGTTTTTCCTTCGGTGCGCGCACACCGATGCCGAGTACCGGAATGTTGGCGTTGATCGCCACTAGTCCCGCGACGAATCCGGCCTGCGTGCCGGCGCTGCCGGTAGCGTGGACAACATGATCGATCTTCAGCCCGCGCTCATTCGCCTGCGCCACCAGTTCGAGCGCGCAATTCGCATAGCCCAGCGCGCCCACCGGATTGGAGCCTCCGCCTGGAATGACATAGGGCCTTTTGCCTTTCGCGCGCAGATCGGCGGCGAGCACTTCCATTTCCGCGTTCATGTCCGTGCCGCCCGGGCGTTTGGACACAGACGCGCCATGCAGGCGATCGAGCAGCACGTTTCCGTTCAGCGTGTAGTCTGGCGCATTGTTGCCGGTGCGGTCCTCCAGAAGCAGATGACATTCGAGGCCGAGGCGCGCCGCCGCCGCGGCCGTCTGCCGCGCGTGGTTTGACTGTATCGCACCTTGCGTGATGATCGTGTCCGCGCCTTTGGCGAGCGCGTCGCCCATCAGGAATTCCAGCTTGCGCGTTTTGTTGCCGCCGCTGGAAAGCCCGGTGCAATCGTCGCGCTTGATCCACAGGCGCGGGCCGCCCAGATGTTTCGACAGGCGCTCCATCGGTTCGAGCGGTGTGGGCAGATGTGCAAGGCGCTGGCGGGGAAAGCGGGAGAGATGCAAGCGGATCACCGTTAATTGAAGGGGGGCGGAGTTTCCCCAATTCGGGCTGCGTCAGCAAGCGTTCCCCGCGCGGCGAAACTCTGGCATACAGGCGCGTATTCCTCCTTTGGCATCGAATTTATGAAGTACGACGCAATTATCATCGGCGCAGGCCACAACGGACTCGTGTGTGCGTTCTATCTCGCGCGCGCGGGCATGAAGACGCTGGTGCTGGAACGCCGCGACCTCGTCGGCGGCGCTGCGATCACGCAGGAATTCCACCCCGGCTTCCGCAACTCCATGGCGAGCTATGCCGTCAGCCTTCTCAATCCGAAGGTGATTGCGGATATGAGCCTGCACGAACAGGGCCTGCGCATCGTCGAGCGCTCGATCTCCAATTTCCTGCCGCTGCCCGAAGGCGGCGGTTTGCGCGTCGGCGGTGGGCTGGAACGCACGCAGGCGGAAGTCGCGAAATTCTCGCGCAAGGATGCCGAGGCGCTTCCGTCTTATTATAAAGCCGTTGACCAGGCCGCCGATGTGCTGCGCGAACTGGTGTTGAAAGCGCCGCCCAATGCCGGCGGCGGGGTGAACGATCTTTTGCGCCTCGCCACGCAGGCACGGGGCGTCGCCAAGCTGGATCTTGAAGGCCAGCGCAACCTGTTTGACCTGTTCACGCTCAGTGCGCGCGAATTTCTCAATCGCTGGTTTGAAAGCGATCCGATCAAGGCCGTGTTCGGTTTTGACGCCATCGTCGGCAATTTCGCGTCGCCCTCCGCGCCCGGCTCGGCATACGTTCTGGTGCATCATCTCTTCGGCGAGGTGAACGGCAACAAGGGCGCGTGGGGCCATGCCATCGGCGGCATGGGCGCGATCACCCAGGCGATGAAGCGCGCCTGCGAGGCGGTTGGCGCCACCATCCGCACCGAAGCGCCGGTGGCGCGCGTGCTGGTGAAGAAGGGCAGGGCCGCGGGCGTCATCCTGGAAAGCGGCGAGACGATCACGGCGGATCGCGTTGTCGGCAACCTGCATCCCAAGCTGCTGTTCACAAAACTTCTGAGCGCCGAAGAACTCGGCGCCGATTTCGCCCATCGCATCGACAATTATGTGTCCGGCTCCGGCACCTTCCGCATGAATGTTGCATTGTCGGAACTGCCGAAATTTCGCGGCATGCCGGAGACGGGCGATCATCTGGGCAGCGGCATCATCTGCGCGCCGTCGCTGGATTACATGGAGCGCGCCTATGACGACGCCAAGGTGTTCGGCTGGTCGCGCAAACCCATCGTGGAAGTCATCATGCCATCGGTGCTGGACGACACGCTCGCCCCGCCGGGCAAGCATGTCGCCGCGCTGTTCTGCCAGCACTTCGCGCCGAAACTGCCGGACGGGCGAAGCTGGGACGATGTGAAGGAAGAAGTGGCCGATCACATCATCGACACGGTGACGGAATATGCGCCGAATTTCCGTTCCGCCATTCTGGGCCGCGTGGCGCTGTCGCCGCTGGATCTGGAACGCACTTTCGCGCTGGTCGGCGGCGACATCATGCACGGACGCATGTCGCTGGATCAGCTTTGGGCGGCGCGGCCGATCCTCGGCCATGGCGATTACCGCAGCCCCATCGACGGACTCTATATGTGTGGCGCGGGCACGCATCCGGGCGGCGGCGTCACCGGCGCACCGGGCCATAACG
>SMFH01000180.1_pt1 | contig 23594 bp, 16 predicted proteins | sample 2456121 | NCBI WGS metagenome assembly SMFH01 (sample SAMN10132613, study PRJNA489261) | soil metagenome | isolation source: day120 antibiotic-silty clay loam soil | place: USA
CGTTCTTCTGCCCCGATCCCAAGGCGGTTGAACCATGGACGCAATATCTGGAAGCGATCCGCAAGAAAGGTTCGTCCGTCGGCGCAATCATCGAAGTGGTGGCCGAAGGGATTCCGGTGGGATTGGGCGCGCCGATCTACGGCAAGCTCGATGCCGATCTCGCGGGTGCATTGATGAGCATCAACGCGGTGAAGGGCGTGGAGATCGGCGACGGCATGGCGGTGGCGTCGCTCACCGGCGAAGAGAACGCCGACGAGATCCGCATGGGCAAAACCGGCAAACCGAAATTCCTGTCCAACCATGGCGGCGGCGTGATGGGCGGCATCTCGACGGGCCAGCCTGTCATCGCACGCTTCGCGGTGAAACCAACCTCTTCCATCCTTAGCCCACGCAAGACCATCGACAAGAAAGGCGCGGAGACGGATATCACGACGAAGGGCCGCCACGATCCCTGCGTCGGCATCCGCGCCGTGCCGGTGGGCGAAGCGATGATGGCCTGTGTTCTGGCCGATCACGCCCTGCGCCATCGCGGCCAAGTGGGATAGTCAGCGCGTCTTCGCCGCGCGCTTCGGCTTCTCGAACACGCTGATCTTGGTGAGATAGGCGATGTCGTCGCTCGCGTGTTTCAAGCCGCCGAACAGCTTGACCAGATCGGTCTGTGCGTAGGTTTTATAATACGGCTCGTGCAGCAGTTCCGGAAACGCGTCGATCAGGCCGTCGAATTCCGGCGCGTCGCCATACTGGATCGTGTCGGCGAGGATGAAGAGGCCCGCGGCGCAATGCGCGTTTGGCACGGGCCAGATAAGGTGCGGACAAATCCAGCGCGGTGACGTTCAATTCCGGCTGCACCGATTTGACGAAGGACAGGAAGCGGCCCGTGCCCGCGCCGATGTCGAGCAGCGTGGTTTTTGAAGCATCGCGGCTCTCCAGATATTTCGCGATCGGCACATAGGCTCTGCGGCGCATCGCTTCGGCGGTGCCGGCGAACAGTTGAGCGGCGCGGGATAAAGCCCGGCCTCCACATTCTTCCAATCTTGCGCAAACAACGCCGTCATCGCGCGCGCCATCGTCGCGAGCGACGGCACGGGATGTTCGGTTTTCTCAATGGCGCTGAAGCTTTCGCGCCCCGCCAGCCGCGCGGCGAGATAATGCGCGCCGTAAAAGGCGACGCGCGCCGTCTGCAATCCGGCGAAAGCGATCTGTTGCGTGCGCGACGTGGCCATGGCGCGATTATGCGCCGTTGGCGGGCGCTCACCAAGTGGGCAGGCGATCCGCGACGTCGCGGCCGATGGAGACTTGCGGTTCCGAAGGCGGGGACATCCCCGTGTCCTGCTCCCGCTTTCGAACGCAGGCTTTCACGCGATCCGCCAGCGTTGGAAAATCATGCGCCGCTGGAAGGTGCTGCACCACGCAGGTGTCGAAATAGGGATAGCGCGCGTCCTGCGTGCAGCCGAAGGAACTGCGGTCCGGGCGCGCCGCCGTCATCACCATGCGGTTGTCGCCTTCCAGCGCCGGAACAAAAACGCCGGAATAGCAGGCCGAAACGATGACGATCGTCGGCCGCTTGCCGCAGGTGGCGTCCACGATATTGGCCAGTGCGTCGGGGCTGAAAAGCGAATTGCCCAGCAACATGCCCTGCGGCGCGCCATGCGTGCTGAAATAGAGAAGGCAACCTTCCGGCGTTTCGCCCGTGAGCAGCGCCAGTTCCTGCGCGATACCGTCCGAGGTGGACGGCATCGGATGAATGACATCGTCCAGATCGGGCCGCGCCGAGAACTGCATCATATAGGCATCATTGAATCCGGCATCGCGCAGCTCCGCCGAAACATCGCGGCGGGCATTGTCGAAGGCCTTCGTCGCCGAGCCGTCTTCCGCATGCCAATCGCCGGCGACGACGATCACGGCCCAGTTGTAGTGATGATGCGAGAGCGCGAACCATCCCGCGCCGCCCAGAAGGATGAGCGCGACGACAGCGACAGCGGCATTGCGGATCACCCTGCCCGTCTGTAACCAGTCATCCTGCGGCAGCGGCTCTACGAACGGCGGCGGTGCGTCATCGCCCGTGATGTTCCAGCGGATCCAGGTGCGTAGCCAGCCGAACATCACCGCACCGCCATCACCATTGTGGGAAACTCGCCGCGTTGTCGCCGATGGCGGCTTGCGGATCGGAGGGCGGCGAAACGTTCTCCTTTTTCTCGCGCGCGGCAACACAGCGGCGCGAGTCGATGGCAAGATCGCGGAAGTCATGGGCGGCGGCGATGGAGGACAGGAAACATTCGTCGAAGAACGTGTAGCGATCGGCCTGCCCGCAACCGAACGAAGTGCGGTCCGCGCGCGCCGCCGTCAGCACGAAACGGTTCGGTCCCGCGATCTCGGGGATGAACACGCCGGAAAAACACGCGGACACCACGACCACGGTGGGCCGCGCGCCGCAGGAATTGTTCAGCATCCGCGACAGGTCGCGCGGCGACAGCATGTCGTCACCGATCACGACGCCATCCGTCGATCCGTGCGAGGTGAGATAGACCAGGCAACCGGCGGCGGTGCGGTTGGACAGATCCCACAAGCTGCTGGCGATGGAGCCGGGATCGGAATGCAGCGGCGCTGGCGCGTTGTATTTCTCCGGCTCGGTGGAAAATTCGACGATGTTGTCATGCTTGAACCCGATGCGCTGCAGCGCTTCGCCGATATCGTGACGGCCATCGTCGAAGACTTCGCTGTCGCCGCCATCATGCGCGCGGTGATCGCCCGCGACGACAATGGCGCCCCAATCGGAAAAGTTCCCCGCCGCAGCCGGTCGCGCGAAAAGCGCCAGTGCCAACGCAAGCAACACAATGACAATACGCATCCGGTCCCCCGGCCGCATCATCTGGCGAAAGCGGCCACCAGTTCTGCAGGATGCATAGGCAATGCGCCGGATGGACGATGCCGCCAGTGCCGTGGCCTGCGCCTGCGCACCGGCGCGGGGCGGGTCCATCACCACGGCATCGAAAGGCTTGAGCTCGTCGCCGGAAAGCGGCGCCTTGAACAGATCGCGCGCTTCGGTGGTGATGGGTTTCAACCCTTGCGTGGCGCGCGCCGCCGCTGCGATGGCCGCAAGCGCGGGCTTGTCGAGCTCAACGGCGTGAACCTTGGCCTTCTCCGCGAGCGAGAACGTGAAGGTGCCGCAACCGGCAAAGAGATCGGCAATGTTTTTGGCATTCTTCACGCCGGCAAGAATCTTCTCGCGCAGCGCTGCCTCGCCTTCATGTGTGGGTTGCAGAAAGGATTCCGGCGGCAGCGTCACACGCGCTTTGCCGAATTGGACTGTCGGCGTTGCGAATTCGGTGGCGATGTTTCCGTTGAGCGTGACGCGCGCGACCTTGTTCTTCTGCGCCCAGCGCGCGATCTCCGCGGAGATTGCCGGCGTCAGCTTGCGGGACCAGCGCATCGCGATTTCGGCGCCCGTATCGCTGTCGGTCGCATGCACTTCGATGTCTTCGCCATCGTTCAGAAGCGCGGCGAACAACTCGCGCATCGCGCCAACGAGCGCGAACAGGCGCGGCGTGATGACGAGACATTCGTGCATGTCCGCGATGGCGTGGCTCTGCGCGGCGTGAAAACCAATCTGGACCACGCCGGCGCGCTTCGCGGCTTTGAACACAGCGCGGCGTCGCGTGTAAGGCGGCACTTCGAGGACGCTATCGACTTCGACGCTTTCCAGCCCGTTCTGCGCCAGCGCATCGACCACGAAGCTGCGCTTCAGCGCGCGATAGGCATCGTCCGGCATGTCCTGAAACGAACAGCCGCCGCAGACGCCGAAGTGACGGCAGATTTTCATGGCTTGGTCGCCGCGATGAGGAATTCGCGATTGCCGTCGCCGCCGGTGATGGGACTTTGCATGGTGCCGAGCACAGACCACGCCTGCTCCTGGGAAAGCCAGCGCGAAATTTCCGCGAGCGCGGCCTCTTGCGCCGCTTCATCCTTCACGATGCCGCCTTTGCCGACATTCTCCCTGCCGACTTCGAATTGCGGTTTCACCAGCGCGACGAGCCATGCGCCCTTCTCCGCCATCGCCAAGGCGGCGGGCAGCGCGAGCTTCAGACTGATGAAACTCACATCGGCGACGATGGCCTGCGGCTTTTGAGGAATCTGCTTTGCGGTGAGATCGCGCGCGTTGACACCTTCGAGCGGCACGACGCGCGGATCCTTGATCAGTTTCGGATTCATCTGCGCGTGGCCGACATCCACCGCATAGATTTTCACCGCGCCACGCAAGATCAACAATTCGGTGAACCCGCCCGTCGATGCGCCGATGTCGAGACAGACGAGACCATGCGGCTCCAGCTTGAAATGGTTGATCGCGCCCGCCAGCTTCAGCGCGCCGCGCGAAACGTAAGGATGCGCGCGCTCATATTGGATGCGCCCGGTTTCGTTCAGCGTCTGCGAGGCTTTCGTGACGCGACGCCCACTGAAGAACACCTTGCCCGCCTCTATCGCTTCCTGCGCTTCGGCGCGGGTTTGCGCATAGCCGTGTTCGACCAGGAAAACGTCGGCGCGGTTGGAAGGAGACGGCATGGCGCCGTCTAGGCGCTCTCGCGTGCGGCGAGCGCTTCTTTCTCGCGACCGAGCGCATTCAGTGCCGTCGCAACGATGGAGCGCGCATCCAGATGCGCCGCCGCATACATCTTCTCCGGTGTGTCCTGATCGATGAAGCGGTCCGGCAATGTCATCGGGCGCATCTTCAGCCCCTTGTCGAACGCCCCTTCCAGCGCGAGGAACTGCATCACGTGCGAAGCAAAGCCGCCGATAGCGCCTTCCTCGATGGTGATGAGCACTTCGTGTTCGCGCGCGAGGCGGCGGATCATGTTTTCGTCCAGCGGCTTGGCGAACCGCGCATCCGCAACGGTGACCGACAGGCCATAGCCCGACAATTTCTCCGCCGCGACGAGACATTCCTGCAGCCGTGTGCCGAAACTCAAAATCGCGATGGATGTGCCTTCGCGCAGGATTCGACCTTTGCCGATTTCCAAAATGCTTCCGGCCTGCGGGCGTTCAAGCCCCCAGCCTTCGCCGCGCGGATAGCGGAACGCGCTTGGGCGATCATCGATCGACGCCGCCGTCGCCACCATGTTCATCAGCTCGACTTCATCGGCAGCCGCCATCACCACCATATTCGGCAGCGTGGCGAGATAGGTGATGTCGAACGAGCCCGCATGCGTTGGGCCATCGGCGCCGACAAGTCCGGCGCGGTCCATGGCAAAGCGCACGGGCAGCGACTGGATCGCCACGTCATGCACAACCTGATCGTAAGCGCGCTGCAGGAAGGTCGAATAGATCGCGACGAAGGGCTTCATGCCTTCGGTGGCAAGACCGGCGGCGAACGTCACGCCATGCTGCTCGGCAATGCCGACATCGAAACAGCGATCCGGAAATTTCTTGGCGAAGAGATCAAGGCCCGTGCCGCCCGGCATCGCGGCGGTGACGGCGACGATGCGCTTGTCCTTCTCCGCTTCGGCGATCAATGCTTCGGCGAATACCTTGGTGTATTGCGGCGCCTTGGCAACGGATTTGTTCTGCTCGCCGGTGAGCACATTGAATTTGACGACGCCGTGATATTTGTCGGCGCTGGCTTCGGCGGGCGCGTAGCCTTTGCCCTTCTGCGTCACGACATGAACGAGGATCGGCCCGTTCTTCGCGTCGCGCACATTTTCCAGGACCGGAATGAGATGGTCGAGATTGTGACCGTCGATGGGGCCGACATAGTAGAAGCCCATCTCGTCGAACAGCGTGCCGCCCACCGCCATGCCGCGCGCATAATGTTCCGCGCGGCGCGTACGCTCCGCCATGAAGCGCGGAAGATATTTCGCGATGCGTTTGCCGAAGCTGCGAAAGCCGCGATAAGGGCTGCTTGAGATCAGACGCGCGAGATAGGCGCTCATCGCGCCCACCGGCGGCGCGATCGACATGTCGTTGTCGTTGAGGATGACGATCAGGCGCTCCTTGCGCGCGCCCGCATTGTTCATTGCTTCATACGCCATGCCCGCGCTCATCGCGCCGTCGCCGATCACGGCGATGACGTTGCGCTGCTCGCCTTTCAGATCGCGCGCCACCGCCATGCCGAGACCGGCGGAAATCGATGTCGATGAATGCGCGGCGCCGAACGGATCGTATTCGCTCTCCGCGCGCTTGGTGAATCCGGAAAGCCCGCCGCCCTGGCGCAAGGTGCGCATGCGGTCGCGGCGTCCGGTGAGAATCTTGTGCGGATAGGCCTGATGGCCGACATCCCAGATCACGCGGTCATAAGGCGTGTCGAAGACATAATGCAGCGCGACGGTGAGTTCGACGACACCCAATCCCGCGCCGAGATGTCCGCCGGTGACGGACACGACGTCGATCAACTCCGCGCGCAATTCCTTGGCGAGCGTATGCAAATCCTCGCGCGGCAATTGCCGCAGCGCGGATGGTTCGTTGATGCGATCGAGAAGAGAATATTTGGTCGGCAAAGCCATCAAAAATCCAATCGCGGCCGGACGTTCGGCCTAAGCACGCCGCGCCACTACAAATTCGGCCGCCGCGCGCAGAAAATCGGCCTTCCCGTCGAACAAATCAAGGTGACGAACCGCTTGTTCCGACAATGCTTTTGCTTGCTGCCGCGCACGCTCAACACCGAGCACCGAAACAATCGTGGATTTGCCACGTCCCGTATCCTTACCGGCGGCCTTGCCCATCTCGCGCGCATCGCCTTCGGCATCGAGAAGATCGTCTGCAAGCTGGAACGCAAGGCCAAGTTCCTGACCATAAGCCAGAAGTGCGTTGCGCATCGGCTGCGAAGCCTTGCCGAGAATTGCGCCTGCTTCGCAGGAAAAGCAGATGAGCGCCGCCGTCTTCATGCGCTGCAGGCGCGTGATCTCCGCCAGCGACGGCGTTTTGCCTTCAAACGCCATATCCATCATCTGCCCACCCACCATACCGGCATGGCCCGACGCATGCGCGAGGCGGATCACCAGTTCGCAGCGCACGAACGGATCGCCATGCGCTTCGGGCGAACCGATCAGGGCAAACGCATGCGTAAGAAGAGCGTCGCCCGCGAGGATCGCGGTGGCTTCGTCGAAAGCCTTGTGAACCGTGGGTTTGCCGCGCCGCAGGTCGTCATCGTCCATCGCGGGAAGGTCGTCGTGGACAAGGGAATAGGCATGAACGCATTCCACCGCGGCGGCCACCCGGCCGAGCGACCGGCGATCGACCCCGAACAGCAGCCCGCTCTGGATCACCAGAAAGGCGCGCAGGCGTTTGCCCCCGCCCAGCGCCGCGTAACGCATCGCTTCCAACAGGCGCCCTTCCGGTCCAGCCACCGGGGGAAGCAGAGTCTCAAGGCTTTCTTCCGCGAAGAGAGCCGCATCGGCCAGAGCCGACTCGAATGTGGAGATGCGTGAATTCATGACGAAGCGTCAACCAAGATCAGCGGGCTCGACGCCTTCCGGCCCCTTGGCGCCGAGGACGACCTTCTCCAGCCGGCCCTCCGCGGCCTTCAGCTTCTTCTCGCAATGGGCCTTCATAGAGCGGATTCGAAGGAAAGCTGATCGACGGGCGTGTCGTTAGTCTTTGATTTTGTTGCCATTTACGCCTCCATCAGCGCGCGGACATGGGTGGCGGCCGAGCGCCCCAGTGCGTCGAGGTCATAGCCGCCTTCCAGGGTCGAAACAACGCGGCCCTCACAGGCGTTTTTCGCCAGTTCGCAGATCCGCGCGGTGGCCCAGCCGAAGTCGTTTTCCGTGAGTTCAAGTTGGGCGAGCGGATCGGATTTGTGCGCGTCGAAACCTGCCGAGATGAAAATGAAATCCGGATTGAACGACTGCATCGCGGGCAAAATCGCGTTCGACATCGCGGCGCGAAACGCATCGCCGCCCGAATACGGCGTAAGTGGAACGTTCAAAATATTTTGCGCGACACCGCGTTCGCTCGCGTCGCCGGTCCCCGGATAAAGCGGCGACTGATGCGTGCTCGCATAAAAGAGATTCGCGTCGTTCCAGAAGATATCTTCGGTGCCATTGCCGTGATGCACATCGAAATCGATCACGGCGATGCGCTCGGAAATCCTTATTTTTCGGGCATGAAACGCACCGACGGCGACATTGTTGAACAGGCAAAACCCCATCGCGCGATCGGCCGGCGCGTGATGGCCGGGCGGACGCACGGCGCAAAACGCATTCTTGATCGTCCGGCTCGCAACATCCTCGACCGCGCGCACAACAGCGCCCGCCGCACGCAACGCCGCTTCGCTGGAGCCCGGCGACATCACTGTGTCGGCATCGATCAATGCGAATCCGTTCTGCTGCGCTTCCTCGTTGAGCGATCCCAGAACGGCATCGACATGCGATGCGTCATGAGCGGCCAAAAGCGCGTCTCGATCGGCGCGCGGCGCTTCCACGCGCGCCAAACCGGAGAAATCGGACGTTTCCAGCGCGGCCAGCACTGCGCGGAGCCGATCGGGGCTTTCGGGATGGCCGGCCGGGGGGATGTGCGCGAGGCAGGCGGGGTGAGAAAATAGTCCCGTTTTCATGCTCCACCCGTCAGTTGCCTGCGCCTCTGCTGGCCATCGGTTTTTCCCGCCGCTTCGACTCATACAGCGGCGTTAACGCTCTCCCAAAGGCACCAACCAATGCTGCACTGCGGGTAGCCTGAAAGCTTTATGTCTCAAGGCCGGGCAATTGTCGCAATAACCGGATCAGGAGGTCACAAAATAGATGCACAAAAGCCACATAGCACTTGGGAATGTTGCGCTTTTCGCGATTCCGTTTTGACCCAATGTATTTACGCCCGTAATTTGCGGTCCAAACGGGCATTGCGGCGCGGAGTATTTGCGCAAGGCCACAGCTGCCATCCGGCAACTGTCCGTTGATGGCAGTTAGTCGTTACGACCGAACCAAGGGGGTTCCCAAGTGAATAAAGCCAATCAGAATAACCGTAGCCTGCGCTCGGCACTGCTCCTCGGAGCATCCGCCGCCGCAGCCTTGAGCATTGCCGCACCGGCAATGGCCCAAGACCAAGCCGTTGAAACCGTGGTCGTCACGGGTTCGCGCATCCCGCAGCAAGGCATTTACTCGAGTTCGCCCGTTACCGCGGTCGGCCAGCAGGAAATGAAGCTCGAAGGTACGAACGACGTTTCGACCCTTCTGAACAACCTGCCGTCCGTCTTCGCTGACTTCGGCAACACGCAGGCCAACGGCGCGTCCGGTACGGCGACCGTCAACCTTCGTAACCTCGGTTCGGCCCGCACGTTGGTCCTCGTGGACGGCAAGCGCCTGATGCCGGGCGATCCGCTCCTGCCGGTCGCCGACTTGAACAACATCCCGGCGGCTCTCGTCGACCACGTCGAAGTTCTGACGGGCGGCGCTTCTGCGGTGTACGGTTCGGACGCTGAAGCCGGCGTCGTGAACTTCATCATGCGCAAGGACTTCCAGGGCGTCGAAATTGATGGCCAGTACTCGGTCAACAATGCCGACAACAACAGCAGCTACTTCCGTGGTCTGCAGATTCCTCACGGTTTCGCGCCTGCTCCCAAGAACTGGTGGGGCGGTCAGTCCAACGACGTGACCCTGCTGATGGGCACGAACACCGGGGACAACAAGGGCAACGTCACAGCCTACCTCAGCTACCGTCACATTGAGCCGGTGCTGGAAAGCAAGCGTGATTTCTCGGCCTGTTCGTTGACGACGAACTTCACCAGCGCCCTGCATTGCGCCGGTTCGAGCAACTACGCGCGTTTGTTCTCGTTCGACCAGATTTTGAATGGCGCGCCGGGTGCGACCCAGCAGTTCTTCATCGGTAACACGGCCTGGACGCCGTATGCCGGTGGTCCTGCGCAGACCTTCAACTACGGTCCGCTGAACTACCTGCAGCGTCCGGACGACCGCTACACGGGCGGCTTCTTCGGCCACTACGAAGTGAACAAGGCCGTGGACATCTACACGAGCTTCATGTTCGCGGATGACCACACCGTGGCGCAGATCGCGCCGTCCGGTGCGTTCATCGGTTCGGGCCCGCTTGACTTCCCGGGTACGGCCAGCCCCGGTTACTTCCAGATCAACTGCTCCAACCCGCTGATGACAGCCGCTCAAAATGCGCAGCTCTGCAACACGCCGGGCAGCGCTCTGGTCGGTGGCCGTTGGAATGGCGCCGGCAACATCACGCCGGGCCAGGCGCTGACCTATATCGGTCGCCGCAACATCGAAGGCGGCAACCGTCAGGCCGACCTGCGTCATACGTCCTATCGTATGAACATCGGCGTGAAGGGCGATCTGGGCAACAACTGGTCGTATGATGTGTACGCGCAGTACGGCCTGTCGCTGTTCAACCAGACGTATAACAACGAATGGTCCAAGCAGCGTACGGAAAACGCGCTCGAAGTCGATCCCGCGACAGGAAAGTGCTTTGCGGCTGAACCCGATGCCAATGGCATCGTGGCTGACAATCACTGCGTGCCGCTGGACCTGTTCCATGGTCTTGGAGCGATCACCAAGAACCAGCTCGGCTACATTGCTGCGCAGGGCTTCATGCAGGGCTACACCCGTGAGCAGGTTGTCTCCGGTTCGATCACCGGTGACCTCGGCGAATGGGGCGGTCAGTTGCCGTGGGCGAAGTCGCCAATCGGCATCTCGCTCGGTGCGGAATACCGTTCGGAAACCATCCAGCTCGACACCAGCCGCGACTTCCAGATCAACGATCTGGCCGGTCAGGGTGGCGCGACGCTCCCGGTTCCCCGTTCGGGCTTCAACGTTGTTGAAGGCTTCGGCGAAGTTCGCATCCCGATCGTTCAGGATGTGCCCTTCTTCGAAGACCTGACGGCGACCGGCGGTTACCGCTATTCGTCCTACGACATCTCCGGCTCGGTCACGTCGTACAAGTACGGCCTCGAGTGGCAGATCGTGGACGACGTGAAGGTTCGCGGCAGCGTTCAGCGCGCCGTTCGCGCACCGAACGTGCTGGAACTGTTCTCGCCGGCGAATGTCGGTCTGTTCGGCGGCAACGACCCGTGCGCCTCTTCGACCGCTGGCGCTTGCGCCGGCGTGCCGAATGCGGGCACGACGCTCCTGAGCTGCCCGGCTTCGCAGTGTAACCAGCAGGCCTCGGGCAACATCAACCTGAAGCCGGAAACGTCGGACACGAAGACCTTCGGTATCGTCTTCACGCCGACCTTCATCGACGGTTTCACCGCGACGATCGACTACTTCAACATCAAGGTGGACAACTATATCAGCTCGATCAGCCCGAATTTGACGCTGAACGGCTGCTATGGATCCACCGCGAGCGCGACGAGCCAGGCATTCTTCTGCCCGTTCGTGCATCGTACGGCTGGCGGCACGATCTTCGGCGCCGGCTATGTTGCGGATGCGTCGGTCAACCTGCCTTACCTGCAGACCAAGGGCGTCGACTTCGAAGCCAACTACACCACCGACATGGCGGATTGGGGTTGGCACGACGCGGGTTCGCTGGGCTTCAACTTCCTGGGTACCTACACCCAGCATTTGACGACCCAACCGATCCCGACCCCGGCTGTGGGCGCTGGTCAGGACAAGACGTACGATTGCGCAGGCCTGTTCGGTATCACCTGCGGTACGCCGACTCCGAAATGGCGCCACAAGTTCCGCGTGACGTGGACGTCCCCGTGGGACTTCTCGCTCTCGGTCAACTGGCGTCACCTGGGTAGCGTGAAGTTCGACGGCAACACCGCGAACACGAACTTGAACTCCGGCGCAGCGTTCGACGTGCCGGACAACAAGATCCGTCAGTTCAACTACTTCGACCTGTCCGGCAACTGGACGGTCACCGAAGGCCTTGAGCTGCGCGCGGGTATCGACAACCTGTTCGACAAAACGCCGCCGGTCCTGGACAGCAACACGCTGGCCATTTCCGGACCTCCGTTCGGCAACGGCAACACCTTCCCGGGTGTGTATGACTCGCTGGGTCGTACGCTCTTCGTGGGTGGCACGTACAAGTTCTAATAGTTAGAACGATCAACTCTGGAAGCGGCGGCCCAAAAGGCCGCCGCTTTTTTTTGCGAAGCGCCCTGCGCAATGATGCTATTCAGGCGCGCCGCGCGGGACGCTCCCGGCAGCGGCAAGGAACCTCGCGGCATGTCTGACCACCTTCCGGAGCTGAGCGTGACGCTGGAGAAAATCTCCGCGGCTCTGGCATCCAACGACATTCCCCAAGCGGTCAGCCTGGCCCGCGAAGCGCTCGACCGCGGAAATGAGCACCCTCTTCTCTTCAATCTGCGGGCGCTTTGGTTCGAAAACCAAAAGCAAAACCGCGAAGCCCTGGCCGATCTGCGCCGCGCCCAAAAACTGGCGCCGGAGGATCCCACCGTGTTGAACGCGCTGGGCCTTGCCTGTGCGCGGGCGGATCGCATGGCGGAAGCACGCGGCTGGTTCGCGGATGCGATAGAGCGGGAGCCGCGGTTCGCCCCCGCCCATTTCAATCACGGCTGGGCCAGCGAAGAACTGGGCGACCTGGACGTGGCGCGCGCGAGTTTCCTCGCGCACACGCGCCTGGCGCCGGACCATGCCGATCCCTGGTCCCGCCTGGCCGCACTGTCCGCGCGTTTGGGGGAATGGGACGCCGCCCGCACCCATGCCGTCCACGCCCTGAGCCTTGACCCCGACCATGTCACGGCACGCCTCGCGCTCGCATCATGCGAAGCGGCGGCCAAGAACTTTGCGGCTGCACGCGGGGTCCTCGATGGAATACTCGCCAGTGCCCGCGCCTCCGCCGTCGAACGCGCCCTCGCCCTTGGCCAGAAAGGGGATGTGCTGCACGCGGAACGGGAGAAATCAATCTCGACCGGTTCACCGGCCCGGATGTCCAAACCATTCCCCAATATCTGGGCTGGCTGCTGCGCTATTTCGAAAAGTCATCTCCCTGGACACCGGCGCAAGCGGGATTCGCGCCCGCGAGGGGGCATGTGTTCATCCTGGGCTTTCCGCGATCGGGCACAACACTCCTGGAAGAAGCCCTCGCCGCGCATCCCGGCGTCGTGACCACCGGCGAAAAGGATGGGCTGGCGGATTCGGTTCTCGCCTTCATGGGATCGCCCGCGCATCTAGACCGCTTCAAGAACGCATCTCCAAGCACACTGGAAGAGTACCGGGCGGCCTATTGGCGCCGTCTCGAGGAACAGGGGATAGATGCGAAAGACCGCATCCTCATCGACAAGCAGCCTTACAACACGATGAAGCTGCCGCTGATCGCCCGCCTTTTTCCCGACGCGCGCATCGTCTTCGCCGTGCGCGATCCGCGCGATGTCGTTCTCAGCTGCTTTCGCCGCCGCTTCCGCATGAACGCATCGAACTTCGAATTGCTGACCGTCGAGGGCGGCGCGCGGTTCTACGATTCCACCATGCGGCTGGCCGATGTCCTGCGCAGCAAGCTTCCCCTCAGCGTGAAGCAAATCCGGCACGAAGACCTCATCGCGGACCTGCCCGCCCGGCTTCGCGAGATTTGCGACTTTGCCGCTATCCCATGGGTGGATACCCTCACCGCATTCGCACAGCGGCCGCGCGAGCGCGCCATCGCCACGCCCAGCGCATCCCAGATCGTCCGCGGCGTGAATCAGGAAGGCGTGGGCCAATGGCGCAACTATGAGCACCACCTTCGGGGCATATTGCCCCTCCTGGACCCCTGGGCGGCCCGGTTTGGATACCCTCTTTAACGGATTTTCGGCTTGCGGCTTGACGCGCCAGCGCCGAACACCGAAACAACCCCAATAGCAAAAGGTCTCACATGGTTTCCGCCAGCACACCCATCAGCCAAGCCGACCCTGCGGTGCTGCAGGCGATTTCACAGGCCGTTTCGGGCGGCAATCTCAGAGGCGCGTTCGAATTTGCCCATCAGGCCATTCTGCGCGGACAGCGGCATCCGGTGCTGTTCAATGCCCGGGCCCTGTGGCTTCAACAGACCGGACGGCTTCAGGACGCCGCGGAGAATTTCCAGCAGGCGCGCGCTTTCACGCCCAACGACATCAATCTGTTGAACGCGCTGGGTTTGTGCCTGGCACGGCTCAACCGGACCCAGGAAGCGATCGCGCTGTTCGAAGATGCGATCGCGCTGAATCCGAAATCCGCGCAGAACCATTTTCATCGTGGCTGGGCAATGGGCCTGCGCGGCGATCAGAAAGCGGCGCGCGAATCCTATGAACGCGCCATCGCGCTCGACCCGCGATACCCCGAGGCATTGGCCGGCATCGCGGCGATCGCCGCACGGGACGGGGACCGTGAGGGTGCGAGAGCCTTTGCGCAAAAAGCCCTCAGGCTTAATTCGCGCGAGCCCACCGCCATCGTGGCGCTGGCGATGGTGGACATCGCCGAAGGCGCATTCGAGACCGCGGAAGAACGGCTTCGCCCCTTGCTGAGCAATCCCGGCATCGTTGGCCACACGCGGGCTCTCATGCTCGGCTTCTACGCCGATGCGATGAACGGCCTGGACCGCACCGAGGAGGCATTCGCCGCCTACACGGCGAAGAACGAGGAACTCTATCAGCTCAATGAAGGGCGCTTCGCGGGGCGCCGCCGCGCCGCCGATATCTTCAACGGCATGGCATCCTATCTTGAGCAGCTTGCGGACGGGAAAATGCCCGCCCCGGAAACGCCGGCGGCGGCTGGCGGTGACGAGCCACGCGAGCATGTCTTCCTGCTGGGATTCATCCGTTCGGGAACGACGCTGCTGGAGCAGGTGCTGGGATCGAATCCCGATGTGACGGTGCTCGAAGAGCGCGAAACCTTGGCCGACATCGCGCCACCCTTTCTGTTGGATGAAGGCGGCCTGCAGCGGCTCGAGGCCCTTTCCGGTGACGAGATTTCAAAGCTGCGCGCGCTCTACTGGCAGCATGTGCGCGAATTCGGCGGCGAGCCGAAAGGCAAGGTCTTCATCGACAAGCAGCCGCTCAACACGTTCAACTTGCCGATCATCGCAAAGCTCTTCCCGACGGCGAAAATCCTGTTCGCGCTGCGCGATCCGCGCGATGTGGTGTTCAGCGCGTTCCGCCGGCATTTCGAAGTCAACGCGACGATGTTCGAATTCCTGCGCCTGCCGGATGCGGCACGGTTTTACGACGCCGTCATGCGCCTTGGAACCGTCAGCCTTGCGAAGTTTCCCCTCTCCGTCCACCGCCACCGCTACGAAGACATGGTCGAGGATTTCGAAACCCAGGTGCGCGCCGTCTGCGCCTTCCTGGAAATCGCATGGGACGATTCGATGCGGAATTTCAGCGACAAAGCCAAAACACGTGAGATCCGGTCACCGAGCGCCTTGCAGGTCCGCCGCGAGCTTTATCGCGAAGGCATGGACCAATGGAAAAAATACGAACGGCAGATCTCCGACGTGCTGCCCATGGTGATCCGGCTTTCCCCATCCGGTAGTCGTTGACGCCGTTCAACAACTCCGCGGTCAACTCCCGCTGCACCGCCGACAGGTGCGGATTCCAGACGTCGATCATCAGGATGACGCGCAAATCGTCGCTGTCATTCCAGGCTTCGTGGTTGATCGTGTCGTCGAACACCCACGCTTTTCCCACTTTCCATTCGCGAACATCGTTGCCCACGCGGAACCGGCAACCCGCCGGAACGATGAGGGGCAGATGCACGATCAGGCGCGCATTGGTGTCACCGGAATGCGCAGGGATCGTGGTCTTGGGCGCAAGCAGCGAAAACACGACGTTGGGCGCGAAGTTGGAAATCTCGCACATCGGCAGAGTGCGCAGAATTTCCACAGTCTTGGGGCATCGTGCTCCATTCTGCTCGACAAACCGCCCATCCTGCCAAAGCGGGAACACGCTCCATCGGGGATTGCGGTTCAACTCGGCCCATTGATTGAGCGGCACATCGGGCGGCCGGTCGATATAAGGCCGGAAACCTTCCCGATTGTCCTCGCGGAAAACGTTCAGGAACTCATCGCGGATGGTTTCGGTTGCCGCTTCCAATGCCGGAATCCAGGAAAAGACCGCATTGTCGTAGAACTGATAGGACGGCAGATAGGGAATGTGGAGCATGGCGGGCTCCGGCTGGTACACTTTCCTGTTGCCGGCTGCGATTTCTTTCCAGTGTGCGAGCGTGCTCCAATCCTGCGATGGATGCCGTGCGCTCAAGCCGTCGATCCGCGATTGGAGAAACGCGTCGAGCGACGCCGCGTCTTTGCGAACGACCTCCTCGGCATGTTTCAACGCGCTTCTGAATGGCGCAGGCACCTGGTCTGGTGACGCGATCGTTCTGAGTACGTTGCGATAGGTCACCGCTGCCCCGCGTGCGTTATCCTGGCGCTCTTCCAGCATGCCGCGCGAAAGCAAGGCGGGATAAAAATACGGATCGATCGACAGCGCATCCGTCAGCGCGGCGAATTCGCGGCCCGCATCGCCCATGGCGCGGAAGAGAAATGCGAGGTTGAGCGGCACAATGGGATTGTCAGGCGCGGCGGCTTTCGCGCGTTCAAGAAGCTGCAGCGCGCCGGCGAAATCTTTGTTCTGCAGCGAAATCTGTCCCAGATGCAGAAGCGCTTCGGCGTTCCGCGGATCGCGCTGCACAAGCTGTTGCCAGAGGCGTGCAGCCTCTTCCGTCCGTCCGGTTGCCATCGCGTGACGCGCGCTTTGGCCCAGATCTTCTGCCAGGTGCCCTAAAGCCATCCTGGTCCTCACCCCAAGAAGAAGTTCCGATCATCCAGAATGTCGCAAGATGTATCAAGTGTAATTCTTTGCGACAGGCCAACAAAATCAGGGGGCCGGGATCGAGAGGCGAAAACACCTCCTGAGGGAATTATTTCATAGTCTCGTCATTTCGGAACGGCGTCGAATGCAATCGTCAAGCGGGTGGTTTCGGCGTGGAACGGGATCGTCCCGTGCCACATATAGGATGGGAATAGAACAAGCCGGCCGGCGCGCGGCTGAATGGCCCTGCGGATCGGCGATTTCAGACCCGCCTCGAAAGCGGGCTCGCCGAACTTGATCCAGCCTTGCTGCCCTTCTCCCGTGTCCACCACCTCCGGCAGCTCTACATAATATGCCGAGCTGATCCAGCCCTTGGGATGGAAATGGTTGGTGTGAAAACCACAATCGTGCAGCCGTGACGACCATGAGGCGGAATAACCGAAACCATCACGGCGGCGTTTCAGGAGCGGATGATTCTCATCCGGCTTCATCCGGCTGATATACGCCGTTACCGCTTCATCGACGCGCGCGCGCAACCGCTCGACCAGCTCATGGCCGCGATGGAACAGGTTCTCCATCGTTTGCGTTCCGCCGCGCAGCGACTGGGAGACATTCTCGCGTTTGTCCCGATGCAGCCGCTCCAGATAGGCGCCGAGCTCTTGGTTGAAGCTCTCCATGTCCGGGAAACCTTCCGGCGGATCGAGCTCGAACACCTGAACAAGCTTCTCGTAATCCGCCAGCGTTTCGCCGCGCGGATCGTCCAGAAGATCCAGCGCCGTGCTCCAAAGTGCCAGCGTGCCCTGATGATAAGGCTCGATGGTCAGCGATTTCTCCAACGCCGTGCGCGCCTTCGGTGCGTCACCCGCGCGGATCAGCGTCTCGCCGAAATTTCGCAGCGCATCCGCGTTTTCCGGCTCGAGCCGCAGCGCGGTTTCATGCGCGTGGATCGCTTCGTCAAAACGGCCCAGCCGCGCCAGCGCAAGCCCCTGGCCATCCAGCGGCGAAACATTTCCGGTCAGCAGCGGCACCGCGCGCGCGAAAGCCTCGTTCGCAGCTTCGTAATCTCCGGCTTGCAGAAGGAAATAGCCCTTGTTCAGCGGCAGGCTTCCCATCTGCGGATGCAGCTGCGCCGCTTCGTCGAAAGAGCGCAGGAAGTTCTCGTCATCCGCAAGACGATAGAGAAGCTGGTTCAGATCGTGATGCGCTTCCATGTTGAGCGGCTCGCGGCGAACCGCCTTCCGATAGCTCTCCAGCGCTTCGGCATGGAGACCTTTCGCTTGCAGGCTGTTTCCCCTGTTGTAATCCACATGCGGGATTTCCGGCACGCGCGCCTGGGCGGAATCGAAGAGCTTCAAGGCTTCGTCGTGCTTCTGCTGGCGCTGCAGAGCGACGCCCAGGTTGACTTCAAGCGCGGCCGCCTGGCGCGCGTCGTTACCGGCCGCAGTCAAGGCCGACCGCAGAACGCTTTCGGCTTCCTTCGAGCGGTCTAACTCGTTCAGCACCGCGCCAAGGCTTTGCCGCGCCATCAGATAGTTCGGCTGCAACCGCAGCGCCTGGCGGTACTGCTTCTCGGCCTCCGCAAAATTTGCCGTATCATGAAGAGCCAGGCCCAGCGCGAGATGCGCGGTCGCATAGTTCGGCTTCAGGCGGACGGCTTCGCGCAAGGCGGGGATCGCTGCGGCGGACCTGTTTGTGGACCGATAGAGCACGCCCAAATTGTAGTGGACCGCGGGCTGCGACGGATCGAGTTCGATCGACCGGCGATAGAGTTGTTCCGCCTCCGCTACGCGCCCCTGCCCGCGCCGCACCAGACCCAGAAGATGAAGGGCATCCGCCCGGTCCGGCGCAAGCGCCAGGACACCGGTCGCGAGACGTTCCGCTTCCGCGAAATTGTCCCGCTGAAGGTGCGCAAAGGCCTGGGAAAGCAGGGAGTTCAGGTGCGTGTCGGCCGGCGCCGCGATCGTATCGGTCATAATGTCAGTCTAGCCCACGCGTTTGTGCCGCGCAAAATGCGCCCCACAACGCCCAGCCTTCATTCAGTTAATCGGCAGGTTGGTCGCGCGCAATTCCAGATCGTCACGCTGGGAAATCGACGCCGCTTCGATGATGGCGCGGGCGGCCGGAAGGTTCTCGATCGCTACCAACCCCTGCATGGCATGGATGCCCGCGGTCGTGCCCGCGAACATCGATCCCAATGCCGTGAAAAATCCTTTCGGCTGCGGGTAGCGCTTGAACGCTACGGCGCCGCTTTGCGGCAGGCCGGCGAGTTTCTGTGCATCGGCGACCGCGGTCCAGAAGCCGCCGATCTGGTCGACAAGCCCTTTGGCCTTTGCGTCCGCACCGGTCCATACGCGGCCTTTCGCAATCTGCTGCACCTGCGCGAGCGGCAGCTTGCGCCCGGCCGCGACCTTCTTCGTGAAGTCGGCATAGATCACGTCGGCCTGATGATTGAGGTTCGCCCATTGCTCGTCGGTGTAGGGCGATATGGTCGAACCCATCAGCGCATTCTTGCCGACGCCCATTTCATCGGCGCCGACGCCGATGAGGCCCAGCGATTTGCCGAACGAGCAGACGCCGCGACGGCGCCCATGCTGACCACGACAGGCTTACCGGCCGCTTGTGCTTTCTTCACCGCATCGAGAATTTGGTCGGAGGCGGAAACCGAGCCGCCGGGCGAATCCACGCGCAACACGATGGCCTTCACTTGCGGATCTTTCGTCGCGGTGCGAATGGCGTTGGCATAATCATCGCCCGCGATATTCGTGCTGCCGCCGATGCCGCCGCCGCTCTTGCCATCCACGATCTCGCCGGAGGCCGTGATCAGCGCGATATGCGCGTTGGGCTGCGTCTCGTCGTCCATGGCGCTGACATATTTGGTGATGTTCACGGCATGCTTCGTGCCGCCATGCTTCAACGCATAGTCCTTGGCGTCGTCGTCATAGCCGATCTTGTCGATAAGGCCCTTGGCCTTCGCGTCTTCGGAGAATTGCGGGCTGGCATCGAAGGCCGCCATCACCGCCTTCACGTTCAGCTTGCGGCTGCTCGCCGCGCCGGATGAGGCGGTGTCGTACCAGGACTGCAGCAGCGCATTCATCTGCTCACGATCGGCCGCGGTGTAGTCTTTTTCCATGAACATGTCGGCGGCGCTTTTGTAATCGGCGCGCTTGGCGATCTGTGGAACCGCCTGAACCTTGTCGAACAACCCGCGCAGGAAGATCGCGCCGGAACCCGTTCCTGCGGCGCTGAACGGCGCCTGGGGTTGCATCCAGATCTCGCTCGCGCTGGCAGCCGTGAGATAGTCGCCGAGCCCTGCGCTCAGGAATCCTTGCGAATGCGCGATGACGAACTTTCCGGTATCGCGGAAGCGATGGATGGCGGCGCTCAATTCCTGCGCCTGGGGAATGGAGATATCGCCGGAGCCGACGCGAATGAACATCCCCTTCACGCGGCTGTCGCGGCCGGCCTTGTCGAGCGCCAGCACCATGTCCATCACGTTCAGCGGCTTGTCGCCAATTCCGAACGGGCTGCGCGACATCGAATCCGGCATGGGACTTCTGAGATCTGCGGTCAGCACCATGTCGCCCGGCAGACCGTCGCCGCGCATCATGCCGACAGCGGACAGCACCACGAACAGCAGGATGAGAAAGACCCGGCTTAACGCCCGAACTCCTTATATGGGGCCGTCGTTAAAGAACGCCAATCGGGGATTTCGCTGCGTCAGCCACCCCTCAAGGCCCCTTCCTATCTCGCCAAAAAGCCCCATACTTTCAGAGACTTCCCGAGGGGCTCCGCCATGGCAACCGCGCCACAGATCGCACCAAAAGATTTCACCTGCCTGCGCTATGCCGTGGCGGACGGAATCGCCCTGGTGACGCTCAACCGGCCCGAGCGCCGCAACGCTCTCAACCCCCGCGCCTATGCCGAGGTCGAGGCCGCATTCCGCGCTGCCGCCGCAGATGCCGCCGTGCGTTGCGTCGTGGTGACCGGCGCGGACCCGGCCTTCTGCTCCGGCGAAGATGTGAAAGAGATGATGACTGGCGAGAAGCGCGAACCGCGCCCGGCCGCGTTCAAGCACCAGGCCACACCGGCCGCAATGGCGGCGCTGGAATGCGACAAGCCGGTAATCGCGGCGGTGAACGGTGCGGCGATGGGCTGGGGCATGGAGTTGACGCTGTTCGCCGACATCCGCATCGCATCCGAACGCGCCAGCTTCGCGGAATTGTTCATCAAGCGTGGATTGATTTCGGACGTCGGCGGGTTGCTGCGCCTGCCCGCCATCGTGGGACCGGCGAAAGCCGCCGAACTTCTGTTCACCGGCGACGCGATCGATGCGAAGGAAGCTCTGCGGATCGGGCTGGTGTCGGATGTGGTGCCGCATGGCGAATTGCTGCCGCGCGCCACGGCGCTGGCCGCGCGCATCGCCGCCAATCCACCGCTCGCGCTCACCGCGATGAAGGAAGGTTTGCGCAAGACGAGCTATGGCGATCCGCGCGAGATCGGCAGCTGGGCCATCGGCGAGATCTACCGCCTGTTCGAGACGGAAGATCACCGCGAAGGCGTCAAGAGCTTCCTCGAAAAGCGCGCGCCTGTTTTCAAAGGCCGCTAATAGTTCAGGCTCAGCGTGATCAGCTTGTCGGCGATCACGAACCAGACGAAGGCAAGACCGGCCAGCGCAAGCAGAAGATCGCTCGCCTTCGTCCACCATGGCCGCGTGGAATTGCCCAGCCCTGCCCGGAAATTCCACACCATCGCTATCGTTCCCAGGAGCCCCAGGATTCCGATGGCCTGCAAGATGCGGAACGCCCAATCGAAGGACGCGCTGAACACCTCGAGATTTTCGTTACCGTAGGTGAACAGCGCGAGGAAGCCGCCGAGGAATGCCACATCGCAGAGCGCGGCAAGACGCGACAGGCGATAAAGCGTGGCCTGCCGCCCCTCCAGCGCGAACGGCGCTTTGTAGCGCCAACGCAGGATCGCCTTGATCGGCCAGAACAAGGCCGTGAGCGCCAGCATCGCGAACATCGCGATGAAGAGATAGAAATTCCATGCACCGCGCAGAAACGGCGCGGGCGTGATCGCTTCGATCGGCGGCAGGTCGCTGGTGTAGATGCGTTGCACGGTGCCGTTCTTTACCACGGCGATGAATTGGCTCGGCCCGTTCACCTCCTGCCAGCGGAATGGCGCGACTTCGCGGAATTTCTTGGGATTGCCCGCAAGATCGGTGACCGCGTCGAGGCTGATCGTGTTGTCGCTATTCAGCTTGACCTTGGGCTGGCTCAGCACGCCGGCAATACGCAGCATGTTGGAATCGGAACGGCGGCTGACTTCGTAAGCGCCCGCAACGAACGCGCCATCCTGCTTGGCCGTCTTCAATGTCGGCAACGCCGCCGAGCCATAGAAGCCGATGCCCTTTTCCAAAATCAGATGCAGGTCGCTGTGGAAATACACCGTGTCGCCGCCATGACCCACGATGTCGATGCCATTGCGATCTTCATGATAGAAGCCCAGACCCATTGCCAGCGTGCCGTCCGGCACCGGATAGACGCGGCCATGCATCATCCTCGCGGTTTCAGGCTTGAGGATTTGTGCGCCGCCATACGAGCCATTGTTCAAATGCGCGAGCATGAAGCGGGAGATGTCGTCGCCTGTCGTGGCCAGCGCGCCGGCGGGACTCATGGGGACCAACTCGTAGGGCTTCGGATCGCCGGAAGCGAGCATGTAGCCTTTCGACATATCGCCCGCGAGCGCCTTGGGCAGCGGCTGGCGGAAGGTGGAATGATCCATGTGCAGCGGCGCGAAGATGTGGCGCTCGACATATTCCTCGAACGGCTCGCCCGACACGCGCTGCACAATGTAGCCCGCCAGCGCCGCGCCATAGTTCGAATAGGCCGGCACTTCTCCCGGTGGGAACATCCGCTCCGGCACCCAGCGCACCAGCGCCTCGCGCAGGGGCACCAGGTCCTTGGTGTCGGTGGCGAGAAGATTCTTGATCGTCTCCTCGAAGCCGGGACGATGCGTCATCAGATCGCGCATCGTGATCGGCTTGCCGTAAGCGGGCGGGATCTTGAAATCGAGATAGGTGTTGATGTCGGCGTCGAGATCGATCTTGTGCTGCTCGACAAGCTGCATCACCGACGTCCAGGTAAAGAGCTTGGAGATGGAGCCGGGGCGGAACAGTGTGCGCTTCGGATCGACCGGCGCCTGCGTTTTCACATCGGAAACGCCGTACCCTTTTTCGAACAGCACCGCGCCGTCCTTCAGCACCACGACTTCCGCGCCCGCGATGTCGGCGCGCGCGATCGCGTAAGGCACGAAGCCATCGAGCCAGGCGCCGAGATCGGATGCGGTCAGTTCACGCGCCGGTTCTGCGGGCACGCCGGGCGCGGGGCTGACAGCCTTGGGCGCGAGCGGCGATGCGATCCTGGGGCCTGGCAGCTGAGGGGCGGGCCCTGTCGTTTTCGGTTGCGCATTCGCAGTTGCAGCAATGCAGAGTGCAAAAGCGGCCCCCATCAGAACGCGCATTTTCATCGGCAAATCCCCCCATCGATCCCAAGGGAAAGTAAGGGGGCAATTCACCTTCGCCAATGGGCCGCAGCTTGCCTTGGCGGCAAAATCCGCCAAAAAGGAACTGGCTTCTTTTCTTCGGGACGCCATGGCGCAGTTTCAATCCGGTGATCTTTCCATTGCTTATGACGATGTCGGCGCCGGCGGGCGGCCGATTCTGCTGGTGCACGGCTTCGCCTCGAACCGGAATGAGAACTGGCGGCGCATGGGCTGGTATGGCGCGCTGGAGCGGCGGCGCATGCGCTTCGTGGCGCTGGACCTGCGCGGCCATGGCGAAAGCGGCAAGCCGCATGACGCTTCGGCCTATGGGCGCGCCAACATGGTGGGCGACATTTTTGCGCTGATGGATCATCTGCAG
>SMFH01000078.1_pt1 | contig 21427 bp, 17 predicted proteins | sample 2456121 | NCBI WGS metagenome assembly SMFH01 (sample SAMN10132613, study PRJNA489261) | soil metagenome | isolation source: day120 antibiotic-silty clay loam soil | place: USA
GTGGCGCGAAACGGCGCGGTCTTGTTTTGCCTTACGCAGGCCGGGGTTTGCGCGCGGCCCGGCCCTTCGCTTTCTTCCCGGAGACGTTGACAATCACGGACGGATGGCTCGTCCGGCGATCCCAGGGCGCGCCAATGACGCTGGATGAAAATGACGGCGCATCGCTTGCCGGGAACGATCCTTCGGACTGCTGATCGACGGAGCCGGGTTTGCTATGGCTCAGCCCGTCCACATCACGTTTCAATTCCGGTTCCACTTCTTGCGCTCCTGCGACTTACGCGGGAAACGCGCCATCGCTGAAAAAGTTCCGCTTTTATGCGGCGGAAATAGCGACATATTCTTCGTGATCGCCAGGAGGAATGAACCTTAAAAGACTGTGGCGATGCTAATAGGTGCGTGTCGCTTTCGCGTCGCCGCTCTTCACTTTCTTTTCAGCGGCCTTCACGTCTTCGGCGCTCGGTTGCGTCGTTTTGCGGTCTTCCGGCGCGCCCACGGCACCGGGCGAGAACGATGGCGTATCGCTGGCCGGAAATGAATCTTCGGATTGCTGATCTACCGAGCCGGGCTTGCTATGCGTCTTCCCGTCAACGTCGCGCTTCGGCTTCGCTTCCATGTGCTGCTCCAGCAGGTTTCCACAAGAGAAACCCGCCGGACGATCCGAAGTTCCGGGAGTTTAGGCTTCCTGCTTCGGCTTTGCCGGAGCTTTCGGCTTTTCCGCGGGCGGCAATTTCACAGGACGCAGCAGGAAAGCCGGAAGCTGATGTGCATCCGAGACTTTCGGCTCTTTGTTTTGAGCCTGTGGCTTCGGCGCTGCGTGCTGCTGCTTCTGGTGCTGTGGCTTGTTCTGGCGATGGTCCTGCCGTGGGCGATGGTGCTTCTGAGGCTGTTGCTGAACCGGCTGCTGCTGCTCGACATGCGGTTGCGTCGGCGCTTCCGCAACTGGCGCGGCGGCGACTTGCTGCGTCGGCTCCATGCTGGCGCGGTGGCCGTGATCGGCGACCGGGCGGTTGTGCTGCTTGCGGTCGCGATCATTGCGGCCGCCGCGTCCAGCATTGCGGTCGCGGCCATTGCGCGGACGATCGCTGCCGGCGGGACGCGCCTGAACGGCTTCCGCCAGGCCTTCCAGCGTGCGGTGGTCCAGCTTGGTGCCGATCAGCTTTTCAATATCGGCGACCTGTTTGAAATCGCGCGAGGTGGCGAGCATGTAGGCTTCGCCGCTGCGGCCCGCGCGGCCGGTGCGGCCGATGCGGTGAACGTAATCGTCGGCGTGGAACGGCACGTCGTAATTGAAGACGTGGCTCACGGCCGGAATGTCGAGGCCGCGTGCGGCCACATCGCTTGCCACCAGAATTTGCACGGTGCCGGCGCGGAAACCATCCAGCGTCCGGGTGCGGAGCGACTGGTCGAGATCGCCATGCAGCGGCGCGGCGTTGAAGCCGTGCTTGGTCAGCGATTTCGCCACGATATCCACATCGCGCTTGCGATTGCAGAAGACGATGGCGTTGGTGATATCGCCCGCTTCCTTGATGAGGCGGCGCAGTGCTTCGCGCTTGGCCCAATCGTTGGCGGGAACGTCGATGATTTCCTGCTTGATGTTGGTGGCGGTCGTCGCCGGGCGCGAGACCTCCACGCGCACCGGATTGTGCAGGAACTTGTCGGCGAGTTTCTGGATCTCCGGCGGCATGGTCGCGGAATAGAAGAGCGTCTGGCGCGTGAAGGGCAGCTTCTTGCAGATCTCTTCCACGTCCGGGATGAATCCCATGTCGAGCATGCGGTCGGCTTCGTCGATGACGAGGATGTTGACCTGGCTCAGCATCAGCTTGCCGCGGCTGAAATGATCCATCAGACGGCCAGGCGTCGCGATGAGCACGTCGACGCCGCGATCGAGCTTGCGATCCTGATCGTCGAAGGATGTGCCGCCAATGAGCAGCGCCATCGAAAGCTTGTTGTACTTGCCGTATTTCTCGAAGCTTTCGGCAACCTGCGCGGCGAGTTCGCGTGTCGGCTCCAGAATGAGCGAACGCGGCATGCGCGCTTTCGCGCGGCCGCGGGCGAGCAACTCGATCATCGGCAGGGTGAACGAAGCGGTCTTGCCCGTTCCGGTCTGTGCGATGCCGATCACGTCGCGGCGCTGGAGGACATGCGGAATGCCCTGCGCCTGAATGGGAGTGGGTGTGGTGTAACCGCTTTCGGTGACGGCGCGCAGAATCTCCGGGGAGAGGCCGAGGCTGTCGAAACTGGGGGTGGTGGGAGTCGCAGGCGTCTCGGACGCGGTGGCTTCTGCCACGGAGGTCTCAGACGAAAAGGACTCTTGGACGGATTCTGGGGAAGTTGCGCTTGTGGCTTCTTCTGTGCCGGCTAACGCGCCGGCGTTCGTGACGCTGCTTATAGTACGCTCCTGGTGAGGGGCGCACGGTTGGCGCCCGCGGAAGTCACCTCGGCCCGAATGGCTGGCGACTCTCTAATGCACTGCAACATAGGGATTAATTGTTGACTGTCAAGGTCAGTTATTCCTGCGCCATTTCCCCTAGGTTTCGCGGGCTTTTGGCGGGTCAGGTTTGGACGAAGGACAGCCGGTCGTCGCTCAGCTTCTTCCAGTCTTCATATCCGGCGTCCCCCGGATTCGGATAGATCGCAAACTCCACATCCCGCGCCAGCACCAGCGCCTGCTCGATCGACCAGGGGCGTCCCGATGCCGCCATGATGCCGCCCGCCAGTGATGCAGCGACAGAGCTGCGCACGGCGGCGAGCAAATCCAGATCCGAAGGTTTCGACATCAGGCACCCTTTCATTCGAACGATGTTCCCAGTGAAAGTCGTAACACATGTTTTTGGTTTCGGCGCTCGCTGGACTTTGAGGATGTGCCGGGAAAAGCTGCGGCCCGGGCAGGATTCGTGGGGCAGAAAATGACAGTGTTGCGAGCGGTGATTTTGGCGGACTATGCGGCAAAATCCGCGACCGATTTCTCCGCCACGCGCGCTTACGCAACGCTGGGGCGAATTCTCGGACCAAAAGAAATTCCCGATCCGGTATCCAGCGACAACAACGCGGCGGTGCGCGCGCGCATCCAGAAAGAATTCGCCGACATCGGCGTGAAGACATCGACCTATAAGGCCTTCACCTGCAATGCCTGGCGCGGCTTCAGCTTCATCGCCTGCGCGACGGTGACGGACATCATCGCCGAAGTGGTGCCCGGCGAGGGCAAGGCCATCGTGCTGCTGGCCCATTACGACTCCGTGCCTGCAGGTCCCGGCGCATCGGATGACAAGTCGGGCGTGGTGACGGTTTTGGAAACGGCGCGAGCGCTGAAAGCGCGCGCCGCGCAGAGCAAGCATCCCGTGATCGCCGTCATCACCGATGGCGAGGAAGCCGGATTGCTCGGCGCCAATTCTTTCCTGCAGAACGCAGCGCTGAAGGCACGCGTGGGTGTGGTGGTGAACGTGGAAGCGCGCGGTACGCGTGGGCAAAGTCTGTTGTTCCAGACCAGTCCCGGTGACAGCAAGCTGATCGATCTTTACGCCAAGAGTGTTCCGGTGATGGCGACGAGTTCTCTCTATGCCGAGATCTACAAATTCCTGCCGAACGATACGGACCTGACGCTGTTCATCAAGCAGGGCTTCCCGTCGTTCAACTTCGCTTTCGCGGATAACGTTCGCTACTACCACACACCGATGGACACGCGCTCCAATCTCAGCCGCGCGACGTTGCAAATGCATGGCGACAACATGCTGGGCGTGGTGAGCGCGCTGGAGCAGACCGATTACGCGTCGCTCAAAGGCGGCAATGACGTTTACATCAGCGTTCTTGGCGTGATGCTGCCGCGCATCGCGGAGAGTCTGGCGCTGCCATTTGCCATCCTTGTTTTCCTTGGCATCGGCCTTGCCGCGTGGTTGGCGCGGGGCGAGCCTTTCGCGTGGAAACCCACCTTGCTCGCCGGCGCGATGCCGCTGGTGTTGATTGTGGGCTGCGTTGCCGTGGGCTTCTTGCTGACGGCCATCGCCAAGGCGATCTCCGGCCAGCCCGATCCCACCTACGCCTATCCTATGAACATGCGCATTGGGCTCGGCTTCGGCGTGTTCGCGGTGACACTGCTGGTCTCGCGCATGGCGACGCTGCGTGGCGCGGTGAGTTCGGTGTGGCTGTGGATGGCCGGCTTCGGTGTCGTCACCGCGGCGTTCCTGCCCGGCATCAGTCCCTATTTCACATTCCCGTCCTTTATCGCCGCGATCCTGTTGCTCACCACCGCGCGCACCAAGAACGGTTGGAGTGGAACGGTGGGGCAGGTGGCGCTCGCCGTCAGCGCGCTCGGCGCATTGATCGTGTGGGAAGCGTTGGTGTGCAGCGGCGAGACGCTGATGGGCCTCAGCCTGCATGAGCTGTTTACGGTTCCGGCGGCGTTCGGATTGATGACGCTCGTTCCGCTGCTGGCGGCGCGGCCCATGTCGCGCGGAGGATGGATGGCCTTGACGGGTGCATTTGTGGTTCTGTCGCTGGGCTGTGCGGTGGCGATGGGCTTGCAACCGGCTTACAGCGCCGCCTCTCCCCAGCGCGTGAACATCCTCTATTTCGCGAAGGGACAGGATAAGCCCTTCTGGATCGCGGCCTCGGCATGGAAAGCCAAAGGCACGGAGCAGGTTCCTGCTTCGATGCAGAAGGCCGGCTTTACTTATAAGGAAGATGCCTATGGCGGGCTCGGTCTTGGCAGCGGCTATGTCGCGCCCGCGAATGATGCACCGAGCTTCCAGATGCCGTCCGCGACGGTGATGAGCGACAAGAAAAGCGGTTCGACGCGCACGGTGCGTATTGCCGTTCACGGCTCATCCGATACGAGCGCGCTGCTGTTTCGCATTCCGAAAGAAGCGAAGCTCACAGGCTTCGCGACGCGCGGCCAGCATTACGATCCGCCGAAGGATTGGTCCGGCGACACGATGGTGGAATGCTCCAGCCGCGATTGCCGCGATCTGGATGTGACGCTGACGCTCGGCAGCACGGGACCGCTGACATTCGATTTCGCGGAACAGCGTTACGGTTTGCCGCCGTTCGGCGACAAGATCAAAGCGACGCGACCGAACACGGCGTTTGCGTCGCAGAGCGGGGACGGGATCATTCTGGCGAACGAGGTGAAGCTGCCGTGATTTTCCTCCCCCGTTTTACGGGGGAGGGGGACCGCGAAGCGGTGGGGGGAAGAAAGAAAGTGATTAAACATCCACATCCGCTGCCGCGAACTTGGCGTTCTCCTGAATGAACTGGAAGCGCAGCTCCGGCTTCTTGCCCATCAGGCGTTCGACCATCTTCTCGGTGTCCTTGCGCGCGTCGTCCGCGATTTCCACGCGGATGAGCGAGCGGTGGCCGGGGCGCATGGTGGTTTCCTTGAGCTGCGCGGGCAGCATTTCGCCCAAGCCCTTGAACCGCGAGACTTCCACCTTGCCGTTTTTGAACACGGTCTTGATCAGTTCGTCGCGATGCTTCTCGTCGCGCGCATATTCCGTCTTCGCGCCATGGGAGATGCGATAGAGCGGCGGCATGGCGAGGAAAAGATGGCGCTTCTCGATGAGGCGCGGCATCTCGCGATAGAAATAGGTGAGCAACAGCGACGCGATATGCGCGCCGTCCACGTCGGCGTCGGTCATGATGATGACGCGCTCGTAACGCAGATCTTCGTCGCGATATTTCGTGCCGGTGCCGCCGCCCAGCGCTTGGACAAGGTTCGCGAGTTCCTGGTTCTGGTCCAGCTTACCCGCCGCGGCGCTGGCCACGTTCAATATCTTGCCGCGCAACGGCAGGATCGCCTGCGTGGCACGGTCACGTGCCTGCTTGGCCGAGCCGCCGGCGCTGTCGCCTTCGACGAGGAAGATTTCCGTGCCGTTCGGGCTATCGCTGGTGCAATCGGCCAGCTTGCCGGGCAGGCGCAGTTTGCGCGTGGCCGATTTGCGACTGACTTCCTTTTCCAGACGGCGGCGAAGGCGCGTTTCGGCTTCCTCCACGACGAAGTTCAGAAGGCGATCCGCATCCGCCGGACTTTCCGCCAGCCAATGATCGAAGTGATCCTTCACCACATTCTCGACGAGACGCTGCGCGTCGGGCGTCGAGAGCTTGTCCTTGGTCTGTCCCTGGAACTCCGGCTCGCGGATAAAGACGGAGAGAACCCCGCAGGCCGCCGCCATCACATCGTCGGCGGTGATGAGCGATGTCTTCTTGTTGTTCGAACGTTCGCCATGACTGCGCAGAGCCTTGGTCAGCGCGTTGCGCAAACCTTGTTCGTGCGTGCCGCCCATGGGCGTAGGGATGGTGTTGCAATAAGATGAGAGGAACGGATCGACATCCGGCGCCCAGGTCACAGCCCATTCGACCGCGCCCTTGCCGTCCTTGTTCTCAAGCCGGCCGAAGAAGTAGCGCGGCGTGACCGTGTCCTTGTTTTCGATGGTGCTCTTCAGGAAATCGAGCAGGCCGCCGGGAAATTTCAGTGTGTCTTCGGCGGGCGTCTCGTCCTTGATGAGATCAGGGGCGCATTTCCAGCGGATTTCAACGCCGCGAAAGAGATAGGCCTTCGATCGCGCCATGCGATAAAGCCGCGCCGGCGAGAAGTGGACGTCCTTGCCGAAAATCTGTTCGTCGGGATGGAAGGACACGATGGTGCCGCGGCGGTTCACCGCGCCCAGGCTCTTCAGCTTGCCGACAGCCTTGCCGCGCTCAAAGCGCATCTTGTGCGCCTGCTTGTCGCGCGCGACCTCGACTTCCATCCAGTCCGACAGCGCGTTCACCACCGATGAACCGACGCCGTGAAGGCCGCCGGAGGTGTCGTAAACCTTGCCGCCGAATTTTCCGCCGGCATGCAGTGTCGTCATGATCACTTCGAGGGCGGATTTGTTCTTGAACTTGGGATGCGGATCGACCGGGATGCCGCGGCCATTGTCGCGGACGATGAGAACGTCGTCGTCCAGAAGCTCCATCTCGATGCGGCTGGCATGGCCCGCCACCGCTTCATCCATGGAGTTGTCGAGAATTTCAGCCGCCAGATGGTGCATGGCGTTGACGTCGGTGCCGCCGATATACATGCCGGGGCGGCGGCGAACCGGCTCCAGCCCTTCGAGGACTTCGATGTCTTTGGCCGTGTAGCCCTTGGAGGGGGCGGCGCCGTTTTCAAAAAGGTCGGGTGCTTTTGCCATGCTCACTACTGTACCTGGAACGCGCGTCCGCCGAATCTCGGTAAACGCAAATTAACGAAACGAATGCCGCTTCGCGCGCCGCCGCGCAAGAGCCATCCTTTTTTAACGCCCATTACTTAGACTTTGACGCGAAAGACCGGCATCTGGCCGTGTTTGTGGGAACGTCGCGTCGAATGTCCGCGCAAGGCATACCAAACGTCAAAGTCACCCAAGGTGACGAGCCCCGCCTGCTGCGCGCGAAGCTCGAAGTCATTGGCTCGAGTCTGCCGATGACGATGTGGGTGAACCCCACCTGGGCATTGCTGACGATTATTCCCTTTATGGTTTCGCAGGAACCGTTCGGCGCGATCCCAGCCCATCGTATCGCGCTCGTGATGGCGCTGCACCTGTTCAATTCCTTCATGGCGGCGGTGCTTTACCGCGCCTTCCGCCGGGATTCCTCCAACGGCCGCGCATGGCTGCGGTCGTTGATGATTTTCCAGCTCTATATCGGCGTCACCTGGGGCGCGACCATCTGGCTTTTGTGGGAACACGGAAATCCGGCGAACAACGTGTTCGTCATAACGCCCTTTGTCGGTCTTCTGTGGGCCTATGCGATGTCGCGGACAATGCATGTCGGTGTCTATCTGGCGGCGGTGTTGCCGATCGTGGTGCTGGGTTCACTGCGCGCGATAACCTCGAGTGGTCTTGCGTCTCACGCCATGGCTTTCGTGCTTCCGGTGGTCTTCGCCTACACGCTGGCCGCGGCGCTGACGATGATTCGCGGGTTCGAGGCCATGCTCGTCACCCGCTTCGCCAATGACGACATGGCCGTCGATCTGCGCCGGGCGCACGATGAAGCGATCCGCAAGCGCTTCGAGGCGGAAGCCGCCAATGCCTCCAAGACGACCTTCCTCGCCAATATGAGCCATGAGTTGCGCACGCCGCTGAACGCCATTCTCGGCTTCTCCGATATCATCGCGCATGAGCGCCTCGGCGTTGTCGGCACCAAGCGCTACAAGGACTATGCCCACGATATCAACGCTTCGGGCAGCCACCTGCTGAGCATCATCAACGATATTCTGGACATTGCGAAGATCGAGTCCGGCAAGATGGAGCTGTACCCCGTCGTGCTCAACCCGCAGGACGTGATCAGCGACGCCATGAAAGTCGTTGCCGGCCGTGCGCGCGAACGCCATCAGGTCGTGAACGTGCACATCGACAGCGATGCGCCCATGCCCTACGCGGACGAGCGCGCGATGAAACAGATCATCCTCAATCTCGTGGGCAACTCCATCAAGTTCACGCAGGAAGGCGGCACGATCGACATCTTCGGCCGCAAGGCGGACGGCGGGTTCGAGTTGTGCGTGTCCGACAACGGCCCGGGCATCTCGTCCGAGCTGCTGGACAGGATCTTCACGCCGTTCAATCAAGGGCACGCGGGCCTATGTTTACTTTCCGGTAGCAAATTCGCCCGAGATGCGCATGCGGGACCGCGCACGCGCCTGATTATTGCCAGACATTCTAAGTAAAAATTAGGACACGCTTTGCAATACTTCCGGCGCTCCAGCCGGGGCGGAAGCAAGACGGGATCTTATTGTGGGCTACGGTCAGCGTTTGCGTGTGCAGAGAACGGCGGATGTGCGCGTTCTGAAGTCACAGCTCGACCTGATTGCCGAGGTCGCCCGTTCAGGCCGTTTTGTGTCGCCCGCCTGGGCGCTCTGGGTCGCCTTCGTCACATCGAGCGCCGTGGGCTATTTCGGCCACAATTCCCTCTGGATGTCGGTCACCTTGCCGGTCCTCGTCGGCGCCATCGCATTCGGCGGTTCCAATCTCAGCAACGTCTATTCCCGCGACACGCTTTCACACGCGGATTCCACCCGGCTTCAGCCCTGGTTCACCCGCTTCGTCGGCTTCCAGGTGGCGATCAGCTGCGCGTGGGGCCTCATGCCGTGGCTTCTGTGGGAACACGGCAATGCGCTCAATCATGTCTTCCTGGCCGGCGCCGTCATCTGTGCGCTGGCGTGGCTCGTCATTCGCTGCGCGAGCCACATGGACATGTTCATCGCCGCCGTCGTGCCGGTCGTTGTGCTCTCGTCGCTGCGCTTCGCCTTCGGCGGCTTCTGGATCGACCTGATAACGGCCTTCGTGTTGCCGGCCTTCGCCGCACAGCTTTTCTTCGATGGCCGCAAGCTTACACGCCGTCTCGACGAAGACTCCCGCCTGCGCTTCGAAGTGGAAGACCTTGCGCGCGAATTGGAAGAGGCGCGCGACGAAGCGTTGCGCAAACGTTTCGAGGCGGAAACCGCCAACGCTTCCAAGACCGCGTTTCTCGCCAACATGAGTCACGAGCTGCGCACGCCGCTCAACGCCATCCTCGGCTTCTCGGAAATCATCGAGAAGGAATGTTTTGGCCCCGCCGGTTCGCCGCGTTACAAGGAATATGCGGGCGACATCCATTCTTCGGGTTCGCATCTGCTCAGCCTCATCAACGATCTGCTCGACGTGGCCAAGATCGAAGCCGGCCGCATGGAGATCGACGCGTGCCCGCTGGAGGCGAGGAAAACGCTGGAAGCGGCGCTCAAGATCATTGCCGTCAAGGCGCGCGAACGCCGCCAGGAACTGGTCATCGACGTCAGCCCGGACGCGCCGGAACTGTTCGCCGACGAGCGCGCGCTCAAGCAGATTCTCATCAATCTCGTTTCCAACGCCGTGAAGTTTACGCCGGAAGGCGGCCGCATCGGTGTCGTTGCGTCGCGTTCGCGCAGCGGCGATTTTCAGATCATGGTCGAGGACAACGGCCCGGGCATTCCGCGCGACAAGCTGGACAAGATCTTCAAGCCGTTCAGCCAGGTGGACAATCGTTACGATCGACAAGGTGGTGGGACGGGGCTGGGGCTAGCTCTCGTACGCGGCCTGACCGAGCTGCACGGCGGTCGTGCATGGCTCGAAAGCGAGCAGGGCCGAGGCGCGCGCGCCTATGTTGTGCTGCCCTGCAAGCCTGTGGAAGGCGCGCAAGGCAAGCCGGAAGCGGCTGCGGCGTAAGATAATCAACCCTCCCCTTGAGGGAGGGTCGAAATTTGCGAAGCGAATTTCGGGGAGGGGTGAATGGCTCCTCTTTGGAAGCTCAACCCCTCCCCGAAAAACCAAAAGCCCGCACGCTTTCGCGCACGGGCTTTCGATTTTTCGATTTCGGCCACTGTCGCGGCCTCTACCCTCAAGGGGAGGGTGGTCCTTACACCGAATAATACATTTTGAACTCGACCGGATGCGGGGTGTGTTCGAACGCGTACACTTCCTGCATCTTCAGTTCGAGCCAGCTGTCGATGAAGTCGTCCGAGAACACGCCGCCCTTCTTGAGGAAGCCGCGGTTGCGGTCGAGATTGTCGAGCGCTTCGCGGAGCGAGCCGCACACGGTCGGCACTTCCTTCAACTCTTCCGGCGGCAGCGCGTACAAGTCCTTGTCCATCGGGTCGCCCGGATGGATCTTGTTCTCGATACCGTCGAGGCCCGCCATCAGCAGCGCCGCGTAAGCGAGATACGGGTTCGCGCCCGGATCAGGGAAGCGCACTTCCACGCGCTTGCCGTTCGGAGAACCGGAGAACGGAATGCGGCACGACGCCGAGCGATTGCGCGACGAATAGGCGAGCAGCACCGGCGCTTCGAAGCCGGGGATGAGGCGCTTGTAGGAGTTCGTCAGCGGGTTGGTGAAGGCGTTGAGCGCCTTGGCGTGCTTGATGATGCCGCCGATGTAATAGAGGCAAGTGTCCGACAGGTCGGCATAGCCCGAGCCGGCGAAGAGCGGCTTGCCGCCTTTCCAGATCGACTGATGCACATGCATGCCCGAGCCGTTGTCGCCATAGACGGGCTTGGGCATGAAGGTCGCCGACTTGCCGTAGGCGGCGGCAACCTGATGGACCACATACTTGTAGATCTGCATGTTGTCGCCGCACTTGGTCAGCGTGTTGAACTTGAAGCCGAGCTCATGCTGCGCGGTGGCGACTTCGTGGTGGTGCTTTTCCGGCTCGATGCCCATGTCGCCCATGATGGCGAGCATTTCGCTGCGGATATCCTGCGCGCTGTCCACCGGCGGAACGGGGAAGTAGCCGCCCTTCACCTGCGGGCGATGGCCCAGATTGCCGCCTTCATATTCCTTGCCGGTGTTGTAGGCGCCTTCGGCGGAGTCGATATAGTAGAAGCTCTTGTTCATCTGCACGTCGAAACGGACGTCGTCGAACATGAAGAATTCCGCTTCGGGACCGAAATAGGCGGTGTCGCCCACGCCGGCGGAGGCCATGTACTTCTCGGCGGCCTTGGCGATGGAGCGCGGGCAGCGGCCATAGCGCTGGCCCGTCGTCGGCTCGACCACGTCGCAGAAGATCGCGAGCGTCGGCTGCGCGAAGAAAGGATCGATCACGGCGCTTTCGCAATCGGGCAGCAGCGTCATGTCGGATTCGTTGATGGCTTTCCAGCCGCCGATGGACGAACCGTCGAACATCGTGCCGTTGGTGAGCAGGTCTTCATCGATCAGCGACAGGTCGAACGTGACGTGCTGCCACTTGCCGCGCGGATCGGTGAAGCGAAGATCGACGAACTTGATTTCCTTGTCCTTGATCGTCTTCAGAATGTGATGGGCGTCTTTCTTCTCGGCCATGATGCTTAACTTTCCTTCGAACGGTTGAACGGATTCACCCCAATGGATTTCAGATCGCGTCCGCGCCGGTTTCGCCGGTGCGGATGCGGATGACTTCATCGACGTTGAGCACGAAGATCTTGCCGTCGCCGATGCGCCCGGTGCGCGCGGCTTTCTGGATCGCATCCACCGCCGCATCGAGATGCTGATCGGCGATGACGATCTCGATCTTCACCTTGGGCAGGAAGTCCACGACATACTCTGCGCCGCGATAAAGCTCGGTATGGCCCTTCTGGCGGCCGAAGCCCTTGGCTTCGGTGACGGTGATGCCCTGGATACCGACTTCCTGCAGGGCCTCTTTCACTTCGTCGAGCTTGAAAGGTTTGATGATGGCTTCGATCTTTTTCATATGTGCTCCCGGCCCGGCGAGTGTGGACTGCCAGGCTGTGTTGTTAAGGATTTAGCAGGGTTCGTGCCAACCGGTCCCGGGGATATCCACAAGCGAAATCAGCGGGTTAGAAGATTGTTGCTTGAGCAGGTTAGAAGTCTGCCGCGAAATTGAGCGGTTTGCACAAATATTAGGCTGTGGCGGTTGCCGCAAATCGCGCTTTTAATTGGCTGGGGTTTGAAGGAGGCCGCGATGATCAACGGCGTGCATGTCACCATCGGCTCGAAGGATGCCGAGGCCGATAAAGCGTTCTTCAAGAACGTCCTCAAATTTTCCGACGTGGACGTGGGCAATGGCCGGCTCATCTTCGCGCTGCCGAAAGCGGACGCCATGCTGCATCCGTCCGGCGAGAACGACGGGCACGAACTGTGGCTGATGACCGACAATGTCGAGGCCGAGGTCGCATCGCTGAAGAAGTCCGGTATCGCCTGCGAAGCCCCGGCCGATCAAGGCTGGGGCATCGTCTCGCGCATCAAACTGCCCGGCGGCGGAACGCTGGGGCTCTATCAACCGAAACATTCGAGGCCGTGACGCTTACTCCGCCGCCTGCTTCGTCTCCGTGAGTGGCTGCGCCAGGCGGGTCAGCATTTCCTTGGGGACGACTTGCCAGAAATTGTCGCGCTCGACATCCCAATGCGCCAGCAATTCGCCTGCGAAGACGGACATCGTTTCGCGGCGATGCTCATCGATCAGCTCATAGAGAGTATTGTGCCAATAGGGCGTGGCGATGCGCTGGGCGATGACCGTGTCGCTGTTGAGGTGATCCTGGAACCGCCCGTCCGCGTCGTAAACAAAGGCCATGCCGCCCGTCATGCCGGCGGCGAAGTTGTCGCCGATGGCGCCAAGGATCACGGCGACGCCGTTTGTCATGTATTCGCAGCCGTTCGAGCCGCAACCTTCAACGACCGTGGTCGCACCGGAATTGCGCACGGCGAAACGCTCGCCCGCTTGGCCCGCCGCGAAGAGTTTGCCGCTGGTTGCGCCATAAAGGCAGGTGTTGCCGATGATGGTGTTGTCCCGCGCGACGAACTTGGCGGCGGTTGTCGGGCGCAAGCTGATCGTCGCACCGGACAATCCCTTGCCGACATAATCGTTGCTGTCGCCGAAGACTTCGATCTTCAGGCCCTGCACGGCGAACGCGCCGAGTGATTGGCCGCAGCTTCCGCGCAGCCGCAAGGTGAGGTGGCCATGCGGCAGGCCGGTCATCCCCCATTTGCGCACGATGCGCGATGAGATGCGCGCACCGATGGAGCGCATGGTGTTGCGCACATTGTAGGTGAGCTGCATTTTCTCGCCGGCATTGAGGAATGCCTGCGCGTCGTTCTCGATCTGCGTGTCCAGCGCATCCGGCACTTCGTTGCGGCCCGTGCGGGTGGAGCTGCGCGGATAATTGCCCGGATCGGCCTGCACCAGCAGCGGATTCAAATCGAGATCGTCGAGTTCTTCCGCGCCGCGGCTCATCTGGTAGAGCAGGTCGGTGCGGCCGATCACGTCTTCCAGCTTGCGAAAGCCGAGCTGCGCGAGGATGTCGCGCACTTCTTCGGCGATGAAGCTGAAGAGGTTGATGACCTTGTCCGCCGTGCCGGTGAACTTCTCGCGCAGCTTCGGATCCTGCGTGCAGACGCCGACGGGGCAGGTGTTGGAATGGCATTGGCGCACCATGATGCAGCCCATCGCCACCAGCGAGGCGGTGCCGACGCCATATTCTTCCGCGCCCATCATCGCCGCCATCACGACGTCGCGCCCGGTGCGGATGCCGCCGTCGGTGCGCAGGGTTACGCGATGGCGCAGATTGTTGAGCGTGAGAATCTGGTTGGCCTCCGTCAGCCCCATCTCCCACGGCACGCCGGCATATTTGATGGAGGTCTGCGGGCTGGCGCCGGTGCCGCCATTATGGCCGGAGATAAGGATGACATCGGCCTTCGCTTTCGCCACGCCCGCCGCGATGGTGCCGATGCCGGAGGCTGACACCAGCTTCACGCAGACGCGCACTTCGGGATTGATTTGCTTCAAATCATAAATGAGCTGCGCCAGGTCTTCGATGGAATAGATGTCGTGATGCGGCGGCGGCGAGATGAGCATCACGCCGGGCGTGGCGTGGCGCAGCTTCGCGATCATCTCGGTCACCTTGAAGCCGGGAAGCTGTCCGCCTTCGCCCGGCTTGGCGCCCTGTGCGACCTTGATCTCCAGCTCGCGGCACTGGTTCAGATATTCCGCGGTGACGCCGAAGCGGCCGGATGCGACCTGTTTGATCGCGCTGTTCGGATTGTCGCCATTGGGCTTCGCCTTGAAGCGCGCCGGGTCTTCGCCGCCTTCGCCGCTGTCGGATTTCGCGCCGATGCGGTTCATAGCGATGTTCAGCACCTCATGCGCTTCCGGCCCCAGCGCGCCGAGCGACATGCCGGGGGTCACGAAGCGCTTGCGGATTTCGGTGATGGACTCCACCTCCTCCAGCGCAATCGGGTTGTTGCCTTTGCGGATATTCATCAGATGGCGCAGCGACACCGGCGGCAGCGCCCAAACGCCTTCGGAATATTTGCGATAGGTGGAATAGGAATCCGTCGTCACCGCGCTTTGCAGCAGATGGATCAGCGCCGCGCCATGCGCATGCGTTTCGCCATTGGCGCGGGATTTGTAGAAGCCGCCGACGGGCAGGGCGATAACATCGCCGTCATGCGCGCGCGCATGCTGGCGCGCGACTTTCTTGGCGATGCCGCCAAGGCCGATGCCGGAGATACGGCTGGTCATGCCGGGGAAAATCTCGGCCACCATCGAACGCGACAGACCCACGGCCTCGAAATTGTAAGCGCCGCGATAGGAGGAGATCACCGAAATTCCCATCTTGGACATGATCTTCAGCAGGCCCGCGTTCACCGCATCGAGATAGCGCTTCACGCACGGTCCCAGCGCCATCTTGCCGAACAAGCCGCGCGCATGGCGGTCCGCGATGCATTCCTGCGCGAGATAGGCGTTGATCGTGGTCGCGCCGACGCCGACTAGCACCGCGAAATAATGCGTGTCGAAACATTCCGCCGAGCGGACGTTGAGCGAGGTGTAGGTCCGAAGCCCCTGCCGCACCAAGTGTGAATGCACTGCGCCGGTGGCGAGGATCATCGGGATCGCGGCGAGTTCGTTCGAGATGCGTTCATCGGTGAGAACGAGATGGTTGTAGCCCTGGCGCACCGCGTCTTCCGCATCGTTGCGGATGCGGTCGAGCGCGCGGGCGAGGGCGTTGGCGTCCTTTGGCTTGCCGCCGCGGACTTCGAAGACGCAGTCGATCTCGTAGAAGCGGCCTTCGAGATGATCCTTCATCCGCTCCATCATGCCGGTGGAGATGACAGGACTTTCCAGCACGAAGACTTCAGCCTGCGTCTCGTCCTGCGCCAGCACGTTGCCGAGATTGCGAAAGCGCGTCTTGAGCGACATCACGCGCTCTTCGCGCAGCGGATCGATCGGCGGGTTGGTGACCTGGCTGAAATTCTGCCGAAAGAAATGCGACAGCGGGCGATATTGCTCGGAGAGAACCGCGAGCGGCGTGTCGTCGCCCATCGAGCCAACGGCTTCCTTGCCGTCTTCCACCATCGGATGAAGGATGAGTTCGACATCTTCCAATGTCATGCCGGCGGCGACCTGGCGGCGGCGCAAGCCGTCGCGGTCGAACATGCGCGGCTCGGGGCCGGGGCCGATGATCGGCTCCAGCTCCACGATCTTCTTCGCCCATTCCGCATAGGGGAATTCGGAAGCAAGCTTGTCCTTGATCTCGCGGTCTTCGTAGAAGCGGCCTTCGTCGAGATCGAGCGCGATCATCTGGCCGGGGCCGACGCGGCCCTTGCGCACGACTGTGCGCTCATCCAGCCCCACCATGCCGGTTTCCGAACCGGTGCAGAGCAATCCATCTTCGGTGATGGCATAGCGCTGCGGGCGCAAGCCGTTGCGATCCATGCCCGCAATCACCCAGCGGCCATCGGTGGCGGCAAGCGCCGCAGGGCCGTCCCACGGCTCCATCACGGCGTTGGCGTAGGCATACATCGCGCGATGCGCGTCCGGCATGGTGCTGGCCTTTTTCGACCACGCTTCGGGAATGAGGATGGTCTTCGCCAGCGGGGCTGCGCGGCCCGCGCGCACCAGAACTTCGAACACGCTGTCGAGCGCCGCGGAGTCCGATCCGCCGGCCTGCACGATCGGCTTGATGTCGTCGCCATGCTCGCCGAACAACTCGGACGCCATCTTGAACTCGTGGTTCTTCATCCAGTTGATGTTGCCCTTCAGCGTGTTGATCTCGCCATTGTGCGCGAGCATGCGGAAGGGTTGCGCCAGCCGCCACGTCGGGAAGGTGTTGGTCGAATAACGCTGGTGGAAGATGGCGAAGGCGGAGACGAAGCGCTCGTCCTTCAGGTCCGGATAGAATTCGCTGAGATGTTCGGCCAGGAACATGCCCTTGTAGATCAGCGAGCGCGACGACAGCGAGCAGACATAGAAATCCTGAATGGACGCCTCGCGCACGCGCTTTTCGATGCGGCGGCGGCAGAGATAGAGACGGCGATCCAGCGCTTCGAGGTTCTCGTCCTCGCCCACGTCGAACATGATCTGCTCGATTTCGGGCCGCGTGGCATTCGCCTTCTCGCCGATGATCGAAATGTCGATCGGCACCTGACGCCAGCCATAGAGATAGAAGCCGAAGCGCAGAATTTCACTTTCTACGATGGTGCGGCAGGTTTCCTGCGCGTTGTAATCGGTGCGCGGCAGGAAGATGTCCGCATCGACGGCGCCGCGATGCCAGACGGCTTTCAACGCATCGATGGCGCGCGCGACGACATCGCGGCGCGGCTTGCCGTCGATGGCGGCAACAAAGCCGACGCCGCAGGCATCATGTTCGTCGGCGGGCGAATAGGCGTGGCCATCTTCCAGCTTCTTGGCGTTAGAAATGAAACGCTCTATCTCCGCTTCGCCCTCGTTTTTCCTCCCCCGTTCACGGGGGAGGGGGACCGCGAANNNTCGCTACGCTCGGCACCTCCCCCGTGAACGGGGGAGGAAAGAGGGCGGAATTCTTCGCTCATCGTTTTACTCCGCCGCTTCCAGCGCAGGCTGCGCCTTGGCTTCGAGATATTTGTGGATGGAGGCCGCCGCATCGCGGCCATCCTTGATCGCCCAGACGACGAGCGATGCGCCGCGCACGATGTCGCCAGCAGCGAACACGCCGTCCATCGTGGTCTGCAGCGTCTTGGGGTCGGTCGAGAGCGTTCCCCAGCGCGAGACGCCAAGCCCCGGCGCGTCGAAAATCTGCGGCAGGTTCTCCGGATCGAAACCCAGCGCCTTGATCACGAGATCGGCCTGCAGCGTGAAGTCACTATCCGCGATTTCCACGGGCGTCTTGCGGCCGGAATGATCCGGTGTGCCCAGGCGCATGCGCGTCAGCCGCACGCCGCTCACCTTTTTCTTGCCGAGGAATGTCTTTGGCAGTGTCAGCCATTCGAAGACGATGCCTTCCTCGTCGGCATTGGCGACTTCGCGCAGGCTGCCCGGCATATTTTCCATGTCGCGGCGATAGATGCAGGACACTTGCTCCGCGCCCTGGCGGATGGCGGTACGCACGCAATCCATCGCGGTGTCGCCGCCGCCGATGACGGCGACGTGTTTGCCCTTCGCATCCAGCGCGCCACTGTCGAATTCCGGCACCGCATCGCCGAAGCCTTTGCGGTTGGAAGCGATGAGATAATCCATCGCGTCGATCACATGATTCAGAGTGACGCCCGGCGCGTCGATGGCGCGGGCTTTGTAGGTGCCGGTGGCGATGAGCATGGCGTCGTGCTGCGCGCGCAGATCGGCGAGCGATCCGTCGCGGCCCACTTCAAAGCCAAGCTTGAAGATGATGCCGCCGTCTTCGAGGCGCTTCACGCGCCGCGCGACGACATCTTTCTCCAGCTTGAAGTTTGGAATGCCATAGGTGAGCAACCCGCCGGCGCGATCGTGGCGGTCATAGACCGTCACCTTGTATCCCTTGCGGCGCAGTTCTTCGGCGGTTGCAAGTCCCGCCGGTCCCGCGCCGATGATGCCGACATGTTCGGCACGCACGCGGCGATGGGTGAGGGGCTTCACCCAGCCGTTCTTCCAGGCGGTGTCTGTCAGATACTTCTCGACGGCGCCGATGGTGACCGTGCCGTGGCCGGCTTTCTCAATGACGCAGTTGCCTTCGCACAACCGATCCTGCGGACAGATGCGGCCGCAGATTTCCGGCATGTTGTTGGTGGATTGCGAAAGCTCATAGGCCTCTTCGAGGCGGCCTTCGGCCGTGAGCTTGAGCCAGTCCGGGATGTTGTTCTGGAGCGGGCAATGGACCTGGCAGAAAGGTACGCCGCATTGCGAGCAGCGGGACGCCTGCTCCTCGGCCTTGGCGGCGATGAATTCGGCGTAGACCTCGTGAAAGTCCCGCGCGCGGGCATCCGCTGGCCGCTTTGCGGGCATCTGCTGATGGGTCGAAACAAAACGTAACATTCGGTCGGCCACAGCCTGCTCCAGCGCAATGAGATTGCCATTTGGCAGATTCTTGGGAACTGATCGAGCGGAAAATGCATATTATGGCAGTTATACTGTCATATATTCTTTGGATCACGCCTTGTGAGCCTGTCGGTGCGCGCTCTTGCGAATCTGGTAGGTCAGGTAAGCTGTCGAATATTGCCGTCATGCCGGGAATCCGCAGGCTGTGCTAGGCAGGCGCGTCTTCACGGGAATCGGGAGCCGAAATGGGCGATCTTTTGAATGCGGTTTGGCTGGGCATTGTCGAAGGCCTCACGGAATTCCTGCCGGTTTCCTCCACCGCGCATCTTCTGGTGACGGAAAATCTGCTCGGCCTGCAAAAGGGCCAATGGGAAGCCTTCACCGTCATTATCCAGTTCGGCGCGGTGCTCTCCGTCGTCGCCGTCTATTGGCGCAAGATCTGGAGCGTATTGACCGGCATGTTCACCGATCCCAAGGCGCGGCACTTCGCGCTGGCGGTGATCGTGGCGTTCCTGCCGTCCGCCGTTCTCGGCGTCGCCCTCATCAAGGTGATCAACAATGTCCTGCTGGATCCGGTTCGCGCGTTGCCCGTGATCGCGACCACATGGATTCTCGGCGGCATCGTCATCCTGATCTTCGAGCGCATCGCGCCCGCGCCGCGTTACACCGATCCCGATGCGCTGCCTTTGTGGAAAGCGTTCCAGATCGGCTTGTGCCAGTGCGTTTCGTTGATTCCCGGCGTGTCGCGCTCGGGCGCCACCATTCTCGGCGGCGAGTTATTGGGCGTGGAACGCAAAGCCGCCGCGGCTTTCACCTTCTATCTGGCGGTGCCGACAATGCTGGGGGCTTCGGTGTTCGAGCTTTACAAGAAGCACGACGCGCTGACCTCCGCGAACATGACCACCATCGCGGTGGGCTTCGTGGTGTCGTTCATCGTCGCCTATATCGTCGTGAAGACGTTCATCGCCTTCATCGGCCGCTACGGGTTGAAACCGTTCGGCTGGTACCGGGTGGCGGCGGGCCTCGCGCTGTTCGCGCTGATGTTTACGGGCTACCGGTAACGCGCTCGCGCACCGCTTCGTCATATTCGCCCCTGGGGCGGAAGCGCCACAGATAAGACGGCAGGATCGCTTCGATGGAATCCGGCGCGATGCCCAGATCCTTGAAGGTGAGCGCATTCGGCGAGACCAGATTGTCGGCCTTGAGTGATGTCACCTGATCCGGTGTCAGCAGTTTGCCGGGCAGAAATTGCAGAAACATCGCTTTGATCGAGGCCAGCCAGAACGGCACCGGCAGCAACAGGCGCGAGCGGCCGGTCTCCTGCAGCACAAGCTGCATCAACGCTTTGAAGCTGTAAGTGCCGGGCCCGCCAAGCTCGTAAGTTTTTCCCTTCGTCGCGGTATCGCTCACGCATTTGACGATTGCATCGGCGACATCGCCAACAAATACCGGCTGGAATTTCGTATGTCCGCCGCCGATCAGCGGCAGCATCGGAAGCATGCGGGCGAGGGCGGCGAATTTGTTGAAGAAGTCGTCGTCCGGCCCGGCGAGCAGTGAGGGACGCAAGATCGTGGCATTGGAAAATTCTTCGCGCAGAAGCTTTTCGCCTTCGCCTTTGGTCTTGGCGTAGTGAGACTCGGCCTCCGGATCGGCGCCCAGCGAAGAGACATGCACCAGCGTTCGCGCGCCCGCGGCCTTCGCGGCCATTGCGATATTGCCCACGGCGGCGACGTGTACGTCGTCAAAACCCTGGCCGCGCGCCACGGCGTCCTGATCCAGCACATTGCATTTCATCAGCTGGATCTGGCCGACCGATCCCATCGGCGGCAGGTATTGGGCCTGGTTGGGATAGCGCACGGCCACGCGGATGCGATAACCCGCTTTCGCCAGCGCGCGCACGGCATTGCGCCCCAGAAAGCCTGAACCGCCGAACACTGTGACCAGAGACGCCATGGGAAATTTCCCGTGATTTTGCCGCTGTTAGATAGCCAAAGCTGCGGGGAACAGCAAAGCCTACAAAACGCCGCTAGTCGGCGACATATTTGCGTTCGCCCGTCACCGGATCGAGCCACACCGTTACCGTCGCGCCGGTCTCGTCGTCGATGAAGCGTTCCGTTGTGCGCTGCCAGTTGCCGGCAGGCGCCTTCGTTTCGAGCGACTTGTAACGAAAGCGCTCGAACACCGTGCCGGCGATGATGATCGCCCCCCAGAACAGGAACATGAAGGCCGGCGGGAAATTCGTCAGCGCAAGCGCCGCGAGGCCGCAAACGAAGGCGAGCACGCCGATCGCGATGGTGAGGCTATGCACGGGTCTCGTCCGCGCTGACCGGCACAACGCGCACGGCGGTGCCGTAAGACACGATCTCGCTCATCGTCTGCCCGATCTCCGCGGAATCGAAGCGCATCATGATGATCGCATTCGCGCCCATCAGCGTGGCGTTGGCGACGAGCCGGTCCACCGCATGGCGGCGGGCTTCTTCCAGGAGCTGCGTGTATTCGTGGATCTCGCCGCCCACGATGGAGCGCAGACCTGCCATGATGTTTCCGCCGAGCCCGCGCGACCGCACGACAACGCCGAAGCATTGGCCCAGCGTTTCGACCGTTTTGTAACCGGCGATGTTTTCGGTGGTGACGACGAGCATGCCCAGTCCTCCTGCGCGCGACGCGCGAATCGGTATGGAATAGAAGTAATTCAGCGCCAGCGGG
>SMFH01000106.1_pt1 | contig 21267 bp, 21 predicted proteins | sample 2456121 | NCBI WGS metagenome assembly SMFH01 (sample SAMN10132613, study PRJNA489261) | soil metagenome | isolation source: day120 antibiotic-silty clay loam soil | place: USA
GAGGTGTTCCCATAACTCATCTTCATCCACGAGAGTACGCATATTGGCAGCAATCTCTGGCTCAATTGCGGCGACCCAATTTTTCGGCGGATTCTCAAGGAAAACGTGCGTCCTTTGGCACATTAGCAGGTCTGCTGCGGCGTTCACAGATTTATGCAGATCGCCGGAAACGATGCCCCCGGAGGCGTGTCGGAAATAGACCTTCGTCTTGAATCCACGATTAGCGAAATTGGTTTGGATTTTGTCGATCCAGCCCAATTTCGCCTCCGCCGTGGGTGGCCCTTGGTTTGCACTGACATAAATTTTCACATCAGCAAGAAAGTCTTGATGAGCTATCGCTTGCTGTGCGCCGGTAGATTGCTTGTCCTGCCGCTTGGTGAATAACATGCCGGAAAGTTCGCCGGTCCCGCTTATCGCCACATCCAGTTTGCGACCCACATCAGCGAACAACTCAAGCTTCGGGTTATACCGATAGTCCTGCTTTTTCCCCTTTTTATTTTCCCCCGCGAACAGGATCTGCTCGCTCTTCGCATAGCGTCTCAGTTGCCGGCACAGCAGCATTTCAATATCGCCACGCGTCACACCATGCACCGATTCAATAGTGCACCGGTATTTCCCGTCATCGTGAAGATGATTTTTGGGGAACCGCGCCACAACATGCGCTGTAACTGCACCACGGTCATGCGCCTTACCCGAAATTTCATGACCCTCGAACGTCTGGTAGTTCACCACCGCAAATTTGCTAATTTTCGTGTCGAGATATTCGATCAGCGCCGTCGCATAAACGTGGCTGACGGTCTCATCGAACTTCAGATCGCGAAGCCGAACATAGTCCTTTCCGTGTCCGGCCTTTATGCGCTTGCCCTCGTCGTCGTCGTGGTCGTGGTCCTTATCCGCCCCGTAATATTCAACCGCCCAGCCCTTTTTCCATCGATCCTCGAATCCGCTGCGATTTCGGCTGTTCTTCTTCTTCGGCCATTGGCCCCTCGTCCCTGTGGCAAGGGAACTTGGCCCGAGTCCAAAGAGAAGGGCAAACAAGGCGTAGTAGAGCGCCCCAATGAGCCTTACCAGAGGTAGGGATTTACCTCGGAAAACCCACGATTTCAGCCACTTCTGGCACTTGCGCCAACAGACCGGGATAATCGAGCGCGCACAGCGCCCGCACCAGCGCGGGCATGACATTGGCTTCGCGATACAGCGGTACAAGGATGGAATAGATCGGAAGCTCATGGTCCTCGGGAGAGATCTCCGGCGCGGCTGGCCGCTCTTCCGCGCCGATCCAAAGCAGAACGGCGCGAAACGCGGCGTTGGCGACGAACAGCGCTCCGAAAACAACGGTAAGCAGCAGGCCGAATGTGCGCGGTGCGATGAACAGCATAAAGACCGCGAACGCTAAGATCGCGGCAAACGCGGCGATCTGGCTGCGTGTGATCACGGTGGACGCGGAGAATTGCGGCTCGCTCTGTGCCAGATCCGTCACGGCCCTGTGCCTGAAGGCATCGCGGAATCGGTGTTCGATCGCCGTCAGAACAACGCGCGGCGGACAGCCGATGATGCGAACGCCCGCACCGTGATGCGCCCGCAACCAACTGGCGTTGGCCGGGCTGGGATCACCCGTTACGAGGAGTTGGGGGCCGACCGGAAAATAAAGGTGCAAGAGAAATTGGTCTGGCCCCTCAGAACAAAAGTCAGCCGATAAAAAATTGTTTTCAAAAACAGAACGGCCATGCGCCGCCCCGTGACTCGGAACCCCCATTTCCCCACCCCAAAAGACAACCATCCCCGCCGGGTTTTCCCGGTTCTTTTCGAATTTTTGGATTGTTTTTCAGAACTCGAATACGCGCGGCGCGGGACGCCACTTTAACTATATCTATACTTCAAATTTTGGTTGCGTGTGCAAGCCCGCGATTCGCAACCTTTGGTAGAATCAAGAATTGCGGATGCAGGTGGCAAATTCGAAAATGAGAGACGCGTTATTCCACGCGCGGCGGGCCGACCGGCGCCCACTCCTTTACCGCTTTCAACGCTTCGCTGCTCGCGGCCTTGTCGAAGCCAGCCATGATTCCGGCGAAGCGGGCCGCGACGAAGTCTTTGAACATCGGGTGCGTGAAAATGTAGAGGTCGTTGTCGCGCACCGCCTCCAGCACGCGCCTGCCGACGATATCCGGATCGATGCCGGAGAGAACCATCTGCGCCGCCTCGCTGGGACCGTTGCCCAGCGCATCGACATCGCCCTGCCCGCCATATTTGTCCTGCCGCGCGCGGCCGCTTTCATGGATGCGCGTCTTCACGAAGCCCGGACACAATACCGACACGCCGATGTTCAGCGGCGCGAGCTGCTGCGCCCAGCCTTCGCTCATGGCGACGACGGCGAACTTGGTGGCTGTGTAGGGCTCCATCCCCGGCGGCGCGATCATGCCCGCCATCGACGCGGTCGAAACGATATGTCCGCCTTCGCCATGGCTCTTGATCAGCGGCACGAAGGTTTCGGTGCCGTAGACGACGCCTTTCAAATTGACGTCGATGATCCAATCCCAGTCCTTGTCTTTCACTGTGCCGATAGGTCCGCCGACGGCGACACCCGCATTGTTGCAGACGACATGCACCTTGCCGAACGCGGCGACCGCTTCCAGCGCGGCTTCGCGCACGCTGGCGCGTTCGGACACATCGCAACGCACGCCGACGGCCTTGATCTGCTCGGAAGCAAGTTTCTCGGCGACGCTTTGCGCGAGCTTGTCGTCGATATCCGCGAGAACGACATTCATGCCCGCATGGCCGAAGGCGCGCGCCATGCCGAGGCCGATGCCGCTGGCGCCGCCCGTGATAAAGGCGGTCTTGCCCCTGAAATCCTGCATTACGCGGCTTCCTTCTGACCGAGATTGTCGAACTGGCGCATCAGTTCCGCACCGTTGCCGCGCTTGTCGAACATCCGCTGGAATTCCTTGCGGCGCTCGCCGCGATCCCATTCGACATTCGTCACCGAATGCCATTGCACCATGCCGCGCCACACCGGATCGATGAAGCTGGCGCCGTTGACCTGTTTGCCGTCCACCGTCTTGAAGATGAAGCTGCGCAGCTCCGAGATCACCACCGTGAGATAACCGACATGCGGCGCTTCATCCTGGCGGATGCGATCCACCAGATCGGCGGCATGCATCGCGACATCGCGGCGGTCGCGGAAATTGCGCGGATCGCGCATCACATTGGTGCAGAAATTGAAGAAATTTTCCGCGCGAATTTCGATCATCAGCACATTCATCAGCAATAGGATCCAGCGCTCATGATCGGGCGGCAGTTGCGGCATCAGGCGGCCGGTGTCGGGCTTGGACAGGCTTGCCGGCACTTCGGCGTGCGGATAGGCGTGCGCGCCGAACAGCATGTCGCGCACCGCGAACCACATGGCGTCATGGCCACCGACCACACCGTCGCCGCCCTCATCCAATCCGTGCGCGCGCAGCAAGCCTTTGTTCAGATGCGCCGTGGCGGTCTGGGAAATATCGTCCACGACAACGGACTGAAAGTCCGGTGCCTCGGCCGTCGCCAGCATCTTGCCGCGCGCTTCGACCACGCCGGTGACGCTGAGCGAGTCCCAAAGCGTTTGCCCGAGGCCAAAATCGAGCAGCAACCGTTGTTGCGCCACGTTTGGGTAACTGCCTTGCGTCATCAACTGCTGGGAAGAGTCGACGAGATCGTGTCCGCGCGCCTTCAGCGCTTCGCTCCACGCATTGATCGCGGGCCAGCGGTTCAATGTACGCGGCGAAATGTATTTTCCGGCGGCATCGAAACCGCCATGCAACGTGTAACCGGCTTCGACATGCGGTTTTGCATAAGGATGATCGGCGAGAATTTCATCCGCGGAGTAAGTGAGCCTGGCCATGATCTGTTTTCCTCCCGGTTCGCTGCTTTTCTCGCGCGTAACCGCAAACTGATAGTTTGTCAGCTTCCCCAACCTGTCAATCCGGCGCATGGCGCGTTCATGACCAGTCCATGACAGGAGGACAAATTCGTACATATTTTCAATAAGTTACAGCTAATTGACGGAACATTCGCGTCTCCTCCGCGTAGCTTGCGTATGACTCGCCGCACTGGGCGGCGAGCCAGCGTAAGGAGTATCGAATGAAGTCCATTTATCGACGGCTGCTATCCGCCGCTACCGTTTCCGTTGCGGCCCTCGGCCTTGCCGGCGCGGCATCGGCGCAAAGCGAGCCGGGCTCAAGCCAGGCGGGTTACTATGTCAGTGGCGAAGGCGGCGTATCGCTGCTGCCGAACCTGCGGTTGAAGAGTGGCGGCACCACCGCGAACGAGCACTTCGACACCGGCTACGCCTATGGCGGCGCGGTCGGCTACGACATGGGCAATGGCACGCGCGTGGAACTCGACGCGCTGCACCAGATGTCGAACCTTTCGAGCGTCGGCGGCGTTCCGGCGGGCGGTCATCTGCAATCGACCAGCCTGATGGTCAACGGCCAATACGACCTGACGCACGGCACGCAGTTCACGCCTTATGTCGGCGTGGGCGTCGGTGCGCAGAATATCGGCGCAAGCATCGCCGGCGCGCATGATGCCGACTGGAAGCCGGCCTATCAGGCGGAAGCGGGATTGCGCACGAACATCTCCGACAAGGTTTCGGTGTTCGGCGAATATCGCTTCTCGCAAAGCGAAGCGGCGGATCTGTCGCTTGGCGGCGCGAATGCGCATCAGCACTTCGCCGATCACGGCATCCTCGCCGGTTTGACCTATCACATGGGAGAATGACGCTTCGACAGAGGCACCCGGGGGCGGGTGTCTCGGCGGGGGCATCATTAGAAATTACGGCGCCAGCGCGCGAACCAGAAAGCGCGTGAGATTTTTCACGACCGTTTCGCGGTCACGGCCGGAGCGCGCGCCTTCGCTCGCCGTCTGATGAATAGCACCCAGAATTGCCTGACCCACGATTTCCGCATCGTAGCCGCTGTCCGCATGCCCGTCCGCGACGAGTTCCTGCAAGGTCTTCGCCCAATCCGCGCCCCAGCGTTGCAGCAGAGGTTTCGCCGCCACGCCTTCCGCGTCGATGATCGCTTCATCCGTCATCGCCGCATTCAGCACACCTGGATGGCTTTCCGAGTATTCGAAGATCGCATACAGCGCCGTCGCGATCATCTGCTCCAGCGTCTGACCGGGTTGGCGCCGCGCCGCGAGATATTCATCGAGTTCTTCGCGTGCGTCGTCCACGAACGCCAGAAAGCACGCGCGCTTGTCGGGATAGTGAAGATAGAACGTGCCGTGGCCCAATCCCGCTTCGCGCGCGATGTCCTGCGGGCGCGTGGCGTGATAGCCGCGCTCCACGAACAGCTTGCGCGCGGCGCGCTTGATCTTTCCGAGACTTTCCGGCTTGCGCCGGGGGGGACGCTCCGCAATGGATTTTACATTGGAAACTGAGCTCATGGCGGGACTTTCAACTGGTGTACGGCGTCAAGTCAATGCGAAGGGCAGCGGCTGTTGGTACAATGTTCAACCTTTACGGGGAGAGACATCATGAACAAGAGCGTTTTTACGGCTGCGTGTTCTGTCTTTGCATTGTCCTTCATTGCGCCGGCTTTCGCCATGGGCGGCTATGGCGGTGGCAGCGGCGGCCCGATGGGCGGCGGCATGTCGATGGACGATTATTCCATGGCGGTCAGCCTCATCCACAACGAGAAATACGCCATGGCGACGGCCTATCTCAACCGCGCGCTGAAGAACAGCCCGCACAACGCGAATGTGCTGAACTATCTCGGCTACACCCATCGCATGCTCGGCGACTATCCCGGTTCGCTGGACTTCTATCAGAGAGCGCTCGCCATCAATCCCGATCACAAGGGTGCGCACGAATATCTCGGTGAGCTTTATCTGATGATCCACGACTCGGCATCCGCCGAAGGACAACTCGCGGAATTGACGCGGCTTTGCCCGGACGGTTGCGAAGAGAAAGATGTGCTGACGAAAGCCATCGCGGACTATCATGCGGCTGCGCATGCTGCTGCCACCCAAACGGCGGCGCCGGCGCAAACCGCCGCAACGCCTCCGGCGGCACAAACGGCACCGGCAACGCAGCCGTAGTGCTTTAGGCGACAGCCCGCATCGCGCGCCAAACGCGTTCGGGCGTCGCCGGCATGTCCAGATGATCGACATTGATGGCGTCGCAGACCGCGCTCATCAGCGCGGGAAGCGCACCGACGGTTCCGGCTTCACCGCAGCCCTTCGCGCCCATCGCATGCGTCTTGCACGGGATCTCTTCATAGGCGAAGTCGATATCCGGCATGTCGCTTGCGCGCGGCATCGCGTAGTCGGTGAAGCTGGCCGTCAGCGCCTGACCGCTCTCCGGATCGTAGACGCAATTCTCCATCACGGCCTGACCCAATCCCTGCACCACGCCGCCATGCACCTGACCGGCCACAAGCATGGGATTGATGACGCGCCCGAAATCGTCGAGCACGCGATAGGAGACGATATCGACCTTGCCGGTGTCCTTGTCCACTTCCACTTCGCAGATGTGGCAACCGTTCGGGAAAGTTGAAGCGGCGCCCTGAAAGGTCGCATCGCTATCAAGGCCCATTTCAAAGCCGGGAAGCTTTTCGCGCTTCAAGGTGACGGCGAGTTCCTGCACCGTCATCGAACGCTCTTCGCCCGCAACCTTGAAACGGCCGACGCCTTCGACGACATCGAAGCTCACATCCTTGCCGCCTGCCTGCATCACCTGACCGGCAGCCGTCTTGCCTTTCCTGATCACTTCGTCGGATGCGCCCAGCAAAGCGCCGCCGGACATGTTGAGTGAACGCGAACCGCCGGTGCCGCCGCCATTCACCCAATCGCTGTCGCCCTGCTTCACGGTGATCGCTTCGAACGGCACGCCGAGCTTTTCGGCGACGACTTGTGCGAAGGCCGTTTCATGGCCCTGCCCGTTCGATTGCGTACCGACGAGAAGTTCGATGCCGCCATTGTCGGTGAACTGCACGCGCGCGGGTTCGCTGCCGGCCGCGGCGGTGATCTCCACATAATACGCGATGCCGAAGCCGCGCCTTTTGCCGCGTGCTTCGGATTGCTTGCGGCGCTCCGCGAAGCCCGCCTGGTTGGCGCGTTTCAGGCCCTCTTCGAGCAGGCGCGGATAATCGCCGGAGTCGAAAGAGACACCCCACCAGTTCTTGTACGGCAGTTCATCCGGCTTGATGAGATTGCGGCGGCGGATTTCGACACGATCGATGCCGATCTTCTTCGCAGCCACGTCCATCAACCGCTCCATATAGTAAGCGGCCTCCGGGCGGCCCGCGCCGCGATAGGCATTGATAGGCGCGGTGTTGGAGAAGTAGCACCTGATATGCGTGAAGAACGCCGGCACGCGATAAACACCGCCGAAAATGCGCGAACCGGCCAGCGTCGGAATGAACGGCGCGAAGCCTGACAGATAGCCGCCGAGATTGGCACTGCCGGTGAACCGCAATGCGAGGATTTTTCCATCCTTGTCGAAGGCGCCTTCCGCGCGCGTGAGCATGTCGCGGCCATGATGATCGGCGAGGAATGCTTCTGTCCGATCCGCGGACCAGCGTGCCGGACGGCCCGTGATCTTCGATGCGATCAGCACGGCGCCCTGCTCCGGATAGAATCCGGCCTTCATGCCGAAGCCGCCGCCGACATCCGACGAAACAACGCGAAGCTTTTCCGGCGGAATGCCCAGGCATCCAGCGATGTTGGCGCGCAAGCCGCCCGAACCCTGATTGCCCGAATAAAGCGTGAAGCTGTCATGCGCCTTGTCATACACCCCGATGGCGTTGCGCGTTTCCATCGAGTTCACGACGATGCGGTTTTGCACCATATCGACGCTTGCCGTGTACGCGGCTTTCGCGAAAGCTGCAGCGGCTTCGTCTTCCTTGCCGTCCGCCCAGTCGAGGCATTCATTGTTCGGCACTTCGGACCATATCTGCGCACCCTTCGGTGCGGCGGCAAGCGTGCCGACGGCGTCGAGCGTTTCGTAATCGACATCGATCATCTCGGCGGCGTCGCGCGCCTGGGCTAGCGTTTCGGCGATGACCATCGCAACCGCTTCGCCGACGAACGTCACCTGATCCCTGGCAAGGAAATTCTTGGCGACGCCTTTGGGGAACGAGCCATCGCGTGCCTTCACCGGCGTTTTGGTGATGGGCATGCGGGCTGCGCGCGAACACGACCTGCGTTTCGTTCGGGAAATGCAGATCGTCCGTATACTGACCGTGTCCTGTCACAAAGCGGATATCTTCCGTCCGGCGGACGGATTGGCCTGTGCCGAATTTCATGAGAACCTCGTCATGGCCGGGCAGCGAGCGAAGCGACGCGCGACCCGGCTACCCATTTGTTAGTGCTTGTAGCTCGGATCGATGCGGTCGAGTTTGCGCAGCAGCGCCGGCCATGCCAGCGCACCGACCAGCCCGTCGAACGCCATCGCGCCCTGATTGGCGGTTTTCTCCGGCACGCCCTGGTTGGGCATGTTGGATTTCACCCCGCCCGACAGCGCCCGCACCTGCATGGTGCAAGCGCGTTCGAGGTAGTACATGCGCAGGAACGCATCGGGGCAGTTCTTGCCGATGGTCAGCGTGCCGTGGTTGCGCAGGATCATCGCGTTCTTGTTGCCGATGTCGTGCACCAGGCGCTCGCGTTCATCCAGATCCAGCGCCACGCCTTCATAGTCGTGATAGGCCAGATCGCCCGCGATCATCATCGCGTGCTGGTCGAGCGGCAGAAGACCGTCGGCTTGCGCCGACACGGCGACGCCATCGTCGGTGTGAACATGGATGATGCAATGCGCGTCGTCGCGGTTCATATGCAGCGCGCTGTGGATGGTGAAGCCCGCGGGGTTCACCGGATATGGACTCTCCTGGACCTTGTGGCCATCCACATCGATCTTCACGAGGCTCGACGCCGTAATCTCTTCGAACAGCAGACCATAAGGATTGATCAGGAAGTGATGTTCCGGTCCAGGCACCCGCGCGGAGATATGGGTGAAGATCATGTCGTCCCAACCGTGCAGCGCGATCAGCCGGTAGGTTGCGGCCAGATCGACGCGCAGCTTCCACTCCTCCTCGCTGACCTTGCCTTCCAGCGACTGGATGTTGTGGGCCGGCGGCACCTTTATTTCGAACTTTTCGCGAAGCTGGGCCTGCGTTTGCATGGCGATCTCCCTGATATCCTGATGCAAGAGTGGTCCTGCCGCCCGCGCCCTGTCAAACCCCGGCGAAAGCCCTAAATCAGCCGGAAAGCGGTGACCGCCCAGGCGTAGCTCGCAACACGCCAACCAGCCCCATCTCGCTGCAACACGAAGGACCAACCGCCCTCCTCTTCAAAGGGTTTTTGATGTGTCATGCCGGTCCAGGTGGTTGGAAGGGCGAAATAGACCGTGTCGCCCGAGCGGCTAAAATCCTGCGCCGGACCGAAAGCGGCAACGAGTCCGCTCAGTCCATTCGCATGCCCGCGAAACCCGGCGCGCCAGCGTGAAACCGCATCCGAGCCACGAAAGACATAAGGTGCGAAATTTTCCACGATCACGACGTCGTCTGCGAAAACCTTCGCGAGTTTCGCCTCGTCGAGCGTCGCCATGAACGCGGCGATGGCCTGGACGGGCATCATCATCGCCGCATCGGGAACAGATGAAGCGCTCACGGCGAAACGCGCGTCCGATTCACCGCCTTTATCCAACCGTCATAGAGCGTATCGCGCACAGCGCGGCCCATTTCCGGCGTGAAACGGCGGTCCAGCGCCCATCCTTTCGCGATGTCGGAAAAGTCGCTGAAGATGCCCGCCGATAATCCGGCCAGATAGGCCGCGCCGAGCGCCGTTGTTTCGGTGACTTGCGGACGGTCGACCGGCAGTCCGGTGAGATCGGCGAGCCGCTGGCAGAACCAATCATTGCGCACCATGCCGCCATCGACCTTCAGCGCCCTGGGCGCATCGAGGCCCGCATCGCGCATGTCGCGCGCCATCGCCTCCAGAAGATCGCGCGTCTGGAAACATACGGAGTCGAGCGCCGCCCGCGCGATTTCGGCCACGCCCATATCCCGCGTCAGCCCCATGATGGCGCCGCGCGCGTCCGGGTCCCAATAAGGCGCACCGAGGCCCGTGAAGGCCGGCACGAAATAGAGTCCGTCGGAGGGCTTGGCCGTCTTCGCCAGCGCTTCGATCTCGGCGGCGTTGCGGATCACGCCCAGCGCGTCGCGCAACCATTGCACCACCGCGCCCGCGATGAAGATGCTGCCTTCGATCGCATAGGCCGTCTGTCCTTTCGCACGATAAGCGCTTGTCGCGAGCAACCGGTTCCTGGAGGACGGCGTGGTGCTGCCGGTGTTCACCAGCGCGAAGCATCCGGTGCCGTAAGTGGATTTCACGTCGCCGGGATTGAAACAGGCCTGGCCGACCGCCGCGGCCTGCTGATCCCCCGCGATGCCGCGGATCAGAATGGCCCGGCCCAGAAGGTCTGGCATGGTCGCGCCATAGTCGCCGTCGCTGTCGCGCACTTCGGGAAGAACCGCGCGGGGAACATTGAACAGCCGCAGCATGTCCTCATCCCAAGCCAACGTCTTCAGGTTGAGCAGCAGCGTGCGCGACGCATTGGTGACATCGGTCGCGTGAAGCTTGCCGCCAGTCAGCTTGTAGACCAGCCAGGAGTCGATAGTGCCGAAGGCCAGCTCACCGCGCTCCGCCCGCGCGCGCGCACCGGGGATATGATCCAGCAGCCACTCGACCTTCGTGCCGGAAAAATAGGGATCGAGAAGCAGTCCCGTGGTAGCGGAAACTTTCGCTTCATGCCCCGCCTCTTTCAGCGCCCGGCAGCGGTCGGCCGTCCGGCGATCTTGCCAGACGATGGCGTTGTGCAGCGGCGCGCCGGTCTTGCGATCCCACAACAGGGTCGTCTCGCGCTGGTTGGTGATGCCGATGGCGGCGATGTCCTTCGGTTCGACACCCTTCGCGGCCGCGCGGCAGCAGGCGAGCGTCGTCTGCCAGATTTCCTCAGCGTCATGCTCCACCCAGCCATTGGCGGGATATATCTGGCGTGTCTCGATGGCATGCTGCGCTACAGGTCGTGCCAGCGCATCGAACAGGATCGCGCGGCTGGACGTCGTCCCCTGATCGATCGCGAGAATAAAGGGCGGCTCGAAGATCATTTGTCGACTCGGCATGGTTTCGACCGTGTTTAGCTTAACACGCTGTTAACGGCGTTTTGGTTAAGTTCCGCACTTCAAAGGGGCGGCGAATTCCGCAGCGCGGGGGCGTACATGGCGTTAACGGCACAAGACATGAGCAGCATGGGCCGTCTGGCACAACTTGCGGCGAACCCGCAGGGCGTGGGCCGGGACGAGATCTATGTCGCCATTGCTTCGCTCTTCCGTGCACAGGGTCCTCACCTTTCCGAACGCGAACGCCTGCTGATGCGGGAAATTCTTCTCAAGCTTTCCCGTGATGTCGAGATGGCCGTGCGCATCGCGCTTGCCGAGCGCCTCGCCGACGACGAAGACGCGCCGACCGACCTCATCCTCATGCTATGCGACGACCGCATCGAAGTCGCCCGCCCCGTCATCCTGCGCAGCCGCAAGCTGACTGATGCCGAGATCCTGAAATTCGTCCGCGAAGCCTCCGTCGATCATCAGGCAAGCGTCGCGGCGCGCCCCAATATCGGCGAACCGGTGAGCGATGTTCTGGCGCGCAGCGATGCGGAGACGGTTCTCGTCAACCTCGTTCGCAATGCCACGGCACGCATTGGCACGTTCGCGTTCGAAACGCTTGTCGAGAAATCCCGCGCGCTCGAAAGCCTGCACGGCCCCCTCGCGACCCGCAGGGACCTGCCGCCGGTGCTGGCGACGAAGATGTGCGAATGGGTTTCCGACGCGCTGAAGACCCACATCACCAACAACTTCCCCGCAAACGCGCAAAAGACCGCCGCTAACGTCAATGAGGCGCGCCACGCCGTTCAAACCGCGCCTTTCGCTCCCGAACCGATCGAGGGCGGCGATCCGACGAGCCGGCTGGTGGACAAACTCCACACGGCCGGACAGTTGAAAGCCGGATTTCTTCTGCGAGTTTTGCACCAAGGACAGATCGATCTTTTCGACCTCGCCTTTGCCCGACTGATCGGCATGGAATTGAACGCATTTCGCCGGGCATTTTATCAGCACGGCCCCCGCGCCGTGGCGCTGGCCTGCCGCTCGGTCGGCATTGACCGCGCCGTCTTCGCGACGGTGTTCAATCTTTCGCGCCAATCCCGCTCCATACCGCCGACGATCTCTTCGGAGCAGCGCGAAGAGGTGGAGAGCGTGTTCAAGGCTTTCACCAGAGCGGACGCCATCGCGATCCTGCAGGCACAGCCCACCGCTGGATGAAGCGCCCTTCGCCCTGATAGGGTGGGGGCATGATCGACCCGTTCGGCCGGCACATCACCTATCTGCGCGTCTCGGTGACGGATCGCTGCGATTTTCGCTGCGTCTATTGCATGCCCGAACACATGACCTTCCTGCCCAAGGCCGATCTTCTGACGCTGGAAGAGCTGGAGCGCGTCTGCGCGGCATTCATCCGCAAGGGCGTCGACCGCATCCGGCTGACCGGCGGTGAACCGCTCGTGCGCCGCAATGCGATGTCGCTGATCGAAAACCTCGGCAAGCGGATCGGCGCGGGCGGATTGAAGGAATTGACGCTGACGACAAACGGCAGCCAGCTTTCCCGCTTCGCCGGGCCGCTCAAGGACGCCGGCGTCGAGCGCGTGAATATTTCACTGGATACCCGCGATCCCGACAAATTCCGCACCATCACGCGCTGGGGCGACTTGAACAAAGTGCTGGCGGGGATCGATGCCGCGCGCGCGGCCGGGCTTCAGGTCAAGATCAACACCGTCGCCCTGCGCGGGATCAACGACGAAGAGATTCCGGACATGATGGAATGGGCGCATGGCGAAGGCATGGACCTGACCCTGATCGAAACCATGCCGATGGGTGACATCGATGCCGACCGTGTCGCGCAATACATGCCGCTGTCTCTGGTGCGCGCGAACCTTGCGCGCCGATATGTGCTTACGGACAGCGAATATCGCACCGGTGGGCCCGCGCGCTATGTGCATGTCGCGGAAACAGGTGGACGCCTGGGCTTCATCACGCCGCTCACGCATAATTTCTGCGAAAGCTGCAACCGCGTGCGGCTGACCTGCACCGGAATGCTGTATATGTGCCTTGGACAAAACGATGACGCCGATTTGCGCAAGCCGCTACGGGCGTCAGGGGACGATGAATTGCTCGATGCCGCCATCGACGAAGCCATTGGCCGCAAGCCGAAGGGGCACGATTTCATTATCGATCGCAGGCATGACCGCCCTGCTGTTTCCCGCAACATGTCCCTGACGGGCGGCTGATCCATGACGACACTTCATTTCGTGGCTTCCGATGCGACAGACGCGCAAGCGGCGCTTACGGCTTTGCGCGAGCGACATGAAGATGCCGGTGAGAAGGCGGCGGATGTCATCATCGCGCTCGGCGGTGACGGCTTCATGCTGCAGACGCTGCATCGGTTCCTGGGATCGAAGAAGCCGATCTACGGCATGAATCTCGGCTCGGTCGGCTTCCTGATGAACGAGTATCGCGATGAGGGCCTGTTGGAACGCCTCGCCGCGGCCGAACCGGCGCATGTCCATCCGTTGCGCATGAAAGCCACGACGACCGCGGGACAATCGGTCGATGTACTGGCGTTCAACGAAGTGTCTCTGCTGCGCGAAACACGGCAAGCGGCAAAGATCCGCATCAGCGTGGACGACCGCGTGCGCATCTCCGAACTCATTTGCGATGGCGTGCTGATTTCCACGCCCGCCGGCAGTACGGCCTATAACCTGTCGGCGCATGGCCCGATCCTGCCCATCGACGCGGCGCTGCTCGCCCTGACACCGATCAGCGCCTTCCGGCCGCGGCGCTGGCACGGCGCCCTGCTCTCGCATCGGGCCCGGACTCGCTTTGAGATTCTGGAACCGGTGAAGCGACCGGTGAGCGCTGTGGCGGATGACCGGGAAGTCCGCAACGTGGCCCAGGTCGATGTGGCGGAAGACCGGTCGATTTCCATGACCATGCTGTTCGACGCCGGCCACAGCCTCGATGAGCGGATTCTGGCAGAGCAATTCGTGGACTAAACGATGGCCGGTTAACACCCTTTTGGCGCGGAACCGTGCAAAAAGTTGCGCGTCTTGCAAGGTTCCCTTGGCAAAATGTCGGCTTTCCATCATTCCAATTCACAACGCATTAAGGGGCTGACGGCTACCCTTTCGTTCAAATTTGAATATTTCCAAGTTCTTGCGCCGGACGGGTTATGAGCGGGTATCGGTTCGACCGATTGAAAATTCTCGTCGTCGACGACAACCAGCACATGCGCAAGCTTGTGGTGGCGATCCTGCAGGCCTTCGGAACGACCCAAATCTACGAAGCGTCCAATGGCGCACGCGCGCTGGTCGTGATGCGCGAGGAAAACCCGGACGTCGTCATTCTCGATTGGATGATGGACGAAATGAACGGCATCGAATTCACGAAAGAGGTCCGGAACTCGCCCACCAGCCCAAATCCGTATGTGCCGATCATCATGCTGACGGGACATACGAGTGCGGACTGCGTGCAGCAGGCGCGCGATGCCGGCATCAACGAATTTCTTGCCAAGCCGGTGTCGGTCAAGGCCATGCTGGCGCGGTTGACGGCCGTGATCGAGTATCCGCGGCCCTTCGTCCGCACCGCGAATTATTTCGGGCCGTGCCGGCGCCGCAGAAACAGCGAGGACTACGCCGGACCGGAGCGCCGGTCCGAATTCGAAATCGTTGATCAAGCAGCATCATCCTGAGTCGGGGGACAGGGAAATGGCTAGAACACCAATCGAAATATTCACACCGCCCAACATGCTGAAGGCCAAAGCCGGCGGCACCGGGCTTGGCCTCGATGGGGCCGCGTTGAAACGCGCGCAACAGGCGATGGAAGAGCTCAAGACGGAATTCGCGGCCTGGATGGACACGGATGTCGAGAAACTGAGCGGCAGCCGCGATGCGTTCGCAAAGCAGCCCAACGCCACAACGCACGGCCAGCTCTACCGCGCGAGCCACGATCTGAAGGGGCAAGCGCTCACATTCGAACATCCCGTCGTGGCGCGCATGGCGGCATCGCTCTGCAAGTCAGGATAGGACCGTCCGGGCCCTGCTCCACCCACGGCGTCACCGTCAGGGGTTTCTCGGCATCCGCGGCCGCCAGAGCATCCGCGACCGTTTTGGACTTCGCCAACTTCATCAGATTGAGCTTGGTCGGAAAGATCACGTTCCACTTCTTGCGGTCGGCGATCGCAGCCGCCGGCGAAATCCAGATCGAATCCACGGATTCGCGGCCATCGTGGCTTCGAACCGCTTGGGCATGTTGTCCGGCGTGATCCAGTGCGCGAAATGCGCCAGCGTATCGAACGCGATGTTGAGCCGTTCCTTTCGCAGCATGTCGATCAGGCCGATCTCGCCCTTTTCCAGCGGGTGGCGATAGTGCTCCAGGCCCGCGAGGCGATCGCTGGTGATGAACACCGGACAACCGGCTTCGCGCGCGAAGAGAATGCCGGATTCCTCGAACGCCTCGCGGATCGCGGCCGCGCCCAGCGCGCGCATCTCCGGGCTCCAGCCCGCCGCGCCATAGCTGAAATCGCTTAGACCGGCGTCGTAATCGCCCTTGCTGACCTTGCCGCCGGGAAACACCAGCGCACCGGCCACGAAATCGATTTGGTGATGCCGTTTCACCATGAAGACTTCCAGGCCGTTTGCGCCATCGCGCACGATGAGAACGGTTGCCGCCGGAACGGGAGCGGCCTTTGCACTGTCGGACATATCGCCTCGCTTTTGACTCAGTCTAGCGGGCGATGGCCGCTGCCGTCACGCTCGCTCCCATCACCGCTGCGAGCACCCAGAAATATGCGACGGAGCCAAACACACTGACCGCCCATCCGGTCATCATCGGTCCTGCAATCGAGCCGAGGCCAAACACCAGAACCAAGCCTGCCGCTGCGGCAACGCGTTGCGATGGCAGAACCGCATCGTTCGCATGCGCAACAGAAATTCCATAAAGCGGAAACACCAGCGCGCCGATCAAGGCCGACGCGATATCGAGCATGACGATGCCTTCGCTCTGCGCCCAGATGCCGAACAGCGATGCGAGCATCCCCGCCGCGCACATCAGCCCGATCGTGCGCCTGCGGCCGATATGGTCCGACACCCATCCCAAGGGAAACTGCACCAGAGCGCCGGCCACCATCGCCACGCCCATGAAGAAACCGATTTGCGGGAGCGTAAAACCTTCGCGCTGCGCATAGACCGGCCCAAACGTGAAGACGACAGCCCAGGACACGCCCGAAAGGATCGTCGCAACCACGCCCAGGGGCGCGATGCGAAACAATGCCGGCAGACTGAACGGTTCCGGTGGCGCATGTGCTGCAGCGCCGTTGGACAAAGAGAGAATGGGAATTGCCGAGACGATGAAAAATCCCGCAGACAGCAGGAACAGCGACATCGTTTTGGGATCGCCGGTCGTCAGCAGAAACTGCGCGATGGTCATCGCCGTCATCTGCCACACCATGTAGACCGCGAAGACGCGCCCGCGCACCCGATTTTCGCTGCGGTCGTTGATCCAGCTTTCCACCGCGACGAAGTTCACCGAGATCGCAAGGCCCGACACGACGCGCAGCAAGGTCCAAGCAGACGGTGAAACGAAAACGCCGTGCACGGCGATGGACACGGCCGCGATAGCCATGGCGATCCAGATGGTGCGCACATGTCCGAGGGACCGGATCACCAGCGGGCTGACCAACGGACCGGCGGAATAGCCGACATAATAGCCCGCCATGATGAGGCCGATGGCGAGCGGCGGAAATTTCTCGATGCCCGCGCGCACGCCGAGCAGATCGGTCTGCAGCCCGTTCGCGAGCTGCACCAAACCGCCTGTCAGGATGACCGCCCAAACGGAGCGAAGCGCGACGCGCATGAAATGCTCGAAATAGCCCCGCGCTGCTTACGCAGCGCAGGCGCGCGATGCAACCCGCGGATCAGTGCGTGTGTTGAGCGTCGCCGCTGGGCGAAAGCTGCGCCAGCATGTCGATGACGCTGCTGGTCAGCGCGAACGGCGCGCTTGGCGTGCCGGTCGAGAAGCTGTTGCCGCCCATCGAATTAAGCATCTGGAAGGCTGTCCACTGATCGGACACGCCGGTGCTCAGGGCACCGTATTGAACATAGTTCTTGCTGCTGGCAGCCGGTTTCGGGTCCTTGGCTTCGACCGTCTTGGCGCCGGACGGCTGCTTGATGGCCCAGTTGTAGACCTCGCGGACCGTCTTGGCCGAACCGTCGGCGTGATAGAAAACATTGCGGTTGGCATCGGCTTCCGCCGGGAACGCCTTGGCGGCATTCGCATCGGGCTGGGCCTGGCTCATGCGGATCAGCTTGGTGGCCTGGGCGGTGCCGAGAAAATGCGCCGCGTAGAGTTCGCCGTTGCAGACATTGCGGCCCAGCGCGCCCTGGAGGCTCGAGCGGCACTGGTTGGCGAACTCGCCTTCCATGAGCGAGGCGACCTGCGGATTGTTCCGCAGGGAAAGAATTGCCGAGCGGTCGGCACGATCGGGCACGCGATAACGGCCGTCCGGACCCTGGCTGATCTGGTTGGCGTAGGAGCCCAACCCGTACTGCGCGCCATGCTGTTTGACGAGGCCGAGCCAGGTCTGCTCGACGAACTGGAACAGCCCGGAAGCGCTGGAAGTGCCTGCTTTTGCAGTGCATTTCAGGCCGGACTCGCGGGTCGCGGTGTCCAGCAGATAGTTGAAATCGGTGCCCGTTGCGGCGCTTGCCTGCTTGAGAGCGGCAAGGACGTCGGTACGGTTCGCGGTGGCGTTGGTGGCTTCTGCCAGCATGGTCACAGGTTCTCCTGCCTGTGACTTCGCAACACCCGTGCCAACTCAAAGCTTGTCGTGGAGTTGCTTCACCAGCGCGGCTTTAACATCTCGTTCATATGTGACGGCAAGGCCGTTCCCCCAAACGGGGCCCGGCCACGCGGCATCTCCCAGTTTGCGCGCAACCACGTGGACATGAAACTGCGGCACCAGATTGCCCAGCGCTCCGACATTGATCTTCACCGCGCTAGTGATGGCTTTGAGGCCGAGGCTTGCGCGGTTGATCTCCTCGACCAGCACCATCCGTTCGGCGTGCTTCAGGTCGTGGATTTCGGACAACCCGGCCCGGCGCGGGACAAGGATGAGCCAGGGGTAACGCGCGTCGCGCGCGCTCAGGGGGATTCGTTTGCGCATCGGCATCATTGGTTGCGGCATCGCCGGTCAAGCGGCGGCCATTGCGCTTGCGCGCGACGGCCATGACGTGACGGTCTTCGAGCGTTTCGCCGAAGCCAAGCCGGTGGGGGCCGGCCTGCTGCTGCAGCCGTCCGGCCAGCTCGCGCTGGAGCGGCTCGGCATCCTCGACCGGGTGAAGCAATGGGGTGCGCCGGTCAAACGGCTCTACGGCCGGACGACGGGCGGCCGCACCATCATGGACCTGCGCTATGTGAAGTTCGACAAGCAGGCGCAGGGGCTCGGCCTGCACCGCGCGGTTCTTTTTCAGGCCCTGCAGGACGGCCTCGCCGCCTCTGGGGCCAAACTCGTGCTCGGTTTCGACGTCACCAAGATCAAGGACGTGAATGCGCCGCGCCTGATCGCGCGCGACGGACGCGCCGAAGGGCCGTTCGATCTCGTCGTCAATTGCGCCGGCACACATGACAATCTGCGCAAATCTCTCAACGTGCGGGTGGACGACCCGGTCTATCCATGGGGCTGCCTGTGGGCGATTCTGCCGGACCGGACGGGCGCGTTTCAGGAAGAGCTGCGGCAGGTCTGCGAAAGCACGCAGATCATGATCGGTATCCTGCCCATCGGCCGCGTTCCGGATGGGGCCCATGACGGCAATCATGTTGCGCTGTTCTGGAGCCTGCTGCACAAACAATATGGCGCACAGCGCAAGATAGGAATCGACGCGCTGCGTTCGCGCATCCTGCACTACTGGCCGGAAGCCAAGCCCGTGGTCGACCAGCTGCACGACATCAACCAGTTCTCCCTCGCGACCTATCGCGACGTCAGGATGAAGACATGGCGCGAAGGACATGTGCTCGTCATCGGCGACGCGGCGCATGGGACAAGCCCGCAGCTTGGGCAAGGCGCGAACCTCGCGCTGATCGACGCGATCACGCTGGCGAGCGCCTTGCGGCAAAAGCGCGATGTGGAAAGCGCGCTGATCGCCTATGAGAGAATGCGCCGGCCGCATCTGCGCTACTACCAATGGGCTTCGCATCGCGTCACGCCGATGTTCCAGTCGAACAGCCGCGTGCTGGGATGGCTCCGCGACATTTTCTTCGGTCCGATGGCGAAGACGCCCGGCATCGCGCGCATCATGCGCAACACGCTCGCTGGCGTGCGCAAATCGCCGATGGGTCTTTGGAAAGCGCCGGACTAGTTATCCCTGAAGCGGAGGGATCGGCAGATATCCGAGCCGCCACGCCAGAAACGCCGCATAGGCGACATAGCCGAGCAGAAGCAGCGCGCCGTTGAAACGCGACAGCCGCCAGGATGAAATCATCAGCGGCATCAGAACAACGGAAACACCCAGCATGATAAAAAGATCCGGGCTCGCTGCCACAGGGATGCCGGACGAATAGGTCACGGCCGCGAAGCCGAGCACGCCCAGAATATTGAAAAGACTCGACGAGAAAAGATAGCCGAGCGTCACATCGCTCCAGCCGCGCGCCGTCATGGACAGCATGAAGACGAATTCCGGAACCGCCGTCGCCAGCGCAACAAGGATCAGCGCGACCATCGTGCTGGACAGGTGCTCCTGCTGCGCGACTACCAATGCGCCGTCGATCAGGCAGCGCCCGCCGAAATAGAGCGCGACCAAACCCGCTCCGAGGAGAAAGACGCTCATGCCGAAGGATTGCGGGGCGCGGCATTGCGCGCGCGCCGCGGAATCCTGCGCGGATTTTCGCCAGTCCATCACGACACAGACCGCGACATAGATCGCAAACCCGGCGAGAAGGATGAAGCCTTCCATGTGCGACAAGCTTCCGTCCCATGCCGCGAAGACGAGCGCGGCGCTGGCCAGCACCATGGCGAGCCCATCGCGAAAGACGTTCTTGGGCGGACTTGGCAGCGGCGTGAACAACGCGCCCAGTCCCAGGATCAGAAGCAGATTGACGATGTTGCTGCCGACGACGCTGGCAACGGCCATCTCCGGCGCGTGCCGCACCATCGCTTGAACCGCGACGAAGAACTCCGGCGCGGAGGCGGCAGCGGACACAATGAAGAGGCCGACAATCGTGGGCGACAATCCGACCGCGCGCGAAAGGCCGATGCCCGCACGCAGCAGTGCTTCGCTGCCCGCGAAGAGCAGCACCAGGCCAATCACCACAAATGCATAGGCCATGAAACGAACGGCGCCCCGATACCGGTCGCGCGTCCCATTAACCAAAGCGTGGCCGAGTTGTCCCGTTAGAGGGCTTCGGCAAATCTTTGCGGGGTGAAGCTGCGGATTTCCGGCGCGGCAGACCCCAGAATGAGACGGCTTACGGTTTCTGCTACCGCCGGTGCAAAGAGAATGCCGTTCCGGAACTGGCCTGTCGCGACGTAGAGATCCTTCACACGGGTCTCGCCGAGGATGGGAAGTCCATCGGGCGAGCCGGGCCGCAAGCCCGCCCAATGCTCATCCAGAATCCAACGCGCCAGCGACGGCATCAGCGCGATGGCATGGTCCAGCAGCCAATCCTCCGCTTCATCCGTGACGGCTGTGTCAAAGCCCGCTTCCTTCATGGTGGCGCCGATCAGCAGACGGCCTTCACGCGGGACGAGATAAACACCATTGCCCCACACGACCTGGCCTGGAAGGCGCGCGCCCGGCGGCGGAGACAACGCCAGCATCTCGCCTTTCACCGGGCGAGCGGCCGGCAGCACCGGCCTATCGATCGCGATGTCTGCGGACCATGCGCCCGCGGCGATCAGGATCTTGTCGGCATAGTAGAGACCGAACGGCGTATGCACGGCCCTGAGTTCACCCTCCGCTTCGATGCGAACCACCGCTTCGTTCGGCGAGAGTTTTCCGCCGGCGCGCGCAAATGCCTTGGCGAGCGCGGTACCCAATGCGCGATTGTCCACCTGTGCTTCGTCGCCGTCCCACAGGGCGCCCGCGACCGCATTGCTCAGCATCGGCTCGCGCGCCTGCGCTTCGTCCGC
>SMFH01000049.1_pt1 | contig 21071 bp, 23 predicted proteins | sample 2456121 | NCBI WGS metagenome assembly SMFH01 (sample SAMN10132613, study PRJNA489261) | soil metagenome | isolation source: day120 antibiotic-silty clay loam soil | place: USA
TGAACAACTTCATCCCGCCCTATGAATCCACCGTCACGCAGAATTTGTGGGATGCGGGCGCGGTGATGCTCGGCAAGACGAACATGGACGAGTTCGCTATGGGCTCGTCGAACGAGACGAGTTTCTACAAGCCCGTGCTGTCGCCCTGGCGCGCGAAGAATTCCAATGCCGCGCTGGTACCGGGCGGATCGTCCGGCGGATCGGCATCTTCAGTTGCCGCGAACCTCTGCCTCGGTGCGACCGGCACCGATACCGGCGGTTCGATCCGTCAGCCCGCCGCCGTCACAGGCACAGTTGGCCTGAAACCGACTTATGGCCGTTGTTCGCGCTGGGGCACCGTCGCATTCGCCTCGTCGCTCGATCAGGCGGGCCCGATGACGCGCACCGTGCGCGATGCCGCGATCCTGCTGCGCCACATGGCGAGTGTGGACCCCAAAGACTCCACCAGCGTCGATATCGCCGTGCCGGACTATGAGGCCGGTTTGGAAAACGGCGTGAAGGGCCTGCGGGTGGGCATTCCGAAGGAATACCGCATCGATGGCGCGCCGCCGGAGATCGATGCGCTCTGGCAGAAGGGCGCGGACTGGCTGAAGGCACAGGGCGCGGAGATTGTCGAGGTTTCGCTGCCCCACACCAAATATGCGCTGCCGGCTTATTATATCGGGGCGCCGGCGGAGGCCTCGTCCAACCTCGCGCGCTATGATGGCGTTCGCTATGGCCACCGTACCAAGGAAGCCATCCGCGACATCACGAATCTCTATGAGAAGAGCAGGGCCGAGGGTTTCGGCGCGGAAGTGCGCCGCCGCATCCTGATCGGCACTTATGTGCTCTCCGCCGGCTATTACGACGCCTATTATTCGCGTGCCCAGAAGATCCGCACGCTGATCCTCCAGGACTTCGAGCAGGCATTCGAGAAATGCGATGTGCTGCTGACGCCTGCAACGCCGGGGCCGGCCTTCGCCATCGGTGAAAAGAGCAACGACCCAATCTCGATGTATCTGAACGACGTGTTCACGGTGACGGTGAACCTCGCAGGCCTTCCGGGCCTCGCGGTTCCGGCGGGTTTGACCGCTGACGGCCTGCCGCTCGGCCTTCAGATCATCGGCAAGGCATTCGATGAATCGACGGTGCTCCGGGCCGGGCGTGCCATCGAGGTCGCCGCAAATTTCACCGCGAAACCGCAGCATTGGTGGGCGGCATGAGCCAGCACGCATCCAAAACGATCAAAGGCGAAACTGGCGAATGGGAAATCGTCATCGGCATGGAAGTCCATGCGCAGGTGCTTTCCAAGGCCAAGTTGTTCTCCGGGGCTTCCACGGAATTCGGCGCGGAGCCGAACAGCCATGTGAGCTTCGTGGATGCGGCCATGCCCGGCATGCTGCCGGTCATCAACCGCTTCTGCGTCGAGCAGGCGGTGAAGACGGGCCTTGGCCTCAAAGCCCAGATCAACAACCGCTCGGTCTTCGATCGCAAGAATTACTTCTATCCCGATCTGCCGCAGGGCTATCAGATCAGCCAGTTCAAGAACCCCATCGTGGGCGAGGGCGAAATCCTCCTCGACATGAAGGATGGCGAGACGATCCGCGTGGGCATCGAGCGCCTGCATCTGGAGCAGGACGCTGGCAAAAGCCTTCACGACCAGCATCCGGACATGTCCTTCGTGGACCTGAACCGCTCCGGCACGGCACTCATGGAAATCGTGTCGAAGCCGCACATGCGATCCTCTGAGGAAGCCGCGGCATTCCTGAAGAAATTGCGCGCCATTGTCCGCTATCTTGGCACTTGCGACGGCAATATGGACGAAGGCTCCATGCGCGCGGACGTGAACGTGTCCGTCTGCAAGCCGGGCGGCTATGAAAAGTTCCGCGAGACGGGCTCATTCAAGCATCTGGGCACGCGCTGCGAGATCAAGAACGTCAATTCCATGCGCTTCGTGCAGATGGCGGTGGAATATGAAGCCCGCCGGCAGGTGGAGATCATCGAAGGCGGCGGCACGATCAAGCAGGAGACCCGCTTGTTCGACAGCAAGTTGAACGAGACGCGCTCCATGCGCTCCAAGGAAGAAGCGCACGACTATCGCTACTTCCCCGATCCCGATTTGCTGCCGCTGGAACTCGAACAGAGCTGGGTCGATGGCCTCAAGGCATCGTTGCCCGAGCTTCCCGACGAGAAAAAGGCGCGCTTCATCAAAGACTTCGGTATTTCCGCTTATGATGCGGGTGTTCTCGTCGGCGAGAAGGAGCTTGCCGACTTCTACGAAGAACTCGCGCGTGGCGTCGATGCGAAAGCGGCGGCGAACTGGTTGAACAATGAAGTGCTCGGCCGTCTCAACCGCGACGGGCTGGGGATAACGCAGTCGCCGGTGAGCGCATCGGCGAACAATGCAATCATCCGCATGATGGGTGATGGCACGATTTCCGGTAAACTTGCCAAAGACTTATTGGATATCGTGTGGAGCGAAGGTGGAGATCCGGTTCAGATCGTCGAACAGCGCGGCATGAAGCAGGTTACCGATACATCGGCGATCGAGAAGGCCGTTGAAGCGGTCATCGCCGCGAACCCCGACAAGGTTGAAGAGATAAAGGCGAAACCGAAACTCGCCGCTTGGTTTGTCGGTCAGGTGATGAAGCAGACGGGTGGAAAAGCAAATCCATCTGTCGTCAACGCGGTGCTCAAGACGCGACTCAATCTGCCCGACGAGGGGTGATTCGCACAAAATGCGCAGTTGGCGGTTTTGCGCCGAAGAAACCGGCACATGATTGTCCGTACAAAGAATAACTCATCTGATATCGATAAAATATAGGTTTTGCGACACTTCGTCTCTTGCGTGCATTTTTGAAAAGCCCGCGAAGCTTGCAAAACAAAAAGCAACCCCCTCATATTGTTTACGTTTTGGGGGCGCGAGTCGCGTTACCTCGAACTCTAGAGGAGTTGTTCACATGCCAGTTGCAAAGAGAAAGAAAGCCAAGAAGGCGAAGAAGGCCAAGGCCGCGCCGAAGGCAAAGAAGACCAAGAAGCGCCGTAAGGCGAAGAAATAGCCTTCTGACGCAAGTCAGACAGGTTTTGATGGCCGCGGTCCCGAATGGGCGCCGCGGCCATTCCTTTTGTGACAAGCCGGGACCATCATCGGGTTAGCGCCATCCAGCCTCCGAGGTGACCGTCATGAAGTCCAAGAAGCGAAAAGCCGAGAAACGCCCTGCGAAACCGGCGAAGGCCAAGGCCAAGGCCAAGAAGGCCGCCAAGCCCACCAAGCGCGCGCCGCGACCCATCGAATTTTACTATTGGCCGACGCCGAATGGCTGGAAGGTCAGCATGATGCTGGAGGAGTGCAAGCTCCCCTACGTCCTCAAAGCCGTGAACATCGGCAAAGGTGAGCAGTTCGAGCCCGGCTTCCTCAAGATATCGCCTAACAACCGGATGCCGGCGATCGTCGATCCGGACGGTCCGGGTGGAAAATCGATCTCCGTCTTCGAGTCCGGTGCCATCCTGCAATATCTGGGTCGCAAGACCGGCAAGTTCTATCCCACAGATGAGCGCAAGCGCGTCGAAGTCGATGAATGGCTGTTCTGGCAGATGGCGGGCCTTGGTCCGATGACCGGGCAAGCGAGCCATTTTCGCAACTACGCCAAGAAAGAAGAGAACGCCTACGCCCTGGAGCGCTACACCAACGAAGTTCATCGCCTGCTCGGCGTGATGAACAAGCGGCTGGCGACGCGCCAATACCTTGCCGGCTCCTATTCCATCGCCGACATGGCGTGCTGGGGCTGGGTGAAGGCCATCAACGGCATGATGGGCGGCTTCCTCGATGAATTCCCCAACGTAAAGGCGTGGCTCGACCGTATCGGCGCGCGTCCGGCGACGGAGAAGGGTTTCAAATTGGGCCGCGAATTGCGCGAGCAGGCGGCAAGCGATCCCAAGGCGGAAGAAGAACGGCGGAAGATTTTGTTCGGGCAACGCGCGCGGACATAATCGCCAATCGTTAGCGCGCGTTAACCGTTTACGCGCGGCAACGTTAACCTGCCTTTAGCCTGTTCCTCTCACCATCGACATGCGCGGGAGAATTCCGCGTGTGACGAGGGAAGAATTCTGAGAGGGGGATGCGATGGCGTGCGTTGATATCGATGCGCTGACGCAATTTGAAAGCGAAGCACAGAAGGGCCGCGCCGACGCGCTCTACAATCTGGGGCTTGCCTATTCGACCGGGCAGGGCGTGGAAGTGGACTACATCGCGGCGCATAAATGGTTCAACCTGGCCGCAATCAAGGGCAGCGAGCTCGCAAAGAGCTGGCGGGCGCAGATCTCGGCGGAGATGAATGTCGGTCAGATCGCGGAAGCCCAGCGGCTCGCGCGCGAATGGCTGAGCATCTTCCGCGAACCGACCTCGGCCTGAAGAATCTATTTTCCCGCGGCGGGTTTGGCTGCGGGTGTGGGTGCCGGCGCCGCTGCGGCCGGTGCATAGCGCAGGACTTTGATGTCCGCCGTGCGCGGCCTGTAGATGTCGTTCACGATCTGCAGGGATTGACCGCTCCCGCCCAGGCGCACCCGATACACCTCCATATTGTCCAATACGCGCTGCACGTAGTTGCGCGTCTCGCCGAACGGAATGGACTCGATCCAGTCGATCGGATCGGTCGTCGGGCTGCGCGGATCGCCATAGGTGTCCAGCCACTTGCTCACATTGCCCGGACCGGCGTTGTACGCCGCAGCCGCCAGGATCATCGATCCGCCGTAGTCGGATAGCCTCTTGCCCAACTCCGTCATGCCGAGCTGCATGTTGTAAGTGGTGTCGGTGGTCAGATCGTTCGGCCGGAAGGGAAGGCCGGCCTGCTGCGCCGCCACGCGGCCGGAAGAGGGCATGACCTGCATCAGCCCGCGCGCGCCGGGTGCGCTGACGGCACTGGGATCGAACTCCGTCTCCTGACGGATGATGCCGTGAACGTAAGCCGGTTCAGGTGCGGAGCCATTGCCGAGATAGGCGGGCACGGAAATGGTCGGATAAAGATAGTCGATGAAATAGACGCCGTTGTAGCTGGCCGTTTTGGCGGCGCGCACGGCGATTTCGCGGAAGCCCATCTTCGTCAGGTCGGCGCATAGCGCCTTGATGTGGCCCGGCTCGTCATAAACCGTGGCGTCCTGCACGGCGAAGATACGCAGCAGGCTTTCCTGCCCCAAATCCGCGAGCACACGAATGGCGGCGCTCAGCTTGTCGGCTTCGTAAGCGGCGGTTGAAGGCGGAGCGGCCGTCTCGGGCAAAGCCAGATGCGGTGTGGCGTCGATCTTGGCGAGCGCGAGTTGGCCGTAAAACGTCTCCGGCGCCTGCGTGGCCGTATGATAGGCGGTGGCGGCGTTGGTGAGGTCGCCCGATGCTTCCCACGCGCGACCCACCCAATAATAGGCGCGCGCCTTGCTGATCGGCCTTCCGACCGCGCGGGCCAGCGCATGGAAATGGGTGAGCGCGGTGTCCGGCTGATTGAGGAAACGCAGCGCGATCCAGCCCGCCAGGAACTGAGACTCGCTATATTCGGTGCTGTTGTCGGGCGTGAGGCCGCAATTGGCGGCGAAAATATAGGCGGCCCGATAATTCTTCACCTGCAGGGAATTTCGTGCGGCAACGGAGCATTCCGCCCACCAGCCCGCGGGTGCGAGCGCTGCGAGGGCGCGCGAAGGGCCGCGCTGGACAAGCGCTGCCGCTTCATCGAGCTGGTTCTGGCGGCGTAGGGCGCGCACCTTGTCGAACAACAAGCCGGGATCGTTCGATGCCGCGATGTTGTCGGCCGCGCGCAGGCCTGCCGCGGGATCGGTCTTCAGTTGCAACCGCACCTGCGCGATCTGTTGCTGATCGGAGGACAGGCGCGAGAGTTCGCGCCGCGCGGCGGTCACCTCATTGCGCAGCAGGAGGCGATTGATGCGCTGGGCATCGATGTCCGGCGTCAGGATATCACCGTGGCGGGCGATGATGTCGGCTTCGTCGTCCGGATCGAAGCTGCCTTCGATCCAGCCTTGCTGGATGAGAGCCTTGCCGCGCGTGGCGCTCCCCGTCGCGATCAGGGCCTCGCCGAGGCGCACCTTGCCCAATCCCGTGACGGGATCGCGGCTGCCAAAGAAGGCCACGATGGCTTGCGGCGTGGTGTTGGGTGAGATCGCCTTTTCGGCGCGGGCGTAGAGTGTCTCGCGCGCGGGCCAATCCGGATTGTTGAGAAGGAAGCCGCTGATTTCGGCGAAGCTCGCGCCGCTGTTCTTGTCGAGCAGGTATTTCCACTGGATCAGCTTGTTGGCCGTCGCGTCATGGCCTTGCGCGGCAAGACCTTTGGCCCCGATCCAGTCGCCACGGTCGCCTGCGTCGAAGGCGCGGCTGTAGATGTCATGGTCGGAGGGGCTCAGGATGCGGATGAGGCTGGCGCGCCGTTCGGCATTCACACTCGGTCCGCTGTCGGAATCGGAGATCGGATGCATCATCACCACGCCGCCCTGTTGGGTCAGTCCGGCGGGGAGGGTGGATTGGGTTTGGCCGGCCGCTGCGACGACGCCCAGGGCGGCAATACAACATCCTGTCAAACATGCGGCGCGCAGAAGATTCATGGTGAAATCCAAGTATTGGCCCGAAGTCGAAAGCATAGAGGCGGCATGGCAGCCATGCCAGCGTTCCTGCCTTGCTTGGCGCGCATAGTGGGCGGTATTTTGCCGCCGATCGTTTGAACGGTGTGTCGAATGCGCGATGTGCGCGAAAGAATAAGAGGTTCCATCCCGGCCCTGATTACGCCCATGAAAGGCGGAAAGGTGGATGAGGCTGCATTTCGCAAACTTGTGGCGTGGCAGATCGCGGAAGGTTCCCATGGGCTGGTGCCATGCGGTACGACCGGCGAATCACCGACGCTCAGCCATGAAGAGCACATGCGCGTCGTGGAGATGTGCGTCGAGGAAGCGAACGGACGCGTGCCGGTGATCGCGGGCGCGGGGTCGAACTCCACAAGCGAAGCGCTGTCGCTGACCCGGCATGCGAAAGAGGTGGGGGCGGACGCGGTGCTTTCGGTCACCGGCTATTACAACAAGCCGACGCAGGAAGGTCTCTATCGCCATTATGCGACGATCGCCGAAGCGGTCGATATTCCGATCATCCTCTACAATATTCCCGGCCGCGCGATCGTGGAGATCTCGGTCGAGACGATGGCGCGGCTTTCGAAGATCGCGAACATCATCGGCGTGAAGGATGCCACCGCCAATCTGATGCGCCCATCGCGCGAGCGGCTGGCCTGTGAAAAAGGCTGGCGCCTGATGTCCGGCGAAGACGGCACCGCGCTCGGCTACATGGCGCATGGCGGGCATGGCTGCATCTCGGTGACGGCGAATGTGGCGCCCAAACTCTGCTCCCAGTTCCAGGAAGCCTGTATGCAGGGCGCGTTCGATGCCGCGCTCAAGATTCAGGACAGGTTGATGCCGCTGCATGACGCGATGTTCTGCGAACCCAGCCCCGGCCCGGTGAAATACGCCGCGTCGCTTCTGGGCATGAGCACCGACGAAGTGCGCCTGCCGATGATGGCAGCGACGGCGGCTGCGCGGGACAAAGTCAAAGCCGCGATGCATTCCGCCGGGCTTCTTTGATGGCCAAAAAGCAAGACGACGGCACCAAGACCGTCGCCGACAATCGCAAAGCCCGGTATGCCTACGCCATCGATGAAACACTCGAGGCGGGCATCATGCTCGTCGGCTCGGAAGTGAAATCGTTGCGCGGCGGCAAGTCCACGATCTCCGAATCCTACGCCACCGCGAAGGATGGCGCGCTCTATCTCATCAACTCGTACATTCCCGAATACACCCAGGCGAGCCGCTTCAATCATGAGCCCAAGCGCGACCGCAAGCTGCTGGTGCACAAGCGCGAAGCGGCGAGACTTTCCGCCGCGATCCAGCGCGAAGGCATGACGCTCATCCCGTTGCGGCTTTACTTCAACGAGAAGGGCCGCGCGAAAATCGAGATCGGCATCGCCAAGGGCAAGAAGCTGCACGACAAGCGCGAGACCGAAAAGAACCGCGACTGGCAGCGCGACAAGGCGCGGCTGATGCGCAACAAGGGCTGATGCTTTCAGTGCTCGCTGGTCCACAACACGCGGCGAGACAGACCGGCTTCGGATAATCGGACGAAGGTATCGGAATCCATCCGGGCCGCTTCGGCGCGAACGAGCGCCGCTGCCATATTCAGTCGCGCGATCGCCTCCCGGCTGGTCAGCCGAAGATCGCGCATCTCTTTTGAATAGAGGCCGTGGCTGAGGGCATTCCGATTGCCCGCCGGCGCACCCCCTTTGTTTTTGTTGGGTAATTTCGGCGGTTTTCGTCTAAGTATTTGTTGTGGCTTAATAAACCCTCGAAGGTTGATCTTTGTTTTTTCCCTCGCGCTCCGCGGATTTCGTTCCCGGAAGGCGGCATTGAGAGGGGCGGCGCAGGGTGTTTCCCGAGCAGGCTGAAGCATTGCTTGTTCCCTATACGTTCTTACGGAATATAGAGCGTCAAGGAAGGCCTGCGCAAGGCCGATAGGAAAATAATTTTGCGGGTTCAGGTCTTGATCCGCGATTTGCTTTGCGCGGCGGGACGCGACATCAGCCACCGCAAGGGAGAGGGACATGCGCATTTCGGTCGTCGGGACGTCGGGTTGCGGCAAGTCCACGATGGCGGCGCGCATCGCATCCGCGTTCGACATCCCCCTGATCGAACTCGATGCGATCAACTGGCAGGCCGGTTGGCGCGATCTCAACAGTCACGATCCCGAAGAATTCAAACGGCGCGTCGCCGAGGCGGTTTCCGCCGATGCCTGGGTGATCGCGGGCAATTACAGCGCCGTGCGGCCGATCTATGTGCCGCGTCTAACGCATATCGTGTGGCTCGACTATCCCAAGCGCGTGGTGATGCGCCGGGTGATCTGGCGTTCGCTGGTGCGCGCCATCGATCGCACGGAGCTGTGGCCCGGCACCGGCAATCGCGAAGATTTCCGCATGTGGCTCGACAAGGATCATCCGATCCGCTGGGCGTGGGACACGTTCGACAAGCGCCGCAGGGAGAATGAAGAACGCTTCGCCGAGATGGCAAACTCCGGCGTGAAACTCATCCGCTTGCGCGAGCCGCACGAGGCAAAAGACATCGTTGCGCGGCTGCGAGTCGTTCAACCCTCCCCTTGAGGGAGGGTTGAAATTTGCGAAGCCCTTAGCGAAGCAAATTTCGGGGAGGGGTCATGGCCCAAATCGCGACGCCTCGACCCCTCCCCGAAAAATTCTGCGCACTCGCTCTGCTCGCTGCTCGAATTTTATCGACCCTCCCTCAAGGGGAGGGTGGAAGCTAAATCCGCTTCGCCATCATGATGTCCGGCTGGCCGAAGCCGTTGCCGTCCGGGAGGATGCCGACGATCGAGAATCCAAGCTTGCGATAGAAGGTGAAGGGATGGCCCTTCACAGGCTCGATCGCGGCAAGCTTGGCCAACGGATCGGGAAACAGGTCGATGCCCGACAGGTTGGTGCCGCCGTAATCGTCATCGGTGGCGAGATAGAGATTCAGCACGCCATCCTGGCGCGCATAATCTTCCAGATGCGCGATCAGCGCCGAACCAATGCCGGATTTCTGGTTTTGCGGATCGACCACCAGCGGATGCAGCTCCCACGAATAGTCATAGACGAAAGTGACGCCGATCCAGCCGATGACCTTGCCGCCGTCGAGCGCGGCGAAGGCATTGCGATCCTCGTCGTCGAACTTGGCGACTTCCTCGACGGCTTCTTCCGGCGAGTAGGCGGATTTCATATGGGCGAGGGCGCGATGAAGAATATCAGCGGCTTGTTCGCGCTGGCTGGCGTTGAGGGGTTCGAACGCAACAATCTCGACCACGGTGATGAAAGTCCTATGATGCGGGGCGCATGGAGGCGCCCCAATGTCTGACGGCGGCGAAAAGCCAAATCTCATCGGCAAGATCAAGGACAAACTGATCCAGTCGAAGGAGAAATGGGCGCAGGAGGGAAGGCTGCTGACGGGCCATCCCGATACCGCGCATCGCGACCGCCTGCCGCCCGGCCAGAAGGAGGTTAAGAACTGGCCGGTGCTCGACCTGGGCGTGCAGCCGGACGTGAAGCCCGAGAATTGGCGGCTGCAGATTCTGGGGCTGGTGGACAATCCCGTGGCGCTGACCCTGCCGCAGTTCCGCGAACTGCCGCAGACGGACATCACCAGCGACATCCACTGCGTCACGGCCTGGAGCCTCTACGACAATCATTGGCGGGGCGTTTCGAGCCGCGCGCTTCTGGATCTGGTGAAGCCGAAGGCCGATGCAAGGCACATCGTCTTTCACAGCTATGACGGCTACACGACCAATGTGAAGCTTGATGCATTTTCCGATGACGACGTGCTGCTCGCGCACACATGGAACGGCCTGCCGATCGGCCGCGAGCATGGCGGGCCGGTGCGCATCGTCATGCCCAAATGGTATTTCTGGAAAAGCGCCAAATGGGTGACGCGCATCGTCTTCCACGCCGAAGACAAGCCCGGCTTCTGGGAAACCCGCGGCTATCACAACGAAGGCGATCCGTGGAAAGAGCAGCGCTATAGCTGACGCCGGAGGCATGGCGCTTGCGAGGCTGTTGTCAGACAGCCCGGAAAGCCTGCCGATGTTCAAGTTTCTGTCCCGAAAAGAAACAGTGCGCGCGCATCGACGGCCGGTCCTTCGGCCGCCGCGAGGCGGCGCCGGAAAGACAAAAAGTCCTGAAACGCAAAACCACGGCGGAGCGGTTGAAGCATTTTGCGCCCGGTGAAGATGGCAAGGCGCTGAGCCGCCATCCGGCGTCGCTGTTCCGGCGGTAGCGCTTTCCCATTCGCATCACCTCCCCCTTGTGGGGAGGTCGGAGAGCGAAGCGATCCGGGTGGGGGCGTACGATCCCCCCCGAAAAATTCTTTCGCTACGCTTCGAATTTTGTCGACCTCCCCACCAGGGGGAGGTGATTGTAACGGTCAGATTTGCGGCATCGCCGCGATTTTGGCTTCTTTCACCGCGGCGTCGAACATTTCTGGCGTCAGCACGCCGGTGTTCGTGTTGTAGCGCGAGCAATGATAACTCGACACCAGCGAAATCTTGCCGATGCGATAGCGTTTGGCGTGCTTGAAAGGATGCGCGCTCAATTTCGCGCCCAGCGCCTTGCACACGCTGTCATGCGCGATCTTGCCAAGGGCGAAGATGGCGCGCAGATGCGGGAAGGCTTCGATCTGCGCGGTGAGGAACTGGCGGCAGGTGTTGACCTCCGCCGGGATCGGCTTGTTCTCCGGCGGCACGCAGCGCACGGCGTTGGCAATGGCGCAATCGACAAGCTCAAACCCGTCATCCGCGTGTTCGTCATATTCGCCGCGCGCGAGGCCGTGCTTCTGTAACGTGGCGTAGAGCAGGTCGCCCGCCCAGTCGCCGGTGAAAGGGCGGCCGGTTTTATTCGCGCCATGCAGACCGGGCGCAAGCCCAACGATCAGCAGGCGTACTTCCGAGGTTGGCGCCGAGAACGTCGGCACCGGATCGTTGAAGTAATCCGGATAGCGCTCGCGGTTGGCCGCGCGGAATAACGCGAGCCGCGGACACAAGGGACAGTTGCGCGGCGGCTCGGCGTTGCTCATGCACTCTGCGCGTAAGTCGGGTGATGGTTTTCATGCTCGCGCGCGCCGGTCGAACGGGCCCCGCCTTCGCGGGCGATCATGGGCTTGAGCTCATCCAGCTCGATGAAATTGTCGGCCTGGCGGCGCAGATCGTCCGACACCATGGGCGGTTGCGAGCGGATGGTGGAAACCACGCTGACGCGGCGACCCTTGCGTTGCGCCGCTTCGACAAGCCGGCGGAAATCGCCGTCGCCGGAGAAGATCACGATATGATCGACCTGATCGGCCATCTCCATCACGTCGATGGCGAGTTCGATGTCCATGTTGCCCTTCACGCGGCGGCGGCCCTGCGCGTCGGTGAATTCCTTCAGCGGCTTGGTGACGACCGAAAATCCGTTGTAGTCCAGCCAATCGACCAGCGGGCGCAGCGGCGAGAATTCCTGATCCTCCGCAACCGCCGTATAGTAGAACGCGCGCACGAGAATGCCCTTGCGCGCGAAAAGCTCGAGAAGCCGTTTATAGTCGATATCGAACTGGAGGCCTTTGGCGGCGCCGTAAAGATTGGCGCCATCGATGAACAGGGCGAGCTTTTCCTGGGGGTAGAACAACATGCTATGTCCTTTCAAATTACGCAGCACTTAATCGAAGCCGCCCTTCGGTAATCCCCCGGCGGCGGTTCTTGTTCTAGGCCATCATGAGTGATGTGCAAGTGAAAATCGGCAAATGATTTCATGATTTTGATCGCACTGGGTTCCAATCTTTCTTCGCATGCGGGCGATCCGGCGGCGACGCTGCGTGCCGCGCTTGCGGATCTTCGCGATAACGGCGTTACGCCGATCGCTGTGTCCGCATTTTATCGCACGCCGGCATGGCCGGATCCGCGCGATCCCGAATTTGTGAATGCCGTAGCGCGCGTTCAAACGGAACTTTCGCCGAAGCAATTGATTGCGCAGCTTCACAAAACCGAAGCGACGTTCGGCCGCGTGCGAAATGAAAAGAATGCGCCGCGCAGTCTCGATCTTGATATTCTCGATTATGAGGGACGGATCGATGACGGCCTGCCCGTGCTGCCGCATCCGCGCATGGCGAGCCGGGCGTTTGTTCTTGTCCCGCTGCGCGACATCGCGTCCGATTGGCGCCATCCGGTGTCCGGCAAGTCGGTAGGCGACATGCTGCAAGCCGTTCCGCAAGCAGAGCGAAGCGCTGTCGTACGCGCCGGTTAGTGCGGCAGGAAGCGTCGAATGCACAAACGCACGGGTGGCGATGCAGGGCTGCGACCCGATGGCGGCCTGCACGGTCTCTTCATAACTGTTTCCCGCGCCCTGATCCGCGCCGTCCAGAACGGACCATTGGATGCCGTTGTTGTTGGACTTGATGCGCGGCTTGTCGATGGCATCGTCGAGGAACGGTTCGGCGGTGCAGGGCGTGACGCCGGGCAGAACCTCAACCGCAAAATAAGAATCGTCGGAGAGGTTCGTGCCGGCGGCGATGCCCGGTTCGATTTGAAATGCCGTGCCGTGGATTTCCTTTCCCGGCCCCATCGCGGTGTAAACATGATGCGTGTCCATCCGCCATCCGTCCGGATAGGAGATCGAATAGCCCGCCTGCACATCGCGATAGGTGTGCCAGCCGCCTGCCTGCGCGCCAGACGCCGGAATCAGCGCCGCTGCCGACAGCAAAAAGAGTTCACCGAGACGCATCCCGTTCCCCGCTTCGTTGCATCGAAAGTCTGATGGACATTCTTTAACCATTCAACGGCCGTGGCCGGACACGCCGCGGAAACTTTGTGCTAAGAGGCGAGGGCAATGTCGTGAATCCGGCCATGATGAAAGAGCTGTCGCCCTATATCCTGCCGCTGATCGTCGTCATCATCGTGGCGCGGCGATTGATGAACAACAAGCCGCGCAAGGTGAAGACCAATCGGATCTTCTATTTCCCGGCCTTCGTCGTCATCGCCACGGTGCTGACCTTGTGGTCCGCGCCGCTCCCGACGCCTTGGTTGCTCTGGATACCGGTCGACATCGCGGCGCTCGCCGCGGGGCTGGTGATCGGGTTTCTCTCCGCACACCATCAGGAATTCGCCATCAACTACGACACCGGCGTCATCACCAGCAAAGCAACACCGATAGGGACCATCGTGGTGCTTGCGCTTTTCGCAGCGAAGTTCGGCCTGAAATTCATTCTGCCCGATGTGAACGGTTCCCCGTTCAGTGCGGCGGGTTATATTCCGGATTCTCCCATGCCCCACGCGCCGCATAGCGGCCCCGCCTCGATCATGGGCTGGACCGATGCCGGAATCATTCTCTCCGCCGCAATGTTGTTCGCGCGCGCGTTCACGACCTGGCTTCGCGCACAGCCGCTGATCGCGGAGCACAAGGCGCATCTCGCCGCGAAAGTGGAAAACGGTATTATCGATTGAGGAGGCGGACGATGCGGGTTGCGATCATCGCGGGCGCATTGGCCGTGCTGTTGGCCGCGCCACCCGCAGGGGCCGAAGCGCCTTCGCCCGCGATGAAGGCGCAACTGGAAGCAAAAGGCGTGGAAGCCTATGGCCTCGACGCCGAGCCGGTAACGGCGTTTCCGGGTGTCGTTTTCGTTGTGCGCAACATCCCCGATGCCGGGCCGTTTTTCATAGGCGCCTTCGTTGGCGGAAAATGGGTGGGCGGCAAGTCGAGCGCTTCGTGGCCGGCCGTGAGCACCGCTGCCATGCGCATGCGCGGATGGCGCCGGTTGCATGCCCGGCGCCGTGAAGCGCTTGCGCTGAAATGGGTGATGCAAGCCCAGCCACCGGGCGCGACGGCGCAAACGCTGCCATCCAGCCCGGATGCGGGCGAGGCGGACGCCAGAATCCCAAGCGTGAGATCCGTCTTTGCCGAAGTGGTCGTGACCGCGTGGATCACCCGGACACATGAGACCATCGCCGGACCCCGAAGCGAATATCCCCAGGGACCGACCCGGTTCATTTTCTCCCGGGATGGAACCGTCCGGGTGGAGGGGCCTTGATACTGCGGTTGCGAAAGGCCGCGCGCTTATATAATGTCGCCCGCCTTCTGGGACTCTGGCCCTGCGTCGCGCCTAAGCCCTTGAAGAATCAGAATAAAGGATCATTGGATGGCTCGCGTTACCGTTGAAGACTGCGTCGACAAGATCCCGAACCGGTTCGATCTGGTGCTGGTCGCGGGTTTCCGTGCCCGCCAGCTTTCGGGCGGTGCGGAGACTTTGGTCGACCGCGACCGGGATAAAAATCCCGTCGTCGCCCTGCGCGAAATCGCGGCCAGGGAAATCAGGCCGGACGAAGCCAAGGAGGAATATATCAAGTCCCTCCAGAAGCACGCCGAAGTGGACGAGCCGGAAGCGCAGGCCTCCGAAGAGGATGTGCGCGAGGATGTGCAGGCCCGCCAGGTGACGGAAGAAGAGCTGCTCCGCGCGCTCACCTCCGAAGCCCAGCGCCGCGCCGAGCCGCAGCCGGAGCCGGAAGGCGATTACGAGGAGTAATTTTCTTCAGGAAAGAGTTCGGAAAAGGCGGTCAGATTTCTGGCCGCCTTTTTGTTTGTGCCTTTATAGCTAGAGATGTCCGGTGAACTGCAACGCAAAACCGACTCCAAGCACGGCGAGAATTGCGAGAGTCAGCATCCTTTCTGCGATGACATAACGACTCAATATGCCATCGTTGAGAGATCGATAATCCGAACTCATAAGAAGGTAGCGAAACGATTTAATGGAATTATTGATTGTGTTGTTTAGGGCAGTTGGCTTCCCAAGCTTCTGCCAGGTTTCGTCATGGTGGAACCGTAGGCGCGCATAAAAGGCCATCCTCACGCAAAGGCCAGCCACGACCATGATCATCAACACAAGAAGGAAGATGCCGCGTAGGGTCATGGCTTCCCATAGCTGGACCATTCAGTCCGCCAATCCCATCACGAAGGCGAGCGCGATGTTAAGACGCCTCACATCTTCATCGCGAAGCCGTCCGATGGTTCTGCCGATCCGTTCGCGCCGCACGGTGACGGGCTTGTCGGCCATGATCTGTGAGCGCACGCGCACACCGCTCGTGTCGCTTGGCTCGACGGTGATGCGAAAATCCGGCGCGTCCGACAATTCGGACGTCATCTGGCAGACGACGACGGAACCGTGCGTTTCCGGAAACGCATCTGTCTGCACAATGACAGCGGGTCGCGGCTTTCCATAGTCGCCGGCCGCCGCGACGGTCACAACGTCACCGCGCTTCACGTGCGCTCATCGAATTCGGAGATGGATTCAATCCAATCCATGGCTTCGGATTCGCTAGACGGACGCAGCTTGGCGACTTGGCTGGCGATGCGCCGGCGCACCGACAGCGAGCGGGCATCGGGCAGGGCAAGCCGGACCTCGCGCAAACTCTTTGATGCGCGACGTTCCCGCATGGCCTTCATTCTCTGCGCTGGTGACGCCATTTCCGATCTCCTGCTTGACCGTAACGCGTTACGGGACAAATGCAAGTAATTTCGCCGCATCGGGCGCCAAACCCGCAGAATTGCTATATAATGTTTGGATCATGAGCGTTCCGACGCGGCCCGGCGAAAACAAAGCTGCGGCGCAGGGTGAGATTCACTCTTCGCCGGCGCCCGAGCACGCGTCCGGTGCGCGGGCTGTCGTGTCGGCAGCATGGTCGGCGCTTTCTTCCGTGGTCCCCCGATCGAAGCCCGTGCGCAAGCTGATGCGGCAGACCGAGCTGGTGGACCGGGTGAAAGCCTATGATCCCGAAGCGAACGAGGCGCTGCTCAACAAGGCTTACGTCTATGCGATGACGGCGCACGGAAAACAGTTCCGCGCATCGGGCGATCCGTACTTCACCCACCCCCTCGAAGTGGCGGCGATCCTCACCGAGCTGAAGCTCGACGTGCCCACCATCGTGACGGCGCTGCTGCATGACACGGTGGAAGACACCTACGTCACCATCGATGACGTGAAAGAGAATTTCGGCGATGAGATCGCCAATCTCGTCGATGGCGTGACGAAGCTTTCGCAGCTCGAATTGTTCAGTGAGCGCACCAAGCAGGCAGAGAATTTCCGCAAGCTGATGTTGGCGATGTCCAACGACATCCGCGTGCTGCTGGTGAAGCTGGCCGACCGGCTGCACAACATGCGCACGCTCAATCATATCGAGAAGCCGGACAAGCGCCGCCGCATCGCGCAGGAAACGGTCGATATCTATGCGCCGCTGGCCGGGCGCATCGGCATGCAGAACATGCGCGAGGAATTGGAAGACCTGGCCTTCGCGGAACTCAACCCCGAAGCGCGCAACTCCATCGTCACGCGGCTGGCGCGGCTGGATGCGTCCAGCGGCACGCGCGTGGGCCGCATCGCCGACGCGATCAAGCGCGCGCTCGCCGAACATGGCATCGAAGCGTGGGTCTATGGCCGCGCGAAACGGCCTTATTCCATCTGGCGCAAGCTGAAGGACAAGCAGCTCAATTTCGAACAGCTCTCCGACATTTTCGGTTTCCGCGTCATCGTGAAAACGCCGGAGGATTGCTACCGCGCGCTCGGCGTCATGCACCAGACCTGGCGCATGATCCCGGAGCGGTTCAAGGACTTCATCTCCAATCCCAAGACGAACGGCTATCGCTCCATCCACACCACGGTGATCGGGCCGGAGCAGCAACGCGTGGAAGTGCAGATCCGCACGCAGGAAATGCACGAGATCGCGGAGCGCGGCGTGGCGGCGCATTGGCGCTATCGCGAGCATATCGTGGGCGAGCCCACCGACGCTGCGCTCGCCTGGCTGCGCGACATGGTGGACCTTCTGGAGCGCGGCGACAGCGCAGAGGAGTTTCTCGAAAATTCCCGCCTGAATATGTATCAGGATCAGGTCTTCTGCTTCACGCCGAAGGGCGAACTGATCTCGCTGCCGCGCGGCGCGACGCCGATCGATTTCGCCTATCAGGTGCATACCGACCTGGGAAACCAGACCGTCGGCGTAAAGGTGAACGGCGTGCATGTGCCGCTGCACACGCCGCTGCGCAATGGCGATCAGGTGGAGATCATCCGCCAGAAAGGCTCTGCGCCGTCGCCGCTGTGGGAGCAGTTCGTCGTCACCGGCCGCGCGCGCGCGGAAATCCGCCGTTACCTCAAGCACGCGCGGCACGATGAGCATGTGAATTTCGGTCGCAAGATTCTGGAAAAGACTTTCGCCGACGAGAAGCAGGACCTCACCGAAAAGGCCATCGGCGAAGTCGCCAAGAAGCTGCGCCTCGCCAAGCCCGAAGATGTCTATGCCGAGATCGGGCGCGGTGTGTTGCGTCCGCAGGACGTGTTCGAGGCGATTTTCCCGGAGCTGAAACACGATCCCGCGCGCAGCCAGCCCTTCGAGGATGCGAAGAGCCGCAAGCCGGTTTCGATTCAGGGCCTGACGGAAGGCATTTCCTACACGCTGGGCCAATGCTGCCATCCGTTGCCGGGCGACCGCATTGTCGGGTTGCGCATGCCGGGGCAGGGCGTCGTCATCCACACCATCGACTGTGCCGAGCTGGAAAAGGCGCAGGACCAGATGGACGACTGGATGGACGTGTCCTGGGGCCGCAACGCGGCCGGCGCGGGGCCGTCGCTGGCGCGCGTCGTGGTGCGCGTGAAGAACGTGCCCGGATCGCTGGGCGCGGTGATGACGGTGATCGGCAACAATGGCGGCAACATCTTCAACATGAAGGTGACCGACCGGAACCCGCTGTTCTTTGAATTCCAGGTCGATATCGAAGTGCGCGATCTGGCGCATTTGCAGAACATTCTGGGCGCGCTACGCGTCAATGCCGTGGTCGAATCGGTCGACCGCGTGCGCGGGCCGGACGAGTCCGCAGGAGCTTTGGTCTCGTGACACCCGAACAGGTCTTGAAAGAATTCGAGAAAGCCGGTGCGTTGCTGCGCGGCCATTTCATTCTGTCGAGCGGATTGCACTCCGACGTGTTCCTGCAGAAGGCGCTTGTCTTCCAGAACGCGAAGATCACCGCGAAGCTGTGCAAGGCGCTGGCCGCGAAAGTGCGCGAAGAGGTGAAACAGGAATTCACTGCGATCATCTCGCCCGCCGTCGGCGGCATCGTGCCGGGTTATGAGATGGGGCGTCAGCTCAATCTGCCCGCGATGTATGTCGAGCGGCAGGATGGCGAGTTCACGCTGCGCCGCGGGTTCGAACTGAAGAAGAACCAGCCGGTGCTGATGGTGGAAGACATCGTGACAACCGGACTGTCCTCGCGCGAATGTCTGGACGCGATCCGCAAGGCGGGCGGCAAGCCGGTCGCGGCTGCGTGTTTGATTGACCGTTCCGGCGGCAAGGCGAAGCTCGGGGTGAAATTCGTGCCGCTCGCGAGCGTGAAATTCCCCGCATGGGATGCGAACAAACTTCCGCCGCATCTTGCGGGCACCAAAGGTTACAAGCCCGGCAGCAGAGGATTGGCTTGAGCAAACTCCGTCTCGGCGTAAACATCGATCATGTGGCGACCGTGCGGAACGCGCGCGGCGGGGCTTATCCTGATCCGGTGCGCGCGGCGAAGATGGCGGAAGTAGCGGGTGCGGATGGCATCACGGCGCATCTGCGCGAAGATCGCCGCCATATCACCGACGAAGACATCGCGAAGCTGTCGCGCGAGCTGAAGATTCCCCTCAATCTCGAAATGGCGGCGACGGACGAGATGATCGCCATCGCGCTGAAGGCGAAGCCGCACGCCGCCTGCATCGTTCCGGAGAAGCGCGAGGAACGCACGACCGAAGGCGGCATCGATGCCGTGGGGCAGCACAATCGTCTCGCGCCGATGGTGCGCCAGCTCGGGGCTGCAAAGATTCGCGTCTCCATGTTCATCGAACCGGATCGCGCGCAGTTGGATGCGAGCAAGGCGCTGGGCGCGCCGGTGGTGGAGTTGCACACGGGTGCCTATGCCGAAGCCGGTTTCGCGGGCGATACAGAGAAGGAAGCGCTCCTCCTCGAAAAGGTGCGCGCGGCTGCGGCCTATGGCGCATCCATCGGTCTCGAAGTTCACGCCGGTCATGGCCTGACCTACGACAACGTGAAGCCTATCGCCGCCATTCCGGAAATCCGCGAATTGAACATCGGGCATTTTCTGATCGGCGAGGCTATTTTCGTGGGGCTGGAAGCGTCCATCAAACGCATGCGTCGCCTGATGGATGAGGCGAGAGGATGAGTCGGGTGAGGGGACTTGCGCGCGTCGTGCCCCCCACCCGAAAAATTCTTTGCTGCGCTACGAATTTTGTCGGCCTCCCCACAAGGGGGAGGCGATAGGCCTCTCATGATCATCGGCCTCGGTTCCGACCTCATCGACATCCGCCGCATCGAGAAGACGATGGAGCGGCATGGCGACCGGTTCATCCAGCGCATCTACACCGATATCGAACAGGCCAAGTCCGACAAGCGCATGCAGCGCGCGGCGAGTTATGCCAAACGCTTCGCGGCGAAAGAGGCGTGTTCGAAGGCCCTCGGCACGGGCCTGCGCAAAGGCGTGTTCTGGCGCGACATGGGCGTAGTCAATCTGCCGGGCGGCAAGCCATCGATGAAACTCACGGGTGGCGCGCTGAAGCGGTTGCAGGATATGACGCCCGCCGGTTACGAGGCCGTCATAGACCTGACCATCACCGACGATTTCCCGCTGGCGCAGGCGATTGTCATTATATCGGCTGTGGCCATATCGCCGCAGAAAACGGCCAATAAAGCATAAAACCGGGTTCCGCCTTGACCCGGCGCGGCCCCTCCGGTTCCTTCTGCCCTTTCCGATCCGAGCGCGATACCTCCCGATGAACGATCCCAAGATTCTGGCTGCCGACGAAACACCGAGCGAGTCCAGCGCGCCGCACGGCCCGGTGGAATCCGCGCCGGCCAGTCCCGCGTCTATCGATCCTGTCGCGCCCGCGGTGGATGCGGCGATTGAGCCGCGCGAAGGCGAGGCGGTGAAGCCCGCAAAGCCGGAAGGGGAGTCCTGGATCGAAACCGTGAAGACGGTGGTTTATGCGCTACTCATCGCGCTGGTGATCCGCACCTTCCTGTTCCAGCCGTTCAACATTCCGTCCGCCTCGATGGAAGGCACGCTGCTGATCGGCGACTATCTGTTCGTCGAGAAGTTTTCCTACGGCTACAGCGCCTATTCCTTCCCGTTCGGCCTTGGGCCGTTCAACGGGCGCATCTTCGGATCGCAGCCCACGCGCGGCGATGTGGTGGTGTTCAAATATCCGCGCGATACATCGACCGACTTCATCAAGCGCGTGATCGGCCTGCCGGGCGACCGTATCCAGATGATCAACGATCGCCTCTATATCAACGACAAAGTTGTGCCGCGGGTGCGCGTGCAGGATTACACCGACACGGTGGACGGCATCAGCTACAGCGTGCCGCAATACAAAGAGACGCTGCCGAACGGCAAATCCTATCTCACGCTGGATCGCTTCTCCGACGGCCCGGCGGACAACACCGACGTGTTCGTCGTGCCGCCCGG
>SMFH01000098.1_pt1 | contig 20686 bp, 19 predicted proteins | sample 2456121 | NCBI WGS metagenome assembly SMFH01 (sample SAMN10132613, study PRJNA489261) | soil metagenome | isolation source: day120 antibiotic-silty clay loam soil | place: USA
GACGGAGAAGCCCGCGCCAAGCTGGTCGAGCGATTGCAGCACCTGAAGCCGGCGATCCGCCGTGTCCGTCAGCTTCCGGTCATTGGGCGTGGTGAGATAGGCGTAAGCGCGTTGCTTGGAACGGCCGATGCGTCCGCGAAGCTGGTAAAGCTGCGAAAGGCCGAACATGTCGGCGCGATGCACCACCATCGTGTTCGCCGTCGGAATGTCGAGGCCGCTTTCCACGATGTTGGTGGAGACCAGAACGTCGATCTTGCCTTCGTAGAACGAGGTCATCACGTCTTCCAGCGCATCCGGCGTCATCTGCCCATGGCCGATGGCGCTTTTGATCTCCGGCACCGTGGCCTTGAGGAATTCCTGCGCCTCTCTGAGATCGGCGATGCGCGGCGCGACATAGAAACTCTGCCCACCGCGATAATGCTCCCGCAGCAACGCTTCGCGGATCACCAGCGGATCGAAGGGCGTCACGAAGGTGCGAACCGCCAGGCGATCGATCGGCGGCGTGGTGATCAGCGAAAGATCGCGGACCCCCGACAGCGCAAGCTGCAAGGTGCGCGGAATCGGGGTGGCGGTGAGCGTCAGCACGTGCATGTCAGCCTTCAGCGCCTTCAGCCGCTCCTTGTGCGACACGCCGAAATGCTGCTCTTCGTCCACGATCAGCAGGCCAAGATTGCTGAACGCGATACCCTTCGCCAGCAACGCATGGGTACCGATGACGACATTCACATCGCCCGTCGCCAGCGCGGCCTTCGTCTCCTTCGCTTCCTTCGCATCCACGAACCGCGAAAGCTGGCGAACCTTCAACGGAAAGCCGGCAAAGCGCGTGGCGAAGTTCTTGTAGTGCTGGCGGGCGAGCAATGTGGTCGGCACAACGAGCGCCACCTGCATCCCGCTCATCGCCCCGGCCCTTCGCCAGATCCTCGATGGCATCGGCGATGGCCTTCTCCTGGTCCTCCGTCTCCTGATAGGGAAAGCGCGCGCAAAACTCGTCATAAAGTCCGGCGGGCGGTTCGGTGGAAGGAAGCTGTTTCAACTCGCGCGCCGCGGCGATGCGGATCAGTTCGCCCGCAATCTCGCGTACGCGCTGCTTCATCTTCGCCTTGCGCGATTGCCAGCCCGCGCCGCCAAGACGATCCAGTTGCGCGCCTTCGTCAGAACCATAGCGCGTCAGAAGCTCGATGTTCTCCACCGGCAGAAACAGCTTGCCACCGTCATAGACAAGCTCCAGACAATCGTGCGGCGCGCCGATAACGTCGATGGTTTGCAAGCCCGTGAACCGGCCGACGCCATGTTCGATATGGGTGACGAGATCGCCCGGTGCGAGGCTGGAAGCTTCCTGTAGGAAGTTCTGCGCCCGCTTCTGCCGCCGCCCCGCATGCGCCATGCGCTCGCCGAGAATGTCCTGCTCGGACACGATGACGAAGTCCGGCCCCTCGATACCGCGCTCAAGTCCCAGCACCGCAACGCCGATCGCATCGTCATGCAGCTTCGCCGCTTCCTGCCAACTGTCGATCTGCCGGATCGCGGCGATGCCATGATCGGAAAGAAGGCCGCCGATGCGTTCCGCCGAGCCGTTAGACCATGTTGCCACCAGTACGCGCTTCTTCGCCTTCAGCGACACGCCGATATGATCTGCCGCGATCTGGAAGATGTTGGTCTTGCCCTGCGCCCGCTCCGGCGCGAAGTCGCGACCTTGCTTGCCGCCAGCATCCACGGCCCGCATCGACTCCGGTGCCTGAAACGGCGAGAGATCGCGCACATCGCGGCTGCCCATCGCGGCTTTCCATTCGCCATCGGTGAGATAAAGCTTTTCCGGCGGCAACGGCTTGTAGGGCGGCGCATTGACCTTCGCCTCGCCTTCACGCTTCTCGCGCAGGAACTGGCGGCGGGTCTCGTAATAGTCCTTGATGAGTTCGAGGCGCGCGTTCTTCGCCTCTTCCGTCTGGTGCGACAGCATCACCAGCGCATCGGGCGCATAGTCGAACAGCGTGTCGAGATGATCGTGGAAGAGCGGCAGCCAATGCTCCATGCCCTGGTTCTTGCGCCCGGCGCTGACGCTTTCATAAAGCGGATCGTCGCTCGCGGGACCGAATGTCGCGACATAGCCGGCGCGGAAGCGGCTGATGCTCTGCGCATCCAGGGGCGCTTCGCTGGCGGGCAGGAGTTCGATCTGGTCGATCTGACCGGACGAAAGCTGCGTCTCCGCATCAAAGGTGCGGATCGCGTCCAGCGAACTGCCGAAGAAATCGAGCCGCAACGGCGTCTCTGTCCCCGGCGGCCACAGATCGACAATGCCGCCGCGCAACGCAAAGTCGCCCGGCTCGCGCACCGTGCTTGCCTTCGCATAACCGTTCTTCACCAGGAAGGCGGTGAGAACATCGTGCTCGACATCCTTGCCGACGCGCGCGAAAAAACTTGCCTGCGCAATCTCGCTCTTCGGCGGCACGCGCTGGAGCGCGGCATTGATGGTGGTGACGACAACCGCCGGTGCGGAACCCTTGTCGCGCCGCGCCAGTGCCGCCAGCGTTGAGAGGCGCGCGCTCTCGATATCCGGCTTGGGCGATGTGCGGTCGTAAGGCAGGCAATCCCACGCCGGGAACGGAAGCACCGCGACATCCGGTGCAAAGAACCGCATCGCATCGGCGGCGGCGACGGCGTGGTTGTCATCCGCCGCGACGAACAGCACGAGACCCTTGCGCCGCGCGGCTGCTTCCACCGCGAGATAGGCATCATAGCCGGCAGGCGCACCGGAGACGGAAAGCCGCCCGCGCTCGCGGCCGATATAAGTCAGACGTTCCATGTGGGATTCTTGCGGCCGCAAACGGCTTTCAGCCCCGCGAAGGTTGCATTGTCGTATTCCGACGGCACCGGTGCCTGGTCCTGCAGCCAGGCGAAAACGTCCTTGTCCGGCGCTTCCAGCAGCGCCTCGAACTCGTCCAGCGCCTGTTCGCTCATGGTGGCAAGCGCCTCGGCGGCGAAGGCGCCGAAGATCAGATCCACTTCCTTGAAGCCCCGGCGCTGGGCCCGGAACAATAGACGTTTGCGGCGGGTCTCTTGCGAGCCACCGTTTTGGGCAGTTGTCATGGGGCCGGATATAGCGTGGCGGCCCTGCCCCTTCCAGTGGGACATTTTGGGCTAAACTTGGCGGAACATGCGGCCTTCGATTCTGTATCCCCTCTTCGCCGAGACGCGCACCCTGCCCGGCGTGGGCCCAAAGATCGCCAAGCTCATCGAGCGCGCGGCGGGAACGCGGCTGCTCGACCTGATCTTCCACCTGCCGAGCGGGCTGATCGACCGTTCCTATCGCCCCAAGCTGATCGCCGCTGAAGAAGGCCGCATCCTCACCGCCGAAGTGAACGTGCTGGATCACATCGCCCCGCGCGACCGCCGCCAGCCCTATAAGGTCCGCTGCTCCGACGACACCGCGATGATCGAACTGGTCTTTTTCCACGCCCATGCCGATTATCTGAACAAGCAGCTTCCCATCGGCCAGAAACGCGTCATCAGCGGACGTGCCGAGCGCTTCAACGGTAACTTGCAGATGCCGCATCCGGACTTCGTCGTGACGCCGGAAAAAGCCGCAACCTTGCCGCAACAGGAAGCCGTCTATCGGCTGACGGAAGGCTTGCCCTCGAAATCCATGCTGAAAGCCGCGCGCGCAGCGCTTGAAAAAGTGCCGGACATGCCTGAGTGGCTCGATCCCGCGTTCAAGAAAGCACGCGGCTGGAACAGCTTTCTCGAAGCGATGGAAGCCGCGCACAATCCAACGAGTGAAGAAGAACTCGCCCTTCTCTCACCTATGCGGATGCGCCTCGCCTATGATGAGCTTCTCGCCAATCAGCTTGCGCTGGTCCTGATCCGCAACGCCATGCGCGGCATCAAGGGCCGCAGCATCAAAGGCAATGGCGAACTCCGCGCCAAAGCCATCGCCGCTCTGCCCTTCACGATGACCGACACGCAGAAGCAGGCACTCTCCGAGATTGATGCCGACATGGAAGCGCCAGCGCGGATGCTCCGGCTTCTGCAAGGCGATGTCGGCGCCGGCAAAACGATCGTCGCCTTCCTCGCGCTCCTCAGCGTTGTGGAAGCGGGCATGCAAGGCGCACTGATGGCACCCACGGAAATCCTCGCGCGGCAGCACATGGCGTCGCTCGATGCATTGGCGAAAGCGGCCGGTATACGCATGACACTTCTGACCGGTCGTGAACGCGCGGCGCGCGACGCGGTGCTTAAGGATTTGGCCGATGGCAAAGTCGATATTCTCGTCGGCACGCATGCCATCTTTCAGGAGGATGTCTCCTTCCGCGATCTTGGCCTCGCCGTCGTGGACGAACAGCACCGCTTCGGCGTCCATCAGCGCATGACGCTACAAGGCAAAGGCCACAAGCCCGTCGATGTGCTGGTAATGACAGCGACGCCCATCCCGCGCACGCTGGCGCTCACCGCCTATGGCGACATGGATGTCTCGCGCCTCACGGGCCGTCCGCCCGGCCGCAAGCCTGTGGAAACACGACTTGTCTCCGCCGAGCGCGTCGATGAAGTGGTCGAACATCTGCGGCGCGCGATCGCGAAGGGCGCGCGGGCCTATTGGGTGTGTCCGCTGGTGGAAGAGTCCGAACTCGTCGATCTCACCGCCGCCGAAGACCGCGCCAAGGTGCTGCGCGAAACATTGGGCTCCATGGTCGGCCTCGTTCACGGCCGCATGAAGGGACCGGAACGCGACGCAGAAATGGCGAAGTTCAAGCGTGGCGAAACGAAAGTATTGGTCGCCACCACGGTTATCGAAGTGGGCGTTGACGTCCCGGAAGCCACCATCATGGTCGTCGAGCATGCCGAACGGTTCGGTCTGGCGCAGCTACACCAGCTACGTGGCCGCGTGGGGCGCAGCGACGTGAAATCGAGTTGTCTGCTCGTCTATTCGCCACCGCTGGGCGAAACCGCGAAAGAACGCCTGAAGACCTTGCGCGAAACCGACGATGGCTTCGTCATCGCCGAGCGCGATCTGGAATTGCGCGGCGCGGGAGAACTGCTGGGCACACGGCAAAGCGGCTTGCCGGAATTTCGCATGGCTGACCTTACGGCACATGCGGAACTGCTTGCAGCCGCGCGCGATGATGCGAAACTGATCCTGTCGAAGGACCCAGATCTGAAGACGCCGCGCGGCGAAGCGCTGCGGGTTCTGCTCTATCTCTTCGAACGCGATGAAGCCGTCAGGTATTTGCGGACAGGTTGATGACCAACGTGGACTTTCTTGCATCTCTCGATCACGCGCTGGCCTCTGCGCTTCCAGGGTTCGAACGCATCGACACAATCACGCGGTTGTGGGGCGGCGCGAGCCAGGAAACCTGGTCGTTCGATGCGCTTATTCACGGCAAGCGTGAGCCGCTGATTCTGCGCCGCAGCCCCGGCGGTGGCGCGCGTGTCACCGAAGGCTCCGCGTCCATACCGCTGGAGACTGAAGCTGTGGTGATCGAAGCCGCGCGCATGACTGGCGTCGCCGCGCCCCGCGTGCGCTACGTCCTCAAGGAAGACGACAATGTTGGCCATGGCTATGTGATGGACCGTCTGCCCGGCGAAACCATCGCGCGCAAAATCCTGCGCGACACGGAATTCGATGCCGTGCGCCCCCGCCTCGCACATCAGTGTGGCGCCATCCTCGCAAAGATTCATCAGGTCGATACAACGGTGCTGTCGAAAGTCCTGCCGTTCATCGACGGACCAGCGCAGTTGCGCCGTTACCGCGACCTCTACGACTCCTACGACTATCCACACCCGATGCTCGAGTTCGCGTTCAAATGGCTAGAACCGCGCATGGCGCAAGCCAAGCGCCAGACTCTCGTGCATGGCGACTTCCGGCATGGCAATCTTCTCATCTCCCCACGAGGCGTGGAAGCCGCGCTCGACTGGGAACTCACGCATATCGGCGATCCACTGGAAGACATTGGTTGGATCTGCACGAACTCCTGGCGCTTCGGCGCAGCGGACAAGGTCGTTGGAGGATTTGGCGATCTGCGCGACCTGATCGCCGGTTATGAAGACGCGGGTGGCGGAAAGATCGATATCGACGATGCGCGGACCTGGATTGTGTACGGCTCGCTCAAATGGGGCGTGATGTGCATGAGCATGTATCAAGGCTTCAAAAACGACGGCTCCGTCGAGCGCGCCGCCATCGGCCGCCGCTCATCCGAAACCGAAATCGACCTCGTCAATCTCATCATTCACGGGAAGATGTGACGCCATGATGGACCAACCTTCCATGCTGGAGCTCGTAAAGGCCGTGCAAAGCTTCATCGAGACCAAGGCAATGCCGGAATTGAAAGGTCATACGGCATTTCACGCGCGTGTCGCCGCCAATGCCCTTGGCATCGTGGCGCGTGAGCTGGAGTTCGGTCCCAAGGCCGAGGACGCCGAGAAAACGCAACTCATCGCCCTGCTCGGTCATGATGGCTCTCTGGACGACTTGAACCGCAAACTTTGCGGACAAATCCGTGATGGCAAGATCGATATCGAGTCTGACGCCCTGCGCCAGCATCTGGAACTGACAATCCTGGACAAGGTTGCCATCGACCAGCCGAATTATTCCGGGCTCAAGATCGCAAAAACGCGCTAAGGCGTGCGCTTTTCCGCCAGCGCGACACGGCTGATGGCAGCGATAACCGCCACAGCCGCCTCGCCCCAGACAATCGCCGGCCCAAGCCAAACCGGATTCGAAGGCGTCGGATAGAAAAATGGCAGGGCCACCGCGACTCCTAGCCCGTTGAGAATGGCCGGAATCAACGCATAGAGCGCAACAAGCGTGACGAGAGCCGCAAAGTCTCCCCGCCGACGTGTGGCCGCGAAGAAGACAAAGATGGCAACATCACGCGTCAAAAATCCGAGGCCGGCAACCGTGAGCGCCGAATAAGAAACGCCCGCATGCTGCGCGAACAGCCACCAAATCAAAGCCAGTGCCACGATAATCGTAGCGGCATAGCTCATGATCCAGGCCTGCAGACTCCAAAGCGCGCGGCCCACAGCACCTGAAGCGATCTGGCTGCCGTACCAGCGATAAAGAACACGATCTTTCGGTTCCAGCAGAACCATCACATAGGTCAGCACGCCAAAAGCCGTCGTTGCGAGCGCGAGCCGCAGGGCCACGACGCTCCATTGCGGCAGGTTAGAATCGTGCGGCAACCACGCGTCGAAGCCGGCGACATAGATTCCAATAAAGACGAGAAAGCCAAGCCACACCAACGGCCCGTTGCGCATTTTCAGTTCGCGGCGCATCTCCCGATAACAGCCGGCCAGAATCCACCCGGTAAACACCGCGAGGGAAATCAGCAGGAACGGCCGCGCACCGACGATTTCCCCCCACCAGTTGATGACATCGGTCGATTTCTTGCCGAAGAGCAGTGCGCTTGCCGGGTCAGCGGCCTGCCACAGATAAAACACCGCAAGCGCGGCAACGATACCGGTGAATTGATAAAGAAATACATCCAGCCGCGAATGTGCGGAACGACGGCGAATGGCGACGAGGCTTGCGAGCAAGGCGGACGCCTGCGCGACCAATCCGACAATCACATAATAGATCAGATCGAGTATCGCCGAGATCGGCGTTCCATGCGTGAAACCGTAAACCAGCATCACAGCAAGGCAGATCGCGCCGCCGAACCAATTGTATATCGTCGAGCCGAACAGCTTGCCCCATGTCATCTCCGAGGCGCTGATCGAAGAGAGGCGTTGCAGATCCCAGGTGTGATCGCGAATTTCGCCGACAATGCTGAGCCCCGCATTGCGTGCGCCCCAGATCACCACGATGAGGTAGTAGATCGTCTCCGCCGCCGAATAGGGCGTGTAGGACGGGCCGGAAACCGCAGCGGCGAAGAATATCAGTGCCAGAATGCCGACCATAAAAACAATGCGGCGTGGCGTGAGTTCGAGCCACAGGTTGCGGCGAAATTCCGGTCCCATTATGCCGTCCCTCTGCCGACCTGGCTGAAATAGGCATCTTCCAGCGCCTTGGAGGATTCACTAAAGCTGGACACTTCGAAACCGGCTGTCACCAAATCGCGCAGCAACTTGGCGCGCGCGGCAGCGTTTCGGGTGAAGGTGATGAGCGCGTGATGTTCATCCACGTCGATCACGTCCACGCCGGCGTCTTTCAGGAACTGTGCAAAATCGGAGCGGGCGGTGGCGATCTCGATAAGATAGCGGGGCCGCTCGACATCCTTCACTTTGATCGGGCGGCCGCCGACGACCTGCCCGTTCTCGATGATGATCATTTCCGAGCAATAGTCCTCAAGCTCGGCCAGGATGTGCGACGAGACGACGAGCGTCATGCCCGCGCCGCGCAACGACGTCAGCAAGCCGGAAAGATCGCGCCGGGCTTGCGGATCGAGCCCGTGCGACCAGGAGGCATATGTCAGACAGCGGCGCACGGTCAGTTCATCGTAGAGGCCGTAGAAATCGGGCAGATAGCCAAGCCGTGCATGGATTTTGCGCGGGTGTTCGCGCGTATCCATGCCGTCAATCGTGACCGTTCCGGAATATGGGGGCTCCAGCGCCGCGAGGCAGCGCAGCAGCGTCGTCTTCCCCGCGCCATTCGGGCCCACCAGGGCCACGATGGTCTGTGCAGGCACGCTCAAGGACACGCCTTCTAGCGCGCGCTTCGTCGGATACTCATAAATCAGGTCGCGGACTTCGATCATGACGCCCCGAATCTTGTGTCCACGCCGGAAAGATAGGTATGCCCCTTCACCTTCGCCACTGTGGCGGCACAATATGACCGAATCATGTGTCGGGAATCGGAGAGCATCGAATGAAGACGCGCGCGGCATTGGCTTTTTCGGCGGGAAAGCCGCTGGAAATCGAGATGGTCGATCTGGAAGGCCCGAAAGCTGGGGAGGTCCTGGTCGAACTGAAGGCGACTGGAATCTGCCATACCGATGCGTTCACGCTGTCCGGCGCCGATCCTGAAGGGCAGTTTCCGGTCATCCTTGGTCACGAAGGCGCCGGCATCGTTCTGGAAGTCGGACCGGGCGTGAAATCGCTCAAGCCCGGCGATCATGTCATCCCGCTCTATACGCCCGAATGTCGCGAGTGCAAAAGCTGCACGAGCCACAAGACCAATCTTTGCACCTCCATCCGCGCCACACAGGGCAAGGGCGTCATGCCGGACGGCACCAGCCGCTTCTCGTTCAAGGGCAAGCCTGTGTTGCACTATATGGGCTGCTCGACCTTCGCGAACCACACCGTGATGCCGGAAATCGCGCTGGCGAAAATCCGTTCGGACGCCCCCTTCGACAAGGTCTGCTACATCGGCTGCGGTGTGACGACAGGCATCGGGGCAGTGATCTTCACGGCAAAGGTGGAAGCGGGCGCGAATGTCGTTGTGTTCGGGCTTGGCGGCATCGGGCTGAACGTCATCCAGGGTGCGAGGATGGTCGGCGCCAATATGATCGTCGGCGTGGACCTCAATCCGGCGCGCGAGGCCATTGCGCGACAGTTCGGCATGACGCATTTCGTCAATCCGAAGGATGTGAAGGGCGATCTCGTTGCGCATCTGGTCGAACTGACAGGGGGCGGCGCGGATTACAGCTTCGAATGCATCGGCAACGTGAACACGATGCGGCAAGCGCTGGAGTGCTGCCACCGTGGTTGGGGGCAAAGCATCATCATCGGCGTGGCAGGCGCGGGTCAGGAAATCGCGACGCGGCCGTTCCAGCTTGTGACAGGGCGAGTCTGGAAAGGCACAGCCTTTGGCGGCGCGAGAGGCCGCACCGATGTGCCGAAGATCGTCGACTGGTACATGGACAAGAAGATCAACATCGACGACCTGATCACCCATCAGATGCCGCTGGAAAAGATCAACGACGCCTTCGATCTGATGCATGAAGGAAAGTCGATCCGGTCGGTCGTGGTCTACTAAACCTTCTTGCTGTCGGCACGGCCGTAAACGTCTTCGAACCGGACGATGTCGTCCTCGCCAAGGTAAGACCCGCACTGCACCTCAATCAGGCGCAGTGGCGTCTTCCCGAGGTTTTCCAGACGATGCTTGGCGCCGAGCGGAATATAAGTCGCTTCATTGGTATTGAGGGTGAAGACCTTGTCGTCGCAGGTGACTTGCGCTGCTCCTTCAACGACCACCCAATGCTCGGCGCGTTTGTGGTGCATCTGGAGCGAAAGCCGCCCGCCAGGGTTCACCAAGATTTCTTTCACCTGAAACCCATCACCACTGTCGATCGATTGATAGCTGCCCCAGGGACGCTGCACGCGGCTCTGCTCCGACACTTCGGACCGATTTGACACTTTCAATCTCTGGACAATCGCGCCAACACTCTGCGCGTTCTTCCGGTCGGCGACGAGCACAACATCATCGGTCGAGACCACAACGAGATCCTTCACGCCGATAAGTGCCGTCAGCCCTCGATCGCTGCGCACCAAAGAATCGTGCGTGTCCATCGCAGCGACGTCGCCCCGAAGAACGTTCCCCTCGGCATCCCGATCGCTCAGGGACCACAGAGACGACCATGTACCAACATCCGCCCAACCGAGATCGCAAGAAACGACCGCGGCCTTTGCCGTCTTTTCCATCACTGCGACGTCAATGGAGATGTTCGGCGATTTCTCGAAAGACGATGCGTCGAGGCGAACGAAATCGGAATCGTGAGACGCAGCGGCCAGCGCAGAGTTGCATGGGCCTACGATGTCCGGGGCCAAGCATCCCAACTCAGCAAGCATGACATCCGCACGAAAAAGGAGCATTCCGCTATTCCAGCGATAATTGCCCGATTGCACATATTCCGCGGCAGCTTTCGCATCAGGCTTCTCGACGAAACGAGATACGCTGTTCACGCCGTCACTGCCTTTGAGCGGCGCCCCCGCTTCGATGTAGCCATAGCCTGTTTCCGCGCTGCTCGGCTTCAGGCCAAAGGTCACAATATAGCCGTCGCGTGCTGCGACTGTGGCTTTGCGCACAGCCGCCTCGAAAGCTTCGGCGTCCTGGATCACATGATCGGACGGAAGAAGAAGGATCAGACCCTGCGAATCCTTTTCGGCGATCATCAGCGAAATGATCGCGACAGCGGGCGCTGTGTTTCTGCCCATTGGCTCCAGCACAATGGCAGCCGGCGAAATGCCGACCTTCTGCATCTGCTCGGCGACAACGAAGCGATGCCTTTCGCCACAAATCACCAATGGTGGCGCCGCATCCGGGAGCGCGGCGCGAAGGGCCGTGTCCTGGATCAGCGTGTTCTTTCCGTACAGCGCCAGAAGCTGCTTGGGCGTCGAGGCCCGTGCCAACGGCCAGAGGCGCGTGCCGGCCCCGCCAGAGAGGATGGCCGGATAAATCGTGGCGGTGCTCATGCAATATCCTTAGCGCCTTTCAGGCGCCCTGCGCACCGATGATCGCGACAGAGCAGACATTCATATTGGGCGCGCCACCGAGATTGTGTGTGAGGCCGATCTTCGGGTCTTTCAGTTGCCGCGCGCCCGCACGGCCTTGAAGCTGCAGATACATTTCATAGAGCATCCGAAGCCCGCTGGCGCCGATGGGATGGCCGAAGCATTTCAAACCACCATCGATCTGGCACGGCACCTGGCCGTCGGCGTCGTAGAAGCCATTCATCACGTCGCGCCAACCCTCGCCCTCTTTCGAGATGTGGAGGTCTTCCATCGTCACCAGCTCGGTGACGGAAAAGCAGTCATGGACTTCCATCATCGAGACTTCATTGCGCGGATCGCGGATGCCGGCTTCCTCGTAAGCCTTCTTCGCCGCGATGCGCGCAGTGTGGAAATAGGAGCCGTCCCAGGAATTGTGCTGACTTTCCAAACCATTCGACAACGAAAGCTGCAGCGCCTTCACGGTGATAAGGTTCTTCTTGCCCATCGCACGCGCGACCAGCGCCTGGCGCGATGGCGCGTTTCAAATCCTCCTTGGAGACACCGTGCTTGTTGCGATAGGCGCTCGCGAGCTGGGCGAAGTTTCCGGGGGCCGACCCGTTCGCGCTCCACAAGGGATTGAGCGTGCCGTTCTCGCGTTGCGGCAGGCCGCCATAGCCCGTGTCCTTCAGCTTCTCGACGCCAAGCGCCAGCGCGATGTCGCAGGCGCCGGCAGCGACGGCATAGACCGCTCCGCGAAAAGCTTCCGAACCGGAGGCGCAGAAATTCTCGACATGCGTCACCGGGATGTTGGGCAGACGCAGAGCGACCGAAAGCGGGGTGCCGCCCTTGCCGACATGCTGGTCCTCCATGGCTGTGGAGAACCAGGCGGCCTGAACCTGGTTCGTCTCGACGCCGGCATCGGCCATGGCTTCGAGATAGGCCTCGACCATCAGTTCTTCGGCACCGGATTCCCAGCGTTCGCCGAATTTCGAGCACCCCATGCCCAGTATGGCGACCTTGTCCTTGATGCCCGAAGCCATCGATTCCTCCAGTACCTGACTGGATGTCATCTAAGAACCGGCCCGCCGGGGTGTAAAGCGAGGGAAATTCTACACTCACTATTCGTTTTTAGAATTTCCACCTACCCCCCCCCGGGGGCGCTTCCTTCCGCGACAGGCAAGAAGGCGAATCGGGATGTCCTACGATAAAACTTTATTTCCTATTTTCAAGGATGGATATGGAGGGAACTTTGCGCAAAATCCATGGAACCTTCGGTTGTGGAGGTCGTTCTATCGCTACAGCCGCGATTGAAGCTCGTGGCGGCATTTTCGCGTTCCGCGAGAGTGGCTGACGAAATCGGATTAACTCAGGAGCATATGATCCCATGAAGAAATTTGCCATTGCCTTCCAGCGGCTGGGGCTTCGTGTTCGGCTCCTCCAAGGATCTGCGTTGCGTGTATCGCCCGCATCATGGTCCGGAACATTACATCGGCACCGTGAACAAATACGGCATCGATCTGGGCTATACTGAAAGCTCGATCATCGTGTGGGGCGTGATTGCGCCGACGTCCGATCTGAAGCCGGGTGCGCTTGAAGGCGATTACGCCGGTGCGACAGCCTCTGCCTCGGTCGGCGTTGGCGTGGGCGCCAACGTGCTCGTTGGCGGCTTCGACAAGTCGATCACCCTGCAACCGATCAGCGTTTCAGGCGAAAAAGGCCTGAACGTCGCGGCCGGCATCGGTGCGATCAGCCTGAAGTTCACGCACGACTAATTCTTGTTGCATGTGAAAGCGAAAGGCCCGGTGTCACCACCGGGCCTTTTGTTTATGCGGCGCTCTGCATCCTGGGATGCCGCAGATCGGCCGCGAGACCCTCGCCCATCAGATCGACAAAGTTATCGCAATAGAAACGCTCGACCGCGCGCGGCGGGGCATCGGCGAGACTGTCGTTGAAACGTTTGAGTGGGTTGCGGCCGCCTTCGACATGCGGGAAGTCGGACGAGAACAGGCATACCTCCTCACCGGCATTCGCGACGATCCAGCCGACATCCTCGTGCGGATATGGCGTGACGCGCAGTTGGCGGCGCACGATTTCCGACGGACGCGCGGAAAGCTTTTGCAGCCGTTCCTCATTCTTGATGAAAGCCTGCGCCGCGCTGTCCAGATTGCGCATCCAGCCCGGCAGCCAAGACGCTCCCAGTTCGATGGCGCCGAATTTCAGCTTGGGAAAGCGGTCGAACACGCCATCGAAGATCAGCGCGGCCAGCGTGTTCATCACCGAATGCGAGATTGGCATATAGCTGACCGAGGTGAAGTTCTCTTCGCCGCCGTGGAAGTCTTTCACGCGCGGCAGGCCGTTCTCGAAATAGGACGGATCGAGCTTCTCTTCGCCGCCAACGTGAAACACGATCGGCAATCCCGCTTCTTGCGCCATCGCCCAGATCGGATCGAACGCGATGTGGCTGGGCGAATGACCACGTGGCGGCTTGGACGGGATGAGCAACGCCTTGCAGCCCAAATCGATAGCCTCGCGCGCGGCTTTCGGTGCGCGCTCGAAATCGGACAATGGCACATAGCCCGTGCCCAGGAAGCGGCGATCCACCGAGCAGAAATCCACCATCATGCGGTTATGTGCCTGCGCGGTGGCATAAGCGAGTTCGGGATTGTCGTCGTCGAGACCGAAATTACCAAGGCACCAGGTGGTGAAGATCAACTGGCTGGAGAAGCCCAGAAGATCGAGCGCGTGCGGGCGATCCTGCTTGCGGAACGAGCCCAGCGCTTCGTAGTTCTTGCGCAAAAGAATGTTGGCATCGGAACCGGCGCGGAATTCGGCGTCGTCATGCTGCTTGTTGGCGTGCTTCACCAGCTTGCCGTCGCGCGGCCACGCTTTCAGCTTGGGCAGATCGTCATAGGCGGCGCGATATTTGGGATCGAGGAACGCATCCAGACAATCGGTCAATTCCATCAGATGGGAATCGGCATCATGGACGATGCGGTTCTCGACATAGGGCATGGCAACCTCCCAGGATATTTTGTGAAGCTTAAGCCGAAAACCGCGCCAGACGGAACGGGCTTAAATCCAGCGATGCAGCGCGGTTTTCCGCCTTGTCCGCCAGAACTTCGCCGATGGCCGCGGAATGCTTGAAGCCGTGGCCGGAACAACAGGACGCGACGATCACCCGCTCGGACGATGGCAGCGTATCCAGGATGAAGCCCGCATCCGGCGTCACCGTGTAGAGGCAGGCTTTGGCCTTTATGCATCTCGACGTCACGCCCTTCAGAAAGGGAGCGACATAGTTGCGGTGCATGTGGTCGATTTCGCGCATCGATACAGACCGATCGACAAGCTCCGGCGATGTCGTAGCGGTATATTGTTCGGTTGCGACTTTGAGGCCACCGTCGATCGCCGGAAAGCCGTAGATGGCTTGCGGCGAGTCCGGCAGCTCCCAAATAAAAACGGGAAACCGCTCCGGCTCATAGGCCGCGGCGCCGTCAACCGCGAACCAGCTCAGCACCTGTCGATAGACCTTAAGCAGTTTGGCGAAATCGCCGCCCAGCAGCTTTGGCAACCATGCCCCGGCGGCAACGATTAACCGGTCTGCCCGATGCACATCACGATCTGTTTTGACCGTGACGCTATCCGCACCTGGCTCAAAGCCAAGCATGGTTTCGCCCGTTCGAATTTCGGCGCCATGCTTTGTGGCCAACGACAATTGCGCATCGATACAGGCTTCCGGGCGGACGAACCCCGCTTCCGCTTCGAAATAACCGATCTCGTCATCGCGAATGTTGAACTGGGGATAGCGCGTGCGGATTTGCGAAGCATCCAGCAACTCATGGGCAATGCTATGCGCGCGCGCCGCAGCCACAGTATTCTGGAAGAATCCTTCGACATGGATCGAAGACTTGCGGTTCCCGCTGGAGATAATCAGTTCGCCGCATTGGGTGAGAAGATCGGCGCCGGCTTCGCGCTCGATGTCGCGCCAGATTTCGTGGCTGCGTTTTACCAGGGGCGTGTAGTGTGCACCTTCGCCGATGGCGAGCCGGGTAATGCGCGTGTCACCGTGACTGGAGCCCTGTTCATGCGGCGGGGAAAAGCGATCGATGCCCAACACCCGCACGCCACGCTTGGCGAGTTGATAGAGCGCGGCGCTTCCCATCGCGCCCAGGCCGATGATGATGACGTCGTGGCGGCTCAACCGAGATCCGGCAGTTTCAGACCGGGACGTTCGTTGTCCCAGATCATGGACATAATACGCCAGCGCCCATCCTCGCCGCGATAGAACTGGACGGCGTTGATCCCGCGACGCTCGGGATTCGTGTCGTCCGGCGCGGTGCGCGCTTCGTACAGGCTCCACGCATCGGCGATGTTGCCGAACACGCGGATGCGCCGGCCGATTTCGACTTCGAAGAAATCGTTCTGGGCGAAGAAATCCTTCGTATCCGACGAATAGTCTGCAAGCCCCATGATTTTTATCCAGGGCTTGCCGCCTGCATCGAGCCCGGTGCGCATCTGGCGGGCCTCGTCGTGAAACACCTCGCGCTGCTTGCTCCAGTCGCGCGGGCCTTTGGGGCCGGACACCATCGCATACATGGCATCGATCACGCGGCCGATGGCTTCTTCATCGGTCACACCGGCACCGCCTTCCAGAAATAGCGGATGAAGCCGCGCTTCTCGTCGCGATCCTTCATGCGGAAGACCATCTTCACCTTGGTGCCGCTGTCGATCTGGCCCTGATCCACATCAGTGATGTCCGCCATGAAGCGGCCGCCATCGGCGAAGGTGATCATGCCGTAATGGTTCGGCGGCGACATCGAATAGGTGAGAAAGTCTGCCGACCAGGAGAGGATCGTGCCTTGCTGGTCCGCAAAACTGTAGGGATCCTGGCTGTCCACGGCCTTGCAGTTGGGATTCACGCAGATGCGCGTGCGCGGAAATTGCCCGGTGCCGCAGACGCGGCATTTGCCGCCGACAAGGCCGGTGATCATGTCGTTCTTGCGATAGAGAACGGTGAGCGCCGTGCGCTTGTCGACTTCCGCGCGCATACCTTTTTCGAGCTCGATCAGACCGTTGAAGCCGAGATATTTGTTGTAGTTGGTTTCTTCCTTGCGCCGCGCCAGCGATCCGGAGACGCCGCGACGCTTGATGGACGAGATTTCCGGCGTCATTTCGAACAGAAGCACGTCGCAACCCTGGCCGAATTGCGCGATCAGAATCTTGTCGCCGGGCTTGGCGCTTTCCAGCGCATGCGCCAGCATCAGAAGCGCGTGTGCGGCGCCTGTATCGCCGACATTGGAAGAAAGATTGTCGCGCACCTTCGCAGGATCGATGCCGGACTGTTTGGCTAGCGCCTGATCCAGCTTCGCGAAAGGGCATGGCAGAATAAGATGCGCAATATCGCCGCCGGACACGCCGGATTTTTCCAGAAGGGTCTTGATCGCAGCAGGCACGATCTTCGAATAGCCTTCGTCGCGGATCCAGCGTTCTTCCCAGCCGTAATCGTAATCTTCATCGCCGCCACGAAAGTGATCGACGAAATCCAGCGTCACCGAATGGGAGCCGAGGAATTTCGCGATCACCTTGTCCTTACCGAGCGTGAACGCGGCGGCGGCATCACCATAAGCTAGCTCTTGCGATGACGCCGCGCGGGCCTTCCGTTTTTCACCCGCGACAACAAGCGGCGCTTTCACGCGGCCGGAGGCAACACCATCCAGCGCCGCCAGAAGCGCCGACGTGCCGGCACGCTGCGACGACGAAATATCAAGTGAGGTGATGCCCGAACCCAAGCTCAACGCACCCGCGACGATGCCGGCATTCTGGCGATCGGAGAACGGCATGGTGGTGGACGCGAAATAGAGTCCGTCCACGAAGGCGCGGTCCTTGATCGGATCCTGCGCGGGAATGCAGTCGCGCGCGGCTTCGACGGACATGGTGACGGCGTCTTCGTCCCAGTTCGCCATGCTGCGCTCGCCCCTGGCGGCGCCCATCATGTTCGGCGCAAACCAGGCATTGGCTTGCGCCACGGCTTTGCGCTGAAGCCTAAGCCGCGGGATATACGCGCCGTAAGACGTGATGCCGGTCATGTCCCTGCCCTGTTCGATTTTCGAATTCAGAGGGGGTCGAAGAAACCAGCTTTGTGGAAGGCAGGCAACGTCTCAGGATCTTGCGACGATGCAACTCAGGCCCTTCGAACGAAGCTGCGCGCAGAAATCCGCAGCGGCACGGCTTGCGCGGCGGCCTTGTCCCAACCGATCGCGGCATCGCTCTGGCTGCGCCACGCACCGAGTTGGACCAATTCTCCACTAGCGCGCGCTGTCCCGGCGGAAGGTTCGGGCGGAACGAACGATGCGACATGCAACGATGCCTCGCGCGGCAGCGGCTTCTTCTTTTTTCCGACATCGAGAATGGCGGGGCGCAAAACAAGATCGTCCGAAGCGCCCTCAACACTCGCTGCTGCGATCGGCGCTGTTTCGGGACGCTTCACCTCCTGATGCACAACCACCGGCGGCGCATCCACCGCTCCCGGCTCGCGCAAGGCATAGGTGCTGCCGACCGCTCCGAGCGACGCCATGCGCTGGGTGGCCGGGGTGAATTGTCCGTTGGCGGCAAGCGCCCGTTGATAGAACGCTTTGGCCATCGTGGGATCGCCTTGCGCCTCGGCAATGCGGCCCAAGCCGTACAGCGGATATTCCGGTTCATCGTCGCCGGCCGCGAGCGCTGCCTGATAGTCCGTGCGTGCCAGCGCGAAACGGTTCGTGCGCCGATAGGCATTGGCGCGGTTGTTCAGCGCCGTCGCGTAGCGCGGCACCAATACGATTGCGCGCGAATAGTCCGCTATGGCGGCTTCCGTGCGGCCAAGTTCATCCAGGACGACGCCACGATCGAACAGCGCGCGCGCAAGATCCCCGCGCGGCAATATTTTGGAATCGATCGCGGCGGAAAAATCCTTCACCGCATCTTCGCGCTTGTGCATCTGCTCGCGCGCCAGTCCACGATCCATCAGCAGGTAGGCGCGGTCCAGCGGCACCGGATCGTTCGACGCCAGCATGTGCGTCGCCATGGCCTCGGCTTCCTGTGCCTGGCCGGCGCGCAATGCCGCGGCGATGGACGCAAGCGAGGGCGCGTCGTCGGCCAGCGCGGATGCAAACAGCACCAACGCAGCCACGCTGCCACAGATGAGAGACGCCAGGCGCAAGCCAAGACTCCGGCAATATCAATTAGATACGATGATAGCGCCGGTACCAGTCCACAAAGCGCGGAATGCCTTCGGACAGAGAAATCTTGGGGACAAATCCGAAATCCTGTGCCGCTTTGGCAATATCCGCATAAGTCTCGCGCACATCGCCAGGCGGCCCCTTCGCATCGTCGATCTTGGCCGTCTTGCCGGTGGCCTGCTCGATGAGGCGGATGAGGGTCGACACCTCTTCGGGGTGGCTGTTGCCCAGATTGTAGACCCGATGCGGCGCCCGCCCATCTTGCTCCGTGAATGGCGTTTCCACGATGCGCACCAGCGCGGCGGCGATGTCGTCTATATAAGTGAAGTCACGCTTGAGCTTGCCGCCACCGAACACCGGAATGGGGCGATCGTTGAGAATGGCCTCGGTGAAAAGCCAGTATGCCATGTCGGGACGACCCCATGGGCCATAGACCGTGAAGAAGCGAAGGCCGGTCTGCCGCAGCCCATATAATTCGGCATAGGAATGGGAGAGGAGTTCGCCCGCACGCTTGGTCGCGCCATAGTAGGAAACAGGATGATCGGCGCGCGCCGTTTCGGAATAGGGCGCCTTGGTGTCGTTGCCATAGACCGAACTCGAGGACGCATAAATGAGTTGCTGAAGGCCGGTCGCCGCGCGCGAGAATTCCAGCACATTGTGGTGGCCGACGAGATTGGCGCGCGTATAGGCGCCAGGATCGGTGAGCGCGTAACGCACGCCGGCTTGCGCGGCCAGATGCAGCACAATGTCGAAATGCTCGCCGTCACCGGCCTTTGCCAGAGCGCCAGGCTCGGCGATATCGCCCTGCGAGAAACGATAGTCCTTGTTGCCTTCGAGTTCCTTCAATCGCGCGCGTTTCAGGCTTGGATCGTAATAGGGATTGAGATCGTCGATCGCAGCAACCGAATGGCCGCGCTCCAGCAGCGCGCGCGTCGCATGGAACCCGATAAAGCCAGCCCCGCCGGTAAGGAATATCCGCATGGTTCCAAGGCTTAGGGCCGAAAACGGGCCGCATCAAGTGGACGCGCAAGGAGCCATTATGCATATAGGGTGGGTCACCCACCTTCCTGTCCCGGTCCCATGACAAAACCTCTTCCGATTCGAAAAGCCGTCCTGCCCGTCGCCGGCATGGGCACCCGTTTTCTTCCCGCGACCAAGGCCGTCCCCAAAGAGATGCTGCCGGTCGTGGATAAGCCGGTCGTCCAATACGCCGTCGAGGAAGCACGCGAGGCTGGGATCGAACAGTTCGTCTTCGTGACAGGACGCGGCAAGCACATCATCGAAGATCATTTCGATCACGCATACGAACTCGAAGCGCTGCTCAAGGAACGCGAGAAGACCAAGGAGCTGAATTCGCTTCTGGAGAGCCTGCCCAAATCCGGCTCCGTCAGCTTCACCCGTCAGCAAAAGCCGCTCGGTCTTGGCCATGCCGTGTGGTGCGCGCGACACTTCATCGGCAACGAGCCTTTCGCGGTGCTGCTGCCGGACGATCTTCTGGTCGGCAAGCCCGGCGCGTTGAAACAGATGGTGCAGGCCTACAACGAAGTCGGCGGCGGCGCGGTCATCGCGGCTGAAGAGAAGCCGCTGGAGGAAGTTCATCGTTACGGCGTGGTCGCCCCGGGCGTGACCAGGGGCAACATCACCGAAGTCAAAGGCATGGTCGAAAAGCCGAAGACGGAGAAGGCGCCGTCGCGGCTGTGCATTGTCGGCCGCTATATCCTTCCGCCGGAGATCTTCGGCGAACTCGATAAGAAGGAAAAAGGCGCCGGCGGCGAGATACAGCTTACGGACTCCATGCAGCGGCTTATTGGGCGCGTGCCTTTCCACGCCGTCCGCACCAATTGCGCCCGCTATGATTGCGGGGACAAGGTCGGCTTCCTGCAGGCCAATATCGCGGTGGGGCTTGCGCGACCGGACATCGCCCCTGCCCTGAAAAAGGTGCTGGGCGAGGTTAAACTCTAAACCGGCCAAGCCGCCGGACGCCGCCCCGGCCAGCCGTTTAACCAGGCTGGATATCCGCAGCGGCGGACCCTGATCTATCACCGCAAGGAAAACGCCAAGCAGGTGGTTTTGGTCCTGACGTTCCGGGTTCAGGGTCCCGCCCAGCACCT
>SMFH01000119.1_pt1 | contig 20397 bp, 18 predicted proteins | sample 2456121 | NCBI WGS metagenome assembly SMFH01 (sample SAMN10132613, study PRJNA489261) | soil metagenome | isolation source: day120 antibiotic-silty clay loam soil | place: USA
TTTCAGGGTGAGAGCTTTCTGGATCTCAATGTAGTTCGCGCCACCCGACGGGATGACATAGGTGCCGTCCAGCACATTGACCGTGCCGCCCGTGACAACCGCGTTGATGCCGCCCTGGATGGTCGAAATCGCCTGACGCGCGCTCCCGAGGCCGTTGCCGTAGCCGCCATCATCGGCAGCCGTGGCGGTGCTGGAAGCGTCAACGGTAACCCGCGTACGATTCGACTGTGCGTAGTGGCGATCCATCGCCGACATGTCGCTATTTGCGTTCGCAAGATTTAGCAGGTTTGTCTGCGCGGAACTCGGCGCATCGCCAGCGGTATTGATACCCGCCGTGTTCTTGCCGACGGAGCCTTCGCTGTTGCCTGTGATCGTATAGGGGCTGCCGTCATTATACTGAATGAGGATGCCACCCTTTGTGTTTTCGACGGTGTTGCCGGTAATCGAACCCGAAGCGCTCTGCCCCTGAACGATGATGCCCGTGCGAATATCGTGAACGTCGTTACCGGAAATGCTGAACCCGCTAGGACCAGTTGATGCGTTGCCCGAAACGGCAATACCGGTGCTGCTGCCCGCGGTGCTCCAGTCCACGTTCTCGTAGTCGGCGATGATAGGCCCCGAGATTTCGATATTCTCGATTGCAACGTTGGCCGCGTTGATCGTGAGGCCCGTTTGGCCCTCCGCGACCGCAATCTTTGCCTGATGGCCGCCATCGATTGTAACGTTCGATTTGCTGATCGTCGTGCCGGCCGCATAAGTACCCGCCCCGAGATTGATCGTCGTGCCGTGAGCGACGCCGCCAACCATGCCAAGTGCGTCGTTGATCCAGTTGCCGCTCGGTGTTGGCGAGCCATTTACGTAGTTCACATCGAGAGTCAGCGCGCCGGCGAGGTTGATTGTGCTGCCGCCTGTGGCCGACAGATGGCGACCGATCAGGGTCAAATCGCCCGTGCCGGACGCGTTGATCGAAGATTGAAGCGAGATATCGCCAATACCGCCCGAGCCTTGCTCGGTCGAAATCGTCAGACTCGTGGTGTTCAGCGCATTCTCAATCGATCCAACCGTGATGCTTCCATCTGCTCCGGTCGTGTCGCTGTCATTGACGCCCGCGACGATCGAGATGTCGAGCGGATCGACCGTCCAGTTACCCAGAATGCCGTTCGGCGCGCGCGTATCGACGGAAATTCCATCTGCGACGGTCACGACCGTGCCCGACGTCTCGACGCTACCGCCATTGCCGCTGGCGCTGCCGCCCTTTGCTGAGAAGGAGCCGGCGTAGTTGCCCTGGTTGTTCGCGACCGAGGTGATCGCGCCGCCATTGCCGTTGGTGCCGGCGTCGGCGCTGAGCTGCGCGGTGGCGGTGGTGTTGATGTTGTCGCCGCCCAGCGTGATCGTACCGCCCGATTTGGAAACGGACGAAGCGCTGACGACGCCCGACACGTTCACGACGGAGCTGACGACCTGGCCTGCCGCCTTCGCGGTGAGCGCGATGGTGCCGCCCGGGTTCACGATCCTGCCGGAGTTGTCGACAACCGCCTTCACCGAGCCGAGGCCCAGTTCGACCAGATGGTCGCCCGCGAGGTCGAGCGTATAGGTGGTGCCGGCCGCGAGCGCGACTTTGCCAACCGTGGCGTTGATCACGCCGCTGTTGCGCACGGACGGCGCCACGAAGGCCGCAAGGCCGTTCGCACCGACGGAGATGTTGCCCTGGTTCTCGACGGAGCCGTGATCGGCGCCCGTCATCTGCAGCTTGTTCGAACCCGCCATGAAGGCGTTGGTGTCGATGTTGGCCGTGGAGGCGACGATGCCCGCCGCATCCACATGCGCGCCCTTGCCGAAGAAGACGCCGTTCGGGTTGAGGATCCACACCTGGCCGTTTGCGTGCAGGCCGCCTTCGATCTGCGTCGCATTGGCGGAGCTGTTCACGCGGTTCACCGCGATGGCGCTGGTGCCCGGCTGGTTGAAGTTCACCTGCGCCTTCGAACCGATGTCGAAGCTGCGCCAGTCGATCACGGTGCGCTTGGTGGACTGGTTCACGTTCAGCGTGTTGCCGGACTGCGCGAAGCTGTCCTTGCCGCCGACCACATTGGGGTTCTGCGGCAGGGTGTTCGCATCCAGTGCCTGCGCCTGTCCGGCGCCCAACAGCGCGGAGGCCGCACCCAGCGCAAACAACGGGCGCGTCAACGCGGACGTACCCAGAAAGCTCGCAACCCGTTTCGCCGATTTCGTAACCATCACCAACTCCTCTGGGCTTTAACGCCCTGATGCATTCTTGAATTTTGTATTCTTCAACTTTTCAGAAATTTGTTCCGACTGAGAACAGGAAACGCGAATCGTGCCTAACGCTGCCCAGAACGTCGCGCTCGAGCGGGTCTGCCCATTCGAGGTTCGCGTTAAGATGTTCGGAGACCGCAAAACGCACGCCGGCGCCTGCCGACGACAGCGATTCATGCTTCGGCGTGCCGGGCAACGCGTGTGACGTCCACACTTCGCCGCCTTCGTAGAAGCCATAGAGCTGGACGCCCGAAATGGGGCCGGCCTGGTCGATCACGTTCCAGCGCAGTTCAACCTTGCCCGCCAGAGCGGAGTCGCCGGTGATCTCGCTGGGATCGAAAGCGCGGTCGAAGGTGTAGCCGCCCAGCGAAAACTGCTCGGAGGCCAGAAGCGCCTTGCCGAACGAGGTCTGGCCGCTGGCGCCGAGCAGGACCGACACGTCCTCGAACAGCGGATGTTCATGGCTGACGTCGAAATTCGCGCGGGTGTAATTGCCGCTCGCGCCGACGCGCGACTTGTCGGGCGAAGATTTGCGCGTCGCGCCGAAGATGCCGACGCCCTGGGTGATGCGGCCGGACAGCGTGGAGTAGCCACCCCAATCGTCGAGCGCATTCATATAGAGGCTCGCATAGATCGCGCGCACGTGGTCGCTGAACAGCGGATCGATCACCGCGTTCTTGGAAGACGTGTCGCGATAGGAGATGCCGCCGGTTCCGGAGAAATTGAAATCGCGCGACCGGGTGAACGGATAGGACAGCGCCATGTCGCCGTTGATGGCTTTGCCCGATGTGTCCAGCGCCGCGAGGATCTCACCCGGCTTGGTCTTGGTGTAGCTCAACGTCGTGAACAGGCGCATGCCGTCGTCACCGAGCGGCTGGTCGAAGGACAGCGCGCCATACGCCATCTCGGGGCCGCTGTTCGCATACGGGCCGAGATATTTCGAGCCGCGATTGTCGACGGCGATATAGGCGTCCAGAGGCTTGCGATCGACGACCAGGGTGAGATCGGCTGCGCCTTCCGCCGTCGCCGACGGGGTCAGCACGCTGCGCACCTGGAATCCGGCGAGGTCGCTCACCAGAAGCAATTCGCGTTCAAGAACGGGGGCCGTCAGCGGGCGAACCGCTTTGATGCGCGCGCCATAAGCTTCGAGATATTTGCGAGCGCCGCCCGCATCGCCCTGGATCTTGACCTGATCGATGTAGCCTTGAACGATTTTCAGCGTGAGCGTGCCGTCGGTGACCTTCTGCGCGGGCACGATGGTCTGCGCCAGGATGTAACCCTTGCTGCGGTAAGCCGCGGTGACCTTGCCCGCCAGCTCATAAACCTGCGTGAGCGTGATGCTGTGGCCGATATAGGGCGCGGCCAAATCTTGCAGCTGCCGATCCGGCAACGCGGTGTTGCCGACGAAGTTCACGCCGGTGATCGTGAAGGTCACGCTCTCGCTGCCGGTTGGCGCGGTCGCCTGTGGCGAAGACGGAATCTCGATCGGGGCACCGACCGAAGGCGCCGCCGGCTGTGGGCGGAAACGCTCATCAACGTGACTGGGCTGGGCGGACGTCTGCGCGAGCGCGGTTGACGTGCAAGCGATAAAAGCGGCTGCCACGAGAGCAGACCGCACACAATTCTGACGAATCATCCCAAACGCCCCATAACGGTAGGCAAAACGATGCACAGCGCGATCGTTTCGTATGCCCCAGTAACGAATTATTAAGCGTTTTACAGGGGTGTCCCAAAATGGGCAATGAGCTTTGAAGCTTAACCCAATGATTATTTATGCATTTTGGCGATGGCCAACGAATCAAAGGGTTATTGGCAGGCGGTTATTGCCGGGTCGCAAGTATAGAAGTCAGGGCGGATAGGATCGGCTGAGGAAGGGCCGGGCGGGACTTCGACAGAATCTCCAGAGTCTCGCTGGGCGAGTGGGCCATTCGGTAGGCCCGCGGACTCATCAGGGCCACGGCCGCGTTGGCAGCCACTATAGTATAGGTGTTGGGCGCGGGCGCCTGCACCACATCTCCCCGTCCAAGGCGATAAGCGTCGCGAAGCACAGGCTCCAGCGGCGGCTCAAAAGGTGCGCGAGCCAGAAGGTCGAGCCATCGTGCCGAGCCGTCTGCGAATCGGGCAGATTCCGCGGCGTCCAGAGAATCGGTCTTGGTAAGCAGCTCTACCGGCACGAACAGTTTGCCGACATTCATAAGAGCGCCCGCCAGCTCGGCCGCATCGGCATTGGCCGCCGTCGCGCCCATGCGCAACGCCACTTGCCGCGAGAGAGCCGCTACGCGCCGGGAATGTTCGGCCGCACCCGGGTCGCGCTGGTCGATGGCCTGCAACAGCAATTCCGCCACGCTGCGATAGAGTTTGACGCTTGCTTCGCGCGCCGCAGCTTGTTGCAAGGCCGCCACATGCCGCCAAAGCGCCAGAATTCCCAAGATGATAGCCAGCAGCGACAGCAGCAGGATGGTGAGAAGATTGCGGATTCGCGCATCCACGCCCGCAAGCGCCGAAGATGCCGGCACGCTCTCGACCAACACCCAGTTCGCGCCGGTTACCGGCACGCCCAGATGCAGCGCATCCGCGCCTGCCAGATCGTCCGCCCGTTGCAGGCGTTGCGGTGAACGTGCGGCCAGGAATTCCCCACGTTCCGCAGACACCGAGGGCTTGGCCAGCGATGAACCGACAAGGAATGCTGCCCCGCCCAGCCCCCGCGCGATCAGACTCTCATGCCCATGATCGGTCGCCAGGACGGATCCGTCCGATGCCCAGAACGCGGCATCCAGTTTGCGCTCGCCGATGACATATCCAACCGGCGGCGCCGCGGCTGCACCCTGTATCGGACGAATGGCGGCGAGAAAACCGATTGGGCCGCCCGCTTTCGCGCCGGACGCCAGCGGCCCCGCACTGCCGTCACGCATGCTGGCGATCAGCGCCGCGATGCGTTGCGGCGAAGGCCGGTATCCAATGGTCGATGCCACGACATGACGCTGTGCATCCAGCACCGCAAGGCCCGTATCGGACGGTGCCGGAATGCCACTCGCCGCCGCCGACGATGCGAAGGGGCCGCGGCTGCCAAGACTGGCGATGTAGCTTTCCAGGAACACCGATTGCGCCTCGCTCTCCGGCGTCGCCGGCGCGGAGGTCGCGGCTTGCGAAAGATAAATCTGAACCGTGGGGTTCACAGCCACCGCGCGGAGCGCATCGTGGCTCGCCTTTAACCACCCGTTGACCGTGTCGAGCGGCTGGACGCTGTCCGCGCGAAGCCGCGCTTCCCAACGATCGAGCTCAAAAGTGCGCTCGTTATGGGCGATTCGGAACGCGGCAGCGACGAGCGCCATCACCGCTACGAACACACCCACGCCAAGCCCGATGCCGCGCCGGTGGGTACCGAAGGCGAAGTTGCCCATAAATTTTGTCAGGCGAGTTCGGTCTTCCAATCGGGGACGGCAAACGGCCGCAATTTCGTGCTCTTCCCGTTCTGGCAGCAGGTGATTTCCGACATGGCGATCGCCCATCCCGAAGCGGTTGCCGCGCATCCTGACGCCGCGCACCCACAAAGATGCGCCAATGAACGGCTTTGCATACCGGCCGCCTGGGCATCGTTCCTCGACAGCATCCGCAAACTGCCGCGCCGCGAACAACTGAACGCGGTGAACGCGTGGGCGAACACGCGTCCTTATGTCGAAGACATCCAGAACTACCACGTCTCCGACTACTGGGCGACGCCGGGGCAATTCCTCGCCCATGGCGGCGATTGCGAAGATTATGCGATCACCAAATATTACAGCCTCGTGCGTCTTGGCTTCTCCGCCGACGATTTGCGCATCGTGATCGTGGACGACAGCAACCTGAACGTCTTTCACGCCGTGCTCGCCGTGCGTTCGGATAACAATGTGTGGCTGCTCGACAACCAGCTGCAGCATGTCGTTCCGATGGATGTGGCTGTTCAGTATGTGCCGATCTATTCGCTGAACGAGCATGGCTGGTGGATGCACTCCATGCCGAAGATCACCTTGGGCAACGTCGTCATCTCGGCGGGCCCCACCGAGGACGACCGGCACTTCGCACAGAAATAGCCCGAAAATGCCGCGGCAAAGGCGGCCCATAAGGCCGCTGGACAGGCCGCGGCCCCTCGCCTAAAAAGCCCGTCCTTCCGGGCCAAGCCCCGGATTTTCCGACGGTTTGCCCAGGTAGCTCAGTCGGTAGAGCAGTGGATTGAAAATCCACGTGTCGGTGGTTCGATTCCGCCCCTGGGCACCATCCTTCACGCCTGCCGGAACCCCACTCTCAGCCCAAGCGTTCGGCTTGCGTGTCGGGAGAGAAATCATGCGCAAGCTAGTGTGGGCCATTCTGGGCATTACCGCCCTCGCCGCCGTCTGGAAGTTTGAGGAAGAGGAAGACGGTACCGCCATCGCCCTCTCTCCGTTTCTCGCGGCCCTCGCGATTGCCATTCTCGTCCCGCGCCGCCGCGATAAAGATCGTCCGATCGGCAACTGAGCCAAATCACTCGCGATACGTAACCTGCAAGCCGACCAGATTGGCATTGGTATTCGACACACCATCCAGTCCGCCGCGCACCGTCGCTGCATTGGCGGGATCGGCCAGGCTCTGGCGCACGGTGCTATGCGGCGCGAAGAGATGGTCGTAAGCCAGATTGATCTCGGTGTGCTCGGTCCATTTGTAACCGATACCCGCGGATAGCCAGTAACGATCGGCATCGGGAATGCGCGGCTCAAGATGCGCCTTGGGAACGGCAGCAGTGTCATATGCCGTGCCGACACGCAGCGTCCAGCGATCGTCCGCCCGATATTCGGCGCCCAACGATCCGAACCATGCATTGCGCCAATTGGTGACTGTGAGCGATGCGGGGTTCGCAGGATCGTCGGACCTCACAACGAGAGAGTGAAAGCCGCTCCAGCCCGTATATTCGAGACCGGCCAGCAACGACCATTGATTGTTCACGTCGTAACGCGCGCTCGCATCGGCTTGCCACGGCAACGGCAGACGCGCATTGCCGCGACTGTCGGCAAACGCGCCGGTAAGTGCGTTGATCGTCTGACCGATACCTGCGGTATCGTATTGGAAGGTTTCATGGCCGGAGAGGTTCTGGCGCATCTCCGATTTGTAAGAGAGGCCGAGCGTCCATGCCGGATCGGGCTTCCACAACGCGCCGAGCACGAAGCCTGTCTGCCAGTCATTGCCTTTTACTTTCGCGCGTCCATCCATCGCGCCCGGAACGGCGCCGGGAATTCCCGCGCCCGCGCCGATGGTACCGAAGTCGATCGCCTGGCTGAGATAGGCATGCACGTAATCGATCTGCATGCCGCCCGCGAGCGTGAGCTCCGGCGTCGCCTGCCAGGAAATCATCGGTGTGAAATTGTAATCGGTGACGACGCTGGTTTGCGCGTAGTAACGGCCTGTCCAGCTTGCGGGATAATGCGACGACTCGCCGAACGGCACGGTGGCGGTGAGGCCGACGGCCCATCGATCGTTCAGGCGATAGCGCACTGCGATCGCCGGCAGGAATGCATCGCTGATGAATTCGTGCGGATTGGTTTTGCCGCCCGTCGGTGTTCCGGCTTGGGTTGTGCCGGTGAAATTGCCGCTGGAATTCAACAACAACCCCGCGCCATTCACGGAGATATCCCAGTCGTTCACGCCGCTCAACGTGGCCGGATTGTAAAAGATAGATGCCGGATCGTTCACATTGACGCCGGCGCCGGCATAGGACGTGCCCATCGCCGTGGCGCTGAATTCTCGAAGTTCGAAAGCCGCGGCATCCGCCGCTGAGATACCCACACCCTGGGCGAGGAGAAGAATGGGGAGAAAGGGAACAATTTTACGCATGATGCGCTCGCACACTGACGCGTTGACGATCAACGCGCGGCGAGCGGGTCAGTTCTCTTCGTCGCCGGAATCGATCCCTTGCCCCTCAGGATCCGGCAGCTCGTCACCAGGAAGCACGTATGTGCCGGACAGCCACTTTCCAAGGTCGATGTCGGCGCAACGCTTGGAACAGAATGGGCGAAACGCCGCATCTTGCGGCTTGCCGCAAAGAGCGCATTTGCGTTGTGGATTTTCAGGCTGCCGTTCCGACATCGAAGCCTTCGCGCGCAAACTCATCTCTTGCTTCGAACACAACGCGCGAGGCGCCGCGGCGCGCCAAAGCGGGGCGCACTTCGTCGCCATGCGTTTCCAGCCACGCCACGATCTCCGGCGACGCGCGCACGACGACCTGTTTGCCCGGCGCGGCCGCGGCCTGGCGCTCGACGCGGCGGATCACTTCCAGCGCCACCGCGTCGCGCGTGCGTTTGCGGCCGTGACCTTCGCAGGGACGGCAGCACTCCGTCATCAGTTTCACCAGCGGATCGCGGATGCGCTTGCGCGTGATCTCGACCAGACCGAATTCGGACATGCCGGAAATCTGCGTGGGCGTGCGGTCGCGCGACAGGCTTTCGTTCAGGACGGCCAAAACGGTTTCAATATTCGCCGCTTCTGACAGATGGATGAAGTCTATCACGATCAAACCGCCGATGCCGCGCAGGCGCAGTTGGCGGCCGATCTCGTCCGCGGCTTCGCGATTGACGTTGAGACTTGTCTCTTCGAGGCCCGTCGAAGCGGTGAAACTGCCGGAGTTCACGTCGATGGCGGTGAGCGCTTCGGTGCCCTCGATGGTGATCCAGCCGCCGCCGGGCAGCGGCACGCGCGGCGACATCAGCCGCTCGATTTCCTCTTCCAGATCGTACATGTCGAAGAGCATGTCCGGGCCGTTGAACAATTCGATCCGGTCTTCGGCTTCCGGCATGGCGCGGCGGCAATAGGCGACCGCCGCGTCATAAGAATGAACGTCGTCGATCAACACGCGACTTGTCTGTGCATCCACTTCGTCGCGCATGGTGCGTTCGATGGGATCGAGATCCTGAAAGATGGTGGACGGCACCTTGGCGCTCTGGCGTTTGGCCATGACGGGCCGCCACGCTTCGGCGAGACGTTCCGCATCTTCGCGGAAATCCTGCACCGTCGCGCCGATGCCCGCGCTGCGCACGATGTATCCGGCGCCGGGAACGAGCTTGCCCTTGTCTTCGGCGATCATCTGCTCGCCCATCGCGATCAGGCGCGCGCGCTCACCTTCGTCTTCGATGCGGCGCGACAGCGCGATCCCCGGCTGGTTGGGCACCATCACCAGCAGACGCCCCGCGATGGTGACATTCGCGGAAAGCCGCGCGCCCTTTTCGCCGATGGGATCCTTCACCACCTGCACGACGATCTCTTCGCCTTCGCGCACGCAATCGGTGATCTTGGGCGCGCGCTCGTCATCGTTGAAGCCGGGCAAGTCCGCGAGACAGCGAGCTTCGCGTGCGCCAAGAAATCCGGAGCGATCCAGACCGATATCGATGAACGCCGCCTGCATGCCGGGCAGAACGCGCTGCACGCGGCCAAGAATGATGTTGCCGATGAGGCTGTGTCCGCCGCGGCCGCCCTTTTTCTTCAGCGCGCCGTCATCGAGGCCGATCGTGCGTTCGAGGAAAAGCTCCTGGAGCTTTCCTTCCTCGACAATAGCGACACGAATTTCCCCCGCCCCGCAATTGATCAGGACTTCCTTGTTCATCTTCAGCAATCGAAATAGCAGCAGGCGCAGACTATCACAGAACGGTGAAGCCGCAGCCCTTAAGTAGCCCGACCGTCACCAGAAGCGGCAGGCCGACAACATTGGAATAAGAACCGTTGATCTGCCGAACGAATGCTTCGGCGCGGCCCTGAATGGCGTAACCACCGGCTTTGCCCAGACCTTCGCCGCACTGCACATAAGACCGGATTTCCTGCGCCGACAGCGATTTGAACGCGACGCGCGTGAGCGACACGGCGGTCTTCACCGAACCGTCCGGCTTTCTTACCGCAACGGCAGTCAGCACTTGATGGCGGCGTCCGGAGAGAAGTGACAAACAATCACTCACATCCTTCTCGCTCTCTGCTTTCGGCAGGATGCGGCGTCCGCAGGCGACAACGGTATCTGCTGCAAGAATGAGCGCGGATGCGCCGCGCCAGTTTTCACCAGCGGCACGCGCCTTCTCTTGCGCAAGCCGCAGCGCATAGAGACGCGGCTGTTCGGCCTTCAGCGGCGTCTCGTCGATGGATGCAGGCTGGACCGCATCGGGCGCGATGCCCACCTGCGCGAGCAAAGAAAGCCGCCGCGGGCTTTCGCTCGCCAGCACCAGCGCGAGGCGCGCCGGCTTATTTGAAACGATAGGTGATGCGTCCCTTGGTAAGGTCATACGGCGTCATTTCCACCATGACCTTGTCGCCGGTCAGCACCCGGATGCGGTTCTTGCGCATCTTGCCCGCGGTGTGGGCGATGATCTCATGCCCGTTCTGGAGCGCCACGCGAAACGTCGCGTTGGGCAGCAACTCGCTGACGGTACCTTCAAACTCAAGCAGTTCTTCTTTTGCCATTATGCCTCTGGCGGGGTTCTGAGGGCCGGGACATGACACCGAAGCGGGCCAAAATCAAGGGAAATGGCCTGTTTTCAGGCGTCTCCGGCCCTGTCCACAGCGAAACGCCCCCGGATTCGGCGCATCAGTTCATCCCGGACGGCGCGATAGGCGTCCAACTTCTGCTCGCGGGAGCCTTCGACGGCCGTGGGATCGTGCATCGGCCAGTATTCGACATCCACCGCCATGGTGCGGGTCAGCTCCATCGCGCCGTGATGGGCTTCGGGGGATAGCGTGATGATGAGGTCGAAGGACGCGTCTTCCAGCGCCTCGAAATTCTTGGGCCGGTGCTTCTTCAGCTCGATGCCGATCTCATCCAGGATTTCCACGATGAAGGGATCGTTCTCGCCCGCCCGCGCGCCGACGGAGTCGATGTAGCAGAACTTGCCATAGAGATAGCGCATGATCGCCGCGGCCATCGGGCTGCGCACCGCATTCTGCGTGCAGGCAAAGAGGATGGCCTGCGGCAGCTCCTCGCCATTGGGGCCGCGCATCGCCTCAGCCTTTCAGGTGCAACACGCAGAGAAGGGTGAACAGGCGGCGCGCTGTGTCGAAATCGACTTCGATCTTGTCGGCAAGCCGTTCTTTCAGGATTTCGGAGCCTTCATTGTGAACGCCGCGACGGCTCATATCGAGAGTTTCGATCTGTGATGGCGGCGCGTTGCGGATCGTCAGCTGTGGCTGCCAGGTGAGCGATCCCGTCGAGGGCCTGGGCGAGCGTCCAGCCCCTCCGCTTCCGCCAGCGTGATGGCGGCGGGACCGATGGCGTTGATCGTTTTGGCATCGCAGGACAACAGCGTCGTGCGCGCGTGCGGCGCACGACGGTGCGTTCGTCCAGTTCGATGGAAGCGATGCGGAAATTGCTCATGGCTTGACGTTCAGCCTCGCGGCGATGGAGCGCGCATGGGCGTCCAGCCCCTCCGCTTCCGCCAGCGTGATGGCGGCGGGACCGATGGCGTTGATCGTTTTGGCATCGCAGGACAACAGCGTCGTGCGCTTCATGAAGTCGAGCACCGAGAGGCCGGACGAGAACCGCGCCGTGCGCGCCGTCGGCAGCACATGGTTGGGGCCGGCGATGTAGTCGCCCATCGCTTCGGGCGTGTTGCGGCCGAGGAAGATCGCGCCGGCATGTTTGACCAGCTTCAGAAGCTCGTTCGGATTTTCCGTCGCGATTTCCAGATGCTCCGGCGCAATGCGATCCACGAGCGGCGCGGCATCGTTCAACTTCGCGACGACGATCACGCCACCATTGTTCTTCCAACTGGCGCCCGCAATCTCCTTGCGCGGCAGCAACGCCAGCGCGCGCTCGACCGCGGCTTCGACCTTGGCGGCGAAATCGGCATCGTCGGTGATGAGGATGCTTTGCGAAGAGGCGTCGTGCTCCGCCTGGCTCAGAAGGTCGGCGGCGATCCAGTCCGGATTGTTCTTGTTGTCCGCGACGACGAGGATTTCCGATGGACCGGCCACGGAGTCGATCCCGACTGTGCCGAACACTTCGCGCTTGGCGGCGGCGACATAAGCGTTGCCGGGACCGACGATCTTGTCCACCGCGGCAATCGTCTGTGTGCCGTAGGCGAGCGCGGCTACGGCCTGCGCGCCACCGACGCGATAGATTTCCGTCACCCCTGCGCGCTTCGCAGCGGCCAGCACCAGCGGATTGATCTTGCCGCCGCTTGCGGGTGTCACCATCGCGACGCGGGCGACACCGGCCACGCGCGCGGGCACCGCGTTCATCAGAACGGAACTCGGATAGCTCGCGGTACCGCCCGGAACGTAGAGCCCGACGCTGTCGAGCGACGTCCAGCGCCAGCCCAAGGTCGCGCCGGTATCGTCGGTGAAACTGTCGTCCTTGGGCAGTTGGCGGCGGTGATAGACCTCGATGCGTTTCGCCGCGATATCCAGCGCGGCAAGCGCGTCCTTGCTGCATAGGCTTTCTGCCGCATCGATCTCGGCCTGGTTCAGGCGCAACGTCTGCGCCGTCAATGCGGCCTTGTCGAATTTATTGGTGAGTTCGACCAGTGCCGCGTCGCCGCGCTCCCGAACGTCCGCGACGATGGCGCGCACGGAGGCCGCAACATCCTCTTCCGTCTCGCGCTTGGCCGAAATCAATGCGCTGAACTGCGCCGCGAAATCCGGGGCGCGCGCGTCGAGACGGCGCGCCATGTCAGGAATCCGTTTCGTGTTCGGGGCGGCCGAGCGCAGCCCACTCGCCACTGACATCGCTGAGGCCCGCATCGATGGCTTCGACGTCAAGCTTGATCGTGCCGCCGCCGGCGAAAATCAATTCCACCATGCCGCCCGGATCTACAACACCGCATCGGCATCGCCGCGCATGATCTTGTGGGACTTGGCGGACAGGACACCATTGAAATAGAGCCCGCTGCGGACGCGCAGATTGTCGGTCTTGCGCTTGTTCTCCCACTTGAAGCGGTTGAACAGCGCCGCGAAACGGCGCGCCTTAGGCAGCCAAACCAGATCGCCGACACGGGCCACCGCGTCCTGCAATTTCGCCGAAATGATCTGAAGGTCTTCCGCGTCTTCCGCGGCCAACGTCTCGCGTTTCATGCCTGCTGCCGTTCGATCTCCGCGCCGACGCCCGAAAGCTTCTCTTCCAGACGCTCGAATCCGCGATCCAGATGATAGACGCGGTTCACGATAGTTTCACCCTCCGCTACCAGGCCCGCGAGCACGAGGCTGACGCTCGCGCGCAGATCGGTCGCCATCACAGGGGCGCCCTTCAACGTTTGCACCCCCGTCACGGTCGCGACATCGCCATCGACATGGATGTTCGCGCCCATGCGTGCAAGTTCCGGCACATGCATGAAGCGGTTCTCGAACACGGTTTCGCGGATATGCGAGGTGCCGTTGGCCATGCACATCAGCGCCATATATTGCGCCTGCAGATCGGTGGGAAATGCCGGGAAGACATCCGTCTTCACGTCCATCGCGGTCGGACGCACGCCATTGCGATGAACCGAGAGGCCGCGATTGGTTTGCTTTACCTCGGTGCCGATCTTCTCCAGCAGCCCGATCAATGCGCCGTTGGACGATGCCTGCGCGCCGATCAATTCCACATCCCCGCCGGCAATGGCGGTTGCGATGATGTAGGTGCCGGTTTCGATACGGTCCGGCATCACCGGATATTCGACACCCGACAAACGGTCCACGCCGTCGATGATGATCTCGGACGTGCCGAGGCCTTCGATCTTCGCGCCCATCGCGATCAGGCAATGGCCAAGGTCTTGCGTCTCCGGTTCGCGCGCGCAGTTCTTCAGCACCGTGCGCCCCCTGGCAAGCACGGCGCCCGTCATCAGGTTTTCCGTCGCGCCGACGGAAGCAAACGGAAATTCGAACGTCGTTCCTTTGAGGCCGCCCTTCGCCGTCGCCAGCACATAGCCATCGGCGAGTTCGATGGTCGCGCCCATTGCCTCGAAACCCTTGAGATGGAAATCCACCGGACGCGCACCGATGGCGCAGCCGCCGGGCAATGAAACCTTCGCTTCGCCATGGCGCGCGAGCAGCGGGCCCAGCACCTGAAAGCTCGCGCGCATCTTGCGCACGATGTCGTATGGCGCGAAGGCGGATTCGATGCGGGCGGCATGCAGGCGCATCGTGTCGCTCTGCCCCAGCCCGGCGCCGCGGCGCACATTCATGTTCACGCCGAACTGCATGAGCAGATCGGTCATCGCGCCGATATCCGCCAGGCGCGGCATGTTCGTCAGCGTCACCGGCTCATCCGTGAGCAGCGACGCGGCCATCAATTTGAGCGCGGAGTTCTTCGCGCCGCTGATGGGGATTTCACCCTTGAGACGGTTTCCGCCCCGAATCCTGATCCGGTCCATTTACCCTCGCGCGGCGGAAAATCGCCGCTTCACTCTGCTTGTAGCGCGCGGAATGCCCAGCGAACAGGCGCGCGATGCGTCCCGTCTATTCCGGCTTCTTGGCCGTATTCGGGCGAGGTTCCGCGGGCGTAACGCCGGGCGCCGGTTTGCCGGCCGTGCGTGCCCGCTGTGCCGCTTTGCGCCGCTTCAGGTTCTCGCGAAGGGCCTTGGCAAGGCGCTCTTGCGCGGCGGAATCTTTGGGAGACATGGGTGGATTTTCGGCCTTTCCCTTTGGCCGTGGCTTGGGTATAGCAGCGCACCTTTCGGCCCAAACCCTACCTTTTGGGCCCCGGATGCCGGAGTAGCGTAGTGGTAGCGCAACCCCTTGGTAAGGGGTAGGTCGAGAGTTCGATTCTCTCCTCCGGCACCAGTCTTCGCTCGCGAAGCGAGAGAAGGCTGCCGCGGCGTAGCCCGAAGGGCGAAGACGAGCCGGTTGCCGCGAGCTTCGCCTTGGCAAGCCGGTCATCGCATATTTCGCAGCGAAAGCAGCCTGCAACCCTCGGGCGTGAAGCCGTCACCGCGCCAGATGGTAAGTTTGGCGTCAGCCCTCGCCCCGCGCTGTATCGCGAGCGTTGACGGCACCCCGACCGAAGCAAAGCAGGACTTCAGCGCGGAGATCTGCGCGGGCAAACCGGCATTTTCCAAAACGATCCAACCGTCACGGCCAGCCCAGGCTTTGGCATCGATGCCGATCGCGAAATTGCGCGGATCGTTCGAGACGGCGGCCACCCGGTAATCACCCGCCAATCCCTGATCGATCTTCGCCGCATCGCGCCAGCCGGATGTCAGCACGAACATGCGATCATCGTCCGACAGGTTCACGCGGTTGATGATCGACCCCAGCGGCCGCCATTCCACATTGTCTGCCGTGGGATCCCCACGCCGGAAGATGTGCGGGAACCTGGAGCCGAGCCAGCCGCTCTGTGTCTCCATGACGAACCCCAAGACGAACAGCAAGAACAGAGTGGCCGAGACGGCCAGCCCTGCACGCGGCCAGTGGTGGAGCGAGGCTTCGTCCGCCAGATATTTTCCCGCCAAGGGCAGAAGGAGCAGCCAGCCGGGCATCGCCCACTGCACCATGCCGTCATCGCTCCAAAGCGGCGCCACGGTGAAGAAGATCGCGATAGGCAGGCCGAGCCAGAGCAGGAACCGCGTGCCTTCATCGGAGGACGGCCTGGCGCACGCCAATCCGCGCGCCAATGGCCATGCAACCCAGGGAGAGATCAAAGCCACTTGCGCAACAAGGAGCGAAAGAAAGAGGCCGCCGCCGAAATGATGACCGGTCCCCGCGCGCGCCGTCTGGAAGCCGAACGAGATCCAGCCATGCCGCGCATTCCAGATGAGCACCGGCGAGAAAACGGCGACAGTCACAAGAGCCGCGAGCCATGGCCCCGCTGTGCCAAGCACGCGCCGTCCCCAGCCCGATGAAACAAGGAAAGCAAAAACGCCCGCCACGAAAACGAGGCCGTGATATTTCGAAAGCGCCGCGAGACCGGCAAGAACGCCCGCCGCTGCCCACCGCATCATGGACAACTGCCCGCCTTTCGCGAGCGGCGCGAGCGTCAACGCCGCCGCGAGCAGGAAGAAATTGAGCGGTCCATCCGGAAGCATCCAGTTGCCCGCCACCAGGCAGAAAAATATCGACAGGTTGAACGCCAGCATGGCCCAGACGCCTGCGCGCGCGCCAAACAAGCTGCGCGTAAGCGCGAAGATGAGCCATGATGATCCGGCTCCGAGCGCGATGAAGGGCAACCGCGCCCAGCATGTGTCGCCGAACGCCATCGCCCCAAGCTGCGCCAGCCAGAAATGCAGCGGCGGATGATCGAAATAGGAGAGGCTGAACACCCTGCCGCTCGCGACGGCGTAGGCTTCGTTGGTGCCAAGTCCGATGAACGGACAGATCACCAATTTGAGCAGCAAAAACGCCGCCGTGACAGCCAGCGCCAGATGGCACGCGCGGAGATCACCCATCGACGGCATTGCCGGTCTTGCCAGGATTCTCACGCCGCTGGATTTCTCAACGCAGACGCCAGACCAACCGGCTCGACATCGCATAATTCCAGACCGCCCCGATCAGCGCGCCCGCCGCACCGGCCATCCACCACACATGATTGCCGCCATACAGCCAATGCGCGACGCCAATATTTGCGACGAAGCCCGTTGCTCCGATGGCACAGAAGATCGTCATGCCTTTGAGGATACGCCAGCCGCGAATCCGCAGATCCTTGTAGGTGAGCACGTTGTTGGCGAAGAAGTTTGCGACCATCGCAAACAATGTGGCCACCGATTGCGCCGCTTCGAAGCTCAACCCCGCAGCCTGTAGCGCGCTTTTGAGAACGAGGAAATGCACGACAAGACCGAGCGCGCCCACAAAGGCGTAAGGCACGAAGCGGGGTTCGATAACATCGCCCGTCGCTTTTGCGGCGAGAAGGCCCAAAAATTCCAGCGACACGCGCAGATCGAACTTGCTCTCGCCCTGCTCTCGCGCACGGAAAAGATAGGGCTCTTCTGCAACCCGCAGATTCCGGGCGGTGGCCAGAAGATCGAGCAGAATCTTGAAGCCATCGTGCGAAAGCTGCTGAGCGACTTTCTCGAAGCGATCGCGGCGAACCATAAAGAAGCCGCTCATCGGATCGCTAACGGGGACGGACAATAGCGACCTGGTGAGCGCCGTTGCGAATCTGCTGATGATGCTGCGATGGCCTGCCAGGCCGAGCGCAGACCCGCCGTCGCGATAGCGTGTGCCGACGACGATGTCGGCATCGCCCTCCTCAAGCGTATGCAACATGCGCAGCAGGATTGCTTCATCATGCTGCAAATCGCCATCCATCACCGCCACATAAGGGGCGCTGGAAGACAGAATGCCGTCGATGCAGGCGCCCGCAAGGCCACGCCGCCCCACGCGGCGCAGGCAGCGCACGCGCGGATCGGCGAAAGCAATCTCTTTCGCCAACCGATGCGTTCCGTCGGGCGAATTGTCATCCGCGAAAATGACTTCCCAGGAAATTCCCGAAAGCACTTGCGAAAGCTTCTCGATCAACGAGGTGAGGTTGCCCGCCTCGTTGTAAGTCGGAACGATGACAGACAATTCCAACGGCCGCTGCGCCGCGAGGAACGGCGGACGGGGCAAAACTCGCTGTGAAACCATCTGCAGCCGCTCCAGCGTCCCCGGGGCGGAAAACACCGGGATATGGCGCGCAGGATGCAGAAGTCCTCATTGGCAGGCCGTGCTGGCCGGATTGATAATTCGTCGGAAATTGCCGCAAAGTATTGCTTTTTATACGAGGCTGTATAGTTCGATTGTATCGTTGACGGCTTTCGCGGGGGAGCGCGCCAACGAAGCGCCGGATGACCCATGAGATTGCTACTGATCGAAGACGATGCCGAAACTGCCTCGTTCGCGAAGCGCGGCTTTCAGGAACATGGCCACACGGTCGATCACGCCGCCGACGGCCGTGAAGGCCTCCATCTGGCGACGGGTACCGACTACGATGTCCTCATTGTGGATCGCATGCTTCCCAAAATGGATGGGCTAACGCTCGTCAAATCCCTGCGTGGCGCGAAAATCTTCACGCCGGTTTTGTTCCTGACGACGATGAGCGGCATCGATGACCGCGTCGAGGGACTCGAAGCCGGCGGCGATGACTACCTTGTCAAGCCTTACGCTTTTTCGGAGCTGAACGCGCGCGTGAACGCCCTGGCGCGGCGCCCGCATGTCAGCGACCAGCTTACCATTCTGAAAGTCGCCGATCTGGAGATGAATCTGCTTCGGCGCTCGGTTACCCGCAACGGCGATCCCATCGATCTGCAGCCGCGCGAATTTCAGCTTCTGGAATATCTGCTGCGTCACGCCGAACAGGTGGTCACGCGCACGATGCTGCTGGAAGGCGTGTGGGATTTCCACTTCGACCCGCGCACCAATATCGTGGAAACGCATATCAGCCGGCTGCGCTCCAAGATCAATCGGGGCGGCGATCCTGAACTGATCCACACCATTCGCGGCTCCGGATATTGTCTTCGTGCGCCTGCCAAGACTCTTTAGCACCACGAGTTTCAAGCTTGCGGCACTGTTCGCGCTCATCTTCGGCGTTTCGGCCGTCGCGGTCGGCGCGTTCGTCTATATCAACGTCAAGGCAACGCTCAACCTGCAAGAACGGACGCGCATCGAAGCCGACGCTTTCGCGCTGAAGCAGGAATTCGACAGCGGCGGCATGGGCGACATGATGGATGCCATTCATGGGCGCCAGGCCAACAAGATCGCGGGCAGACTGAACTACACGCTGTTCAAATCCAACGGCGAGCGAATCCTGGGAGATATCCCGCGGCTGCCGCTTACGCCGGGCTGGAAGCATCTGTTCGGCCCGCCGGATGGCGACGAAGCGCCGGGCGAGCTGGAACGGCTTCTGGTCTATCGCCTGCAGCTTTCGCCGGACTTGTGGCTGGTTGTCGGTGACGACATCGGCAGGCTGCACGCTTTGGACAACGGCTTCCTGCGCATCTTCGGTTTCGGCCTTCTTCTCACGCTGGCATTTGCGGCGGCGGGCGGAATCTTCGTCAGCCGGGCGTTCGTGCAGCGAATCGACTCTATCTCGCGAACCGCCGAAGCGATCATCGAAGGCGATATCGGCCAGCGCATCGCGCTCAACGGATCGGGCGACGACCTCGATCGCCTCGCGGCGACCCTGAACCGGATGCTGGATCGCATCGGCGCATTGATGGATACGTTGCGCCATGTCTCCACGGACATCGCACACGATCTGCGCACGCCGCTGGGGCACCTGCGGCAAGTGCTCGATGACATGCGCGAGCGGGTGCATGATCCGGAAGAATATCGGACGGCAATCGAAATTGCGATCACCAAGACCGATTCCATTCTGGAAACCTTCGCCGCAATCTTGCGCATCTCACAGATCGAATCCGGCAGCCGGCGCGAAGGTTTCAAACCGATCGACTTGAGCGCAATCGTCTTGAACGTTGCGCACAGCTTCGCGCCCACGGCCGAAGAGCAAGGTGATGCGCTCACCATCGACGTGGCCCCGGATGTCGAGATCGTCGGCGACCGCGAACTTATCACCCAACTCGGTGCGAACCTGATCGACAATGCGATCCGGCACACGCCCAAAGGCTCGCGCATTTCGATGGCGTTGTCGTCACGCGACGGTGTGGCCAGTCTTCATCGCGCGACCGTCGCCGTGCTCGACAACAGACCGGGCCTGAAGGTCCGGGTGGAATTTCCTCTTGGAGACGCCAATGGCTGAGTGTCGCGTGGGCCGTGCGGGATGGCTCATGGCAACGTCCGCAACACTGGTGTTCGCCGCGACCGGCGCGCTGGCTGGCCCGCCATTCACGACGGACGATCCGCAACCGACAGATTACAAGCAATTCGAAATTTATCTTTATTCGGAAGGCACCCATTCGGCCGGCAACACCACGGGTACGCTGCCGGGCGTTGAGATCAATTACGGCGCGGCGCCCAACCTGCAAGTGAGCATTGCGATACCACTGGCATATGACAGGGGCGAAAATCATGGGGCGCGCATGAGCTATGGCGCGACGGAGATCGGCGTCAAATATCGCTTCATTGAGGAAGACGAAACGGGATGGCAGCCGCAGGTGAGCTTTTATCCCTCCGCAGAAATCCCGATTGGCGATAGCGACCGGCCCGCCGGTATCGGCGGAGGGCACACGCGCTTTTTTCTTCCCCTATGGACGCAGAAAAGCTTTGGCCCATGGACCACATTCGGCGGCGGGGGCTATT
>SMFH01000094.1_pt1 | contig 19722 bp, 16 predicted proteins | sample 2456121 | NCBI WGS metagenome assembly SMFH01 (sample SAMN10132613, study PRJNA489261) | soil metagenome | isolation source: day120 antibiotic-silty clay loam soil | place: USA
CGCTGGTGGCGACGCCGATCATCATCAACCAGCCGCAATCGGCGATCCTGGGCGTCGGCAAACTGGAGAAGCGCGCGGTGGTCCGCGACGACGCCATCGTCATCCGCCCGATGGCTTATGTGACGCTGACCATCGACCACCGCGTGATCGACGCCTTCCAGACGAATGCCTGGCTGTCGAAATTCGTGGAAGTTCTTGAAACCTGGCCGCTTAAAACTTGATTGTCATCCCCGGCGAGCATCGCAAGGCAATGCGAGGGAAGGGGACCCAGGCATTTCCGTAAAACGCAATGTTGAAACGCGAACACGACCTGGAGAGGTCGTGCACTTGTTTTCCGCCTGGGTCCCCTTCCCCTCGCTTCGCTCGGCCGGGGATGACAGTTATTTTCTATGATCGAATACGCGCTTCGCCTTGCCTTCGGAGCGCGGCAAGGCGCCGGGGTCGGCGATCACGATCTCCGCATGCAGGCCGTAACGCGATTTCATCCGCAGCGACACGGAATTCCGCGCGCCGTCGCAGGTGGCGATATCGCAGGCTAAGGCGGCTTCGCAGGTGATGACCAGCCGGTCCATCGCGCCGTCACGATGCACATCGATGCGATAATGCGGCGACAGCGCCGGTTCGGAGACAATCAACTCTTCGATCTGGCGCGGGAAGATGTTCACGCCGCGAATGATGAGCATGTCGTCGCTGCGGCCGGTGATGCGGTCCATGCGCCGCATCGGCACATTGCCCACCGGCGCGGAGAGCCGCGAAAGATCGCCGGTGCGATAGCGGATGATGGGCAGCGCCTCCTTCGACAGCGAGGTGAAAACCAGCTCGCCTTCTTCGCCATCGGGAAGCGGCGCACCGGTCTCAGGATCGACGATCTCCGGCAGGAACGCATCTTCCCACACAGTGAGCGCACCGCGCGCGTCGGCGCGTTCCTGCGCCACGCCGGGGCCGAGTACTTCCGAGAGGCCGTAAATATCCAGCGCGGTGATATCGAAACGCTTCTCGATCTCGCCGCGCATCTCCTCGCTCCATGGCTCGGCGCCATGAATGCCGATCTCGAGCGATGTCTCGCGTGGATCGATGCCGGCGCGTTCCAGCGCTTCGCCGAGCGCCAGCATATAAGATGGCGTACAACAGATGATGCGCGGTTTCAGATCGCAGATGAGTTGGATCTGCCGCTCCGTCTGCCCGCCGCTGGCGGGCACAACCACGCAGCCCAATTTCTCCGCGCCGCCATGCAGTCCAAGCCCGCCGGTGAAAAGACCGTAGCCATAGGCATTGTGCAGCACGTCGCCGCGCTGGCCGCCCGCCGCCGCGATGCAGCGCGCGATGAGGTGGTTCCACAAATCCAGATCGGCCTGCGTGTAGCCCACGATCGTCGGTTTGCCGCTGGTGCCGGAGGAGGCGTGTAGCCGCACGCATTGATCCTGCGGCACGGCGAACATGCCGAAGGGATAATTCTCGCGAAAATCGCTTTTGAGCCTGAAAGGAAATCGCGCCAGATCGGCCAGCGTCTTCAGATCGTCCGGCGTCACGCCCGCCGCCTCGCATTTCGCGCGGTAATAGGGCGTATTCTTATAAGTATGCCAGCGCACTTCGCCCATTTCGGGATTGCGCAGCGATTTGGATTTCGCGGTGAGTTGCACGGTGATGCTGTCGCCCGGCTTCACCGGCTTGGTGAAGCGCAGATTGTCGAGGCCGTAATTGGCCAGCACCGGCCCTGGCGGCGGATCGACGAACAACCCGGCTGCGAAGGACAGCAGCAGATAACCGTGCGCCACGCGACCGCCGAACAGCGGATTGGCCTTGGCGGCTTCCTCGTCCATGTGGGCATAGAAGGTATCGCCGGTGAAATGGGCGAAATGCTCGATGTCCTCCAGCGTGATGGTGCGCGGCTGGGTGACGAGCGTCTTGCCCAGCTCCAGCTCGTTGAAGCGCAGACGGAAAGGATGCGGGCCTTCGCGCATTTCGGGCGCGCCGCGCATCCATTCGTGGGTGACGCCGGTCAGCATGCGGGGCGAACCCTGCAGCGCGGTGCGCTGCATGTAATGATGAACGCCATGCAGGCCACCCATCTCCTCGCCGCCGCCCGCGCGGCCGGGGCCGCCATGGATGAGGTTCGGCAGCGGTGAGCCATGGCCAGTAGATTCCTTCGCGCAATCGCGGTCCAGAATGAGCAGGCGTCCGTGGAAAGCACCCGATCCCGTCAGCACCTCGCGCGCGACTTTGGGATCGTACGTATAAAGCGACATCACCAGCGAGCCTTGCCCGCGATTCGCCAGCGCAATCGCGTCGCCCAAATCCTTGTAAGGCATGAGCGTCGCGACGGGGCCGAACGCTTCGGTGTCATGCACGCGGCTTGCCTTCGCCGGATCGTCGCAGCGCAGCAACACAGGGGAAAGGAACGCGCCTTTGCCGTCTGCCTTGCCTGGATCACCGAACACGATGCGCGCTTCCTTCGACAGCATGTCGATCTTCTCGCGCACATCGTTGCGCTGCGCGGTGGAGACGAGCGCGCCCATCTGGGTCTTTTCATCGCACGGATCGCCGACCGCGATCTTGCCCAGCGCGTCTTTCAGCGCGGCTTCCACGGCATCCATCTGTCCGGCAGGCACCAGCGCGCGGCGGATGGCAGTGCATTTCTGGCCTGCCTTCACCGTCATCTCGCGCACGACCTCTTTGATGAAGAGATCGAATTCCGGCGTGTCTTGCACCGCATCCGGCCCCAGCACCGCGGCATTGAGCGAGTCGCGCTCGGCAATGAAGCGCACGCTCTCGCGCGCGATCACCGGATGGCGCTGAAGCGTCTGCGCGGTTTCGGCGGAGCCGGTGAAGGAGACAACGTCCTGCCCCGTGAGATGATCGAACAGGTCGCCGGTCGGCCCGACGATCAGTTGCAGCGCACCCTTCGGCAGCACATTCGCTTCGATCAGGATGCGGAATGCTGCCTCGGTGAGGTAGGCCGTTGCCGTCGCGGGTTTCACGATGGCGGGAACGCCGGCCAGCAGCGTGGGGCCGAGCTTTTCGAGCATGCCCCAGATCGGGAAGTTGAACGCGTTGATATGCACCGCAGCGCCCTGGCGTGAGGTCAGCACATGCTGGCCCATGAAGGTGCCGCGCTTGGACAAACCTTCCGGCGCGCCTTCCACGATGATGGTGTCGTTGGGAAGTTCGCGGCGGCCTTTGGACGAATAGGCGAACAGCGTGCCCGCGCCGCCTTCGATGTCGATCCAGCTATCGGATTTGGTAGCGCCAGTGTTGTAGGAGAGTTCGTACAGCGCATCCTTCTTCGCCATCACCGCATCGCCCAAGGCTTTGAGCATCTTGGCGCGCTGGTGGAACGTCATCTTGCGCAGGGCAGGGCCGCCGACAGTACGCGCGTGATCGAGCATCGCCTTGAAGTCGCGCACGGTGGTGCCGGTTTCGGCCATGGCTTCACCTGTCACGGCGGAAGCAATGGCCGTTAGATTGCCTTCCGGGGCGATCCACTGGTCTTTCACATAGCTATGAAGTTTCAACATTCGCTGCTCCTTCACCCTCCCCTTGCGGGAGGGTCGAATTGCGTTAGCAATTCGGGGAGGGGTCCGGTACCGGTGCCATGACCCCTCCCCGAAAATTCTTCGCTGCGCTCCGAATTTGTCGGCCCTCCCTCAAGGGGAGGGTGGATTTACTTATTGACCTTTGAACTTCGGCGCGCGTTTTTCACCGAAGGCGGCGACGCCTTCCTTGTAATCCTGCGAACGGCCCAACTCGCGTTGCAGATCGCGCTCCAGATCGAGTTGCTCGTTCAGATCCGCCGCCCAGGCTTTGCGCATTGCCATCTTGATGGCGGCAAGGCCCTTCGTCGGGCCGCGCGCGAATTTCTCCACCAGCTTGCCCGCTTCATCCTGAAGCTTGTCGTCGTCGATCGCGCGCCAGATGATGCCCCATTCCTCGGCTTTCTCGGCGCTCAAGGCTTCGCCGGTCAGCGCCAATCCCATCGCACGCGCATGACCGGCGAGGCGCGGCAGAGTCCAGGTGCCGCCGGAGTCGAGAACAAGACCGATGTTGGAAAAGGACTGGATGAACTTCGCGCTCTTCGCCGTCAGAACGATGTCGCAGGCGAAGGCGATGTTCGCGCCCGCGCCGGCGGCCACGCCGTTCACCGCGCACACCACGGGCTTGGGCAGATTTACGATGCGCTTTATCAGCGGGTTGTAGCGGTTTTCCAGCGACTCGCCGAGATCGATGCGACTTCGCTATGCATCTGTACGGTGAAGGAGTTGAGACGGTCGGGGCGGTTCAGCGTGATCTTCGCCGCGCCGTTCGCGATATCGAACAAAATGGTTTCGTAAGCCACAGCCACCTCCCGATTTGTTCGCGGGCTGGTCCCGCTGTTGGTGATAGGCTTAAAATAGAACGTTTGGTCGGTCAATTTGACGAGGAAACATGAGCGCCGCAGACGAGCTTGCCCGCAAAATCGCCGATCATCTTCGTGGCCAGGAAGGCACCGGCGCGGCGTGGAACATCGAGATCGAGGAAGCCCGTGAAGGCTATGCGCGCATCGCCATGGTGGTGCGCGCGGACATGCTCAATGGTCACAAGACGTGCCACGGCGGCATGATCTTCTCGCTGGCCGATACGGCGTTCGCTTACGCCTGCAATTCGCGCAATGTGGAGACGGTGGCGCAGAACGCGACCATCGCTTTCCTGGCGCCGGGGCGGGAAGGCGACCGGCTGGTGGCGGAATGTCGGGAACAGGCGCTGACGGGCCGCTCGGGCGTTTATGCCGTCACGGTGACCGACCAGAAGGGCGAGAAAATTGCGGTTTTCCAGGGCCTTTCCCGGTCCCTCGGTGGGGCGGTCCTGAAGGGTAATTAATTGACCGTCCGGTCGGTTTATTATACTATCTCGGCAAATTCGGCGAGGAAGCGCGCATGTATACGACCGAACTGAAAGACAAGAACCAGAAGCAAGCGGCGATCGCCGTCGCGGAAGATCCGGTGCGTCTCGCCGCATTCGAAGCGCGCGTCGCCGCCGATGATTTTATCGAGCCGAAAGACTGGATGCCGGAAGCCTATCGCAAGACTCTGGTGCGCCAGATCTCGCAGCACGCGCATTCGGAAATCGTCGGCATGCTGCCGGAAGGAAACTGGATCACGCGCGCGCCGTCGCTGCGCCGCAAGGCCGTGCTGCTGGCGAAGGTGCAGGATGAAGGCGGGCACGGGCTTTATCTTTATGCCGCCGCCGAAACGCTCGGCACATCGCGCGAAGAGATGATCGACGCGTTGCATTCGGGCCGCGCGAAATATTCCACGATCTTCAATTATCCCACGCTGACATGGGCCGACATCGGCGCCATCGGCTGGCTGGTGGACGGCGCGGCGATCATGAATCAGGTTCCTCTTCAAAGAACCTCGTATGGCCCATACGCCCGCGCGATGGTGCGCGTGTGCAAGGAAGAAAGTTTTCACCAGCGCCAGGGCTACGAGATCATGATGGTGCTGGCCGCCGGCACCGAGGCGCAGAAGCGCATGGCGCAGGATGCGCTGAACCGCTGGTGGTGGCCGTCGATCATGATGTTCGGCCCGCCGGACGAAAACTCGCCGAACACCGCGCAATCCATCCGCTGGCGCATCAAGCGCGAGACGAATGACGAGCTGCGCCAGAAATTCATCGACGTGACGGTGCCGCAGGCCGAAGCCATCGGTTTGACGATTCCCGATGCCGATCTGAAATGGAACGAGGCGCGTGGCTCTTACGACTACGGCGCCATCGACTGGGACGAATTCTACGCCGTTGTGCGCGGCGAAGGTCCGGTCGCGAAGGAGCGCATGCAGGCACGCGTGCAGGCATGGGAAGACGGGGCGTGGGTGCGCGAAGCCGCATCGGCCCATGCCGCGAAGCATGAAGCGCGCGAGGCGGCGGAGTAAACGATGTCGAAGAACTGGCCGCTTTGGGAAGTTTTCATTCGCGCCAAGAACGGCTTGTCGCACCGCCATGCCGGAAGCGTGCATGCGGCCGCGTCCGATCCGGGCGATGCGGCGGAATTGTTCGAGCCCGCAGCCGACAAGGTCTATCGCCACCCGACCTTCTATGTGATCCCTGAGAATGTGAAGAACATCTGATGCGCGATGCGTCTCTCTTCGACTATGCCTGCCGGTTGGGCGATGACAGCCTGATCCTCGGCCAGCGCCTGTCAGAATGGTGCGGCCATGCGCCGATGCTGGAAGTGGATTTGTCGCTGGCCAATATTGGCCTAGATCTGATCGGGCAGGCGACGCATTTTCTGAAACTCGCTGGCGAAGCCGAAGGCAAAGGCCGCGACGAAGACAAGCTCGCTTTTCATCGCGACGTTCTGGATTTCAAGAACTGCCTGCTGGTCGAGCAGCCGAATGGCGATTTCGCGCAGACCATCGCGCGGCAATTCCTGTTCTCCAACTGGCAGGAATTGCTCTTTCGCGAACTGGGCAAATCCACGAACGCGACCATCGCCGCCGTCTCGCAGAAGGCGGTGAAGGAAGTGATCTATCATTCACGTCTTGCGAATGAATGGATGGTGCGGCTGGGCGACGGCACGGCGGAAAGCCACGAGCGACTGGTGAACGGCCTCGACTGGATGTGGCGCTTCTCGGATGAATTGTTCGAAGTCGATGCCGTGCTGGAACCGCTGATCGCATCCGGTGTCGCCTGCGACGTGCGCAAGCTGCGCCCCGAATGGGATGCGCGCATCGCGAAGGTGTTGAAAGAGGCGACTCTGGAATTGCCGAAGGCCCGTCGTGCGACGGTGGGTGGACGCAAAGGCCATCACTCCGAACATCTGGGCCATCTGCTGACGGAGATGCAGTTCCTGCAGCGCGCCTATCCAGACCAGCTCAGCAAAGTACCATTTGACGCTTTCTATCGCGCCATCAACACGTCGATCTGGGCATCGTGCGCGATGTCACGGACGACGCGGTGATCATCACGCCGACCTATACCGGTTGCCCCGCAACGCTCGCGATTGAAGCCGATATCCGCAGCGCGCTCGACAAAGCCGGACTTTCCGCGCTGAAGATCGAAACCACGCTGTCGCCGCCCTGGAGCACCGATTGGATCAGCGCCGAAGGCCGCGAGAAGCTCCGCGCATACGGCATCGCGCCGCCGGTGAAGACCGCCGTGCAATGCCCGCGCTGCGGCTCGACGCACACCGAAGAACTCAGCCGCTTTGGCTCGACGCCCTGCAAATCGCTGCATCGCTGCCTGGAGTGCCGCGAACCTTTCGACCGTTTCAAGTGTCACTGATATGTCCGTCAACGAACGCTTCCACAAATTGAAGATCGCCGAAGTCCGCCGTGAAACGCCGGACTCCGTCTCCATCCGTTTCGATATTCCGGATGCGCTGAAAGACGTATTCGGCTTCAAGGCCGGGCAGCATCTGACCCTGCGCACCGAAATGAACGGTGAAGATTTGCGCCGCAATTATTCGGTCTGCGTCGCGCCGCACGAAAACGAAATCCGCATCGCCGTGAAGCAGACGCCCGGCGGACGTTTCTCCGGCTGGGCGAACAGCGCATTGCAGGCGGGGCATACCATCGAAGTCCTGCCGCCCATGGGCCGCTTCGTCGTTCCCGCGACCGATAGCGACATGCCTTATTATGTCGCGCTGGCGGGCGGTTCGGGGATTACGCCGGTTCTGTCGATCCTGAAAACCGTGCTCGCGGAAAATCCGCGCGCACATTTCACGTTGCTTTACGGCAATCGCGACAGCGCCTCGATCATGTTTCTGGAAGAATTGGCGGGCCTGAAGAACCATTATCTTGATCGCCTCGAAATCTATCACTTCCTCGAAAACGAAGCGGAAGAGATCGAACTCTTCAACGGCCGCCTCGATCGCGCCAAGCTGGACGAAGTTTTTTCCACGCTGGTCGATGTGAACGACGCCGACGCCTTCTTCATTTGCGGCCCCGGCCCGATGATGGATGCGGCGGAAGGTGTGCTTCTGAAGCGCGACATCGCGCCGGAGCGCATCTTCATCGAACGTTTCACCACCGGCACCATCTCCGCCGAGCAGCTCGCGCGCGATGAGGCCCTGCAACAGAAGGCGCAAGGCACGCAGATCACCGTGACGCTGGATGGCCGCCGCTCGAAGATTTCCTTTAACGCCGAGAAGGGCAACATTCTCGAAAGCGTGCAGGCCGCCGGATTGCCCGCACCCTATGCCTGCAAGGGCGGCGTCTGTTCCACGTGCCGCGCCAAGGTGCTGTCGGGCAGCGTGACCATGAAGAAGAATTACGGCCTCACCGACGAGGAAGTGGCCGAAGGCTATGTGCTCACCTGCCAGTCCGTCCCCACCAGCGACGACGTGGCGCTGAGCTACGACGCCTGAACAATATCAATTTTTCCGCGGCAAAACGGTCAGCGCATGGAACATCGCCGCGCCTGGCGGCTTGGTACATTGACCCCCTGCGGCTCGCGGGGCAGGTTTCATATCGCGCACGCACGTTTTGCACAGACATGGGCATGACATCCAAGGCCACCAACTTCGTTCTTTTCGGCGCCACCGGCGATCTTTCCAAGCGCATGCTGCTGCCGTCGCTCTATTACCTGGATCACGACGGCTTGCTGCCGGAGAAGCTGACCATCGTCGGCGCCGCGCGTTCGGCACTTAGCCATGAAGATTTCATCGCGTTGACGCGCAAGGCGCTGGACGAGCGCAAGGAAGCGATCGACGAAGCCACCTGGACGCGCTTCGCCGCGCGGCTGCATTATTCGCCGGTGGATGCCGGCGCGGCGTCGGGCTTCGAGGCACTGGGCGCGCTGCTGGACGAAATCAACCCCGACGCGGATCAGCTCTTCTATCTGTCGCTGTCGCCGAACCATTACGCACCGGTATGCGACGGTCTTCAAAACGCGGGTCTTGTGACCGCCGCCAGCCGCATCATCATCGAAAAGCCCATCGGGCGCGATCTCGACAGCTGCCGCGCCATCAACACCGCGCTGCTGTCGGCCTTCGGTGAAGACCGCATCTTCCGCATCGATCATTATCTCGGCAAGGAGACGGTGCAGAACCTTCTGGCGCTGCGCTTCGCCAACATCCTGTTCGAGCCGCTGTGGAACAAGGCCCATATCGACCATGTCGAGATCACCGTGTTCGAGACGGTGGGCGTTGAAGGCCGCTGGGGCTATTACGATGAATATGGCGCGTTGCGCGACATGGTGCAGAACCATGTGCTGCAGCTTCTCTGCCTCGTGGCGCTGGAGCCGCCGGCCAAGCTCGATCCCGATGCCGTGCGCGACGAGAAGGTGAAAGTGCTACGTTCGCTGAGGCCGATCACCGGGCGCGATGTGCTGACCCGCACCGTGCGCGGACAATATGCCGACGGCAGCATCGATGGGGTGAACGTTCCCGGTTATGCGCGCGAGTCGGGCGGCAAGCCTTCCGACACTGAAAGCTTCGTCGCGCTGTGCGCGGAGATCGAAAATTGGCGCTGGTCGGGCGTGCCGTTCTACCTGCGCACCGGCAAGCGCATGGGCAAGCGGCGCACGGAGATCGTGGTGCAGTTTCGCGCCGTGCCCCATTCGGTGTTCTCGGGCGACGGCAGCAGCGATCTCATCGCCAACCGCCTCACCATCACCCTGCAGCCGGAAGAGCAGGTGAGCCTGGCGCTGATGAACAAGACGCCCGGCCTCACAGAGCAGGGCTGGCGCATGAATCCGTTGTCGCTCGACCTCAGCCTCACCGATGCATTCAAGACGCATCGCCGCCGCATCGCCTATGAGCAATTGCTGCTCGATGCGCTGCATGGCAACCAGACCCTGTTCGTGCGCGGCGACGAGACCGAGGCTGCGTGGCGCTGGGTCGACGGCATCGCCGCGGGCTGGAAGGAAACACGGTTGAAGCCGGAACCCTATTGGGCGGGATCGGATGGGCCGGAACGCGCCGAAGCGTTTTGGTGCAAAGGGCGGGCGGAATGAGCCTGGGACTTGTCGCAGATATTGGGGGAACCAATGTGCGCTTCGCGCTCGCCGATGTGGATGCAGAGCGGGTTTCGTTCGACAGCGTGCGCAAATATCCCACCAAGGATCATTCGGATATTGCCGATGCCGCGCGTACTTATCTTAAAGCGCTAAATTTCAGCGGCTCTATCGCCGGCCTGGTGTTCGGCGTGGCGGGCCCGGTGCAGCATGGCGCGATCCATCTCACCAATGCCGGCTGGACGATCTCCGAAGACGATCTGCGCAGCAAGTTGAAAATTCCCTTCGCGCGCGTCGTCAACGACTTCGAAACATTGGCCGAAGCGGTACCGGAATTCCAGGATCAGGACCTGAAGCAGATCGGCCCGCTGCCCTTCCGCAACCGGCGCACCGGCACGATGGCGATTGTCGGTCCTGGCACGGGGCTTGGCGTCGGCGGGCTCGTCCGCAGCAATGACGCGATGCTGCCGCTGGTCACCGAAGGCGGGCACGCCGATTTCGCGCCGACGGACGATCTGGAGATCGAGGTGTTGCGCATCCTGATGAGGAAGTTCGGCCACGTGTCGAATGAGCGCATCATCTCCGGCCCCGGCCTGCGGAATCTCCACGTTGCGATGGCGCGGATCGAAGGCCGTGCGCCCGCCGACATCGCGCCGGAAGACATCACCAAGGCCGCGCGCGAGAAGCCCGACTCCTTCGAAGCCAAAGTCTTCAGCCGCTTCTGCGCCATTCTGGGTTCGGTCGCGGGCAATTATGCATTGGGCATGGGCGCGCGCAGCGGCGTCCTCATCGCGGGCGGCATATTGCCCAATGCCGTCGACTTCTTCGTCGCCTCCGGTTTTCGCGCGCGGTTCGAGGACAAGGGGCGCTTTGCCGATTACATGAAAGTCATCCCCACCGCGCTTATCGTGGACGATCACGCGGGCCTGCGCGGCGCTGCGGCAATTCTGCGCCTCGAACTGGGCAAACGCTGACAACGATCACCACGCGCTGACGCTTCCGGCCCTCAGAATTTTGTCGACCTCCCCACAAGGGGGAGGTGATACTGGCGCGGGTTGGAGGGATTCATGCGCAAAGCTCTGTTGCTGGGGATCGGTTTTCTTTTCGTGTGCGGCGTCGCGCTGGCGGATTCGCAGAAGCCGCAGGGCTATCTCGATGCCGCGTCCGCGCCCGATACCACCGTCATTCTGCCGCACGCCCCGGTGAAGGGCACTGCGCGCTATGAAGCCGACCGCAAGATATTCCTGCGCACGCGCAAGCTGAACGGCAGCGCGCGCTGGCAGATGGCGGTGAATGACAACGATTACTTCGATCCCGCCATGGCGAAGGATTTCACCTGCGCGCTGGGCGTGACGATCAATCCCACGGATGAACCGCATCTGACCGCACTGATCACGCGGATGGGCGCCGATCTGGGCCTTGCGGGGCGCGACGCCAAGAACTTCAACAAGCGCAAGCGGCCGTTCCTGATCGACAAAGGCAAGACTTGCGTGGCCATCACGCCGGCTTTCGCCAAAAGCTTCGATTATCCCTCCGGCCATTCCACCTATAGCTGGGGGCTTGGATTGGTTTTGGCGGAGATTGCGCCGGATCGCGCCACGCAGGTGTTGGCCCGTGCGCGCGCCTATGGCGAAAGCCGCGTCGTCTGCGGCGTGCACAATGCCAGCGCGGTGGATGCGGGGCGCACCGAAGCTTCTATCGTGATTGCGGCACTGCATTCCTCCGCCGAATTCCGCGCCGATCTGGATGCCGCGCGCACCGAACTCGCCGCGGCGCGCGCCAAGGCCACGCCGCCTGCAAATTGCGACGCCGAAAATGCGCTGGTCGCGCAACCGCTCTATTAGGGATCGTCATGTCGGAAAAATCGGACAAGGAACTGGGTGTGGGCGGCAAGATCGCGCGGCGCGATTTCCTGCAAGGCGCGGCCATGGGCGTGGCGGTGACGGGCCTGGCGCCGGAACTGGCCGCGGCCGCGCAAGCTGAAACCGAAGCGCAGAACGCGGCGGGCTATTATCCGCCCACGCGACTCGGCCTGCGGGGCAGCCATCCCGGCTCGTTCGAAGGCGCGCATGAACTGCGCGACGGCGATTTCTGGACGAAGACGCCGAAAGTCGATGCCGTGAACGAACGCTACGATCTCGTCGTGGTCGGCGGCGGCATCAGCGGCTTGTTCAATGGCGGCACGCTGGAGATCGACAGTCCCAAGCCCTACAGCCCCGTCGCCAGCGGCGTCCTGAAGACGCTGGGGATCAATCCGTCCGAACTCTCCAGGCAATGCGATGACGACGCGATCTACAAGGGCCTGAAGCAGGGCGTGTTCTTCGATAAGGAAACCTTCGGCAAGGATGCGCTCGTCACGCTCGATGCCCATGAAGGTCATGCCGATCCGGCGGCGTTGAAAGCCTTCGTCGCGGCCGCGCCGCTGAGCGATGGCGTGCGCAAATCTATCCTCAAGATCGAAGCGGGGACGGATGATTACTATCCCGGCCTCACTTCCGATCAGAAGAAAGACAAGCTCTGGCGTCTGTCCTACAAGGATTACCTGCTCAATGTCGTGAAGGCCGATCCCGGCGTCGTCGCCTATTACCAGCACCGCACTGATGGCCTCTGGGGTTGCGGGATCGATGCGGTATCGGCGCTGGATTGCTGGGGCGTGGGCTTTCCCGGTTTCGCCGGATTGAAACTCGCACCCGGTGGTACCAACCGCATGGGTTATACGCCGCGCGGCTATTCCACGCCCCCCAACGGCTCAGAGACATTCCATTTTCCCGATGGCAATGCTTCCATCGCGCGCGCATTGGTGCGAATGCTCGTTCCCGGCTCCATGCCCGGACACACCGCGGAAGATATCGTCACCGTCAAATGCGATTACGGCACGCTAGATCGTCCGGCGAACGATGTACGCATCCGCCTCAACAACATCGTCGTGCGCGCGCGCAATGCGAAGGACGGCGTGGAGGTTGCTTACACGGCTTCGCCCGGCGGCGGCGCAATCCATCGCGTGACCGCGAAGCATTGCATCTTCGCCAGCTGGAACATGATGATCCCTTATATCGTTACCGAGCTCCCGGCGGCGCAAAAGGCGGCGATGCATGCGCTCATCAAGACGCCGCTGGTCTATACGAGTGTGGCCATCAGGAATTGGACGCCGTTCAAAAAGCTTGGCATCCGCGGAGTCTATGCCCCCGGCGGTTATCATTCGCAGTTCGCGTTGAACGCATCGGTGAATATCGGCGCCTACAAGAGCGAGCGCGATCCGGCCAAGCCGATCCTCGTTCACATGACGCGCACGCCGGCGCAGCCCGGCTTGCCGGAGCGCGAGCAGCACAAGGCAGGACGCTATGAGCTGCTTTCCACATCCTTCGAAACCTTCGAACGCGAGATCCGCGCGCAGCTGGGCCGCACGCTGTCCGCCGGCGGCTTCGATCCGGCGCGCGACATCGCGGGGATCGCGGTGAACCGCTGGCCGCACGGCTACGCGCCCGAATACAACGCGCTGTGCGATAAGGGCTTCGACGCCGACCACACGCCAAACCTCGTCGCGCGCCGGAAGTTCGGCAACATCGCCATTGCCAACGCCGATTCTGGCATGGCTGCCTACACCGACGTCGCCATCGATCAGGCGCACCGCGCGGTGGGCGAGCTGCTGGGATAGCTATTCGACGATCAGCTCGACCAGCTTCGGCGTGCGGTAGCGGCCGGGGCGGAAGAACACGATTCCCGCGAGCAATCCGCCGATGCCGACGAGGTTGGTAATGAGGTCGAAGGTCGTGATGGCGTAGATGCCCAGCGCGATCAACGAGACGCCCGAAAGCGCCGGATAGAGACAGAGCCACAGCCAGCGGCCGATATGCTCCTTCCACAGCGGGAAGAACACTTTAGCCGCCACCAGCCCGGCAAGTCCGAAGTAGTACGCGACCAGCAATCCCACCGCGCGCACGGAATCCTGGATGATGACGTTCACCGTCGGCATCAGGCTCGATCCCCACAGCATCACCAGCCCCACCGCCATCAGCACCAGCATCGCGCGCACCGGCGTCTTGGTGCGCGGGTCCACCTTGCCGAAGCCGAAGGGCATCGCGCCGTCGCGGCCCATCGCGAACAAGGTGCGCGAGAATTGCAGCATGGTCGTCTCCAGCGTCGCCACGCTGGACAGGATCACCGCCGAAGACGCGAGCAGCCCGCCCGCGCGCCCGAAGCCGGATGTCACCGCGATGTCATAGATGATGTTCGCGTTCTTTCCCGCCGCGTCCTTCGTGCTGTATAGGCAAAGTGCCGCGGCTACGAACGCGATGTAAAAGGCGATGGTCACGAAAATGCTGATGAAGCCGCCATTGCCCGCGTTGTCCTCGGCGTTGTGGGTTTCCTCCGCGAGGTTCGCAGTCACATCCCAGCCCCAGTAGAAGAACACCACGATCAGCGCGGTCGTCGCAAAGCTCTGCGGTGTGTAGTCGAATCCGAACCAGCTCCACGAGAAAGGGTTTGCGAGGCCTACCTTGGCGGCGTGAACGAAGGCCGCCACGACCACGGCGGCGAGTATGATGAGCTCGATCGTCGTCATCACCATCTGCACCCGGCTGGTCACCTCGATGCCGACGATGAGGACCGACGCGATCACGAGGAACCATGCCGTCGCCACGGCCGCGCTCAGCACGACGTTGTTGGCCAGCGCCGGATCGACGAAATCGATCGTCGCGGTCGCGAGCGGCAGGCTGCCGGTCACCATGAACACCATCGCCGCCACCATCAGCGCCCAGCCGGAGAAGAAGCCCCAGAACTTGCCGAACTCCACCGTCGTCCACTGATAGGCCGCGCCGGCGGAGACGGCCTGCTTGTTCAGCGCCTTGTAGGCGATGGCGATGCCCAGCATCGGCACCGCGAAAATGACCAGCGCGCCGGGCGAGAGCGTGCCCGCAACCGCGATCAACGCCGCTGTCGTCACCGCAATGGTGTAGCCGGGCGCCGAGCCCGCGACGCCCATCACCATCGATTCGATGAATGAGAGCGAGCCTGCTTTCAGTTCGGTGTTCATGTCAGCGCCCCAATGTCCAAGTGATCATGATTTAACAAACCAAAAGCGTCATCACCCGGCCCTTCGCTTTTTTTGCGAAGGGCCGGGTGACCCAATTTCCTGCACAGAAAAGAAAGATGGGTCGCCCGCATGAAGCGGGCGATGACAATGCGAGGCTCAGTTTCTGTACGTCGCGGTGATGCCGATCGTGCGCGGGCGCAGCGTCCGCGCCTCGTAGAGGATCGTGTCGCTGTCCTGATGGCTCAGATCGAGCCGCGGATGCGCGTTGAGCAGGTTGTCGGCGAACAAGGAGATATTTGTCTGGCCGATGGTGGTGCCTAGGCGCAGCGTCACGACATTGGTCTCCGGCTCGCCCACCAATCCACCGTCATAGAGCGAGTTGGCGGGATCGCGCGCCGGCGTCATGCCGATTTCGCGGCTGGCGAATTCGTAGTCGAGCCGCAGGAAGGAATCGTGATCCCAGACATTGGCGTTGTATTGCGCACCGACGGAGAAGGTCCACGGCGAGCCGGGCAGACGGTCGCCTTTGACCGCCAGCGTGGGCGCGCCGGGCGCCGGGCCCGTCGCTGCGTTCGTCGTGAAGTGCGCGTCGGTATAGCCGAGGCTGAAATCCAGATCGAGCGCGTCGGTGACGAGCCACTCGCCCTGCAGATCGAAACCTTTGCTTTCGGCGTTGCCCAGATTGCTGGTGTATTTGAAGCCGCAGCCGGGCAGGTAATTGCTCTGCTGGATGTTCTTCCATTTCAGATAATAGACGCTGCCGGAGGCCAGCAGGCGGCCTCCGAAGAACTTGTCCTTGCTGCCGGCTTCGTAGCTCATCACCGTGTCGGAGCCATAGTCGGCGGGCAGGCTCGTGATGCCGAGCGCGGTAAGATCAGGTCCGCAGGCCGTGAACGGCACCGGCGGATTGGCGCCGCCGATGCGATAGCCCTTGGCCGCACTGAAATAGACCATGTCGTCGTCGTTGACCTGCCAGGTCACGCCGCCCATCGGCGTGAACGGCTTTTCGTTTTCCTTGCCGGTATTGCCGGTGAGCGGGCCGAAATTCTGCGCGCCGTCGGAGAAGTTGCTGAAGTCGAAGTGGGTCTTGGCATAGCGCGCGCCGCCCTGGATCTTCACGCTGTCGGTTAGCGCGTAGGCGACGTTGGCAAAGATGGCTTCCTGCCGCTCATGGCCGTTGGTGTGGTTGATGTAGTCGTCGCCATTGGGCAGCAGGTCTTCACCCCAGACGTCCATCATCGACGCGCCCCACAGATATTGGGTCAGCGCGGGCAGTTGCGGATCGTTGATGCGCTCCACGCTGAGCTGGCTCTGGCGCGAATAGAAGATGCCCGCAACCCAGGTCAAACGCGCATCGGGATCGGCCGATTGAATGCGCGCTTCCTGCGTGAAATTCTCTTGCGTGTTGATGATGTAGTTGCGCGAGCTGTAATGCCCGAAGCCCGGCAGATTGATGCTGTCGGCGCCCAGAAGCGGATAGCCCGATCCCGGCGTCGCGCAGAGGCTTCCCGCATTGGCGGTGCAGTCCGTCGCGTAGTCGGGAAGCGTTCCGCCCGCAAGCGCGCTTTGGAAATAGGAGAGGTTGTAGAGCGTGCCCGAATAATCCTGCACCGTCTGGTGACGGTCGAAATAGGACGTGTTGGATATGATTTCGACGTCGCCCGGCGTCCAGTCGATCTTCAGGGCCGGCAGGGTGAAGCGATCCTTGTCGCCCATCAGTTCGGGCGTGGCGGTCACATAGCGTCCCTTGCCCGGATTGGAGAGACCCACCCAGTACTGGTCGTTGTTGTGGATGTTCTTCTGTTCGTAGAACACGCTAGGCGTGATCAGCAGCGTCGGATCGACCTGCCATGTCAGGGCGGCGCGGGCGGAGAAGGTTCCGCCGTGATTGCTGTTCTTGTCGATCGTGTCGCCCGTCAGATAATTGATGCGGTCGATGTAACCGCCGTCGCGCCGGTACCAGGCGCTGGCGCGGAAACCGAGCACGTTGTCGATGAGCGGTCCGCCGAACGCGGCGCCGGCTTCATAGGAAGGCGCGCCGTACTTCGTGGTCGAGAACTCGGCTTTTGCGTAAGTGCTGTAATCGGTGAGGCTCGGCTGCGGCGTGATATAACGCACCGTGCCGCCTTCGGAGCCCGCGCCGAAGAGCGTGCCCTGCGGTCCGCGCAGAACTTCCACGCGCTGCAGATCGAACACCGCCGGAAGCGCGTTGTCGGAGCCGAAACCCAGCGTGCGGATCTGGATCGGCGTGTCGTCGATATAGATGCCGGTGGTCGCGTCGCCGGCGCTGGAATTGATGCCGCGGATGGAGATGTTGTTCGACGCTTCGTCGAAGGTCACGCCCGGCGTGTATTTCACGAGGTCGGAGAAATTCTTGATGTCCAACTGATCCATGCGCTCGCTGGTGAAGGCGCTGACGCTTTGCGGCACCTTGCTCAGCGCCTGTTCGCGGCGTTCGGACGTGACGACGACTTCTTCGATGACGCCGCTGGAAGCGCTGGTGCTTTGCGCCTTGGCAGGCAATGCGCTCACGGACAACGTAAGCGAAACGGTTGCGACAGAAAGATAGAGCGCGGCAAAAGTCTTTTGCATGGAAGTTCCCCCAGGACGCCGCCATGGTGGGGTTTCGTGACAAAACCGTCAAGAATGGCGGTGTCACGATCTGTCGCAACCGCAGGGATTCGCTGCGCTATTTCCGCATCACCCGGCCAATAATTCGCCCACCGCCCGGTGCGCCTGGTCGATGGCGGAGTCCGTGTAGGCGGCCGCGCCCGAGTCCGAATTGGCGATGGCGATGCGCCCGAATCGCTGGCGGCCGATGACGTTGGCGCGCTTCTCCGGCGGGATCGAGAAATCGTCGAACAGCGGGTTGAATTCGTAAGCGTAACCGTGCGGCCAGCGGTTCACCGTGATCGCCAGGATGTCCCGCTTCTCATCGAAGCCGCCGCCGCCCAGCATGCGCTGAAGCTGGTCGCGGATTTTTGATTCAAATGTTTCGAACGTCGTGTCGAGAAGCTCCTGCCGCCCCATGCGGTGCTGGTCGCGTTCCGGCAGGCCCGGCGATACGGGAGTCTTGACCATGAACAGCAGCATCGGATCGTCCGGCGATTTCGGCGATTTGTAACTGCCGACATCGACGGACCAGTTCAGTTGAATCGACGTGAAGTAGCCGCCCGGCGCGGAGATGTTGCGGATGCCGAGCTTGCGCCAGCTTTGCCAGTTGCGGATCGCGACTCCGGTATAGACCAGCGGCACCTTCACCAGCTCATGCAGCGCATCCTTCTGCGCGTCCGGCAATTCGGGGCACAGATACGGGATCATCATGTTCCAGCCCGCGAGGATGCAGTTCGCGGCATGCACGCGATAGACATGGCCCGTGCGGGCATAGGCGACTTCAACGCCCTTGGAGTTTTTCGGATCGCCGATGTTCTTCACGCCGACAACGGTGGACGACAAGCGAATGGCAACCGGCGCGCCCGCCTTGTTCAGCGCTGCATAATTCGCATGCGCGGTGACGATGTCTTCCGCCGTGTTGCCGGACAACACGCCGGGGATGAGCTTGCGCACCAGCGAACGCGCGATCGTCGCGTTGCCATCGGGAAAGTGGAAGGTCGGCAGGTCGGGATTGTCCTGATAGCCCGCCGCCGTATTGCCCATGCGGTTGGTCGATCCCGGCTTCAGCTTCAACCCTTTGAAGCCGGGCAACCCGAAGCCCCAGCAATCCAGCGCCGGCTCCGCGTCGATGCCCGTGCCGTATTCGTCATGCGTAATGGTCTGGAAGAAGGCGAGCGTGGTGTCGTTCACCTTCAGATAGTTCTTCAGATAGTCGCGATAGGAGATGCGGGAGAGCTTGTCCTTCTTCTGATCGGACGAAAGCCCCGGCATCACATCGGTCTCACCTTCCTGCACGCGCATGATGTCGGCCTGCGTCTGCGCATCGAGAGGGCATTTCGCGAGGAAGGCTTTCCACGGCATATTGCCGTCCTCGCCGCCGCGGCCTTGTCCCACCACCAGCGCATCCTTGCCGAAAGTCTCCTTGTCGAACCAGATCGCGGGCGAAAGAGAATTATAGGTATCGTCGCGGTCGCATTCTTCGGTGAGCTTCACCGGATCGATGCCGAGATCCTTGAGCAGGCCCGCCGCGACTTTGGAGTAAGGACGCGGGCTGTCGATAAGCTCCGTGCCGCCGTTCAGCAATTCCATGCGGCCGTTCAGATCATATTCGTTGCGTTTGGCGTGGCCGCCGAAATCGTCGTGATTGTCGAGGATCAGGATTTTCGCGTTGGGCTTGGCCTTCCTGAAGAAGTAAGCCGCCGACAATCCGCTGATGCCCGCGCCGACCACGACGAGATCGTAGATCGCGTGGCTGTCTTCCGGTTTCTTGGCATGATCCCAGAAGGTGCCGTCCCGCAACGCATGCGCGATTTCGAACGAGCCGGGATGGCTGCCACGCAGATTGTGCTGCAGCGTCGGATAATAGCCGGGATCTTCCTGCATGCCCGGAGTGGCCTGCGCCTGCGCGTCGCGCATCATGGCAAGCGAAGCCGCCGTTACCGCCACGCCATTGAGGAAATCGCGCCGGTCGATGCCGCCCGAGAACGGGCACTTCTTGCTGTCGTCGCTCATCGTTCGCGTTCCCCCTCAAACCAAAGCTTGTCATGGCCCGCCGAGAGCGGGCCACCCAGGTGACACAGACTCTTCTGCCGCAGTGGTGCGCGTTTCAACTGGGTGGCCCGCTTTTGCGGGCCATGACAATCGAG
>SMFH01000063.1_pt1 | contig 19483 bp, 18 predicted proteins | sample 2456121 | NCBI WGS metagenome assembly SMFH01 (sample SAMN10132613, study PRJNA489261) | soil metagenome | isolation source: day120 antibiotic-silty clay loam soil | place: USA
GACGATCTCAATCGCGCGCAGGCGCGGCGCGAATTTGCGGTGAAGGCGACTCAAGCCGTGCAGGTGATGGTCCAGAACCATAGCATCGCCCCCGCGTTGGAAAGCACCGCACCCCTCAAGCCACCCTTTCTGATGCGGCTGCTAAAAGCAGTTCCGATTCTGCGCGTGATTCCCGCCTATGCCGCGGGCATTGGCGTGCGGCCCGAGCGCATCCATTCGCCGGACCGTGCAAGGCTCTGATCGGGCTTCCTATTCTTTTGCGCCATAGCCCCGCAACCGAAAATCCTTAAAATCGTTTACCATGATCGCGCGCAGACCGGTTTTATGGGCCCTGCGTCAGGTAGGGGGTTTTGCAATGTCTATTTTCTCGAAAGTCTTTCTGGGTGCGCTGTTCGCCGTTTTGTTCAGCGGTGCGGCGCTCGCCTGCGATGATTGCGGCGGCGATTATTACGGCAGCCGGGAGGTCTATTCCTGCAACGCCGGCCAATATGATTGCCGCTACGAGTCGAGCCTTTACATCCCGCGCATCCGCGATTGCGGCTATGGCTGCCACGGTTCTTACGATCGCTACTGGGACAATGGCTGCGGCTGCTATCGCGCGCGCGTGCACGCCTACAATCGCGGTTTTCGCCACGGTTATCGCGTCGGCTTTCATGACGGCTACGAAACCGCGAGCTATGGCGACGATGACGGCTTCTACGATGACGGCCACAAATGGCATCGCTGGGAACGCTGGCACGACAATGACGGCCGCTGGCGCGACGGCTGGCATGACGACAAGGGTAGTTGGCATGACCGCGACCGTAACGACGATCACGGCGGTTGGCGCGATGGCGACCGCCGCGACGATCGTGACTGGAATGATGACGATCGTCACGATGGCCACGATGGCGACGGACATGACGATTACCATGATGGCGACCATCACGACGATCATCATTAAGGTGCGTCTCTAACGCTGGAAAAAGAAACGTCGGGACTTCGATCCCGCCGTTTCTATATTTGAAAGGCTTGAGCCGGAATCACATCTGCATCGTCCAGCCTTCGACGCCCATGGCCGCCTGGCGAATGGCTTCGCTGAGCGTGGGATGCGGATGGCTGGTGCGGGCGATATCTTCGCTCGCCGCGCCGAATTCGATGGCCAGCGCGCATTCGGCGATCATCTCGCCGGCATTGGCGCCGAGGATGTGAACGCCGAGTACGCGGTCGGTCTTCGCATCGGCGATGACTTTCGCGAAGCCATCCGTCGCCGCGATGGTCTTGGCGCGGGCGTTGGCAGTGAAGGGGAATTTTCCGACCTTGTACTGCACGCCGGCGGTCTTCAGGTCTTCTTCGGTCTTGCCGACGCTCGCCACTTCCGGCGCGGTATAAACCACCGCCGGGATGGCGTCGTAATTCACATGGCCGGATTTTCCCGCGATGTTCTCGATGCAGGCGACGGCCTCGTCTTCGGCCTTGTGCGCCAGCATCGCGCCTTCGCGTACATCGCCGATGGCCCAGATGCCGGGAACGCTCGACTTGTAATGCGCATCGGTGATGACGCGGCCGCGCCCGTCCAGCTTCACGCCGACAGAGATAAGGCCGAGATTTTCCGTGTAAGCCTTGCGGCCGATGCAAACCAGAACGATGTCCGTTTCGATCTTCGTCTGGGCACCGCCTTGCGCGGGTTCGAGCGTGACGGACAAGCCGCCGGAGGTTTTCTCCACGCCCACCACCTTGGTGGAAAGTTGGAACTTCATGCCCTGCTTGGTGAGGATGCGCTGGAAGTTCTTCCCGATCTCGCCATCGAGTCCCGGCGTGATGCGGTCCAGGAATTCGATCACCGTCACTTCGCTGCCGAGCCTGCGCCATACCGAGCCAAGCTCGAGGCCGATATAACCGCCGCCGACGACGAGCAGGCGCTTGGGCACGGATTTCAGCGACAGCGCGCCGGTAGAGGACACAATCGTCTCTTCATCCACGGTCACGCCGGGAACCGCCATCACGTCCGAGCCGGTGGCGATGACGATGTTCTTCGCGGTGATTGTACGCGTCGAGCCATCCTTCAGCTTCACGTCGATCTTGCCGGGCGCGGAGATATGCGCGTCGCCGACGATGGCTTCGGACTTGGCTTTCTTGAGCAGGAATTCCACGCCGCGGGTGAGTTCGCCCACGACCTTGGTCTTGTGCGCCATCATGGCCGGCAGATCGAGTTCGACCGTGGCCTTGATGCCGAGCTTGGGAAATTCGCTGATGGTTTCATCGTAAAGGTGGCTGGTATGCAGCAGCGCCTTGGAAGGGATGCAGCCTACGTTCAGGCAGGTGCCGCCGAACGCACCGCGCTTGTCGATACAGGCGGATGTCAGGCCCAACTGGCCCGCGCGAATGGCGGCGTTGTAACCGCCGGGACCGCCGCCAATGACGACGACGTCGAATGAATCAGCCATGGATTAAACGTCCAGAAGAAGGCGTTCGGGATCTTCGATGTTTTCCTTCACGCGTACGAGGAAGGTGACGGCTTCGCGGCCATCGACCATGCGGTGATCGTAGGAGAGCGCCAGATACATCATCGGGCGGATCTCGATCTTGCCGTCGATCGCCATCGGGCGCGGCTGGATCTTGTGCATGCCCAGGATGCCGGACTGCGGAGAATTGAGGATCGGCGTCGACATCAATGAGCCGAACACGCCGCCATTGGTGATGGAGAAGGTGCCACCCTGCAGTTCTTCCAGCTTCAACTTGCCGTCGCGCGCACGCGTTCCGTAGTCGGTGATGGAGGATTCGATGCCCGCGAGCGACAGCCGGTCAGCGTCGCGCACCACGGGAACGACAAGGCCCTTCTCGGTCGAGACGGCGATGCCGATGTCGTAATAGTTCTTGTAAACGACCTCGTCGCCTTCGATCTCGGCATTGACGTTCGGGATATCCTTCAGCGCCGCGATACAGGCCTTCACGAAGAACCCCATGAAGCCCAGGCGGACGCCATGCTTCTTCTCAAAACTGTCCTTGTATTCGCTGCGAAGCGCCATCACCGCGGTCATATCGACCTCGTTGAAGGTGGTGAGCTGGGCGGCGGTGTTCTGCGATTCCTTCAGGCGCAGCGCGATGGTCTTGCGCAAGCGCGTCATGGTCACGCGTTCCTCGCGCGCGGCATTGGCCCGCGGGCCGCTGTAAACCGGCGCCGCGGCAACAGTCGGGCGCGGCGCGGCGGCGCGCGATTCCAGCGCCGAGAGCATGTCGCCTTTCAGCACGCGGCCGTCGCGGCCGGAACCGGCGAGGCTGGCGGGGTCGAGACCGGTCTCTTCGGAAATGCGGCGGACGCTCGGCATCACCGGCGCAGCGCTCGAAGGCGTCAATGGTTGCGCGACAGCTTGCGGCGCGGGTTTCGGAGCGGCAGGCGTCGCCGCGGGAGCCGCAGGCTTCGGCGCAGGGGCTTGCGGATTGTTGGCGGGCGTCGCGGAGACGCTGCCGGCTTTGCCTTCGGCGATCTGGCCGAGGATGGTGCCGACCTGCACGGTCGATCCGGCCTGCACGGAAATGGATTCAATCGAACCGTCCGCGGGCGCGGGCACTTCCACCGTCACCTTGTCGGTTTCCAGTTCCAGGATCGGTTCGTCGCGCTTGACGCTTTCGCCTTCCTTCTTGAACCAGCGCGCGACGGTGGCTTCCGTCACGCTTTCGCCCATAGCGGGCACTTTGATCTCGATGCTCATGACAATCTCTTTCGAAACTTAAAGGGACAGCGCGTCGTTCAGGAACGCTTTCAATTCGGCAACATGCTGGCTCATCAAGCCCGCGGCGGTGGAAGCGTATTCGGGGCGGCCGGCATAACGCGGGCGGCGATCGCCCGGCAGTTCGCTGAGCACGTCTTCGATGCGCTCTTCCACGAAATGCCATGCGCCCTGATTCTTCGGCTCTTCCTGGCACCACACGAATTCGGCCTTGCCGAAGCGGCGAAGCTCCTGCACCAGCGTTTCGCGCGGGAAGGGGTAGAGCTGCTCGATGCGCAGGATCTGGATGCGGCCCTCGCCGCGCTTCTCGCGCTCGTCCATCAGATCGAAATAGACCTTGCCGCTGCATAGCACCACGCGCTGGATCTGCTCGTCGGGAACCAGCTTCACGCTCGTCGCGCCCGGCACGCATTCGGCCTGGTCCTGGAACACGCGGTGGAAGGAAGAGCCCGGGCCCATGTCGGAGAGGAACGAGACGCAGCGCTTGTTGCGCAGCAGCGACTTCGGCGTCATCAGGATCAGCGGCTTGCGGAACGGCCGATGAAGCTGGCGGCGCAGGATGTGGAAATAGTTCGCGGGCGTGGTGGGGCAGGCGACCTGCATGTTGTCCTGCGCGCAAAGCTGCAGATAGCGCTCAAGGCGCGCGGAAGAATGTTCTGGGCCCTGGCCTTCATAGCCATGCGGCAGCAGCATCACGAGGCCGGACATGCGCAGCCATTTCATCTCGCCCGACGAAATGAACTGATCGATAACGACCTGTGCGCCGTTCGCGAAATCGCCGAACTGCGCTTCCCAAAGAACCAGCGCCTTCGGCTCCGCAAGGCTGTAGCCATATTCGAAACCGAGCACCGCTTCTTCGGAGAGGAGCGAGTCGATCACTTCGAACTCGCCCTGCCCGTCGCGGACATGGGCGAGCGGGTGATAGCGTTCTTCGTTTTCCTGATCGACCAGCGCAGAGTGGCGCTGGCTGAACGTGCCGCGCGAGGAATCCTGTCCCGCCAGGCGCACCGGATAGCCTTCGTTCATCAGCGTGCCGAAGGCGAGCGCTTCGGCGGTCGCCCAGTCGAAACCTTCGCCGGTCTCGAACATCTTGGCTTTGGCCTCGAGCTGGCGCGCGATGGTCTTGTGCAGGTGGAAGCCGTCCGGCGCAGTGGTGAGCGCCTTGCCGACAAGCTTCAGATTGTCGAGCGAGACGGAAGTTTCGCCGCGGCGGTCGCCGGCCTTCGCGGTTTCGAACCCGGCCCAACGTCCGTCCAGCCAGTCGGCGCGGTTGGGAAGATGCGCCTTGGAGGCGTCGAACTCCTCATCGAGGCGCTTGTTGAAAGCGCCGATCATTTCGCGGATGTCGTCTTCCGTCAGGGTGCCTTCGGAGACGAGTTTCGCGGCATAGAGTTCCAGCGTTGTGGGATGGCTCTTGATCGCGCGATACATCAGCGGCTGGGTGAATGCCGGTTCGTCCGTCTCGTTGTGACCGAATCTGCGGTAGCAGAACATGTCGATCACCACATCCTTGTGGAAGAGTTGGCGGAATTCGGTGGCGATGCGCGCCACATGCACGACCGCTTCCGGATCGTCGCCATTCACATGGAAGATCGGCGCCTGCACCATCAGCGCGATGTCGGTGCAATAGGGCGAAGAACGCGAATAGATCGGCGCGGTGGTAAAGCCGATCTGGTTGTTGATGACGAAATGGATCGTGCCGCCGGTGCGATAGCCCTTGGTGCCGCTCATCGCGAAACATTCGGCCACCACGCCCTGGCCCGCGAACGCCGCATCGCCATGCAGGAGCAACGGTAGAACGCTGGTGCGGTCTTTCGTGTCGTCGAATTGCTGCTGCTTGGCGCGCGCCTTGCCCAGCACGATGGAATCTTCGGCTTCCAGATGCGACGGGTTCGCCGCCAGCGAAAGATGCACGGCCTTGCCGTCGAACTCGCGGTCGCTGGATGCGCCCAGATGATATTTCACATCGCCAGAGCCTTCGACGTCCGACGGCTTCGCGGCGCCGCCCTGAAATTCATGGAAGATCTGGCGGTACGGCTTGCTCATGACATTGGCGAGCACGTTCAGGCGTCCGCGATGGGCCATGCCAAGCTCGATGTCTTTCACGCCGAGCTGCCCGCCGCGCTTGATGATCTGCTCCAGCGCGGGAATGGTGGACTCCGCGCCATCGAGACCGAAACGCTTGGTGCCGAGAAAGCGAAGGCCGGAAAACTTCTCGAAACCTTCGGCTTCCACCAGCTTGTTCAGGATCGCCTTCTTGCCTTCCGGCGTGAAGGAAATTTCCTTGTCGGGCCCTTCGATACGCCGCTGCAGCCAATCCTTCTGCTCGGGATCATTGATGTGCATGAATTCGTAACCGATGCGGCCGCTATAGGTGCGCTTCAGCACATCGACGATCTGGCGCGGCGTGGCCGTCGCAAGGCCGAGCACGCCGTCCATGTAAACCGGCGTATCCATGTCTTCGGCATGGAAACCGTAGAACGCGGGATCGAGCTGCGGCTGCGGCGGCTTGGGATTCAAATTCAGCGGATCCAGGTCGGCGGCGAGATGACCGATCACGCGATAGGCGCGCACCATCTGCACCGCGCGGATGGATTTGTGCGCGGCGGTGTGCAGATCGGTTTCATTGGCGGCGGCGCCTTTGTGCGCGGGCCATTGTCCGGTGAGTGCGCCGATGGCATCGCTGCTTTCCAGAGCGAGCTTGGCATCGCGCCGCCAGGCCGGGCCACGGCCCAGTTGTGTCGCGTTCAGTCCGCGTTCGCCCAGTTCGGCGAACCATTGCCGCCAGGACGGATCCACCGCATCGGGGTTCTCCTGATACTGGGCGTAGAGCTGTTCGATGAATTGCGCGTTGGCGCCGGAAAGGAAGGACGTCGCCTCCAGGATCTCGTTGGAGGCCCGGCCAAGACGGTCTGACGGAGATTGACTTGTCATTTCAAATACTTAGACGGATTTTGGCCCGCCCGTTCCTGAAAGCCCGGCGCGCGATTTCCGCGCCTGCGAAGGGAGCAGGGCTTTAGCGCATCCAAACCGCGAATGCACGGCCTTTCCCAAGCCCCATCAAGGGGCCACACGGTTAATATGTGATTTACTTTTGACGGTTTCGAGGCGGCGCCTTGACCCGTCAATTCCTCAACACATGTAAGGACTGTCGCCGGTCCGTCCGGGCCGGATTTTCGGAGAGGCCCATGACCCTTCGCTTGCCGCTTTGCGCGGGCGCTTTGCTGCTGCTCGCGTCTCCCGCCTTTGCCGCCGATCATGTTCTCGACATCGACAATCGTGTCGGCAAATTCGAGACATTCTACGCCCACGCCACAGCCAAACCGCTCGATGCCGATGCGCGATTCAAGCTGTGGCAGACCGAGGACGGCTTGGCCGCTGTGCCGCCTGGTCCCGACGGCGATGCGATGGCGCGCAAGCTGCTGGACAGCGCGTGGAGCAAATACCCCGCATTGATGCCGAAGCTGGATGGGCTTGAGAAGACGGCTGAAGCGACCGCGCGCGAGATGTTCGCGCGCGACAATGAAATTCTCGGCGACGACGACGACAATATCCACACGCGGCTGATCCTCTATGTCGGCCAGTTCGACAACAATGCTTTCACCGTTCCGCCGATGGACGGCAAGCCGGCGACGATCCTGATGCCGGTGGAGAACATCAATCTGAAGATCGCGCTTGCGCACGAACTCACCCATTCGATTCAGTTGCAGCTTGTGCCCGTGAAGAATTCCTTCGGCGCGCCGGTGGGCGAGACGATGTTTCTGGAAGGCCTTGCCATGCGCACGGCGCAGCGCGCGGTGCCCGGATTGCCAGATGCCGCCTACACATCGATGCCGAACGAGTCCGACTGGATGCCCAATTGTGTCGCGAAGAAAGACGCGGTGCTGAAGGACATCGTTCCCGATCTCGACAAGAGCGGGCATGAGATCGCGATGAAATACACCTTCGGCCAGGGCAACAACGGCATGCAGCGCGAGGCTTATTGCGCGGCATGGTTCGTGATGGGCAGGCTTCTCGACAGTGGCAAGACATTGCCGGAGCTAGCGCGCACGCCGGAAGACCGGATGGTCGGCGTCATCAGGGCGGCAATCGCCGCGAAATAGCGCCCGCGCGAAAAGCACAAAGCCGCGGAGGGCGTTTCCTCCGCGGCTCTGCGTCTCTGTGTGAGATTTCTTATTTTCCGTTCAGCAATTCCACCAGCGTCGTGCCGAGCGCCGCCGGGTTCAGCGACACGCGGATGCCCGCGCTCTTCATCGCTTCGATCTTGGAATTCGCATCGCCCTTGCCGCCGGAGATGATCGCGCCCGCATGGCCCATGCGCCGGCCCGGCGGCGCGGTGACGCCCGCGATGAAGCCGACGGTCGGTTTCTTGATCTTGTTGTGCTTCAGGAAGTCCGCCGCGTCTTCTTCCGCGCTGCCGCCTATCTCGCCGATCATGATGATGGATTTGGTTTCCGGGTCTTTCAGGAACATGTCGAGCACTTCGATATGCTCGGTGCCTTTCACCGGATCGCCGCCGATGCCGACGCAGGTCGTCTGGCCAAGACCGACGGCGGTGGTCTGCGCGACGGCTTCATAGGTGAGCGTGCCGGAACGCGAGACGATGCCGACGCTGCCGCGTTTGTGGATGTGGCCCGGCATGATGCCGATCTTGCATTCGCCGGGCGTGATGACGCCGGGGCAGTTGGGACCGATGAGGCGCGACTTCGATCCGCCCAGCGCGCGCTTCACCTTCACCATGTCCAGCACCGGAATGCCTTCGGTGATGCAGACGATGAGCGGCAATTCCGCGTCGATGGCTTCGAGGATCGCGTCGGCCGCGAACGGCGGCGGCACATAGATCACGGTCGCATCGCAGCCGGTGGCTTCCCTCGCCTGCCGCACGGTGTCGAACACCGGGAGCCCAAGATGTGTCGTGCCGCCTTTGCCGGGCGATGTGCCGCCGACCATCTTGGTGCCGTAAGCGATCGCCTGCTCGGAATGGAAGGTGCCCTGGTTGCCGGTGAAGCCCTGGCAAATGACCTTGGTGTTCTTGTCGACGAGGATGGACATTATTTCGAGCCCTTCACGGCTTTGACGATTTTCTGCGCGGCGTCGGCGAGATCGTTGCCGGAGACGATGGGGAGACCGCTCTCGGCGAGGATTTTCTTGCCGAGTTCGACATTGGTGCCTTCCAGGCGCACCACCAGCGGAACCTTCAGCGAAATCTCGCGCGCGGCGGCCACGATGCCTTCCGCGATGATGTCGCATTTCATGATGCCGCCGAAGATGTTGACCAGAATGCCCTTCACATGCGGATCGGAGACGATGATCTTGAAGGCCGCGGTGACTTTCTCTTTCGTCGCGCCGCCGCCGACATCGAGGAAGTTGGCGGGTTCGGAACCATAAAGCTTGATGATGTCCATCGTGGCCATCGCCAGACCCGCGCCGTTCACCATGCAGCCGATCTCGCCATCGAGCTTCACATAGTTGAGATCGTATTTGGAGGCTTCGACTTCCGCGGGATCTTCTTCGTCCAGATCGCGCAGTGCCAGAATGTCCTTGTGGCGGAACAGCGCGTTGTCGTCGAAATTCATCTTCGCATCGAGGCAGATGACATTGCCGTCCTTCGTCACCACCAGCGGATTGATTTCGAGCAGGCTCATGTCCTTGGCAAGGAATGCGTTGTAGAGCGATTGCACCAGCTTGCCGATCTGCTTGGCCTGATCGCCTTTCAGCTTCAGCGCCGTCGCGATGTCGAGGCCGACATAAGGCGAATAGCCGACGGCCGGTTCGATCTGGAAGGTCTGGATTTTCTCCGGCGTCTTGTGCGCCACTTCCTCGATATCCATGCCGCCTTCGGTGGAGACGATGAAGGCCACGCGGCTCGTCGCGCGGTCGACCCGCAACGGCTTCCTCCACCGTGAAGGCGGGAATGCCTTTGGGAACGGGCACACCGAATTCCTTCAGCACGCCTTTGGCCTGATACTCATGGATGTTCATGTGCGGTCCCGGATTGAAGAAGGGGCGAGGGAGGGGCCGGACGTTCCGGCGCAATGTACAATATCAGCGCAAACCCCGTGTGCAAGCAAAGGGACGTCGCACCGCCTCAGGCCTTTTGTCCCGCCAGATCGCCGTAATTTTCTTGTGCCGCGACGCGCGCCGGTTGGGGAAGCCTTTTTCGAAGCCAGATGACCGCGCCCGCGCATATCAGCGCGAGGACGATGCCGCCCAAGGCGTCCGACAGATGATGGCCGCCATCTATGGGAGTGGACAGGATCACAAGCGTATTGAGCGCGACGACGGGCCAAAACCATCCCTTCACGCCACGGAAGGCGAGCATCAGGATGACCGAAAGCCCCACATGGTAGGATGGGAACGCCACAAGGCCATGAAGACCTTTCAGGCTGAGATGCGTCATCAGCCCGTGGCGGATGTCGAAGAACTGCTGCTTGTAGACGAGATCCACGACCGGATGGTTCTGCATGTAGAAAGCGGCACTCGGATGGTAATAAGCCAGCGCGCCCGCAGACGGCAGGATGCCGGAGACCACGACGCAGAAAAACGACGACACCATGACGATCGATGTCATCTCGCGGGTGCGGTCGGTGCGTCCGATCAGGCACAGCAGAACGACGGATAGGGCAATCTGCGCCAGCGTCGTTTGATAAAGCGTGGATGACAGAACGCCGAGCCATGGCCGCGCATTGACGAAGCCGACATAGGCGTACCAGTTGAAGCCAAGCGCGCCGTCCCATTTCACCAGCACGTCGTCGATCAGCGGACGGTCGAGCGTGGTGACGAGATAGCTGAAGATGCAGGCCGCCGCCGAATAGGCGATGAGGAACGTGGTCTCCGCGCCCATGGTCGCGAGCCGCTCGTCGGGGCGCAGGCGGGTGTAGGCGTAACCGATCGCTGCCGTCAGCGCGGTGACCCCGACTGCCAGCGCAAGGCTGGCGAGGTCGAAATCGATTCCGCGCCAGACGATCCACGCCGCATCAAGGGCGATGAGCGCAGCGGCAAAGACGAACTTCAGGCGTCCTTCGGTCATGGCCCCAGAATGGGGCTGCCGCGCTTAACAAAGCGTGGCTAGTAGCTCGCCGCCGTGCCCACGCCGCCATCGAGCGCCATGCCCGAGACTTCCGCATCCGAGGCCGAATTGCGCGACATGCGCGAGGAGGTCGCGCACACCTGGGTGCGGTAGGAGAAGAAGAAGTCGCCGGTGCCATAAAGGCGCAGGTTGGTGCGCTCGGTGCAATCCTTCACGGGAACCGCAGGTGCGCATTTCAGCATGCCGTCCTTGTAGTGGCGCAAGGCTTCGCCGGGGCCGCAATTGAGCACCTGGCCGTCATTATAGGAGCCGGCCATGCCCTGATCGGATTGGACCATGTCGCCGATGATCACCTTCAGCGTGGCGCCCGGAATGCAGCGCGCCACTTCGCCTTCGTAAGCGGATTCGATCCAGGTATCGCGCGTCATGTGCGAGGCGCCGAATTCCTGTCCCTGCGCGATACACACCGCATGGATCGCCTTCACGACGCTGGCCTCGGTCATCTGGCACGTCTGCTGCGCCTCAACCGCAACCGCGCCGCCGACATAGCCGCCGCCCTGGTTAATGGTCGTTGATTCCGAATAAGAGCCGCTCGACACATAGACGTTCGCCTGCGCGCTGGAATTCGCGCTTGCCATCGCTGCCGCGAACGCTGCCGCCTCCGCGCTTCCGCCACCACCGCCTTTGACGATGACGATGTTCTTGTTGATCGCGATGTTCTTGTTGTCGTTCACGTTCTTATTGATGTTCACATTCTTGTTGATGTTGATGTTGTTGTTGAAATTGATGTTTTTGTTGTTGTTGATGTTCTTGTTGATGTTGATGTTGTTATTGAAGTTGATGTTCTTGTTGTTGTTGATGTTCTTGCTGATGTTGACGTTGTTGTTGATGTTCACCGGTTTGAACACGTTGACGTTCTTGTTGATGGTGACCGGCTTGTTGATGTTCACGTGGCCGCCATAGCCGCCGCCCATGTTCTTGCAGCCCGGGCCGCCGCTCATGCCGCCATAATTCATGTGACTGCCGCCGCCATAGGAGCCGCCGGCGAAAGCCGGGACGATAGGCGCGGTCGTGGTCAGCAAGGCGAAGGAAGTCGCGAAAACGAGTACGGGCTTGAACGTCATGGCAGGCTCCTTGGCTTTGCCATGCTAGCCGCGCACCCAGTCAGCGCGGCCTTGAACATTGACAAAGCCTTAATGTCCGACCGTCAATGCTTCACGAACCATGCCACGGGCGCAGGTTTGCGGGGGCCGCGATTTGATCCAAAACGGCACAGTTTGCGAGGCTGCATACCGGGACGGTTGCAAGCCGTGATCCCGATCTCAGACGACAACCCCTCGCGCACCACGCCTTTCGTGACTTGGGCCATCCTCTTCGGCTGCGTCGTGGTTTATGTGTGGGAGTATTCGCTGGGGCGGCATATGAGCGCCGCGATCATGGTGCTGGGCTTCACGCCCGATGCGCTGAGCGCCGCGCCCCACCGTCTGCCGGGCTACATTGCCGTGCCGGGCGTGGTCACGATATTTACCTCAATGTTCCTGCATGGCGGCCTGCTGCATCTGGCCGGCAATATGCTTTATCTCTGGATATTCGGTAACAACATCGAAGACGCCATGGGGCATGTGCGTTATCTGTTGTTCTATCTTCTGTGCGGGGCCGCGGCGGCGCTAACCATGGCGTTCATCAATCCGCTCTCGCAGGTTCCAATGGTGGGGGCATCGGGCGCGATCTCCGGCATTCTCGCGGCCTATATGCTTTTGTTTCCGCGCGCGCGCGTCACCGTCATCGTGCCCTTGGGCATCATCTTCTATCCTTTGGTCGTCAGCGCGATCTGGGTGGTCGGCTTCTGGTTCGTGCTGCAATTGTTGAGTGCGGCATTTTCGCCTCTTCGGCGATGTGCGAAGAGGTCCGTGGGGCTGAGCGTTTGCGCTCAAGCGCGCGCAGCGATTGAGGAAATCCCGTTTCTGTTCCGTCTGGCATGGGCCCTGCTGATCACAGGTCAGCAAGGCCGTGTTCCGTCTCAGTGCGAGACACGGCCCAAACTGATCGACCGGAGCACAGCGGGGCCATGAAGCACAGAAACAGTCATTTGCTGGTGGGTTATTGGAGCCGTCTGCGCAAAGGCCGCGCCGTTCCGGATCAGACCGACATCGACCCGCGCTCGATCAAGCGCATGCTCTCGCATGTCTTCATCCTTGAAGCGTCCAACGCGGCGCATCCGATCTATCGCCTAGCCGGCACCTCGCTCTGCGAGCGTTACGGCAGCGAGCTGAAGGGAACGAACTTCCTGTCGCATTGGGATGGTCAAAGTCGCAATGCGCTTGGCGCGTTGATGCGCCAGTCGCTGGCGACGCGCCAGCCGATTTGCCTGTCATCGATCGCATCGACCGCCGATTGCGGCATGGTCGAGCTGGAAACGGTGCTCGCGCCCGTCAGCTTCGGCGATGACGGCCCGACGCGCTTTCTCGGCATGGTCCAGGTTCTGAGTGATATCTCCGCGCTCGGCGGCCGCGCTATCGCGTTCGAGCGCCTCGTCGCCTCGCACGTTCTTTCCGAGAACGAGCCGATTTCCACGCGCGACAATCCCCCGCCGCCGCCTCCGCCGCCCGCGCGCATGTTGCCGAGCCTGCGCAGCCATCCGCGCGCGCCGCATCTCAGACTTGTGGTCTCCCGGCCGAGTCCCGAGGCGCTTCACAACGAAATGGACGAAGCGATGCTCGGCCTGATCGCGGCGCTCGACATCATCGCCAAGCCGACCAGGCTGGAAGTGGTCGCCAAATCAGTTTGAAATCAGTTTGAGGGCGGAGAATCCGGCGGGGGTGCCTTTGGCGTCTCCGGCTTGCTGGGATGATCGACCGGGTCGTTGTGGAGAATGACCTGATTCATGTTGGCCTTCTCCCGGCGCTCCTGAAGATAGGGGACTTCGTAATCTTCGATCTTCGCGCGATAGGCTTCGAACGCCGCGTTGTCGTCCGGCAACCGCTTGTCGCAACGCTCCGGCGGCAGGTGCTGCTCTTCCTGGCACCACATGTCGAAATTCATGTTCGTGAGAGGCACGGAGCCGGAATTTTGCGCCTGCGCATGACCCGCCAAAAAGATCGCGGCGGCGAAAGCAAAAGCGGCGGAACGCATCTTTATCGTCATGACATCACCCTCGCAGCCACCCTACGCCCGAAAGCAACGCGGCGGAAGCACCCCGGGTTTCAACAACTTGATTTGATGACAAAACGAGACAAGTTTTCCGCGCGCCGCCGCGAATAGCGTCATGCGTTGCCTGCGTTGGACCGGCCGCGTTTATTCCGCCGCCGCCGCATGGAGATTGTCCTCGGCGATACGCGCATGTTCCGGCGCGGGCGCCGCGCGGCCCAGAATAAGGTCGGACGCCTTCTCCGCGATCATGATGGTCGGCGCGTTGGTGTTGCCGGAGACCAGAGACGGCATCACCGAAGCATCCCCCACGCGCAGACCTTCTATGCCGTGGACCCTCAACTGCGGATCCACCACCGCGTCCTTGTCGTGTCCCATCTTGGCGCTGCCGACCGGATGGTAGATCGTCTCCGCCGTCTTGCGGATGAACGCATCGATCTGATCGTCGCGTGTGACATGCGCGCCGGGCATCAGCTCCGGCCCGCGATAGGCGTCGAAAGCCTTGGTCGCGAAGAGCTCACGCGCGATCTTCACGCCTTCGCGCAAGGCCCGGCGGTCTTCCTCGGCTTCCAGATAATTGGGCTGGATGACCGGGGCGGAAAACGGATCGGCGGATTTGATGGAGATGTAGCCGCGGCTCTCGGGGCGAAGCTGGCAGACATGCGCCATGTAGCCATGACGGTCGGACTTCTTGCGCGTGTGGTCGTACATCAGCGCTGTGATGAAATGGAATTGCAGATCCGGCGTTTCCAGATCCGGGCGGCTTTTCACGAAGCCGCCGGACTCCAGGCCCTGTCCGGTCGCCACGCCGGTGCCGAACAACATATATTGCAGGCCCGTCTTCAACTGGGTGAGCGGCTTGGACTGGCTGTAAAGCGTGATCGGCTGGCTGGATTCATATTGGATCGAGCAATCCAGATGATCCTGCAAATTCTTGCCGACGCCTTTGAGGTCGTGCACGACCGGAATGTCGAAGCGCCTGAGGATGTCCGCATCCCCGATACCCGACAACAGAAGTGTTTGCGGCGAATTCACCGCGCCGCCCGAGAGCAGCACTTCGCGTGTCGCGCCGGCCTGAATCTTCTGCTTGTCTTGAATGTATTCGACACCGGTGGCCCGGGTGCCTTCGAACAAGATGCGCGCCACATGCGCATTGGATTCGATGGTGAGGTTCGGACGGTTGATGATCGGCGTGAGATAGGCCGACGCGGCGCTCCAGCGCTTGCCGTTCTTGATCGTCAGCTGATAGGGGCCGAAGCCTTCCTGCTGATAGCCGTTGAAGTCCTTCGTCTCGCGATAGCCCGCATCGATGCCGGCCTGCACGAAGGCGCCGAACAACGGATTGTCCGAGCGGCCGTTGGACACATAGAGCGGACCATCGCCGCCATGGAATTCGTTGCCGCCATCTTCGTTCGTCTCGGCGCGTTTGAAATAGGGAAGCACGTCGGCGAAGGACCAGCCTTCATTGCCCATCTGCCGCCAATGATCGTAATCGCGCGCATGGCCGCGGATATAGATCATGCCGTTGATCGAGGACGATCCGCCCCAGCCGCGGCCGCGCGGCCAGTAGAGCTTACGGTTGTTCAGATGCAGCTGGCCTTCGGTGTCGTAATACCAGTTGTGCGGATTCTTCTTGCCGATGAGCGCCGGAATGCCCGCGGGCATGTGGATCATCATGGACTTGTCGCGCGGCCCCGCTTCGATCAGCAGAACCTGATTGTCGGGATCGGCAGACAAGCGGTTGGCGAGCACGCAACCCGCGCTGCCCGCACCGATGATGATGTAGTCGAACGCTTTCATGAATCGCTTCCCGGCCACCATTTTTCTTGGGGCCGAGATTAGCGCAAAGATGACGCCTGTGTCGCGTTTTTCCATGGCCGGGCTTGACCCGGCCACCTGGGCGACACTGACCTTACGGAACGAGCGTTACCACGGCGCGGCGGTTTTTCGGCTCTTTCACGCCGTCGCCCGTCTGCACCGCCAGATCGCTTTCGCCCACGCCGGAGACGGAAATCGCCTCGCGCCGTGCGCCCATATCGACCAAGGCTTCCTCCACCACATTGGCGCGGTGGACGGACAGGCGCTGGTTATATCCGGCCGATCCGGAGGTATCGGTATGGCCGACGATGGTGATGCGCGACTGCTGGCCGGCGCGGGCGGCGGAGATGGCCTGTTGCAGGGTCGTGAGCTGCTCGGCTTTCAGGTCCCAGGAATTCAGATCGAAATAGACCTGATAGTCGGCGGTTGTGGTCGTCGTGGTCGTGGTGACCGTGACCGGGTTGAGTTCGTGCTCCAGCTGCGTGAGCGCGGCATCCAGACCACGGCGGCATTGCGCGGAGGCGCTGCGCAGGCCGTCCACGCGGGCGTTCATCACCCAGCAATCGTATTGCACCTGTGCGCGCGCGGCGTCGGCGGGAAATTTGCTCCGCCCATTTTCCAGGCTCGCGAGCAGGCGCTGGCGCAACTGATCGGCGTCCGTATTGCCGTCCGGCGCGGGCTCGGGCAGCACTTCTTGGCCCTGCGCGGCGTCCAGTGCCTTTTGCGCATAGGCCGTCGCCAGGTCGGCGACGTCGCCACTGCTGTCGCCGGAGAGCGACAGGGAATTGTCGGAATCGAAGGCCGTGCTCGCGGAATTGCCGGCATCGCCGAACGAGCGGGCGAGATAGGCGTAATCCTTGAAGAGCTCTTTGGAGAAGTCCGACCCTACCGGTTGGGCTTGGTCCAGCTCGTCGAGCAGGCCGTTGCTGGCGCAGGCCGATAGGGCAAGCGCCGCGGCCACCACGGCGATGCGGATCAGGCCGGTGCGGGAAGGGGCGAGCGTCATTGCCGGAAATCTCCTGCTGAGGCGGGGTGGACCGTTTCCGAACGGAACCGGGCGGAATTGCTGGCCGATCGTATAGCCTGCGCCGGTCCGGAGGTTAAGCCCCGGGTTTACCCTTCCTTAAGGCTGATGGCGGCCATGCGGCGGTAACCTTCTATTGACCCTTAAAGGACTACAAACGCGGTTCGAGGCTGAATCCGGGAGCCGCCTGTTTGTGCGGCGTTCATATGGCGGCAGACAAGGAAGAACTGGTCGCGAAAGCCCGCGCGGAGCGCCGGCGCTACAAAGCCCATTGCAAGATCGCGGACATGTCGCCCGGCGGCGCGCGCATCGCCTGCGAGATCGTGCCGCCGCAAGGTGCGCAGGTTGTCGTCTATATCGACGGCTTCGGGCGCTTCGAAGGCACCGTCGCGCGTCCCGATGCCGGCGCGTTCGGAATCCAGTTCAACTGCTCGCAGCACAAGCGCGAGCGCGTTGCCGAACAGCTCACGCTTTATCTCAACGGCGGCGACGTCAACGAATCGGTCCTGCGCCGCCACGACCGCGCGCCCACCAAGGGGCTCGCCCGTTTCACCCGCGCCAATGGCGATGTGGTGAATTGCGAAGTTCTCGATCTTTCGCTTTCCGGCGTTTCGCTATCGACCGATGTGCGCCCTCCGGTCGGCGAGTTCGTGCTCATCGGCCAGATGGCGGGCCGCGTCGCGCGTCATCATGAGACCGGCATCGGTATCGAGTTTGTGGCACAGGACAAGGGACACGCGGCCCCCGAGCCGGCGAAACCCAAGCTTTTCGTCGCGCGCTAGCTTTCAAAGAAACGGATTGCGTTCCGCCATCGCCATATCGGAGATGCCAAGAGTCTTGCGCATTTTCCCCGACAGCTTCGCCGCCACCAATGCATGCGCGCGTTGCAGATAAGCGCGCAACTCATCCGGTTTCAGCGCTTTGAGGCCTTTCATTTCCACCCAGCAGGCCCGCGCGAAATAGGGGCAAGGCGCGATATCCTTGAGACGCGTGAGAATCTCGAAGCTCTCAGGGCTCGTCTTGAACCAGAGGCCCCAGGGCCGCTCGCCGTCCAGCACGATCACCGCGAACATCTTGCCGCCTATCTTGAACACGCGCGTGTCGCTCCACGGCATGTCCAGCTTGGCGCCGGGCAGGCTCAGGCAGAATTTCTCGACGTCGGAATAGGTGAGCGATTTCAAAAAATTTCTCGACCTCTTTGTAAGTCACGCCTTCGGTTCGCTTATGCCGAGCTTGGTGCGCGCCCGCTTGCGATGCGCCTCGGTGATGTGCCGCGATACCAGCCCGATGGCCATCGCCAACACCGCTGCATCGTCGGTGAAACCAAGGCCCGCGATGAAGTCCGGCACCGCGTCGAACGGCATGACGAAATAAGCAAGCGCCGCGAACAGCACGCCTTTCACTTTGGTGGGCGTTGCCGGATCGACGGCGCAGTAGTAGGCAGCCGCCAGATCTTCGGCGAAGGGAATGTTGCCCGCGAGCTTGAGCAATTTTCGCCAGAAGCTCTTCTCGACGATGCGTTCATTGCGCGCGATGACGGCGGGCAGCTGATACGTGGCGGGATTGGGAAGATCGCTCTGCATGCGCATATTATCCGTCATGCTGCCGTGGCGGAAAAGTGGCGTTTGCGATGTGAGAGGTAATTGCCCGCGATTTTGCCTAGGCTGACGATCCCGCGAAAACACAGGAAATCCGCCATGATCGATATCGCCTCGCTTCGCCAGCCGCTCGCCACGACCCTTGGCATCGAGATCCTCGAAGCCACGAAAGAGAAGGTGGTGGGCCGCCTGAAGGTGCGTCCGGAGATCTGCACCTCCGGCCATATCCTGCATGGCGGCGCGATCATGGCGTTTGCCGACACGCTGGGCGCGACCGGCGCGTTCCTCAACTTGCCCGATGGTGCGGGCACCACCACCATCGAGAGCAAGACAAATTTCATCGGCGGCGCCAAGGAAGGCACCACCGTCACCGCGGAATCCACGCCGGTTCATATCGGGCGGCGCACCAGCGTCTGGACCACGAAAATCACGCGGGAAGACGGAAAACTCGTGGCGATCGTTACGCAAAGCCAGATGGTTCTGACCTGATCCTTGCCGCCGCGTCAGACTAGGCGCGGCTGGAGCTTACGGCTAAGAGTGCGCCAGCTCTCAGGCCAAGACTTCACGGAAGGACAGAACATGGAACTCAGCTCAAACATCTCCGCCGTCGTTACCGGCGGTGCCTCGGGTCTCGGCGAAGCCACATCGCGCCTGCTCGCCAAGAGCGGCGTGAAGGTCGCGATCTTCGACATGCAGAAGGACAAGGGCGAGAAGGTCGCGTCCGAGATCGGCGGCGTGTTCTGCGAAGTGAACGTGACGAGCGACGAAAGCGTCGAAGCCGGATTCAAGAAGGCGCGCGCGGCCAACGGCCAGGAGCGCATCCTTGTGAACTGCGCCGGCACCGGCAACGCGCAGAAGACCGCGGGCCGCGACAAGAAGACGGGCGAGATCAAGTTTTTCCACGCCAAGGATTTCGACCGCATCATCCAGATCAATCTCGTCGGCACCTATCGCTGTATCGCGATGAGCGCGGCGGGCATGCTGACGCTGGATCCGCTGGAAGGCGGCGAGCGCGGCGCGATCGTGAACACCGCATCGGTCGCGGCGCAGGACGGCCAGATCGGCCAGGCGTCCTACACGGCGTCGAAGGCCGGCATCAACGGACTGACGTTGGTGGTCGCGCGCGATCTGGCGCAGGAAGGCATTCGCTGCAACA
>SMFH01000163.1_pt1 | contig 19456 bp, 21 predicted proteins | sample 2456121 | NCBI WGS metagenome assembly SMFH01 (sample SAMN10132613, study PRJNA489261) | soil metagenome | isolation source: day120 antibiotic-silty clay loam soil | place: USA
ATTATCCAAAGATAATAGATTTTTAAGCTCACAAACAAAAAACTGATTACTATACCTAGCTTCAGTTTAAAAAAGCAATTATCTACTGCCTCCCTACTAAACAACGAAAACTATTCTTCATATTTCATATGAATTCAATATTTATAATTTTAAATTTAGCCAATTAACATACAAAAAATCAAATTAAATAAAAATTTAATTAATTATTTTATAATTAAAAAACCATAGATTTATCCTTTTCAATCCTTTCGTACTAAAAAAAGAAATTTCGCTGTTTAAAAAAAATGGTAGATAGGGACCGAACTGTCTCACGACGTTCTAAACCCAGCTCACGTGCCACTTTAATTGACGAACAGTCAAACCCTTGAAACCTTCTTCAACTTCAGGATGTGATGAGCCGACATCGAGGTGCCAAACAATTCTGTCGATATGAGCTCTCAAGAATTATCAGCCTGTTATCCCCAGCGTACCTTTTATCCGTTAATCGATGCCTAACCCACAAAATAACACCGGATCACTATGACCAACAACTTTAACATTATTCCTGGAACACCAGCACGTGTTCCAGTCAAGCAATTTACAAAAACCATTACATTTTCAAAAATCAAATTGATAATTAAACAATTGCCTTTGTACACCTCCGTTACATTTTGGGAGGCCACCGCCCCAGTCAAACTACCCCTCATTCATATTTTAAATTATCTAAAAAAAGAGTTAAATTTCTCGTACATGTAAATTTCATTAACGCCTAATCAGTTAACTGATGCCAAAACGTAAAAAGCATACTATCACTATTCTACAGACCGAAAAAAATAACCCAATGAATGAATATAGTAAAGGTGCATGGGGTCTTTCCGTCTTGCCATTTTAAAAATTTGCATCTGCACAAAAAATTCAATTTCACTGAAATTACATTGGAGACAGCTAGGAAGTCGTTAAACCATTCATGCAGGTCGGAAATTACCCGACAAGGGACTTCGCTACCTTTGAACCGTCAGAGTTACAGCTGCCGTTTACTATAGCGCAAAAAGAAAGCGTCAACAATCTTTATTAACTTAATAGTACCGGGCAGGCCTCAGACCCTATACATCATTTTTCAATTTTGCAGAGTCCTGTGTTTTTAATAAACAGTCGCTCCCCACTATTTCGAAACCATACTCATTACTGAATACCCCTCTTCTCCCAAAGTTACGAGGTCATTTTGCCGAATTCCTTCAATATAATTAAATCAAAACCTTAGTATTCTCTACTCATCTACCTGTGGCGGTTTAAGTACGATTTAAGAAAAAAATTAAAGCTCTTTCTAAATTTCATATTAGGCGTAACACACCTAAAACAAAATGTCACCTTAAAATCAATACGATTAATATTAAAAAAAGTCCTTATCATTTTCACAGCTACGCTCAAACTAAAAGATCGTATAACCCATTAAAGAAATTCTTTACAATGGAAACCATAGATTTTCGGTCATAATTATTTCAAAATTACTTATAGTTACTCATGCCAACATCCGCACTACTGATACCATTTATTTTTCAAAAAATATGTACAAATCAATGTACATTTTGTCTACAATACGTTCTACTACCGTTTATAACTTACAGCTTTACTTTAAAACTTAATAACCTTCATTTTCGATTAATAATAATTTTATAATTAGTGAGCTATTACGCTTTCTTTAATGGATGGCTGCTTCCAAGCCCACCTCCTAATTGTTAAAAAAATTAAAAAATCTTCTTTGATACTTAGTATAACTTTTACCAGTTTAGCTAGTAATCTGGACTATTGTCCTCTCGAATAATGAATCTTCGCACCCATATTCCGAATAAAATTTTAATTTTATAAATATTCAGTGTTTTAGTAGTTAAAATTGTCAAACAACCTAAAAACTAACAAGCCCTACCTTTTATAAAAAAACAATTTTTCTTTACTTAAATAAATTTCGTAGAAAACCAGCTATCTCCAAGTTTGATTAGCCTTTCACCCCCAGCCACAAATCATCTTAGCATTTTGCAACATACACAAGTTCGATCCTCCAATTAAATTAACAATCTTCAATCTGTTCATAGCTAGCTCACTTGGTTTCGGGTCTTATAAAAAAAACTTAAATTATACAACTTCTTTGCGCTTAAACTATAATTAAAAAAGCTCGCTCTTTCTATAAACTCGCTGGCCCATGATGCAAAAGGTACAAAATAAAAAAAAAATTAATTATTGCATTATTTAATCGATTTCAAAAACTATTTCAATCTACTCTTCTTACGAGAAGTTCGCCTTTCAAAATTCCTTCACAGTACTTCTTTCACTATCAGTTAAAAACGTAACATTTATCCAAACAGGTGGAACTGTTTCTATTCAAACAGACTAAACTTATACCGTTTTACATAAATTAAAGATATCACTTAGAAAACTAAAGGGACTAATATACCCACTATAGTACTTAAGATCTTATAATATCATTAACAAAAATAAATAGAGTTCGCTCACCACTACTTTCTATATCATTATTATTTTTTTTCATACATTTGTTACTTAGATGTTTCAGTATCAATTAAATTAAAATATTTATTGCTACAGCAGTCCTTGACCGGAGTTGAACCGACACCACACTGACTAACAATCAGATGCTCTACCGTTAAGCTACAAGTTAAAATTATATAATACAACACCTACTGACAACAGGACTCGAACCTGCACTTTCGTATGAAAATTGGATTTTGAATCCAACGCGTCTACCAGTTCCGCCACGTCATATTTGACCTCTAACTAAAGACTAAATCCACACAATTAATAAACAAAATAAACTTGAACACCGGCTAAAAAATATAACCCCAGCTACTCCAGATGTATACACAAACAAATAAAAATAACCAAACTACATCAACAAAATGCCAATACCAAGCTGCACATTCAAAACCAACATGATGCGTCCGTGTAAAGTGACCAAAAACTGTTCGCACAAAACAAACAAAAATAAAAACTGTCCCTGCCAATACATGGAAACCATGAAAACCCGTTAACATAAAAAAAGTTGAACCGTAAACACTATCCGCAATCGAAAAAGTCGACTCAATATATTCATAAAGCTGAACAAAAGTAAAAATTAAACCAAATAACAACGTGTACAAAAAATACTCAAACACACGTGCTGCCTCGCCTGCTCGGAAATACATATGGCAGGTTGTTATATAAACTCCAGATTGTAATAACAAACATGTATTTAAAAAAGGCAATAACCAAGGATTAATAGGTGCAATCCCCACTGGCGGCCAAACACAACCTAACTCAACTACTGGAGATAAACTAGAATGAAAAAATGACCAAAAGAAGGCAAAAAAAAACATAATCTCTGTAATAATAAATAAGGCAAATCCAAACTTAAGATTTTTTTGTACCCTTCTAGTGTGCATACCTTCAAATGTTCCTTCGCGAATAACATCTCGTAACCATAAAATCACTATGAAAATTAAATTCAAAGCGCCCCAAAGAAACACATAGCCCCCATGAGAAAAAAAATGCATGTACATAACACCACCAAGTACCATAATAAAAACCTGAATAGCCGAAAAAAAAGGCCAAGGACTTGGCGTAACCATATGGTAAAAATGATACTGTTCTAATGACTGCATATACTGCTGATACCCTTTTTTAACATCATTAACTGGTACTCCTAAATTCATACTGCTCAATTTTAAAAAAAAATCAAAATTAAATAAACAAAGTAGATAAACCCCCACACACATATAATATTGTAGCAGTAAGAAAAAACCACCCCGTAGAAACAGGCAAAAAAACTTTCCAACCCAAAGTCATTAATTGATCATAACGAAATCTCGGTAAAGCTGCTCGAACCCAAATAAATAAAAATAAAAAAAAAATAACCTTTAATAATAAAAATAAAATAGACTCGAAACCAAAAAAAAACCAACCACCAAAAAAAAAGATTGAATTTAAAAAACTCATTAATAATATATTTGAATACTCAGCAACAAAAAAAAGCACAAAACCAACCGAAGAATATTCAACATTATACCCAGAAACAAGCTCCGCTTCAGCTTCAGGAAGATCAAACGGCGGTCTATTCGTTTCCGCCAACACTGAGATAAAAAAGATAATAAAACAAGGTAAATGCGGCACAATAAACCAAACATACCGTTGGGCTTCAACAATTTCAATCAAATTGAAAGAACCTGAACTTAAAACAACCGTCAACAAAGTAATACCCATGGAAACCTCATATGAAATCATCTGAGCGGCTGAGCGTAACGAACCTAAAAAACCATACCGTGAATTACTAGACCAACCAGCCAATAAAATCCCATATGTTCCTAATGAAGAAACCATCAAAAAAAACATAAGACTAAGATCCAAATCAATCAAAAAAAACTCCTCACCAAACGGAATTACTGACCACCCAAACAAACTTAAAGTCAACGTTATTAAAGGAGCCAACACAAATAAAAACTTATTTGACATTGACGGCAGTACGGTCTCCTTTATTAACAACTTCAAAGCGTCCGCAAAAGGTTGTAACAACCCAAAAAAACCAACTGTATTCGGTCCTTTTCTACGTTGCATCGCTCCCAAAACCTTTCGTTCAGCAAGGGTTAAAAATGCCACAGCTAAAAGCACCGGAACAATTAACAATAAAGCTTTCAAAAAAAATATAAGAATACAAAACACTGTATCTAAAAACCCCATAATGTTGACAATATTACTCGAACCTACTTAAGAACCAACCCCTTAAAAGGAAAAGGGGGGAATCAAACCCCCAACTTCTGTTTTGGAAACAGATGTTTTTTCATTAAACTACTTTTAAATAAAATATACTCTCTTATATAATATAAATTTGCTCAAGTAAATATTCAATATTATACTTTTTTTCAAACACCCAAAAACCCTCTTAAGAGTTGTAAATACCAGAAAAATTTCGTGCACGTTCTAACGCAGCAACGCTTAAAACCCGAGAATTTTTTGAATAAGAATCAACGATATATGAATTACTTAAAAAATGCGAAACATAACCAAAAGAAATTGGTAAAAAGCGCCTACTAATCAAATTACCTAAACACTCCAATTTAAACATATTAATGTTAAAAAAATCATAAACTACTTGTACACCAAGCTGACCAAATAAAAATTGATTCAAAAAATCTTTCGAAGTGTCATAAACATTAATAAACTCCGAAAAAAACATTCTATTTAAGAAAAAAAAAAAGAATAAAGAATCCCTAACCGAATGCTTGGGCGCATAAACGAAAGATGATATTTGATACTGGTAAAACATGTTCACATAATAATTTACACGCTCATACAAAAGTGAACTCGGTAAAATCATATTACTATTAACACTCGAAAAGTCCCCGTGCGAACCAATGTAAATTAAAAAAGAATTTTCTAATAAAGACGGCAACAATTTAAGTTCATTATTTGAACTAATTAAAGTTAAATTCAATAACCCAGTCACGTAACTATCCTCATAATTCCAATTCAAAGTCTTAAACGTATTAAACAAACCAAGTACTGCCTGGTTTAACTTTGCCAACCCTAAATGCGGAAATATTGTAACAAAATTTACTTTAGATGCAAATATTTTATTAATTGATAGCGAGTCCAATTTCTGAGAAAACTCAAAACTCATAAAGCAAAAACTCTTCTTAAATTCAAAAAAAGACCTCCGGCTTAACTTATGTTTTCCCATATAAAAATTCAAGAAATCGTTAATCGACGAACCGCCGTATAAATGCTTAATGTTCAAATTTGCCGCATTCGCCCCAAAAAAAATAACTTTTAAATTATCTTTCTCAACCAACGATCGAATTTTTACCAAAAGCAAAGGCAACTCAAATCTCAAATCGAAACCCCCAATCACTACTAACTCTGTACCCTCCAAACTTTCAATCGACGGCAAAAAAAAATGATTTATTGAGTCGACACAACTAAAAGAGGAATTAGATTGTACCTGCGAATAAAACGTAAGATTACCTGAACGCTGCGCTATAACCTTCAAAACTATTTGCCTAAATAAGTCATCTGCTTCACCTGTCATAAAATTAAAAAAGAACGACGGAAAAAGATCACCGTTAAACTGCTTTTTAGAAACAATTCTAGACAAATTTAAAAAAAAATTTTTAACAAAACCCCATGAAACTGGAACGAGACCAAAATTCTTTTTTAATAGCGGAAACAGTAGTCGTTGGTAGCGTAGTCCATCAAAATAAAATCTTGCTCTATCAGTCAACCACTCTTCATTTACCTTATTGTTTATCCGCGGAAGAATTCGCACCAAGTCAAACCCCCTTAACTCTGCTGTTGCACTACTACCGAACGAATCAAAATAATCGACAACACTTATCTTTTCCAATTCCCATGGTCGAGCAATAAAAGCGTACGGTTTCGATGTTAACGCTCCAATCCGCCTAAGCATACTTCTCTTAGCTCCCAAAACCATCACAAACATAACAATAAAATCAAACTTTAACAATATTTATAGTGTAAATTAAAAACTTTTAAAATTTTTAACTTCGCAAACCCACAAATATCTTCGGGAGGACTTGAACCTCCATGAAACGCTTATCAAACGTTCATTTTGACCAGTTAAATTACGAAAAAAAAAATTATTAAAGACCCGCCACTCTTAAAGTACTTAAATGTAAAAAACCAGAAAACGGAACCTAATGACCAGGTGACAATGAATCCTGTAGATAAATACATAATAAAATTGCAAAAACGTAAGCTTGTAAAAAAGCAATCGCAAACTCAAGTATGAATATAAACAAATAAACCAAAATAAGCGCAACTAATCCAAAATACGAAGCAGCAATTAAAGAAAAAACAAATGATGAAACAACAAATAATAAGCAATGCCCTGCCATCATATTTGCAAAAAGTCGAATTGACAAACTAAATGTTCGAATTAAATAAGAAACAACCTCAATAACTACAATCAAAGGCAATAATGCTTTCGGAGCTCCTGATGGGACAAATAAATTCAGAAAGCTTAAACCATTTTCAGCAAAGCCTTTAAATATAAAACCCAAATTAAACGAAAGCGCAATCAAAAAAGTTATAAATAAATGTCCCGTTACTGTAAAGCCGTAAGGCAACATACCAAACAAATTTGAAAATAATATGAAAAAAAAAGTAAAAAACATCAAAGGGAAATATCGCACTGCCACTTTACTAGTGCCAGCCTGTTGAGTTAACATCTCATAAATAAACTTATAAAAAAATTCCAAAAAAAACTGTGAAAAAGTTGGAATCAAAAACTTCTTCGAAAAGAAAAAACCCAAAAAAATTATAAAAAGTATAAAAATAATCATCACAATTATAATATTCGTAAAATCAAATGCAACATTAAAAGGAAACCAACTGATCCACTCTTTAAAATTAAAACCAAAAAAAAAAACAGCGTCAAACTGTTCCAAAGGTGAAAAAAAATATATCATTTTACGATTAGCAAATTATATATGTGTAACGCCAATATACTTATATAAATGATGATATTACAACCAAACTAAATAATAACAAACAAAAACATCAATTATAAAATCACGATGGGATATATCTATTATAAAAAAATAAAATTAGTACCGAGCTACTTAACGATCAATCTCCCCAAAAACAATATCTTGGGTACCTATTATAGTTACCAAGTCAGCAATCAAGTGATCCTTACTCATCATCTCTAAAGATTGCAAATGCAAAAAACCAGGAGCTTTAATCCGACATCTATAAGGCTTATTAGTCCCATCCGAAATAAGAAAAACACCGAATTCTCCTTTTGGAGCCTCCACAACAGTATACGCCGAAGAGCTAGGGACAACTATACCTTCGCTAAAATACTTAAAATGATGAATCAAAGATTCCATATTATATTTCATATACGCCCTAGGTCTATTTATAATCTTATAATCGTCAAGTTTAACGGGACCTCCAGGAATATTATTTAAACATTGAAAAATAATACTCAAACTTTGACGCATCTCTTCAACTCGTAGCAAGTATCTGTCATAACAGTCACCCACTGTACCAACTGGAACCTTAAAATCTAACAAATCGTAAACTTCATATCCTAAATTTTTACGTAAATCCCATTGAACACCCGAGCCACGAAGCATTACACCACTAAATCCAAAATCTTTCGCGACTAAATAACTAACTCCTCGTACTCGTTCACTCTACCAGAAAATTGCAAACAAAATCGATAAATATCATCAAGCAAACCAAGTGGTAAATCTTGACTCACACCACCAGGCCGTACATAAGCCGCATGCATACGCGCCCCGGACACCCGTTCGTAAAATTCCATTAACTTTTCACGTTCCTCAAAAGCCCACAAAAAAGGGGTTAACGCCCCCACATCAAGAGCATGAGTTGTCACTGCCAACAAATGATTCAATAATCGAGTTAACTCTAAAAAAATTACTCGAATGTATTTCGCACGAAGAGGTATAAAGCTCTCACAACCCAAAAGCTGCTCCACAGCTAATGAATACGCATGCTCCTGACTCATCATTGAAACGTAATCCAAACGATCAAAATACGGCAAAGCTTGTAAATAATTCTTGTATTCTATTAACTTCTCCGTTCCACGATGCAGTAATCCAATGTGAGGATCCGCTCGTTTCACAACTTCTCCATCCAATTCCAATATTAACCGCAGCACTCCATGAGCCGCAGGATGTTGAGGCCCAAAATTCAAAGTAAAATTCTTTACATCAAAAAAAGTTTGACTCCAGCGATTTTGCTCAAACATATACTTATACTAATAATATGTAAATAAAACTAACTATTTTAAACTACAACCAAAAAGAGCCTATCCAAATTTTAACTCGTCCACGGATTAACAAAAGAGAAAACTCTAAACTCTTGAGCTAACTTAACTCTTTCATAAACAACAGTTTTTCTAAACTCATCATATCTAACTTCAACAAAACCTGTCAATGGGAAATCCTTTCGAAGAGGAAATCCTCGAAAACCATAATCGGTCAAAATGCGGCGCAAATCGCTGTGATTAAGGAAAAAAAGCCCGTACAAATCCCAAACTTCACGCTCTAACCAATTAGCGCTTTTGTAAAATCCCTCTATAGAATTCAAACCAACCCCATAAGGATATACACTATTAAAATCACTTTGGACCACTAGTAGGATACGAAAATTCAGTTGAATGCTAACAAAACAATAAACAACATCAAATCGTTTACTTTTGATAGTTAAATTATCAACACCAAAAACATCTACCAATATGTCAAATTTAAAAAAAATCGAATTTTTCAAAAAATTAACAATGTCAAGAAACATGCTATTCTTTAAAAAGAATATTGGAATCCCATTTTGACTTATTTCAACTTTAAAAATAGCTCGTTTAAAAAATAGTATAAAAAAATTTATAAACTCCCTCATTTAACAATTTCACTTAAAACCCACTTCTGTTAAATTCCCTCAACTCCAATCCAACACACCCAAAAACCACTCATAACCAAAAACTAAACACAAAATAAAAATAAACCCAATCATCGTAAAAAACCCTACACCTGATATAGTAAAAAACGTCAAAGACCAAGGAAATAAATAAACCACCTCCAAATCAAAAATTACAAACAAAATTGCAACCAAGTAAAATTTAACATCGAACATACCTCGAGTATCTTCAAAAGGTTCAAAACCACATTCATAGGTTGAATATTTTTCAACGTCCTTCACCTTTAGTACCAGAAAATAAGAAAATGTATACAAAACTACTGCTAAAAACAAGGAAAAAACAAAAAACAGTAACAATGCTAAATAACTACCAACGTTTAAAAAAAAAAACAAATCCATAAAATTTATAATCAAATACAAACAAAGTCAACTTCAACAAGCCAAATTATGTATATGGGCAACACAACTACAAAAAACATAAACCATAAACACAATGAGCAATAAGGGACTCGAACCCTTACATTCTGTGCGTAAGACAGACACTCTTCCAGTTAAGTTAATTGCGAATTACATTATTTTCTTTAAATTTTAAATTCAAAGAAAGAGAATTTCGCTAACGTTGAGTTATAGTATTTAGTCGTTTAAAAAACTAAAAAATTAGACATTGCTTGTTCCTGTTGATTCAACGGAATCCGCACAATTAAATTATTTCTAACCAAATTTGCATAAAAAGCCAATCGCAACTGATATTGAAAATTAAAGTAAGCAAAAAATACCTCACTTATGAAAAACCCAAAAATTTTCCGGAAATATGCTTCCAAATGATTAAGCAAATAACTTTGCTCAATGTTATTCAAAACCAATAATTTGACAGTTGCAGTAGTACTACTACCACTATTACTATTTCCAACAACCAAATCTAAACCCCCAGTAAATTCCGTACTACAATTTTGCTCATAGACAGTAATCCCGTACAAATTTTCCTTTAACACCTTCAAAAAATACAACTCAACTGAGTAATACTTATGCAGTTTTGATGATAATAAAAAAATAGACTCACTTAACTCATAAATGCTACGTTCCAGACTACCCTTATACTGAAAAAAAAAAGGCATTAACGCATCTGTTAATAAAGCTCTCACAAACAAAATAAATAACATGAGGCCTAAGCTAATGAAAAATTCCTCATTAAAAAAAAGAACGTCAAATACAAATACAAAAAATATATAAACAAAAAAGTAAAAAATTAAATTAACTGACAAACCAGTTAAACTAATTCTTTTTTTTTTTCCATTTCCAATATTAAAAAATTTATCAAAAAAAACAATTGTGTTTAAGTAAAACTTTTGCAAAAAATCAAATAAAAAAAAATCCATGCTTCAATTTTATTTTCCAATGATGTTTAATAAACTTTGAAAAAAAAACTTTTTCTCAGCGAAAAAAAAATAAAAATCAATTAACTCTGAGTCAATAAAAAAATCTTGTTCCTCCAAATAAGCGTTCTTCAAAAACATTAAACTTGACCAATACATTTTGTCCAACTCCACAAAATCTATGGATTTACGATTAAAACGCACCAAATCCTGTAAAAACTTCGCATAAGAAAGTAAATAATATTTAGAAGTAACAACAATTGACAATTTAAAACTCAAACTAAAACTTAGCGAAACCAAACTCGCAACATACAGTTTTCTAAAAAAAAATAACTTTGCGAATCGAAGCAATATAAAATACAAAAATAAATAGTAAGAAACTAAAAAAAAAGAAACAAAAATTACTAAATTAAAAAACCATAAATACATATCCAACTGTGGCATAACAAAATCAGTATCAGTTAATAAAAATCAAACACGGCCAAAAAACCGACGAATCAATACCCTTCGCCGAAACAATGACTTAGCCAACATATTCTTTCTAGCAGAAAAAAATACAGACCTTACCCTTCTAAATTTCACCCTAAAAAATCTTTTATAATAACGTTTATAAGTTAAGTATTGATCCTTGTATAAAACAAATTCAAAACCACTTTTTTGCTTACTAAAGTTTGAACGAACCAACAACGGTTTGTAAACTAACCTCGCAATAAACTTCACAAAGGAAACATTTACATTCACACTTTTCAAAAAAAATAAAGACTTAGACTTAACTAAAAAGTTTATATTAGGAGAATAACTATAAAATTTTCGAAAAACCCCTAATAAAAAAAAAGCCGAGCTCTTTAATTGAAACCTCTGTTGAATCTGCTCAATTAAATACACTTGGAAATTCTTTAGCGCCAAATGCCGCAAAGCCTTGAAAGGGTAAAAATAACCAAATCGGTTCGTCCAATAACAATCCAACCCACGGAAAAAAAAAGGTAAAAAGCTATTCAAAGCCCCATATTTAAAAAAAAATGACCTGTACTGTTTCTGATTAAAAAAAAAATCGTTTTTCAAATTCGCACTTACCAAAACTAAATTGTTATAAACTGAATTTACCTCACCATAATTAAAATTTATTTTATCTGAAAAAAAGTAAAAATTATTTGCTATAAAAGTCATTCTTTCTCAATCATCAAAGTCAAAAACCTAGAAAAACTTACAAATACTGTTTTATTCATAAATGAATATACAATAAATTTATCTGTATTATTATTACTGTTTTCGAGCAATCCTATAAATAAACGAACGTGCTGTCTGCAAATGAACTGAAGGTTCATGCCTATTATTAACGGCGTACATTCTATTCCAATAACCCACTGGAAAAAACATACGACTATTCGCACGCAAAAACTGCGCCTGCGCCACTGAATAATCAACAAAAACAAACTTAACAGCTCGGGGTAAATAATAACAAAACATATCGGGATCCGAGAAAATCAAAGTTAAATATAATGAAATCACAGAATCCCGCAACCCTGTAGTTTTTATCTGCCGAACATAATCCCGAAAAAAGTGATTAACTGGTACATTCTTAGAAATACTATAAAAAGCAGGATGAACAAAAGAAATTACCATTCCTGAACCACCCCGCTTATCAACAGCCAATCCAGGGTGTAACAAACTTAATTCAAAAAATCGAAAATCAAAAACCTTCACACGACTCCCTTTCAAAAATTCAGATGACCGGAAACCTCCGCTTGCGAAAAAACCGTCCTCAACAGGTAAAACACCTAAGGGTAATATTCGATAACCTAATAAGTTATTTTTATGAATAGCCTTGTTCCAAAAAAGCGTATTTAAATAGAAATCTTTAGGTAATATATGCGCAACATAATCGCCCAATATTTCAGGATGTTTATATATATATCGAGGACTCGAAACCGAAATACTTTTCCAAACACCAAATCGACCTGAAGATACGATTAAATACCAATGCGGTGTATCCACTCGAAGTAAATTTATCAAAATCAGCAGCAATGCGGCGAGAAACCATTCGCCGCTTTCTCGGATGATCTGTAAAACTATAAAAACTATAATGGAATTTATCCTTATTACGTTTACGATTCCAAGGCATTTCAGCTGCCGCACCATACTGATTACGCTTATACTCACGCAACCAGTTATAATTCATTTCATTCCCTACGTAATCATAACTAGAAGAAAAAAAAACCTCATTCCAGAAAACTACTTCGGCCATAATCCAATAAACAACAAAACCACCCCAGAATACAACAAAATAAGTAAAAAAAAACACAATCAGTGACTTAAATTTTTTAAAAGATGGTCTTAAGCAGACCCACCAACAATAAAATGTTCGTTTTAACTTAAACAAAAAGAAATAATCAAATATAAACATTTTCGTTTTATGAAATAGTGTAACAATTTATGTGTTTAAATACGTTATTACTAAAAAGCCTGCGGAGGGACTCGAACCCCCATTACTAATTAAAGTAAACCTCGGTTTTCAAAACCGGTGCCTTCAACCAATTCGGCCACGCACAATCTCTTTAAAATAAAATTCAAGGGAACAGGACTCGAACCTGTATCAACTACACCCAAAATAGTTATGTTAACCATTACACTATCCCAACAAATAAAAACGGTGAACAAAGGGGCTCGAACCCTTATCCTCAGAGCCACAATCTGATATTTTTCCGATTAAACTATGTTCAATAGCAATAACAAAATAAACTAAATTATCCACACTATTTACGTCTACGACGACTTCGTCTCAACCCATTATGCGGCGCCACAAAATTTACCGTAACAACTTTCAGACGAATCCGCATTTTCCGAAAACCCCTAAGCACATTTTTTACCTTCCGACCTAGCTTTATAGTCAAATACAAATGAAGATTTCGTATATTAAAAAAACGGAGCTTCGACGCAAATTTAGTTGCCAACACATCAACAGCGTAATCCGTTTTCTTAACGGCATTCCTACTTCCTGCTGCTCCTAGACTCATCCAACTAATGGTATTCCCAAACATATCAACAGCTGTTAAAAACAAATTATTCACGCTGTTTTGAATTTTTAAAAAGACAAAATTTTTAAAAAAATTCAAAACAGCTAAATGCAAATCACGATATCTTTTAACTTTTATACCATATCTTTTTTTATAAACTTTATCAAACCACCCCGACTTTAGAATAAACCTATTTATTTTATACAAAACATCTTTTCGAAAAAATCTATTCCTAAAGAAAAAATTTACCTTTTTTAAAAGAAACTGTTTTGATCTAAAAGACAAAAATGAAAAATTAAAAAAAGAATTATTCACCAATGAAAAATTAGACCGAAAAGAGGGACCTAAAGAAAAGAAACTCCTTTTATTAATGCTTAACCATCGAACCAAATTACGTGATAAATCTAAATATCTAGAAGCAACACCCAAAAAACTAACGTACTTCGAATGATCTTTTAACCGTACAAATGAACCAAAAGGCCCACCCAAAAAAAACGAAGAACTTGCCTTACTATTTCCATAAACAAAATAATTTGGAACATTTTTTTTAGCAATTTTTTTTAAGTTTTTAAACAACTGTATATAAGAAGATACACCTCCTAAACCCCTAAAAAAAAACTGTTTTTTCTGCAAAGCAGGAGCTATTAAAACTTTACTTATAGGAAACCGACGTTTAAAAAACTCCTTATGTAAATTAACTTTTAACTTCAATTTTTCTAAATTATGAAAAAAAGAATAAAAAATACTAACATAATTTTCCCTTACAAAAAAACCCCTTCGAACTTGCATTCGAAAATTGTCAATAAAAATTTTAAATATACTTTCATAATTGCAACCCAAACCTCCATCGATTTTTAAATTTTTTTGTAAAAAATTTACATTAATTTTTGACGCTTTTTTAAAATTCTTAATTAAATTTAAATTGCCTAAAAAAACACTACTACTAACCGCACGTTCAAGCATCTTACCAAAAATCATATGTAAACTTTATTAGAGAAAAAAGCTGACAAGAAATTAAACATTGCCTAAAATTACGAAACAATAGCCTTAAGTCGACTCTGTAACCTTTTTGGCGTTCCTGCATTCGAATGTGTTCGTTGACCACGAATTGGCAGACTTAATCGAAACCTTGTTGAATGATAACTTCGAACCGCTAATTTCCTATTAAAATTATTCTCTTCAACCCGCTTAAAAGCTTCGTTTATAATTAAATTACGTAAAAAAACCTCCAAACTAACACGAAACTTCGTAGAAAGACTAAAAAGTCGCATATTAAAGTTCCGACGAAATTTAAGTAATATCTGGTACGATCTATATCTTCCTACCCTATAGAGAGACCGCATTAAAGTTAAAATCTTAAGATCATTATTTTTTCCCGTAAACCGCTGGCCAAAAAATGTAAAACCCGAAGAAACCATCTTAGATCTCCTTTTTCGATTCAACTCACACAGAAATTCTGCTTTCCTTAAAAAACATCTCAAAAACTTAGTTGAACTACTGCTTCCCTTCGCACTAACCAAAGACAAGTCAGTTACACCCCCAATCTCCTCTTCAGATAATGAATTTCTAACTCCAGTACTGTCCTTAATACTATATTTAAAAAATCTTTTTTTTATTTTTTTAAATTTTAAGAAAAATCTTTTTTTTATTTTTTTATGAGGATTTTTAAAAAAATAAAAAAAAGATTTTTTAAAGCCTTGTATTCCTAACCCCAAATCACTTTTCTTTAAGGTCCTATTAAAAAACTTCAGAATAGGCTTCCATTTGCAAGTAATACATTTCAAACTATTATTAACTTTTCCAAGTCTACCTAACTCTAAATTAAAACGTGTATACGACTGCAACAAAGGTTTAGCCAAAAACAAACTCACGCAAATTAAAAAAACCCTCAAACGGAATTGCAAGTAGAATTTTATCCCTATTAAATACAAATTATAAATATTAATAGTATAAAACTTTATATAAAGTTTTTTTAAACCATGCAAAAAGAAACGATTATTAAAAAGATCTCGAAAATCTTTTGTTAATTTTTTCCGAAGTAAAAGCAAACGCCGATTATAAAAAAATCTCTTAGCAAGAGGACGGCTCACAAATTTATAATAAAAATTAACAAAAGATTTTCGAGATCTTTTTAATAATCGATTTAAAGTAAAAAAATAAAAAGTCTTTTTTAATAACAAAAATCGATTATCGAAAAATTTATATTTCGAAAAATCAAATTGAACCACAAAATTATAAGATACTCTTTTAAATCGACTTATTAATCTTTTCGTAAAAACCTTACGCTTAAACTTTATACCTTTCTTTTCAAAGCGAAACTTACCCTTTCTTTTAATACACGGAACAATTCGCTTAACTTTACCAGGAACAAAAGCACTACTCCAAATTTAGATCTGAGCTTCTTATCAGAAATCATTCTCTTAAAGCTAACATAGTTGTAGTGTGTTCCATACAACAATTTTACCCAACTACGCAAAAAACTAAAGAAAAACTTTGAGCGAACCCCAAAGTTCTTAAAATAAAAAAATTGAAAAAAAAATTTATTATCAACTTGAATTAACTTATTAAAAAAACTTGAAAAAACCTTCCCCCTATAATCAAAATTATTAAGCATACAATATAACAGTAAAAAAAACAGTAGATAGCCAGAACGGCACCCAAAAAACTAAAAAGCCCTTTACCGTTTCTTCAACATTTTTTTCTGACGATAAAATTCATTCATTACCTTTAAACCCTTACCCATATATACGTTCGGAACCTTCAAGCCAGCCAAAAAAACAGCAAAAATACTCAACTGATGCCTATCTCCACTAAACATAACAAACTTACGCCGTTTCGTATGCACTTGCACAAATATAAAATTCGGAACCCTGACAATAATATAATGACTAAATCCTATTAAAAATCCCAAATAATTCTTCGATTTATAATATTTAACTCTATAATACAAACCCTCTAAAAAAAGTTCAACAAAAGCCCCAAACAAAAAACCAACTAATTGCATTTCACAAAAAAGAAACAACTTCAAAGCATTGAAACTAGGAAAAAAAATACGTAAAGCCAAAAAATCAAAGTTACTCGAAACTCGCAAAAAACTAAAAAAAAAAGAACTACGGAATACCGAAAATAACAAAAATATATTATTAGATAAAAAAAAATAATTCACCTCAAATACACCGTCAGACTGAGGAACTCGCAAAATATCACGCTCCAAAAAAAAAAATCGATTAACAAAAACCATAACAAATTAAAAATACTTTCCAAAACCCTAATAAAAACAAACAGAAAAAAGTATCAAACCACCCACATTTAACCGATGCCGAACAATATATTCCGCAGTGTATAAACCCTTGCTAGTAGAAACAACCGCTAAATAATTAAAACTCGAATTTTTATATAATAAAACCAACTTCGAATATGAACAAAACCTCATTCGGAAGGAAGGAAATGCAATATCGCTTAATAAACCCTTATGTTTAAAATACTTCAAAAAAACACGAATCTTATAAGGAGTTATATATTGGAAACCCAATATATAACCATTTTGATAAAAAAAAGCCAACACCCGCAAAGTTAAGGAATTTTTATAAACATTAACATGTAACTTACAAGCAATTGAAGCATTCTTTATTGCTATTAAATTATTAACAAACTTATTCAACTTCATAAATATAAAAATAAACTACCAACTAGACTTCATAAAACCAGCCAACTGACCAAAATTCGCCAACTCACGAAAAAACATCCTAGACATTCTAAAATCTCGAATTACACCCCCTGCCCTAGAAGAAAGCAAGCACCTATTAACTATACGCACTTTCGAGCATTTTTTGTAAACGTTTAATCTCGAAAAAAAAAAAAACCGATATTTTATAGGTAGCCGTAAGTCTGAAACCAAAGACTTTATAATTAAATACAACAATTCCTTTTTAGAAAAAGCCCTTCTAAAAGTATAATCCTTTTTTGCCAAATGCTTCATAAAATTAAATTTCAAAAAAACATTAAATGAGCTTAATAAAAAATTTGCTTGAGAACTGCTTTGAAAATTGATTTGAAAAAAAAAAACCAAAAAACGATAAAAACTGAATAAAAAAACGTTTATTTTCAAAAACAGATTCCGCTATCTTATTCTGAAAAAACAAATCTAAAATCAAAGGCTCATTCAACACATTAAAATCTCCTAAAAATTGAAAAAAATTAAAATCAAGAGCCTGTTGATCCACCTTTTCATCTAGCATACTCACAATAAAAAACGATCTCAATAATACCTCATGAAATTTAAATCGAAACAGAAACCCATCACCTAATTCACTAATATTCGAATAAACAAATTGATTCAACTTATAAAGCTTTGACAGCAACGTTGTTCGAAAAAAATCAAAATTAAACAGGTTAACTAACAACTTCTTAAATAAAAAATTATGATGCATTATCACTACACCACTTTTCCTATCATCCCCTCTCGTATAAAAAGTATTTAAAAAAAGGCTATGAATAAAAGGAATATTATGTTGAATTTGTACAAACTTCTTTAGTAAGCTCACATAAGGATAAGGCAGGCCACTTCTCTTCAAAAAACCTTTATTCAAGGATCTGCAACTCGTAGAAACTTTAACCCCTGATAAGGGAAACAGTTTCCGAATTGCTAATTTATAACTAATGTAAATAACTTAAACTAAAGCAGCTGCCAAAGAAACAATTCTAGTGAAACCTAACTTATGCAACTCAAAAAACACAGTACCTCTTACTCGTGTCCCTAACGGTGCAATTTCATTTTTCTTTAATAGACCACCAGCATTTGAACTATAAGAAGCACAATAACCAAAACTCCTTTTGGTAGAACGAACCAATCGAACTACGACAGCCCGACAAACATCACCTTTTTGCACTTTTTTACTAAATACTCCGCTTTTAACAACCACAGTTAAAAAACCAGCGGGGCTAGGCAACACGGTCCTAGCTACAGAAACACATTTCACTTTAAATGCTCCACTATTATCCGCAACGTTAAATAACATAACTATTATCTCTAAACTGAATCAAGATAAACAAATCTAGTTTGAAACGGTAACTTAGATGAAACATATTTAAAAATAGATTCAGCTAATCGCCCCGTAACACCTCTCACTTCAAACAAAATACAACCAGGATAAACTGGATAAATAATACTATCAACTTTAGTTCCTTTTCCCCCACCCATACGAACTTCGTTCGTACGTCTGTTTCCAGATGCGAATCGGTACATTTGCCAAAACTCGTCGAAATTAAACATGGCACACGATACGTTCGAAACACCGTAGAAAAATTATAAGTAGGCTCCGCGCCATGAACATTCTGAACTTTAGAAAACTCAGCTAAAAAACCTAATTTTTTAAATCTTCTAAAAAAAAAATCATTACTTTTTTTTTTGTTTTTAAAAAAGTTCAAGAACTGCTCCTTATAAAAAGAATCCGCATTAACAACCACAAATCGTTTCCCACTAAATTTAACTTTGTTATGCTGCTTTGAATTAATCTTAAATAGAAATTTACGACTTTTAGACATCTAACCTTAATATAAACTAAAACCAATATCTACCAGACTTTAAAAATCGAATTCGACTTATATTTAAACTTAACTTTCGACTTTTTAAAGTTAAAAAAAATA
>SMFH01000130.1_pt1 | contig 19389 bp, 24 predicted proteins | sample 2456121 | NCBI WGS metagenome assembly SMFH01 (sample SAMN10132613, study PRJNA489261) | soil metagenome | isolation source: day120 antibiotic-silty clay loam soil | place: USA
AGACCTCGAGATCGCGCGAGCCGTACCGCGCGCGCCGACCTTCCCGGAACGGCTCGACACGCCGACGGAGGTCGAGACCCCGGGGATCGAGACGTGCGAGGCACTGGCGGAGTTCCTCGGGATCGACCTCGCCGCGACGTCGAAGGCGATGCCGGTGGTGGTCGACGGCGAGGTCGTGCTGGCGCTCGTGCGGGGGGACGACCGGCTCGACGAGCCGAAGCTCGCCACGATCGTCGGCGGAGACGTCCGGCCCGCGCAGGTGGAGGAGATCCGCGAGGCGTTCGGCGCCGATCCCGGCTCTCTCGGCCCCGTGCGCTTCAGCGGACGGATCGTCCTCGACGAGACCCTGCGCGACGGCCAGTACGTCGCCGGCGCGAACCGCACGGGCTATCACCTGCGTGGCGTCGAGCACGGGCGAGACTTCGAGGCGGAGCTCGCCGACATCCGCGTGCCGAAGGAGGGTGACACCTGTCCGCAGTGCGGCGGCGCCCTCGTGTTCCGGACGGCGATCGAGGTGGGTCACATCTTCAAGCTCGGCACCTACTACTCGGTCGGGATCGTGTGGCCGCGTACGGTCGCGCCTTACGACGTCCACGTCCTCTCGCTCGCGGGGGGCTCCGCAGAGGTCGAGGGACTCGCCGAGTCCCTCGCGGAGGAGCTTTCCGCGGCGGGCAACGCCGTTCTGCTCGACGACCGCGACGCGCGCCCGGGGGAGAAGTTCGCCGACGCGGACCTCCTCGGCTGCCCGTCGCGCGTCACCGTCGGGCGCAAAAGCGTCGAGGACGGAGCCGTCGACGTGCGGCGGCGGTCCGACGATGCCGACTCGCGCGTAGACCGGTCGTCTGTGATTGACTGGACCGGGAACGACTGATGGCAGCTCGGAAGCGCACCTACTCGAGCGAACCGCTCGGCCCCACGATCGAGCGTCTCATGACCGAGACGGGGATCACCTACCGTGCGCTCGCGGAGAAGACGAACCTCTCGGCCGGGTACCTGAACCACATCGTGCACGGCAACCGGCCGGTGCCCTCGAACGAGGTGCTCGGCCGGATCGCAAAGGCCCTCGGCGTGAAGCCGGACTACTTCCGCGAGGTGCGCGTCCGCGTGATCACGGAGAAGCTCGAGCAGACGCCCGCCCTCGTCGAGCGCCTCTACAAGCGCCTCGCCTGACGGCTCAGCGGTGGCGGCGCATCTGCGGGCGCCGCTGACCCGGGGCGATCTCGAGGCTCTCCGTCCCGTCTTGCGCGGTGCGACCAGGGGCACGCACCGAGGTGCTGGAACGCGGCGGCGGCGGAATGTGCGGTGCCCCGACACCCATTTTCTCCAGATGGGCGAGCAGCTCCCGCACGACCTGGAGCAGGTAGTCCCGGTCCTCTTCGAGCTCTCGTAGGCGCAGCTCGAGGCCCGCGCGGGGCTGCGGCTCCCGACGCGGCGGGACGACGAGCTCGTCCACGGTGACGCCGAGCGGCGGCGCGAGGTGCCCTGCGAGCTTCGGGCCGAGGCCGGCGTGATCGTTGACCACCCGGCTGATGCTCTCCCGACGGACGCCCGCGAGCTTCGCAAGCGTGTTGTTGTTGAGCCCGGCGTCGTGGATCAGCCGCGCCAGGTGCTCCCCCTGCGTCTCCGCGACGACCGGTGCCTCGACCGCACGAGGGCGCGTGACCCCTCGCCGGGGTTCTCTCGCCGGCGGTATGCGCTTCCGCCCGGACGTGATCCGCTCGTCCCTCTCCTCGACCCGCCCCATGCCAGAACGCTACGGGATCGGGAGGCGTCGGGCGAGCCCGAGCGATCACCATCACGAGTTGCGCCTGAACTGAACCACGATCGACGGGCTCGGGCCTCGCCTGGTAGATACATCTCGTGACCGATACAGCCGCGACCTTCGTGTTTGCAGACATCGCCGGCTTCACCGCCTTGACGGAGGCTCACGGTGACGAGGCCGCGATGGAGCTCGTCGCCGCCTTCTCCAGTGCAGTGGAGTCGCGGCTTCCTCGGGTTGCGGGAGAGCACGTCAAGACGATCGGGGACGCCGTCATGCTCCGCATCCCCGAACCTGCGGAGGCGATCCGGCTCGGGCTCTGGATCACCCACGACGCGATGGGCGAGCATGGAAGTCCCGCGGTGCGCGTGGGCTTGCATTACGGCCATGCGATCGAACGGGATGGCGATTACTTCGGGGCGAGCGTCAATCTCGCTGCTCGTGTCTCATCGGCTGCCGCGGGCGGCGAGGTGCTGGTCACGGGGCAGACAGCCGCGCTCGCACCGGATCTCGAAGGGGTGATCTTCGAGTCGCGGGGCCGTAAGAGCCTTCGGAACGTCAGCGAGGCCGTCGATCTCTTCGCGGCGCTGAGAGTCGGAGAGTCGCTGGGGGTCCTTCCCGTCGACCCGGTATGTCGGATGGCTGTCGATCCCGATCACGCGCCGGGTCAGCTCAGGTACGACGACACCGCGTACTTCTTCTGCTCCTTGACGTGTGCCGGCACGTTCGCGCAGAACCCCGAGCGGTTCGCACCCTAGACCGATTCGGTGCACGCTCGGTGCACTCGCCGGTGGACGCTGGCGCCAGCGGAGGCGATTCGGGCCGCCCGCTAGCATGTCCCGGACACGGGGCGTGGCGCAGCCTGGTTAGCGCGCTAGTCTGGGGGACTAGAGGTCCCGAGTTCGAATCTCGGCGCCCCGATAGACGAAATCCCCGCTCAGGCGGGTTTTTCGTTTCCAGAGCGAGAACGTATCGTCCGCCATCGCCGCAAGCGTGATAGTAGGCGGGGGCGGGTCTAGAGGTCGATGCGTGCGTGCGTGCTTGACGTTGTTCCTTCGGTGTCGGAGGATGGCCTGCGACCCAGCGTGTATCTGCGGCCGATGACCGCAGGGTCGGCGGCCGTTCCATTCAATCCAGGGGGGTTTAGAGAACGTGATCTCGACCCGACAGGTCTTGGCCGGTCCGAGGCTGTTAGGGATCGGCACGGTGCAGGTGTCGCTTGTCTTCGTGAAGGCACCACTCGTCCCACCCGTCTTCGTGAGCGCCATCTTCAACGACGCGGTGGCAGCGGGGGTGGGACGAGTGGTGCCTTCACGAAGACAAGCGACACCTGCACCGTGCCGATCCCTACAGCGTCTCGGATCTCACCGTGAACAACGCGGGACCCGCATCCGCCTCGGAGGTGACCGTCGACCTGTACTGCAACGACGAGGGTTTCTTCGTCGGTGTCATAGAGCCGCTGGTCGGCTGGAGCGAGCTATCGACGTCAGACCCTGATCACCACCACCGGAGCTTCCAACTCAGCGCCGCCCTTGCGAGCGGACAGACCTCCCCGACCCTCCAGATCGCATGTGTCGACAACCATGCGAACCCGTCGTTCGGGTACGCCGAGATCTCAGCCTCGTCGGTGCCCGACCCGGACTCCACACCCAACAACGGCAACCAAACCGAAGACGACCACGTCGGCATCTACGGGCTGGCCGGGAAGATCCTCTGCGAGAACATGGACGGGACGTTCGTCCTCGGCGAAGGGGTCGTGTGGACGTGCAGCAACGTTCAGGTGGACGACTCCCAGCGTTACCAGGACCACCTCGATAACCTCGACGCTGCCTGCAACGTCGACACGATCGGGCACCTGACAGGGCACGAGCCCACCAGTTACCCCGGCATCGCCAGCTACGACTGCGTCCTAGGGCCATAGGCCTCGTCGACGCGCCTGGACAAAGAGACGGTCGAGGGGCGGCCACCGCGCCGCGCCTCGACCGCATCATCGGACGAGTCGCAGGTTCGGGAGCCGAACAAGCGGCTGGCGCCCTGGGCGAGCCAAGCCCCATCAGGGACGAGGCTCGACGCCAAAGCCCAGGGCGCGCCTCACTCGATTCCTCTTAGGTCGCCTTCGCAAACTCAACTCGGCTGAGTGACTGCACTAGCCCTGGCGTACGATTCTCGGTATGCCGATTCTCGCTGGTGTGCGCGTTCCGCGCGAGCAATCACTCGAGCTTGCCGCGCTGCTTGCGCGGGCAGGCTTCGACCGCAGCTCTCGGATCCTTCTCGACGCGACCACCAGGGGATACGAGTTTGTCGCGCTCGGGCTGGATGACCGGGAAGCCGTACTCGCCGTCCTGGAGCACCCTCCAACGGAGGAGCTCATCGAACTCCGAACGGTGCTCTTCGACGAGCTCAATTGGCGGCGAGGGCTGGTGAGTGGAGTCCGAGCCCGCAGTAGGTCGCCGTACGCGATCCCCGGGTAGCGCCGGCGACCGCCGCGCTCGGACACTCTTTCCCCGCTGCGGCTCAGTGGGTACCCGTACGCGAGCCGGCAACCCGCCGACGAGCAGGAGTTGCGCGGTCGCGGTCGTGCCGTCGTATAGTCGCCCGATGGAGGGCGCACCGGGCGGCGAGGTACGGATCGAGCTCCGTCGCGGGACCGTGTCGATCCCGTCGTCGTCGTGCGACGATTTGCTCGAGCAGCTCGAGAACCGGGATGCGCTGAGCGACGTTCCGAACGTCCGCGAGGCGTTCCTGGCCGCCGGGACGGAGCAGCCCGTCAGCCTGACGGACCCGCAGAAGCTCGGCCTGCGGAACGCGATCAGCTTCTGGGTGGTCGAGAAGGGCGGCAACTACGACGAGCTTCCGGCAGGGATCCACGCTCTGCGGGACGCGCTCCAGGCCGACCTCGCCGTGGTCGGGATTCCCGACGAACCACGCTGAGGCCGGCGCGCCCTCGGCGGGTGCCCGGGCTCAGTACTGGGAAGCGGGCAGCAGGGCCCGCGCGGTGTCTCCCATGAAGCCGAAGAAGCGGAGCACCTCGCGAACCTCCCTCGCCGTCAGTCGTCGCGCGACCGCCTCGCGAAGCAGATCGGTGTCGCATTGGTGCGCCTGGAAGGCGATGAACTGGACGCGGGCCAGAACCCGGTAGTTGTCCGCGTCGGAGGGGAAAGGCAGGAGGAAGCTCTCGGCTGCGCGGCTGAACGCGTCCGCCTCGGCCCGGCACTGCTCGGCCGTCCCCTGCGTGACGGGAACGGTCATCGAGGGAAACTGGCCGTAGTCCGGGATCGTGATCTGATGCTGCGCCTGCTCGTCGCCGTGCGAGCCGCCGCAGCCGGCGAGGACGAGTGCGCCGAGCAGGACGACTGCGAACGACCCCCGCATCGCGAATACGCTAACAACAGGCGATCGTGGCCGGCGTCGCGGCCTCGCGCCTACCCGTTCGGCACGTCCACCTGTCCGTCGGTCGGGCGAAGCTGGCCGAACGGCGCGCGCCGGCGCGGGCGCCGCAAAGTACCGTCAGACCTGACATGGCACGCGAGCACACGTACGCGGTCACGCTGATCAAGCCCGGGTCGGGGATCCCGTCCGTCGAGGTCGGCGCATACACGTACACGGGGGACTGGCTCCCCGAGGTGGGCGAGACGATCGCAATCCGGCCGACCGGCGCGCCCGAGGGCGCAGCCGCCGACCTCCAGGGTTACGTGACCAAGGTCAACCCGGTCGCAGATGCGCCGATCTCGGTCGTCGAGGTCGAGGGACAGGGCCTGGACGACGACGTGGTCGCTCAGCCGGACGATCACCGTTCCGAGTACTGACCCTGCCCGACGGGTCGCGGACGTGCCTCGCTCAGACGAGGCGGCCGAGCCGGGCCCCGACGAGCACCCCGAGGAGCCCGACCCCGACGCTGGCGCCGACGGTGGCGGCCGCGACGGCGAGGTGCCGGCCCTCGAGCAGGTCGAGCGTCTCCTGCGTGAAGGTCGCCCACGGGAAGACGGATTCGGTGTGGCGCTCGATCAGGAATCGACCGCGTAGCGGCCGACCGAGCCGAGCCCGCCTCCGAGGGCGACGGCGAGCGCAATGGGCATGGGATGGGCTCCTTTCGTTCGTCAGGAGCCATCAGCCGTGTGCGGCGGTCGAAGGCGAGCCCCATCGCCCGGTGCACCGACACCCTATCGGCGCGGGTCAGTAGAGCGCGGTCGCGAGGCGGCGCCGGAAGCCGGCGACGAGAGGATCGTCCTGTCCGAGGCGCTCGAACAGGGCGACCGCGAGATCGCGGAGCCGCTCCTTCTCGCCCGCCTCCGCGTCCGGCACGGCGCCGACGAGCAGCTCGAGGGCACGCTCCATGTCACCCGCATCGAGCGCCTCGACGACGTCGGGCAGCTCGCCCGTCTCTCGTAGCTCCTCCACGAGCGCGTCGGCGCGGGGTGGGGCGAGGATCGTGTCGAGGAAGGCAGAGACCGAGGTGGGTGACTGGGCCCCGACGAACTCGCCCACAACGCGGCCGTCGCGGAACGCCTTGACCGCAGGGATCCCGCTGACGCCGAACTGCTGCGCGAGCCCGGTGTTCGAGTCCACGTCGACCTTCACCAGCTCCACCGCGCCGTCGCGCTCTGCGATCGCGCCCTCCAGGACCGGGGCAAGCGCGTGGCACGGCCCGCACCACTCGGCCCAGAAGTCGACCACGACCGGGCGCTCGTGCGACCGCGCGAGGACGACGTCGTCGAAGGTCTGCTCGGTCGCGTCCACCGCCGGTCAGCGTACCCACCGCGGCGTCGCCCACTGCACCCGGTTGGCGAGACGACGCTTGTGTTGAATCACCACAAGCGTTGTCAGCGCCCGATTCAGGCAGGCGGAACGACGACGTCCGCGCCGCACCCTGCGATCAGCGCGGCATGGAGATGCTCTTCTGCGACTCCCTCGAGCGAGCGGTGGGCGCCGTCGACCTCGATCTCCGCCCATCTCTCGAGCCCGAGAGACGCGGCACCGTTGGCGCCGCCGATCTCCCAGAGCTCCTCGGTCGCGAAGACGCCGCGTCGGCCGTCCTGGCGGCGTGCGATCCCCTCGAGCTGGCGCAGCTCCTCGAACGGGTCGATGCGGATGTTCGAGTCCGAGCCGTGCCTCGGTCGTGGGGCAGACGCAGATCGTCGAGCCGCTGTCGCGCAGCAGGTCGAGCTCTGCGCCGTTCGCGTGCGTCGCATGGACGACCGTCGTGCGCGCGCCGAGGCAGCCGCAGTCCGCGAGCAGCTCGATCGGGCGCACGCCGTGCTCCGCGAGGCACTCCTCGACCTCGCGTGGCTGCTCGTTCGCGTGCACGTGGAGCGGCAGGCCGTTCTCCCGCGCGTAGCGTCCGAGCTGCTCGAGCCAGTCCCGTGGGCACGCGCGGACGGAGTGGGGGGCGACCGCGACCGCGATCCCCTGCGTCCGGAGCGCCTCGAGCTCGGCGAGGTAGGCGACCACCGAGTCCTGGCGCATCCTCGGGAGCCCGCCGCGCGCGTACGCGGCGTGGACGCAGACGAACCCGATGCCCGCCTCCTCTGCCGCTTCCGCTGCCGCGAGCGCGGTCTCGAGGCCGAGGTAGTGGAACTCCCCGACCGCCGTGAAGCCCGCGGCGCGCATCTCCCGGTAGGTCGATGCGTAGAGCGGCCCGACGCTCTCCGCGGTCTGGCGCTCCGCATCGGCCAGCATCCCGTCCCGCCAGGCCCAGAAGTCACCTCCTGCGGCGCGACCGCGAAGCGCCCGTTGGAAGGCGTGGCTGTGAGCGTTGACGAAGCCCTGGAGCGTGCGTGGTCGCGTCACGGCCGGCCAGACTAACCTAGTGGCATGGCGTACGAGAACGCGATCTCCACGCCGCTGCGGCAGCTGCCGAACGCGCTGACGATTCTCCGATTCGTCGCGATCCCGCTGTTCGTCGTGCTGCTCGTCCAGGATCAGGACGGGCCGAGCTGGCCGGCGGGCATCGTGTTCGCGCTCGCGGCGATCACCGACCAGCTCGACGGTTGGCTGGCGCGCCGCTGGCGGGTGGAGTCGGCGTTCGGCAAGGTCGCGGACCCGCTCGCCGACCGGTTGATGATCGACGTGTGCGTCGTGCTCCTCGTCGTGTACGACCGCCTGCCCTGGGTCGCCCTCGTGATCCTGCTGCGGGACGTCCTCCTCGTCGGCGGCTACAAGCTCGTCGTCCCGCGCGGGTACGAGTTCGAGGTCTCGCTTCTCGGGAAGATCGCAACGTGGGGGCTCTACGCCTCACTCGCGCTCGTCCTCGTCACCGCCCGCGACACGTGGTGGCCGCTGGCGCTCTTCTGGATCAGCCTCGCGCTGGCCGTGCTCGCAGGCATCCAGTACATCGCGAAGGCGCGTCGTGAGGTGCGGCGGTGAAAGCGGTCGTGATGGCGGGAGGGGAGGGCACGAGGCTTCGCCCGCTGACGTCGAACCAGCCGAAGCCGATGGTGCCGATCGTGGGCAAGCCGTGCATGGAGCACGCCCTCGACCTGCTGCGCAAGCACGGCCTGACCGAGGTGGTCGTGACGCTCGCGTTCATGCCGCAGGCGATCCGCACGTACTTCGGCGACGGCGAGTCGCTCGGGCTCGAGATGGACTACTCCGTCGAGGAGCAGCCCCTCGGCACCGCCGGCTCCGTCGGTCTTGCAAAGGAGCGGCTCACCGACACGTTCCTCGTGATCTCCGGTGACGCGCTCTGCGACGTCGACCTCGGCGCGTTGATCGAGACGCACCGCGCGAAGGGGGCCGCGGTCACGATCGGCCTGAAGTCCGTCGACAACCCGCTCGAGTTCGGAATCGTCGTCACCGACGAGGACGGGCGCGTCGAGCGGTTCCTGGAGAAGCCCTCGTGGGGCCAGGTCTTCTCCGACACGATCAACACCGGCATCTACGTGATGGAGCCCGAGGTGCTACCTGCTCGAGATGGGCCGGCCGATCTACGGCCACGTCCTCGACGGCTACTGGCAGGACGTCGGCACGCTCGAGCAGTATCGGCAGGCGAACTTCGACGCCCTCGACGGCGCCGTGCAGCTCGAGATCCCGGGCCTGCGGCTCCGCGGCAACGTCTGGGTCAGCGAGGAGGTCGACATCGACCAGCTCGAGCCGATCGTCGGTCCCGCGTTCGTCGGGGTCAACAGCCGCGTGTCCGACGGCGCCTCGATCGGGGCCTACACCGTCCTCACGCGCGGGGTGATCGTCCGCGAGGGCGCGCGCGTGTCGCGAAGCGTCGTCGACGCCGGCACGTACCTCGGGCGGAGTTCCGTCGTCGAGGGTGCGATCGTCGGCCGCTCCTGCGACATCCGGGACCACGTCCGCATCCACGAGGGCGTCGCGATCGGCGACGAGGTGACGATCGGGTCCGAGGCGAGCATCTACCCCGGCGTCCGGATCTATCCGTTCAAGGAGATCGAGACCGGGTCGCAGATCTACGAGAGCATCGTGTGGGAGAAGCGCGCGTCGAAGAGCGCCTTCGGGCGCGACGGCGCGACCGGGCTCGTCAACGTCGACCTCACGCCCGAGACCGCGGTGAGGCTCGCGTCGGCTCTCGGGACGGCGCTCCGGCGTGGGAGCCGGGTGGTCGCGAGCCGCGCCTCCTCGGACGCGTGCCGGATGATCCAGCGGGCGATCATCGCGGGCCTCACGTCGACGGGGGTGCACGTCGCCGACCTGCGGATCTCGCCCGCGGCGGTCACCCGTCACGTCCTGAAGACGCAGGGCCTCGCGGCGGGGGTCCACGTGGGCCGTTCGAGCGCCGACCCCGAGGTGATCGAGGTGCGCGTCTTCGAGTGGCCCGGGATCCAGATGACCGATGCCCTCCAGAAGGAGGTCGAGAAGCACTTCGGCCGCCAGGAGCTCCGACGCGCGACCTTCGCCGAGGTGGGGGAGACGACCTATCCGGCCCGCGTCCGCGAGAGCTACGCGCAGGACATCCTCGACGCGATCCAGCTCGAACGGATCCGCGACCGCCGGTTCCGGATCGCGATCGACTACGGGCACTCCGCCGCCGCGTTCACGATGCCGCTCGTGCTCGGGCCGCTCGGCGTGGAGGCGATCGGCACGCGGGGCTTCTACGTCGAAGACGCGCCCGCCGAGCTCGAGCCACGCGACGCCCGGAGGATCGTCACGGGCGTCGGCGCCGACCTCGGGGTCGTGTTCGATCGCGCGGCGGAGCGGCTGCTCCTGGTCGACGAGCGGGGGGAGTCGGTCCCCGCCGACCTCGGGCTGCTCCTGGCCGTGCGGTTGCTCGTCCTCTCCGGCCGCTCGGGCGAGATTGCGGTGCCCATCACGGCGACCGGGCTCGTCGACGAGCTCGCAGAAGGATCGGCGCTGTCCGTCGTGCGCACGCAGGCCTCGTTGAGCGATCTGACACGCGTCGCCACACGGGACGCCGTGGTCCTCGCGGCGGCGCCGACCGGCGGCTTCGTCTTCCCGGACGTCGTGCCCGGCTACGACGCCGTCACGGCGCTGTGCAAGCTCCTCGAGCTCCTCGCCGAGCAGGACGAGCCGCTCTCCGCGCTCGTCGCGAGCCTGCCGCGGCCGACGCTCGTCCACCGCGCGCTGCCGTGTCCCTGGTCCCGGAAGGGGCTGGTCATGCGCGTCCTCAACGAGAACCTCGCCTCTCGCCGCCTCGACCTGCTCGACGGCGTGAAGGCGTACGACGACCGGGGCTGGGTGCAGGCGCTCCCGGATCCCGCCGAGCCCTTCGTCCACGTCTACGCGGAAGGGGAGACCGAGGAGGTCTCCGACGAGCTCGCGGACGAGGTCGCCGCCTGGGTGGCGGCGATCGTGGAGGGAGACGAGGCCCCGGCGCGAACTGTGGAGCAAGCCTCAAGCTGAGGTTGACCCCTCGGCGCGGCGGCTGCTTCAATCGGATGTCCGTCCCCAGGAAAGGTGAATCGCAGAGTGGACCCGTTTCCCGACCTCGCCACGACCGACGACGACGAGCTCGCGCGTCTCCTACGGACCGCCGAGGACGAGGCCGACGCGATCTCGGCTCGTCGCAGAGCGCTCCACGTCCACATCGACAAGCTTCGCGCCGAGCGGGTCGACCGGTTGCGCGCGCGGGCCGAGGCCGGCACGCTCGAGATCCACACGCCGGAGACGCTCGAGCGGCCGATCTTCGAGGGCACGGGCGAGTTGCCGGTCGACCATGCCATGGCCGAGGCCGATCTCGCCGCGCTCGGCGACCAGGACCTGCGGGAGCAGATCCTCGAGCTCGAGCGGGAGGAGGACGACATCTCGCTCCGGCGGCGGATGCTCCACGGGCGCATCGACATCCTCCATGCGGAGCGCGAGCGGCGAAGGCGCGGCCTTCACGTCGAGCCAGACGAGCTCGGCCCGATCCTCGGTCGCAAGCCGGGATGAGCCACGCCTACTGCCCGGAGTGTGGCTTCCAGAACCCGGAGGCCGCGAACTACTGCGCCCGCTGCGGCGCGTACCTCCGGCGCGACGAGCAGGGGGAGACGACCCTGAGCCTCGATCCCGAGGAGCTCGTCGAGGACGCGCCCGCGCCGCTCGCGCCTCGCGCTCCGGCGCTCGTCGTCCGCGCGGGCGGCGGCAGGGCGGGGGAGACCTTCGAGACCTCCGGGCTGCGGACGCTGATCGGCCGCTCGCCCGAGTGCCACGTCTTCCTCGACGACGTCACCGTCTCGCGCCGGCACGCGGAGATCATCCACGAGGACGACCGCTATGTGATCCGCGACCTCGGCAGCCTGAACGGCACCTTCGTCAACCGACGGCGCATCGAGAGCGCCGCGCTCTCCGCCGACGACGAGGTGCAGATCGGCAAGTACCGGATGACGTTCCTCGTGCCATGACCACGACCACCGTCGACCAGCGGTCCACCGAGCCGAGCCTCCACACGATCGGCGCGGTGTGCGAGCGGCTACGCGAGGAGTTTCCCGACGTCTCGATCTCGAAGATCCGTTACCTCGAGGATCAGGGCCTGCTCCGGCCGCGGCGGACCCGGGGCGGCTATCGGCTCTTCTCCGACGAGGACATCGAGCGACTCGAGACCATCCTGCGGCTCCAGCGGGACGAGTTCCTCCCGCTCAGGGTGATCCGCGAGACGCTCGACGCCCAGGGCCCGCCGCGGACGACCCGCCGGCCGCCCGCGCTCCGGCAGGGAGGCGGCGAGCTCGATCTCGCCGAGTTCTGCGCCCGTACCGGGATCACGCCCGACTTCGCGCGGCGGCTCGAGGAGTACGACCTCGTGTCGCCGAGGATCGAGGCCGGGGAGCGCCTCTACCGCGAGAGCGACGTCGAGATCGCGGCCGCATGCGGCCGTCTCGCGCGACACGGCCTCGACGCACGCCACCTGCGCGCGTTTCGGACCGCGGCCGGCCGTCAGTCGGCGCTGCTCGAGCAGCTGGTCGCCACCGGGCTCCGCTCGCGCGACCTGGAACGGCGGCGGGCGGCGCTCGACGACCTCGAGACGCTCGCCGCGATCGCGACAGAGGGGAGGCGTCCGAACGATGACCACCGACGAGCTCAAGGCCCTCGTGCGCGACGTGCCGGACTTCCCGCAGGAAGGGATCGTGTTCAAGGACCTGATGCCGCTGATCGGCAACGCCGAGGCATTCCATTCCACGGTGGAGCACCTCGCCGAGTGGGCGGGGCCGCGGAAGCCGGACGTGATCCTCGGCGCCGAGGCGCGGGGCTTCATCTTCGGCGGCGCGCTCGCCTACGAGCTCGGTTGCGGCTTCGTGCCGGCGCGAAAGCCCGGGAAGCTCCCCTGGGAGAAGATCCGGGCGACGTACGAGCTCGAGTACGGGAGCGACTCGCTCGAGATCCACGCCGACGCGTTCTCGAAGGGTGCGCGCGTGATCGTCCTGGACGACGTGCTCGCGACGGGAGGGACGGCGCAGGCGAAGGTCGAGCTCGTGGAGAGCCTGGGTGGTGAGGTCGTCGGGGCGCTCTTCGTGATCGAGCTGACCTTCCTCAACGGGCGCGACAAGCTGCCCGGCGCCGACGTCCACGCCCTGATCGCGTACTGACGCCGGACACTCGACACCGTCCGACCGCTCGAGTACACCATGGTCATGGGCGCTGTCGACGCCCTCACCGGAACCTTTCGGCTCCCGTGCCCGAGGCACGGGACGGCCGGCGTGCGGCTCTCGGCCTTCAGGCAGATCGAGCGGCTCGGCGGCGCGCGACACCGCGTTCGTGAACCTGATGACGTCGCGTCGCGACGACGTTTCGTCCGAGCTCGCGGCGCTGACGACGACGCGCATCGACCGCGGCGAGTGGCCCTGGAGCTTCTTCTGCTACCCGGAGGCGGCGCCGCGCCCGGTGACGCCGTCGTCGTTCCTCCTGCTCGTGCCCTGCGCGACCACGCTCGGCGTCGCCGTCCGGTGCCCGGTGTGCGGCTCGACCTCGATCAACCTCGTGACCCGTCCGCACGTCGACGTGCCGTTCCACTCGGACGCGTCCGTCGGGGTCGTCGCGCACGTCTTCCCAGACGATGCGCTACGGACGATCGACGAGTTCCGCGCCGAGCTCGGCTCCGCGTCGTTCGACGAGAAGAGGCTCCTGCTCGATGGGTGAGCCGCCGTTCACTCCCGGGAGGGATCAGCCGCCGAGGGTCTCGCGGCCGATCATTCAAGACATGGACTCAGCCGTCGGACAGACCCCCAGCACGGACACGCGAACGTCCAGCCTGCATCTCCTGCGCGACTGCCTCGCGCTCGGCATGCCCATGAGTCGTCGGCGCCCCGCCAAGGTGCGCCTCGAAGAGGCTCTCGGCCCCGAGCTGACGAGGAAGCTCCTGGAGAGCCTGGACACCCGCGACCGGAAGTAGCGCTCGCGCGGACGCGGCGACGGGCCGGCGTCAGCGCCGGTCGAGGGGGTCGTCGCCGCCCCGCGTGCGCACGAGCAGGAACGTCGCGAACCCGCCGAGGAGCGCGATCACGAACGCGGTCCCTTTCGCGACCTCGATCGCGACCATGCCGAAGTAGAGGAAGAGGAAGATCACGACCGCCCAGATGAAGCTCTGGACGCCCTGGTCGATGCTCGGCATGCGCAGGTGCATTCGCAGACGATCCTACCGCGATGGTGTCCGACCGAAGTCGGACACATGAGGCCGTTGCGGCGCCGAAGACAGCCGTCTTCAGGGGTGTGCCCCCGCCGGAGGCGGGGGGTCTTCGCTTCGCGGCGTAATTCCGCTCCTGCGGAATCACGCTTCGCGAACAAAAAGAATTCACCGAGCCGGTAACGCTTTCGTCCACCTGCCACATCGACCTTCCGCTTGCGCGTAGTGCCTGCGTGACGGGCTTCGACCTACTCGCGTCCCGTGCTCGGTGCACGGCAAACCTACGGGGTGGGAGGGGGGTGGTCAAGGCGCCTCGGAAGGCCTTTGCCGCAATTTGCGGACAATGCGTTCGCGGGCCTGGAGCGGCCCCCGTCGAACGTAGGATGCGCGCGTGCGCCGAGCGGTCGTCCTCCTCGTCGCGGGCGTCGCGCTCGCGCTCGCGCTGGCCCTCGCGCTCGGCGGGGTGGGGGACGACCCGGACAAGCTGACGAACTGGCAGGCGCTCGTGCTCGGCGTGGTGCAGGGTGCGACGGAGCTCCTGCCGATCTCGTCGTCGGGCCACCTGATCCTCGTCCCGTGGCTGTTCGACTGGACGTATCTCGAGCAGAACGACGCGTTCAACCAGACGTTCGACGTGTCGCTTCACCTCGGCACGTGCATCGCGGTGGGGGCGTACTTCTGGCGCGACGTCGTCGAGCTCGTCCGGGCCTGGCTCGGGACACTGCGGCGTCGTAGCATCGCAACGCCGTCGGAACGGCTCGCCTGGGCGGTGGTGGTCGCGACGATCCCCGCGGCGCTCGTCGGCTTCGCGCTCGAGGACCCGATCGCCGAGCATCTCGGCGAGCCGTGGCAGATCGCGATCTTCCTCGCGGCGTTCGGCCTGTTGCTCGGCTGGGCCGACCGGCGTCCGGCACCGGACACGCTCGAGCAGGTCACCGTGCGCCGCGGGCTGTGGGTCGGGCTCGCGCAGTGCCTCGCGTTGATGCCGGGCGTCTCCCGGTCCGGGATCACGATCACCGCCTCACGGTTCCTCGGGCTCGATCGAGACGCATCCGCCCGCTTCTCGTTCCTGCTGCTCCTGCCGATCACGCTCGGCGCCGTGCTCTTCAAGGGGCTGACCGACGTCGTCCTCGCCGATCTTCCGTCCGGGACGACGGGGCCGTTTCTCGTCGGCGTGCTGGCGTCGCTCGGAACGGGGCTCGTCGCGATTCTCTGGCTGCTCGACTACGTCCGCCGGCACACGTACGACCTCTTCGTCGTGTACCGCGTCGTCGTCGCGATCGCCGTCCTCCTCCTGATCGCGACAGGGGTGCGCTCCGCCACGTTCTGACGGCAGTACGCGGTGTGGGTGGGGCCTTGATCCTCAGGCGTGTGTCAACTCGACATAACGTCGATTACCGTGCATTCCGATGGAGGCGTGGCTCAACCACGGGGAATCGTGCGTCTTTACAACGCACGACAACGCACGACTTGGAATCAGGCGTCCAGGCTGCGCAGCGGGCCGTCTCCCTCCGCTGGTCGGTTTGCATCCTTAGCTCGAGGTTGACCCAGGCATTAGTCCGAGCTGGGTGAATACTTCGATTTGATCGAAGTAGATGCGGATCGCGCTGATCTTGCCGTTCTCGACCCGGAAGACCCCTACGAACGGGAAGTCGAGGCTCTTTCCAGTTGCAGGAACCTCGGCACCGTTGGGATTCCGCCAAGTTCCAGTGTGCGTGCCCGTGTACCTCGCCTGCTCTACGACGGTGTCGCCCTCTGCGATGAGGATCACGTCGCGGCTGCTGCGGTCGGGAGCCGCCGTGAGAAGGGCGTCATAGTACTTCTCCTTGAGATCTGCCAAGCCCGTGATACGCGAGCCACCAGGCCCCTCGTAAACCACATCTCCGGTGTAGAGGTCAGCCCACGCCTCGCGGTCATTGTCGTTCCAACATTGGATCGCCCGCTCAAGAACTTTCTTTGCCTCGCTCACCGTCGCCTCCTCTCGCCACGGTCTGCCTCCAACCTACTCCTCGGCCGCAGCTACGGCACAGCCCGCCTCCACTGCCGCCCAACCCGGCGAGGTCGGTCCGGGTTGAAGGCGACCTAGCCCTGTGGGGAAGCCCGCCCCGCCCCAACGATTCAGGAAAAGGCAGTTGGGGCTCCCCCCTTCGTGTTCCGGCGCTCATCGGTTGCCGCGACGCACCAATTGAGAGCAGCCGTCCTCCGAGGCGGCCGGCCAACCCTTTCGGCGGAGTCCGCCCGGAGGCATCCCACCGCCTGCTGTTCCCTTGTGGGGCGGTGAGACACTTGAAATTACGTAAGCCCTGGGCGTCCGAATGGGTTGGGGCCAGGACCGCCTAGGAGTCGTTCTCTCCCACGAATGCTTCGTCTGTGACGTTGATGCTGTCCGCGAGATTGATGCTGATGCTTCGCCCAGGAAGCACCGCAAAGGGTTCGGCCTCGTCGTCCCTGAACAGTTCGATCCCGGTCACGCGCCAGCCGATCGAAGGAAGGTGGTCGCATCTTGCCCGAGTGCGACCTAGCTGTCCGCCGTCGAGGTCTCGATAGCGCGCGGTGACGTGGAAGCCCCTCTGGTTTATCTCCTGCTGTAGCGCGGCTCGTGTTGCTTGGTTCTCGCACTCGAACTCAAACACGAAGGTCGTTTCCCCACCCGCCGGTATTGCCGACACGTCCGCTCTTTCCACCAATCGCGTGTACCCGGTCGAGGCAACCTCGATCGAAGGCCCCAAGAGCAAGGCAAGTCCGCCCCCAACGTTCCTGAGTGGAACGCTGACCTCAAGTCGATCGTGCTGGCCGTGTTTCCGAACCCTCGGCTCCCCGGACTCCACGAAGTTCACAAGGATCGGTCTGATGCTCGTCGCAAACGACCTTTCGGCAACTGCGGCGGTTCTCGTGGATGCCCCAACGTCCCTTCTTGGTTTGCCTGGCCAACACGAAGGTTGCGGATACGAGCCCGCCTGTGGCCAACGCGACGAGGATCGTCGCGATGGCGACCAGCGCCTCCCAGGACTCCATCCCATCCGGGAGCCACTCAAGCCACGAGGGGAACTCGTTCACCCGACGATCCTCTCAGGGGGATACGACGTTGCCTTGGCGCCACCCCCCTCCCATCTTCACAGGCGGGACCGGACGGGGGCGATTTGCGAATCGCTCCGGCCAAGCTGTCACTATCCGGGACGTGGCGTTGCCTGAGATCCCCATTCGCCTCGATCCTCCGCTGCTCCGTGCGCTGCGCCGACGGGCCGACACGGAAGGAGTGAGCCTGAACGAACTGATCCGGCGGCTGCTACGGGACGGGCTGCGCGAGCAGGACGCGGGAGTCGTTGGGCCCCCGCCCGTGGAGGCTGATCACGTGGGGGATGAGACCACTCTCCGCAGGAGCGCATGACGGCCACGATCCCGTCCTCTTCCAGCTAAAACGCACTAGTCCGTCGATTACCGTGCATTCCGATATCTGCACGCGCCAGGCGTCGAGTGGATCGTTCAGCGCAGCTCGATGCTGCAGATGCCGCAGTAGGGCTGCAGCTGGCCGAGCTCGTCTGCATGGAAGCGCCAGCCGCGACGCTCCGCCTCGGTCTCGCTCTCGACGGTCGTGCCGCACGCGACGCAGCGGACGAACCAGTCGAGCATCCGGAGCGCGGACGCGCAGGTCAGGCAATAGAGCCCGGGCACCTCGCCCGACGGCGGGCTGACGGCCCACCCGTGCCGCAGCATTCCGGCCTCGGCCGCGCTCCGGCCACAGCCATCGCAGCGCGCCGGCGGTTTGCGCCGTTCGATGTGACCCCCAGCCTGCATCCCCGTTCCTTTGCTCAACCTACGCATGTTCGCGGCGTTTGCCAGAGGCACCCCAACCCGAATTCAGGGGTTGCCAAGCTTTCCCGACTGTGGGAACCTCGGACGAGCGCGCGTCGAGAGCCGTACCTCGTCTCCCTCCATGACGACGGTTGACATCGAGACCCTGCTTGGCCACGACGATCTGAGGTCGCTGATCGAGGCCTGCGAGCAGACAGGCGCGATCAAGGCACCCGAGGTGCACGAGATCGTCGAGGCCCACGAGCTGGACGGCCTCGAGCAGGAGGCGCTCGTGCGTGAGCTCGAGAAGCGTGGGATCGAGATCGTCGAGTCACCCTCACCCGACGCCGTGACGACGAGCGACGCGCCGCCCGAGGCCGTGCCGGTGTCGGCCCCGGTCGAGACGACGACCGACGCGCTCCAGCTCTTCCTGCGCGAGGCGAGCCGCAACCGGCTGTTGACCGCGGACCAGGAGGTCGCTCTCGCGAAGCGCATCGAGCAGGGCGACGAGCTCGCGAAGGCCGAGATGATCCAGTCCAACCTCCGGCTGGTCGTCTCGATCGCGAAGAACTACCGCAACCAGGGGCTGCCCTTCCTCGACCTCATCCAGGAAGGGACTCTCGGGCTGATCCGCGCGGTCGAGAAGTTCGACTGGCGGCGCGGCTTCAAGTTCTCGACGTACGCGACGTGGTGGATCCGCCAGGCGGTCGCGCGTGCGCTCGCCGACAAGGCACGGACGATCCGGATGCCCGTCCACATCGTCGAGCGGCTCCAGAAGATCAACCGCGCGGAACGGTCGCTCTGGACGCAGGTCGGTCGGGAGCCGACGCTCGACGAGATCGCGGACGAGGCCTCCCTCACGCCGCAGCAGGTCGTCGAGGTGCGGGCGGCGGCGCGTGCCTCCGCCAGCCTCGACGCGCCGATCGGAGACGCCGACGACGCCGTGCTGGGCGACTTCGTGGCGGGGAACGAGCCGCTGCCCGAGGAGACCGTCGACACGCACCTCCGCCGCCAGGCGCTGATGCGGGCCCTCGGGGGGCTACCCGAGCGCGAGCGTGAGGTCGTCACGCTGCGCTACGGGATCGACGGAAACGAGCCGCGGACGCTCGAGGAGATCGGGCGGAGGCTCGGGCTGACGCGCGAGCGGGTCCGCCAGATCGAGCTCGACTCGCTACGCCGGCTCGCGGTCGCGCACGAGATGCGCTCCGTCCAGTAGCCCGCGAGAGGCGCTCAGGCGCGGAGGTAGAGCTCGAGCGCCGGTGCGACGTGCCGGAGCTCGCGCAGGGCCCTCGTCTCGAGCTGGCGCACGCGCTCCCGGGTGATGCCGAGCTCCACACCCACCTGCTCGAGCGTTCGGCCGGCCGAGCCGTCCAGCCCGAAGCGGAGCACGAGGACGCGCTGGAGCCGCGGCTTGAGCTGGGCCAGCGCACGGGCGAGCTCCGTCGAGCGCAGCCGGAGCGCCGTCTCGGCCTCGGGCTCGATGGCGTGCGCATCCTCGATGAGGTCGCTCATCACGCTCTCGCCGTCCCCGACGGGCGTCTCGAGGCTCACGTGCTCCTGGACGAGGTCGAGGAGCTCCTGCACGCGGAGCGGAGTGAGCTCCGTCTCGACCGCGATCTCGTCGATCGACGGGTCCCGGTTCAGCTGCTGGCCGAGCGCCCGGCGCGCACGCTGGATGCGGCGCACCTGGTCGGCGATGTGCACGGGCAGGCGGATCGTCCGGCTCTGCTCCGCCAGCGCGCGCTGGACGGACTGCCGGATCCACCACGTCGCGTACGTCGACAGCTTGTAGCCCATCGTCCAGTCGAACTTCTCGACGGCG